>Ga0207695_10000332_pt1 | contig 112161 bp, 90 predicted proteins | sample KBSC54metaG_FD_184354 | JGI IMG/M metagenome (GOLD analysis project Ga0207695, IMG submission 184354) | Corn rhizosphere microbial communities from Kellogg Biological Station, Michigan, USA - KBS C5-4 metaG (SPAdes) (version 2) | ecosystem: Host-associated > Plants > Roots > Rhizosphere > Soil... | reverse complement strand
CGACGAGAGGCAAGCTGCAGCAGTATCTGCCGCGGTTTTCTGAGAAAGCGTTGAGGATCTACAACTGTGTTGAAGCGGAACTCTCGATGGGGAACGCGGGGCCGGTTGGGGGGCTTGGCAACGAGCCGTTCCTGCTGTGTGTTGCACAACATCGCAAGAACAAGAACCTGCGGATGCTAATCCGGACGTTCAAGCGGCTGCGAGACTCAGGGCGCATCCCTCAGAGGACAAGGCTGCTGATTGTCGGTATTTCGGGTCCGGAGACCGGGGGCATTCAGCGCTTGATTTCGCAGTCCAATCTGAAGGACCGCGTGCAGATGCGCGAGGGACTGTCAGAGGCGGATCTGCAATGGTGCTATCGAAATTGCGAGGCTCTGATTGCGCCATCGATCACGGAAGGATTTGGCTTGCCGGTTGCGGAAGCGCTGCTTGCAGGGTGCCGGGTGGTTTGTTCGGAAATACCAGCACATTGGGAGATCGGAGCGGGCCGATGCCGATTTGTAAACCTTCAGTATGGCGGAGAGCACAAACTCGCGGAGGCGATTGTTGCGAGCTTGAATGAAGCGAAGCCGCGAGCGATGGCACTGCCGGAACTCTCGGTGAACAAGATTGCGCGTCAATATGTGGGGCTTTATAGTGGGCTGCTTTCGCCATCCGGCGCGGCTTCTATCTCAACGACAACGCCGATTGCGGCTTCGGAAAGCCGGGTGCTATGAGCGCTTCTGATTCCGTAACGCCCGGGCTGTATTCGGAAGCTCTTGTCAGGCAGGCGCTATCAGTGCGTGGGGAGCGCAGGCCTGCATTGCGGCTAGGGCTCGTCGCCTGCGAAAGGATTGCCGATTTCGCGAGCGCCGCTTTTGGCATGGCTGTTGCCTTGTTTTTGAGTTCGACAAGGCCTCATCTGTTGGCGGAGGTCGCGGCGATCAGCGTGACGGGCGGACTGCTCGCGGTCTTCGATCTGCGCGGGAATCGCGCCTACGAGGGAGCCGGAAGCCTGCTACACATTCGGGAGACAGAGCGAGTCCTCCGCGCATCTGTCCACTGCTCTCTTCTCCTGATTCCGATTCTTTTGACGCTGGCGTTCGGAATCTCAAAGAGCGCAATTGCGATCGCGCCGATCACCGTTGCTCTGGCATTGATGGTGCAGAAGCGATGTTTCTTTCTCGCCCTTCGAGCCGTGGACCGGGCACAGAATGGAGGGGATCGAGTTGTGGTTTACGGTGCTGGATCTGCAGAGAGACGGGTCGTTTCCACGCTGCTCCGTTCGGTCCGTCTCGGTCTGCACCCGGTTGCGGTTATTGATGACGCCTCGGAAGCGGTGGACCGTTGCGTTCTCGAGCTGGGATACCGTGACCGAACCTCGATCATGGTTCATGCTGCGCCGATCACATCTGAGCTTCTAGTCGCGTATGGTTGTTCGACTCTCGTTTTGGTCGCGAACTCGCTGAACTCAGAAAAGATTGAGAATGCAACAGAGTGCGCCCGGGTGGCTGGTGCGAAGGTGGCATTTGTGCTTGACCGCAGCAGCCAGGATGATCCTCAGACTCAACTCAAGGACATGGATGGATTGCTGATGAGCCTGGATGCGGAAGGGATGTGGGCCGGCGTGTATGAGACCGGCAAGCGCTTGCTGGATGTTGGGCTTTCGTCACTTGCTCTTCTTGTGCTTTCGCCGATTTTCGTTCTGATTGCGATCCTGATCAGGCTGGATTCGAATGGGCCTGTGATGTTTATTCAAGATCGAGTCGGGTTGAACGGCAGAATTTTCAAGATCTACAAGTTTCGGTCGATGTACGCAGGGAGTGCGAAGTATGAGCCGTCACCGACGAGTTCGATGGATCCACGCCTGACAAGAATCGGGCGGCTGCTTCGCCGGCTCAGCCTCGATGAGCTTCCTCAGCTCGTGAATGTGATCCGCGGAGACATGTCGCTGGTTGGGCCGCGGCCGGAGATGCCGTTTATTGTCCAAGGGTACGGTTCTTCGTCACGGAAGCGCCTGTCCGTCATGCCCGGCATCACGGGGTTATGGCAACTGAGCGGAGACCGTGCCTTCCCGATTCATGAGAACCTCGAGTACGACCTATACTATGTACGGAATCGCGGATTGTTCATGGATGCCGCGATCCTGATTCACACGCTGCTGTTCGCGATGAAGGGCGGCATCTGAGGGATACATCCCTGGGTGAATGACACTCTGCATTCTGCCTGGAATGCGGGATCAGCGCCTGATCTTCTGACGTCTTTTCCCTGGATTTTACGGTTCTGAATTGAAGGCCCAATCGGGTGCGCCCGCCTAGTGCCCGAGCGCACGGGTGGGAGCGTTACCACTCGATTAGAATGGACCCCCGGAGCCGGCTTTCATTCGAGCATGTCGCGAAAAGAGAGCCGCCAGGGGAAGGATGCCAGTAAGAGCATGAGCACATCGCGAAGAAATTTCTTGAAGACCACCATGATTGCGAGCGCGGCGGTAGCAATGGATGGAGTTTCAACATTCGGGCAGTCGACGCACCCTGGTGCCGGGGCAACTTCTGTCGGTAGCGCGCAGGCGACGACCATGGAGAAGCCGGTTGGCTATACAGCAGGCATCGGAGTTTACCCGGGAGAGCCGACAGAGAACTTCGATCCGATTCTGGTTCCGGATACAAGCGGGACGTACAGGAATTTGGCCTTGCTTCGGCCGGCGTTCCACTCGAGCAGCTACGACTACAACCTCACGGCTCAGCTTGTGACAGACGGTATGAAGAGCACGGGACTTCCGCAATGGGTTGTGGTGTCAGAAGGGACGCGAGGGCCGCTGCCGAAGACGGAGCGGGAGGCGGTGCTGGATCACTGCCCGATGAACACGCTCGAGGTGCTGGGCGGGACGGCGCAGATCGATATCCAGGTTGCGGGTGGAGAGGCGGCGCCGGAGGTGGATCGGATTCAGCTATTCGTGGTGTCGCCGATGACGGCGTCAGCGAATTCACTGCGGTTCACGATTTCTACTTCAGAGGACGGGCGGACCTGGCAAGAGGTGGGGAATGCTGCGGCGTCGAAGCCGGTATCGACGGCTGGGTATCCGCCGGACTTTTGCGCACCGAATCACTTCTTTACACCGGTGATTCAGCTGAATTCTGCGACACGGAGCCGGTTTTATCGCGTGGAGTGCTCGATGGGAGCGCGCGGCGCGTTGGGCGGGTTCGGGTCGTCGTGGCGGATCGGGCAGGTTGCTTTCTTCAAGGGTGACGAGCGGGTCGAGATTGGAGGACCGTACAACTTTACGAGCGCGTGGATGAGCGCGGGGCTGGGCGAAGAGTGGGTCTACGTCGATCTGGGATTGAAATGTGAGTTCGATCATGTGAAGCTTTACTGGATTGCGAGGGCTTCGCAGGGGTCGGTGCAGGTGTCGGACGATGCTGAAAGCTGGCGCGACGTTCAGGCATTGAGTGAATCATCGGAACTGACGGATGATTTCAAGCTGGCGCAGCCTGCATCAGGGCGGTATGTACGGGTGTTGATGACGCGACCGGCGACAGAACATGGGTACATTCTCAGCGAGATTGAAGTTTTCGGGCGCGGTGGATTTGTTGCGAAGCCGAAGCCTGGGCCGGAGAGCAAGTCGGATCGGGGGATGGTGCTTGCGGGAGGATCGTGGCGATTGCAGCGGGCGAACTTCGTGGCCGATGGCGGTGAGGCGGTTTCGAAGGCGGGATTCAAGGATGATGAATGGCTCGCGGCCACTGTGCCCGGGACCGTGTTGACGTCGTATTTGAATGTCGGCGCGATTCCGGATCCGAACTTCGGGCAAAACCAGTTGCATATTTCGGACTCGTATTTTCATTCGGACTTCTGGTATCGAACGGAATTCACGGCGCCCGCCAAAACGCCTCAGCAGACTGCATGGCTGAACTTCGATGGGATTGACTGGAAGGCGGATGTCTTTCTGAACGGTGAGAAGTTGGGCCGGATGGAAGGCGGGTTTATCCGCGGGCAATTTGATGTGACGCAGAAGCTGGTGGCAGGAAAGATGAATGCACTGGCAGTTCGCATCGAGAAGAATGCGAATCCTGGGAGCGTGCACCAGAAGACGTTTGAGGTTTGCAGCAAGAATGGCGGCGGGCTTGGGTCGGATAATCCAACGTTCCACTCGACAGTGGGATGGGATTGGATTTCGACGATGCGGGGCCGGGATATCGGAATATGGGGCAGTGTGTCGATTGAGATTGCGGATGCTGTGACGATCGAGAATCCGTTTGTTTCGACGAAGCTGCCGCTGCCGGATGTGTCGTCGGCGGAGCTGACTGTGCAGGCCGATGTCGTCAACCACGGGTCTCATGGCTGGAGCGGTGTCGTGCAAGGGCAGATTGGCGAGATCAGCTTCGAGCAGAAGGTGAAGCTGGCCGCGAACGAACGGAAGGCAATCACACTGGATCCCTCGAACACACCGGCGCTGAAGGTGAAGAATCCGAAGCTGTGGTGGCCTACAGGGTATGGCGATCCTTATTTATATGATGTGCAGCTTTCGGTTCGGACAGGGTCGAAGGTGCTGCATTCGAAGTCGTTCAAGACGGGCATTCGCCAGATGACCTACAGCGAAGATGGCGGCGACTTGCGCATCTGGATCAACGGACGACGATTTGTTGCCAAAGGCGGCAACTGGGGATTTGCTGAATCGATGCTGCGGTATCGCGCACGCGAGTACGACGCGGCGGTTCGTTATCACCGAGAGATGAATTTCACGATGATTCGGAACTGGGTGGGACAGATTCCGGATGAGGCGTTCTATGAGGCTTGCGACCGGCACGGCGTGATGGTGTGGCAGGACTTCTGGCTGGCGAATCCGTGGGATGGTCCGGAGCCGAACGACAACGAGATGTTCTTGAAGAACGCGAAGGACCTGGTGCTGCGGATTCGGAATCATCCTTCGGTGGGACTCTACTGCGGGCGCAATGAGGGATTTCCTCCGCCGCCACTTGAGTCGGGGCTGCGGCAGATTCTGGACGACCTGCATCCTCTGATGCATTACATTCCGAGTTCGGCGGACAAGGTGGTGAGCGGACATGGTCCCTACTGGGCGAATCCTGCACCGTTCTATTTCCAGGTAGCGGACAAGCAGTTGCACAGTGAAATTGGCGCGCCCAATATTCCGCCGATTGAGAGCGTGCGCATGATGATGCCGGAGAAGGCCCTGTGGCCGCAGGCTCTTGACTGGGGACTGCACGATTTCTGCCTTGTTGGCGCGATGGGCGGGGCAGGCTTCCGATCGATTGTGGAGAACAGCTATGGCGGTGCGAACAGCGCTGAGGAATGGATAAAGCTAGCGCAGTTTGTGAACTACGACACGTATCGCGCGATGTTCGAAGCGCAGAGCAAGTATCGGATGGGTGTGCTGCTGTGGATGAGCCACTCGTGCTGGCCGTCGTTTGTGTGGCAGACGTACGACTATTTCTTCGAGCCAACGGCAGCGTATTACGGCTGCAAGAAGGGGTCGGAGCCACTGCACATTCAATGGAACAGCCTGGAAGAAACGATTGAGGTGGTGAATTACAGCGCGGGCAAAGTTGATGGTCTTCAGGCTTCTGTGGAGATTCTGAATATGGACGGGAAGCGTGTTGACCAGAAGACGGCGAATCTGGACAGCGTGGAAGATTCGACTGCTTCCTGTATCCGGATGAGCTATCCGTCAGGGCTGACCGCGGTTCACTTTTTGCGGCTGGCGTTGACCCGTGGGACTGAGACTGTTTCCACCAATTTCTATCTGAGGGGATTGAAGCAGAACGATTTCAGGGCTATTCGCGAGTTGGCTGCGCCGAAGCTGGAGATCCGATCGAGCGAAGAGCGGAAGGGTGATGAGTGGCGGCTCACGGCCACGATTCAGAACGCAGGGCAGTCGCCGGCTCTGATGGTTCGCGTGAAGGCGGTGCGGGAGAAGTCGGGAGACCGGATTCTTCCGGCAATCTACTCGGACAATTATGTTGCGCTGATGCCGGGCGAATCGCGGAGCATCACGATACAGCTGAGAGAAGCGGATACGCGAGGAGAAAGGCCGAAGGTGATTCTCGCTTGAAGTCACTTCGGGCGCCGGTTCGATGACGACGGGTCTCTCATTGGATGGAAACTGCATCCCAACCTGAAGAGAGGAGTCTTCAGGTGCGGAAACGAGAGATCGTTGTCATCACGGGAGCGTCGGCAGGAGCGGGACGCGCGGCAGTTCGGGAGTTTGCGAAGCATGGGGCGGACATCGGGCTGATTGCTCGCGGAACGGACGGACTTGAGGCGGCGGCGCGGGAAGTGGAGGAGTACGGCGGGAAAGCGCTGATCCTTCCTGTTGATGTTGCCGATGCTGTGGAGGTTCAGCGAGCCGCTGACGAGGTGGAGCGGCAGCTGGGGCCGATTGATATCTGGGTCAACAACGCGATGACATCAGTGTTTTCTCCGATCAAGGAGATGACAGCTGAAGAGTTCAAGCGCGTCACAGAAGTTACATACCTCGGGTATGTTTACGGGACATTGGCGGCGCTGAAATACATGCTGCCGCGGGATCGCGGAACGATTGTTCACGTTGGATCGGCGCTGGCGTACCGGAGCATTCCGCTACAGGCGGCGTATTGCGCATCGAAGCACGCGGTTCTCGGATTCTTTGCTTCTCTGCGAACGGAACTCATCCATGATGAAAGCAACGTGAAGACAACGATGGTGCAGATGCCGGCGCTGAACACTCCGCAATTTGCATGGGTGCGGAGCCGTTTGCCGCGCAAAGCGCAACCGGTGCCTCCGATCTATCAGCCCGAGGTGGCTGCACGGCTGATCTACCATGCAGCGCATCACGCTGAACGACGCGAGTGGTACGCGTCCTGGTCCGTGCTGAAGGCGATCTTCGGGAACAAGATTGTGCCGTCGTATGCGGATCATTATCTGGCGAAGAACGGCTACGACTCGCAGCAGTATGACGGGTGGGAGGATCCGAACCGGCCGGATAATCTATTTCATCCGCTGCGTGGCGATTACGGAGCACATGGAACGTTTGATTGCCGCGCGAAAAGCTGGAGTGCGGAGGCGTGGGCCGAGTCTCACTCCGGAGCGCTTGCGACCATGCTGCTCGGCGTTGGAATTGCTGGAGCGGCGTTGGCGTTAGGGCGATTGGCGGGACGCCATTAAAGGATGTTGTTGTCTCCAATCTGAAGTGCGCCGGATGTGTTCCTATCCTGACCCGCGCGATTACCTCAGTGACAAAACCAACACCGGGAGACATGGGGCACCTGTCTGTATCGCGGACTTTGTAAACGCGGTTTAGGATTTGCGCGAGTGAGGCCAAAGTTAAAGCCTGAGGCCTGTTTCTATTGAGTTTTCGGTTGCTACTCCCCATGCCATGGCGGGCGTGTTGTGAGCCAGGCCGAATCGACCATCGGGTCCGAGGAGGATGATTCCGCCACGACCACCGAGGCGGCTATAGAGGTAGGACATAGCTTCACGGGTAGCGAGTTCGGGAGCGGTTCCGGCGGCTACGCGATCGACAGCCCACTTGCCGAGCACGAGTTTCATGATGGGCTCGCCCCAGCCAGTGAGCGAAACAGCGGCGGAGAGATTGTCGGCATAGCAACCGCAACCGATGAGCGATGAATCGCCGACGCGTCCGGGAGTCTTGTTCAATGTGCCTCCGGTTGAGGTGCCGGCGGCTAGATTCCCGTGGATGTCGAGAGCGATTGCGCCCACGGTGTCGTGGCTATTGAACTCTTCCAAGTCAGTAACGCGAGCTACGGCGGTTTCAGGACTCTTGTCGTCTTCGAGGCCACAGAAGGTGTCATCGGCGAGACCAGCGGCCTCGCGCTGCTTTGCCTGTTTCAGGCGCTCGCGTTCGCGATCGAGGACGAGCTCAGAATTCTCGATGAGGGGCATGCCATGAGCGTGGGCAAACTCTTCCGCTCCGGCTCCGACGAAGTAGACATGGGGGCTTTTTTCGAGAACAAGGCGAGCCGCCTGAATGGGGTTACGCAGACGCTCGACGCACGCAACGCCGCCAGCCTTCATGCGGCCGCCGTCCATGAGGAGAGCGTCGAGTTGAACGCGACCATCGGAGGTGAGGAAACTTCCCCGCCCTGCATCGAACGTGGGGTCGTCTTCCATCACGGTCACTGCAGCTTCGACGGCATCGACGGAGGCTCCGCCACGAGAAAGCACAGCGAAGCCAGCTTCAAGAGCTTTGCGCACGCCGGATTCGTGTGCGGCGGCGGCGTCATCAGGAATGGCCCACGCACCGCCGTGGACGACCAGCGTGGGTTTATGGGTGGCAGATCTCACCCGCTAATGGTAGTCGATCGAGCCTGGAACAAAATGTGAGAACCCTCGGGTTGAAAGAATCGAGAATCTTTTTTTGATGTGAACGTCTGCTTGCAGCGTGTGATCTAGGTAAGCGGCTGAATCGATTGCGCTAAGACATGTCGCCTCGTTTTGCAGGTTAATTGTGTCGATTTCGTTAAGCTGAAGATACTGAATTGATGTGAATGGCGGGCGATGAACGCGGTGATATGAAACGAGCCGGATTGAAGCAGTACACCAAAAGGCGTGGCAAAACGGGATCAGAGAAACTGAGAAGTGCGGCTAACACTCTGCTTCGGCACGAAGGCAGATTGATGGTCGAGGACCTGGCCGAAGATTGCGGAGAAGGACAACTCGAGAGCGCGAGATTGCTGTATGAGATCGTGCATAGCGCGGAAGGACACGATGAGACGATGCGTGGACGCAGCTTCCGCAGCCTTGCACTTGACCCGGATGAGGAATAGGCGAGCAGCTCAGATACGCGGTGCATAACCGTTGCCCGCCCCATTAGAGAAGACAACCTGCACGAGTGAGGCTTTTCAGTTCGGATCATGAACTGAGAAGCGGCGACTGTTGCATCGAAGAGGATCAGAAATTCATGAGTCTTTTACGGAGTGCATTTCTACGAAACACGATTGCCTGGGTTGGCGTTTGCGGCTTGCTTGCGCTCGGCGTCCGTGCACAGACGATCAGCACCACGACTGTGCAGGGAACGGTGTACCTGGCGAACGGGTCTCCGGGATCGGGGACGCTGCAAGTAAGCTGGCCTGCCTTCACGACGGCATCGAACCAGGCGGTGGCGGCTGGAAAAGTCGCGGTGAATATCGGGGCCGATGGATTTGTGAGCGTGAATCTTGCGCCCAATCTTGGATCGTCGCCGGCAGGTCTCTACTACACGGCGATCTACCACTTGAGCGACGGTACGACCAGCACGGAGTATTGGGTTATCCCAGCCGCGGCACAGGCGAGCATCGGTCAAGTGCGATCGCAAGTAATGCCCGCGGCGCAGGCAGTGCAGGCCGTCAGCAAGGCTTATGTCGATCAGGCAATCCAGTCGGTTGCGCAGGGAAATCTGACATCGACGGGAGGGCAACTTACCGGCCCCCTCTACCTGACCGGGGATCCGACGCAGGCGCTGCAAGCTGCGGACAAACACTATGTTGATGCGGCGTTGGCGCAAGCCGTACCACTTTCGGGCGGCACGATTACAGGTGCGCTAACCGCGAAGCAAGTGGGAGCAGCGTACCAAGTGGATCAGTTTCCGGGTGCGGATTTTGGAGCGAAACTGCAGGCGTGTCTGTCGGCGTTGAACAGCGCTTATGGAGGCACTTGCGACGCGCGCAACTTCAGCGGGAACGTTTCGATGACATCGGATGTGACGATCTCGACTGCGAATGCGACCGTGATGCTGCCGTGCGCGACGATCTCCACAGCGAAGCAGATTGTGATAACGGCAGGAACGAGGAATGTGTCGCTTCGCGGCTGCTCGCTGCGTGGGGCAAGCAATGCAAGCGGGAGCCAGGGCGGGACGGTGCTGCTTTACTCGGGATCGAGCGCAGCAGTGCGAATAGGAGATCCGACCTACGCGGCAGACACGCTCGGGTTTCACCTCGATAATGTGCTGATCAACGTGACGGCATCTTCAAGCAGCAGCACGCAAGCAATTGCTGCGTATCGCACGCAGGAGATAGATCTCGAGAGCCTTTACTTGCTGGGGAATGCAAACCAGACGGGCCTCAAGTTGGACGGCACGGGAAACTACACTGGCGGCACCTTCTATGACAACCACATCAGCGGATTCCAGACGGCGTTGAACGGAATCGGCCACCAGGTGACAAATTCGGCTGCGACGGACTGGTTAAATGCGAGCACGTTTGTTCGGCTGCATATCAACTGCCCGACGAACAATGGCAAGCCGATCAGCGGGACGTACGGGATCAACTTGCAGCAGGGAGACGGGAATTCATTCACGGGCGGCGATGTGGAGGGATGCGCGACGGCGCTACACCTGGGGCCGAATGCGCAAAACAATACGATTGTCGGCTTAAGGAATGAGAACTCGACTTACCAGGTGGTGGCGGATGCGGGGAGTTCGTACAACAGCTGGATGACTGGCGGCACGATGTACACGGGCAAGTTGAGCGACAACGGAACGCGCAACAGCTTTCTCGATACCTTTCATCGCAGTTTCAACTCGCTGAATGGAGATTGGTACGGGAGCCAGCAGGATGCGACGGTGACAAATCATTTCCGACTGGGAATCGGCAATGGCAATGAGCGCGGCATGGTCGATCGCTATCAGACGGACTACGGCTATCGATGGACAATGGGTTTGAGTGACGCGACGGGCGGCGAGCAGTACTACCAGGTTCTGGATGAGTTGAATAATGTGTACCGCATCTCAGTGGGCCAATATAACAAGGACCAGGCGAGCACGAACAACCAGACGGTGATAAACGCCGCCGGGACGGGTGCGGTGGTGCTGAACGGCTCGAATAACTCCGGAACCGGCGGCGTGGTGTTTGGCTCGGGTGGGCCCAACGAGACCACGGTGGCGACGGTGAGCAACACTGGAAATGCGCAGTTCAACGGGACGCTGCAGGTGGGCGGCACGACGCAATCGAGCGGAACAATGACCGTGCGCAACAACGCCGATGCGGAGGTGGATTACTATCTCTGGCCGGGCTTGACGGCGAGTCAGAAAGGTTCATTTACCTATAAGGACTACAACGGCAACAGCCAGTGGTTCATGGTGAAGGATGCAAGCAACAACTGGGCATTGAATTCAGCGACTGGAGGACTGGACAGTTTCAAGGCGTACCAAAGCACGAACAGCGGAGACACCTACGTCAATGCGTCGAACTCGTCGGGCGTGGTGAGAGTGAACTACGAAGCTGGGTCGGGATCGGCATTCAACGTGTATGGCGGCGGGAGCGGCAATTTGTACGCAAGCTTCTCGGGTGCAAACGCGATCAAATTTCCGGGGCTGTCGGCGGCGAGCGGACGGAATTGTCTGCAGGTCGATTCTTCGGGATACATTTCGAATACGGGCACCGTGTGTGGAAGTGGCAGCGGAAGCGGCACGGTGAACAGCGGGTCAACGGGGCAGCTTGCGTACTACAGCGGCAATGGAACCGCTGTCAGCGGATTGAGCACGGTGCCGGTGTCATCGGGAGGCACGGGGGCGAGTAGCGCTGCTGCGGGCCTTGCGGCACTGGGAGGTGCTTCGCTGGTGGCTGCAGCGCAGCAGAATTTCGCTGGCCCGATCAACGCGACAGTAAACTCGCAGGTGAATGTGATTTCCTTCGGCGCAAAAGGAGATTGCGCAACCAACGACACATCGGCTTTCGATGCGGCCCAGGCGGCCGCCATTGCGATGGGAACCGGAAACTCGCTTCCCGGAGTGCTTTATCTCCCCAAACCTCCGGGCGGCTGCTACATCGTGAGTAACTGGACGTGGAAGGGCGTCTCGCTCGAAGGGCAGCCAAGCGGACTAGGGCCGGCTTCTCCCAAGACCTACAACGTAACGCTGAAGAGCCTGCCGGGGCAGGATATTCTTCACGTTCCTGACCCGACGACCACGCCAGGGCAAGCAAAGATTTTTCCCGGCTGGTCGATTCGCAATGTGTCCTTTCTTCTCGATAATTCGACGGCGGGGAGTTTTCCGCACCGCTGGCCGGGGCGCTGGTTTGATGACGCAGGGATGACTGCGGGCAGCAACGTGCTGACGACAACCAATGCGCAGGTGACGTGCGGGGATATCGGGGAGCCGATCCAGGTCAATGGTGCAGGGCCGGGCGGCGCAAACCTGGTGACAACCATTGCGAATGTGACACCATGCTGGCAATCGCCGGCAGCATCGAGTCATTGGAACACAATCACTCTTGCTGCGAACGCGTCGGCGACGGTGACCAATGCTCATGCGTATATCTCGGTTCTTAATCTGCCAGTGACGCAGAACATCGGGAGCTGCGCAATTGCGGCGGACCTTCAGGATGGCAACTCATCGAACTGGATTGGAACACTGCAGACGGGCAACTACGGAAAGATGGAAAACGTTAATTTCACGACGGTCAGCGGGGCGAGTACTTCAAGCCCGAATGGATATCCGTGCGCGGTGTTTGCGCAAGGCAATCCGTGGCTATACGGCGTGGACGTTCATAACATTCTGGTGAACGGATTCTATTTCGGAATTGTGCAGGCGCCGACGGAGCTCAATTCATTTCAGCAGTCCAGCTCAGGCGATTATGAAAAATGGGATCACGGTCTCTTTTTCTTCAATGTGACTCCATGGTTGAGCTACAACGGTCTTTCGCAGAGGCTGCTTGATCTGCAGATCACGGGCTATGCGGGACCGCAGATTCTGCAGTTGGGAAACCGGGCGTTCGACAGCGCTGCAGGCTGGTATGTGTCCAACATGGGGTTCGAGACTCCGTACGGGGCAACTGCATTCGGCTGGCGAGTGACGGGAGGTTTTCATGACTTCGAGGGCGTGTCGCTGACGTCGACCGCGGCTGGTCAGATTGGGTACTGGGATGCGGTTGGCTCCACGTGTAACTGCAGCGCCGTAAACACGAAGCTGAACGGGTTCGGGAACAAGTTCCACACGGGCGGTATGCCTGCGAACTTCAGTGAAAACGGCATGAACAACCAGGCCGAGTGGCAGTACAGCGGAAACCCGTTCGACGGGCTTCCATCGAACTACGACATCCTGCTGACTCCATTCAAGGGATACAGCAAGCTGGTGGGACGATGGACCGGAGATGCAGGACGAGATGGAAACGGAACAACGCCCTACAGCAATGACGACCTGATTATCTGGCCGCGAGATCTTGTCTTTTCGAGTGCGACGGGATGGGGAACCTATGTTCAGCAGGATTCCACTTCGCCCAGCGGCGCTTACATGGTGATGACGCCCGGAGCGCAGTTCAATCAGTTCAATCAATTCGTTCAACAGGGGAACACGGGGGGAAGCATCGTGCTTGGCGCGAATTTCCCGTTGACGGGAGTCACGGTAAATCTGACGGCGAAGTGTCCGGAAGGAACCAGCACGTTCATGGCACGCGTGGCGTCGTTTGGCGGCACAGAGGCGAGCCAGACGTTCAGCTGTACGACGAGCTATCAGAACTACACCTTTAACCATGCATGGGCGGCGGGGGACGGCGGCAAATCTATCTACATCGCATCGAATGGCGCGGGAAATACGTTTTATGCAGCTTCGTGGCAGCTTGTGCCGTGGAAGGGGAATTACAACGGATTCCAGCCACAACCCGCAGACGGATCGGTGATCTTCAATCCGAATAACACAACTTTTGGGGTTAGCACGAAGACGATTGTGGATGCGAACTCGCCTTATGGTGTGTCGTTCAACGAGGTAGGAGCGGATTACATACGCACGTTCAATGGCAAAACAAACATGAACGGCGGAGCGGCGTTTCCCGCGGTTCCGAGCCGGGTGACGTACTGGATTGGGGCACCGGCTGTGTTTACGGGAGCGCTTAATGCAGCTGCGGGAGCGAATGACTCTACGTTGACGCTTGCGGCGGGAACGACTTCGACGTGGGGATCGAGCGGTTACATTATGGTCGATCAGGAGGTGATCAAGTACACCGGAGTCAGCGCGGGACAGATGAGCATCAGTGTGACACGCGGTCAGTACGGCACGGTTGCGCAAGCGCATTCGATTGGCGCTGCGATCGCAAGTGTCGGTACAGGGCAGCTTGGCATCAAGTGCAATGGCAGTTTTGTATCGAACATCAATGTGTACTATGCAGCGAATTACACGACGTTCTCAGCACCGTTCCCGGCACAGCAATGCTCAGGCAGCGCCGCGCAGGTGGCCTACCTGGGATATAACAGCGGACCCAGCGGACAGCAGTGGAATCTGACTCAAGTGCAAATCAGGCCGGATGAAGCGCAGCTGGCAACACCGAGCGCAGCAAACCAGGTGCCGGTGTCGGCTAGCCTGGGCAGCGGGAATCCGATGTTTGCATTCAACTCTGCGATATCCCTGGCCGGCAGTGGATCGGGAATTACCACGGGGCCAACGAACGGAACGACAGCGAATCATGTCGTTACCTTCAGTGGAACGAGCGGACAGATTCAAGACGGCGGAGTGGGGATGCCACTGGCAGGGACAACGGGAAGCATCGGCGGCTCGGCGCTATCGGCAGGACAATGTGCGAGCGGAACGGTGGGGATAGCGGGAGCAACGACGTCGATGTCTGTGGTTGTCTCTCCCGCTGGTGGCGTAATTCCTGGACCGGGATTTGTGTGGCGAGGATACGTGAGCGCAGCGGGAACTGTGACGGCGCAGGTCTGCGCGATGGTGGCGGGGACTCCTTCTGCGACTACCTATAACGTTCGCGTCATCCAATAGGTCACCCAAAGGTCAGAGTACGCATGGTGAATGCTGCCTCACGATAAGAGCGTGAGGCAGCATTCGTTTGTGAACTGGAGATGATCCTGGACAGATCACCATATTTGGGAAGCTCGTGAGAACTTACAGAGAACTGAGGTTTGATCCGCGCGCGCTGAATGGGGAAGAACTGCTTGAACTGGGTAAAAGGCTGGATGAACGACCCAATTCGTTGTGCGACTCCACCGCGCTGGTGGAGGCTGCTGAAGAGTTGCTGTTTGTACGGACGCGTTCGGGCCTGGTACAGCGGCTGAGGGCGAACGCGGTGCAACGAGCATTTGAAAGGACGCGGGGAAAGCGAAATATTGTTCTGAAGGCACGGCAGCTAGGCTTGACTACATGGGCCGCCGCACGGTTCTTCCTGAAGACAATTACGCAGCCGGGGACGTTGACGCTGCAGGTGGCACATACGTTGGATTCGGCGGAGGAGATCTTCAGGATTGTGCGGCGGTTTCTCGATTACATGCCGAAACATTTGCATCGTGAATGCCTGAGAACGTCGGTCGCAAATGCACGGCAGATCGTGTTTCCAGCGTTTGACTCTGAATACCGTGTTGTATCGGCGGGAGAGAGAAATGCCGGACGTGGACTGACGGTGCAGAATCTGCACTGCTCGGAATTGGCGCGGTGGCCGGGAGATCCGGCGGAGATCCTGGCTGGATTGCGAGCGGCGCTGGCGCCGGATGGAGAGCAGATTCTGGAATCAACGCCGAATGGAGTAGGCGGGTGCTTCTACGATGAGTGGCACAGCGCTGCCGAAACGGGTATGGTGCGTCACTTCTTTCCATGGTGGATGGAGGAACGCTACCGTGCAGATCCAGCTGAACCGGAATCGCTGAAGGAGGAAGAGCGCGACTTGATCGAAGCGCATGGGCTGAGCCCGGAGCAGATTGGATATCGGAGGCAGGTGCGGGCGAACTTTCGGGGACTCGCGCGACAAGAGTTCGCGGAGGATGAGGAGACCTGTTTCCGTGCGAGCGGCGACTCTGTCTTCGAGCTCGAGGCGGTGGATATGCGGCTAAGCACTGCGCCAGAGCCGCTGGAGACTCGTCGAAACGGCGAAGTGGAGATATGGCTACCACCTTTGCCAGGCAAGCATTATGTGATTGCTGTTGATCCGGCGGGAGGAGGGAGCGAGGGGGACTACACGGCGGCGGAGGTGATTGAGCTGGAATCGGGGCTGCAGTGCGGGGAATTTGTCGCGCACCTTGGAGGGATGGAACTGGCCAGGTTTCTGGCTGAATTCGGGCGCGAATATGGAGACGCATCGCTTGTCGTGGAACGCAATAACCACGGGCACGGCGTTCTATGGCTGCTGGAAAGCGTATGCCACTACCCGCACATCTACGAGCAGGACGACAAAAAGGGATGGCTGACAAATTCGATCACTCGGCCGACGAGCATTGGGCGTTTGAACGCAGCGTTGATTGACCGGCCGGAACTGTTCATGAGCCGGAGGCTGCTTGCTGAATGCCGCAGCTTCGTGCGCCTGCCGGATGGGAGCACGGGGGCGCGGCCCGGGACGCATGATGACATGGTGATGGCAATGGCGATCGGATTGGCGGCGCGGGCGGAGTTGATGGAAAGGGGAAGAAACAGATAGTGGTTCTCTGGAAGGACCTCAGAGCCGAAAGCAGATTGCGGGAGCTAAAATCGAAGAGACTTCGAAGGGCAGCGGGGACAAGGGCGTTGGCGGTAGAGGCGGTGCAGCATATCCGGCGAATGCGGGGCGGCGCACAGGGCCAGTTAATGCTTGGTGCCGATGGGCATGCCTACGTTGTGAAGTTTCAGAACAATCCACAACATATGCGGGTGCTGGCCAACGAATTCCTGGCATCGAAGCTTGCCCGTGCGGCGGGCTTGACTGTTCCAGAAGTAGACGTCATCGAAGTCTCGTCCTGGCTGATCGAGAATACGCAGGAATTGGAGATGGACCTTGGGCGCACGCGCGAGCGGTGTGTTCCGGGTCTGCATTTCGCATCGCGGTTTGTTGGCGGGCTGATGCCCGGGCAGGTGATGGACTACCTGCCTGAAGAACAGCTTGTGTCCGTAAAGAATCTCAACGAATTTGCGGGCATCCTCGCACTGGACAAGTGGACTGGAAATGCGAACGGGCGCCAGGCGGTGTTCGCGCGGAAAGCACGTGAGCACCGGTACCGGGCGGTGTTTATCGATTTTGGATATTGTTTTCACGCAGGAGAATGGAAATTTGAGGATGTTCCCCTGCGAGGGGTTTACTACCGCAATGACGTTTACCGCGAGATCGCCGGGTGGGAAGCTTTTGAGCCGTGGCTTTCGCGAATCGAGACCATGGCGGCTGAGACGATCTGGACTGCTGCAAACGATATACCGCCGCAGTGGTTTGGAGGAGACCAGGATGAACTTGTTTCATTGGTTGAGAAGCTTCTGGCACGCCGAAGCCGGATCAGAGGACTGATTGAGGATTTTCGGAATTCCGATAGAAAGCCCTTTCCCAAATGGGGCGCGGCGCCGGGCGAGATGGAGAGAAACGCGTGGCGGGGGAGCGGGTGGGGAGCTACCATCTCGAACAGGATCATGTAGCGATGGAAGGGGCCGATAGACGAGGTAACGTGCGAATATGAGCGGTGCGAGCTTGCGTCACGACTGTCTGTTTCAGCTGGTCCGATACGCACCTAATCCGATGCGCGAGGAGTTTGTGCAGGTAGGCGTTCTGCTATGGGAGCAGGATCCCGGTGAAGACGGAAAGCAGCGGATGGAGTTGCGCTTCACACGGGACTGGAGGCGGCTGCGATGCCTTGATCCGGACGTGGAGACCACGTTGCTGGAGGGCATGGAGAGCGAATTGCGCAGCAGACTGGGAGACGATGCGGATGGCAAGCTGCGGCGGATTGTGAGTGAGTCTTTCTCGAACAATGTGCAGCTGACGGAGCCGAAGGCGTATCTGGCGGAGAGTCTGCCGGCGGGTATCGAAGAGTTGATGCGACTCTATGTGGATCCACCGAAGCGCGAACGCCTGCCAAAGCTTAGCGGTAGAGCCGCCATTCAGTCGAAGATGCGCGCGGAATTTGAACAGGCGGGGGTGTGGGATCTATTACGCAAGCGCATTCCCGCTTCAGACTACACGCGAGAAGGGGATCCACTGCGCATCGACGCGGGTTACCGGCCGAATGGCGTGGTGAAGATGTTTCACGCCGTGAGCCTTGAGCCAGGTCTTGATCTGGCGAAGGTTCTGGCTTTCTCGGCTGCCGGACTGCGGAGAGGGGTGGAACGAGTCGAAAAAGCGGGTCTGGAACTCACTGCGATCGTTGAACCGGTTTCGAAGATTGCCGGGGACGATCAGGACGCCGAGCGCCTTGCGATGTACCGTTTCGGGGTGGAGACAATGGAGGAGGCTCAGATTCGCGTACTCACCACGGCAGATCTGAATCGCGTAGGGGAAACGGCGCGACGCGAATTGCGTGTCTGAGGGCGAAGTCAATTTTAGATTTTCGTTGCTGCGGTTCAAGACGCTGGTTTGGCTGTTGATTGGAAACGCCTTATCGGAAACAAAGAATTCTTTCGTGAAGTTTGCAGTTTAATATGTGCTGATTTTGTAAGATTAATTGTGTTGAGAGCGAGTTCACAGAATTCGTTCTGAAGCGAGTTTTTGAAACGTGCCGGCCTGCAGTTCCGCGCATGGTTCAGAGATACACACCAGGGCATGATCCCAGCGATCATGCCTTTTTGTTTGGGCAGAAGAAAGGTCAGGCCGTGAAGGTTCGAGAACAGTTGAGGGGATTGTGGCGTCAGGCAACTGGCAGCACGAGCGTTGCTGCGGCGGAGAAGGAAGCTGAACGCAAGACTCTAGCGCTACCGGCGATCCTGAGCCCGTTGAGGGTTCCAGGGCAGTCGCTGCCGAAGCCGACACCGGCGAACCTGCGGCGCTTTGCCGAGACGCCGATTGTGCGGCGCGCGATTAACGTGATCAAGGATCGGATCGCGGCGATGGACTGGCAGGTCCGCCCGCGTCGAGGATACGCAAGTCGCGATCATGCCGAGGATGCATCTAGGTTAGCGGCACTGCGCCGCATGCTCGAGGAGCCGAACGAAGTCGACAGCTTCAGAACATTGATTGAGCAGGTGATCGAGGATGCGCTTACGGGCGGATATGGATCGATCGAGATGGAAGCTACTGGTGACGCGGAGCGGCCTGCGATGCTCTGGGCCGTCGACGGCGCGTCGATCCGGATCAACCCGCGGTGGGATGGTCAGCCGGATTCGCCGCGTTACGCCCAAGTCGCGGCCGGGCAGATGGATTCGACAGGTATCGAACTACGCGACAACCAACTCATGTATGTGCGGATGAATCCGCGCAGCTTCACGCCGTTTGGACTGGGGGCGCTTGAAGTGGCGTTCGAATCGGTAAATGAGTTCTTGTCGGCACACCGGTTTGCAGGGAAGCTGGCGGCGAACTCGGTAGTGCAATATGCAGTATGGCTGAACGAGGCAACACCGGCTCAGCACGATCGACTGATCCGCTGGTGGCAGGACGAGGTTGAAGGAACGGGGCGAGTTCCCGTTCTTTCAACGCAACAGAAGCCGGAGATACTACGGTTCGCGCAGGGGACAGACGCCGATCTGCGGCTAGCCTGGCAGGAGTTCCTGATTCGCATGGTGGCGAATGCTTTCGGGCTTCCGCCGATGCTGCTGGGGCTTGAAGGTGATGTAAATCGTTCGACAGCCACCGAACTTGCCGACGAGACGTTTCGAGGTGCGATTTTGCCGATGGCGCAGCTGCTCGCTGAGCATATTACGCGCGATCTATTCGCGAAGTGCATTGGATGGCGTGAATTTGAATTTGTATTCAACGACCTGAATGCGCGTGATGAAGCGACGGAGCTCACGGTGCAGGTGCAGCTGCTGCAGGCTGGCGTACTGACGGTGGACGAAGTACGGGCCATGCGCGGGCTGGCGCCGCTCGCCGAGGTTCGAAAAGCAGATACAGCAATCTCCTGAAGTGGTAGACGTGGCAGGGCGACTTGGCCGCATCGTGTTGGTGAGCGCGATGCGGCCATTTTTTTCGGGGAATGGGCGGTGAAGTGAAATGCGTTTTGAGGCAATGGCGGTATCGATTCCTTATGTGGAAGGGCATCCGAACCGGGTGCCGTTCGAGGGAGTGTTGACCCTGGTGAACTCAGCGAGCGACCGCGCGCCGGCGGGGGCGCGAGGTCATCGAGTGATGCTGACACGAGAGGCCGCGGAGAGAGCACTTCCTTCTCTGCTGGGCATGGCTGTTGACTACCGGCCGGGGTGGGATGGGCACGATGCGCGGAGAAAGATCGGGTTGCTGACAGAGGCGAGCCTGATCGCGAATCGGCTGGTGGTGAAGGGATTCATCTATGCGCGCGATTTTCCGGAGGTTGCAAAGGCAATTGCGGCGCACGCTCCCGAATCCATGGGCATGAGCTACGAGCTAGCCGACGCACGAGTTGAAGACATGCGAACCGAGGTATGGAAACTGACGCGGGTGACATTTACCGGCGCGGCGATCCTGCTGAGGGAAAAGGCAGCGTATCGAGGCACAAGCTTCAGAATGGCGAGCTGAGACAGGGGGTCGGATGAGCGAGCGAAATAGAGACCCTGAACTGTGAGAGGGCTGTTGACTGACGGATGTACTACGAAAGGAAACACATGGAAGACAACAATCAAATGATGGAGCGGCTGGAAGCCGCTACAGCGCTGCTGGAGCGAGCTCTTGCGACTCTGCAAGAGAAGCAGGGAGAGGTGGAGCGGATCTCTGCGACGGTGGAACAGACAAAGCGTGAGCTGGACCTTACGGAAAAGCTGGCAGCGGCAGAACGAGAAATCTCCGACCTAAAGGCGGCGGCAGTTCACGAGTCTGCTCCTCTGCGCAAGACGGTTCCGGCATTGACTTCGGAGATGCTGGCGAAGCATGGCATTGGGGATGGGCCGGTGGATGTGCGTGCGCTCGATGCAGCACTTTCCGGACTCAGCCTGGAACAACGGATCGCAGTGAAGACGCAGCTTCTGCGTGCGGGAGCAATTGCGTAGAGCCGCTGTGGACTTCCAGTCTCAGCAAGCGTATCGGCTATTCAAGGTTCAGAGAATCGTCGTTTGTCCCAACAGAAAACAGAAGCGGAACGGCACAGCTGAAGGCTCAAAGGCAGAAAGCCAGTAGCCGAACCGGCCCCATGGAGGGGGCGAGAACTTATGAACGCATCTTTTGCAGATATTCACGCGGCAGCAGATTTCATCGGGCCCGGGGCAGTGGAAGTTCCACTGTATCAGACCGAGATTTTCGACATCTGCCGTCGCTCCAGCCCGTTTGGACAGCGTATCAAGCAGGTACCGGCAACCGGACATCCATCGCGGTTCTTTGAAGAGACGGCGTTGCCGACGCCAGGCACAGCCGGATTCGTGAATCCGCGCAGCATCGTGGCGCCGGTAGTGAGCCCGACGCGGGTGGAGCGCAGCGTGCCGCTGAAGGCGATTGTTTCGCAGATCAATTACAACCTTTTCGATGTCGAGCTCGGCAATCAACAGCAGCAGTTTGCCTATCTGCAGGCGAAGGACCTAGTCGACACCGTGAGCGGCGTGATGCTGACGCACGATGTGGCGCTGTGGAACGGGAACGACACGAGCCTGAGCTCGCCGACCACGACTCAGTACATGGGAGCGATCGCGCAGATCGTTGCGGGCGGACAGACGATGACCATCGGCACATCGGCTTCGATCGTCGACGGGATCAAGTCGGCAGTTGCGCAGATGGTTGCGAGCAACGGCTATCAGGTTCGGCCGACGGCCATCTACGCCAACCCTGTTCTGCTCGACCTGATCGATCGCGAGATGAAGACGGAGTTCAACGTGGTGCTGAACAGCGACCAGATCAACGGCGGATTCCGGGTGAAGATGCTTTCAACGCAAGCCGGGGACCTGCCTCTGATTCCGGATTGGAGCCTGAGCTACGCCGGCACTCCTGGTTCGGGATCGGCAGTGCTGCCGGCCTACATCGTCACGGAAGACCTGATCGAGTATCACTGGCTTGGCGATCCAGCACCGCGGATCTTCCAACTCGGCATGCCAGGGTCGCTGACGCAGCAATATGTCGCAGTGAAATTCGGCGGGCTTGTTGTGAAGGGCTCCAACTACGCGCATTACCAGGTGCTGGTAGACCGATAAACAGACGGGACCAGGGAACAGGGATCGGGGAATAGGCGTGAAGCGCAAGAAGCGAAAGCTCACGGAGCGTGAGTCGGCATATTCCTATTCCCCTCCACTGTTTCCTGGTTTCCTGGAGGAAATCTATGGCTTATCTTGAACCGGCGGAATACTCAAGTTATGGGCTGCCGGACAGCACGTCATCCGATTGGGTGACCGCAGCAACAGCTTTGATCAACAGCTTCTGCCGGCGTCCGGATCTGAACATCGCGCAATACTCTGAAAGGCTGCGCGTGGTCAGCGGATCGCGAACAGTTCGCCTGAGCCATCTGCCCTTAGCAGCATTGCCGGACGCCAACTCACCATTGCTTTCTGTGGAAGGCCGTTATTCGAAGGGACGGCGAGGCGAGATGCCGGACTCCATTCTGGTCGAGGAGGCCATCGCGTTCTCGGTACCTGGGCAATGGACGAGCCTCGATCCACTTGCGATCGATTTCGATGCCAACACGGGCGAGCTCACGCTGCCGTTCAATTTGTTCGGCATGACCTACAACGAAGTTTCTGTGACCTATACTGCCGGGCTCGCGGTTATCGGAGACGACGTCAAGGCGGCATGCGCGCAGATCGTCCGGAATGCTCAGGCTACTCCCGCGCTGAACGCATGCAAGACAAAGATCGACACGATGCAGATGCAGTATTTTTCGAGTTCGCTGCTGGATGAAACAGTAAAGAGTTTGCTACGCCCTTACGTGGCGAACAGGCTGGGGTGAACGATGAGCGATACGTCACCTCGCGGCCAGGTCTGCGCTCCGCGCATGCTGGCGGACGCGCTTTTACGCGGCGTGGGCGGAACCGAAGCACGCCTCAGAGTCACGGGCAGCAACACAGACTCGAACCAAGCGGAGGTCGGCTTGATTGCGACTTCGTTTTCCGAGATCGTGGTAAGTCCCGTGGCAATGCGGAAACTTCGACCATCGACGAGAGCAGGAGATGCAAATCAGTGGGAGATGCTGGTTTCGGCAACCAGCATCCAGGCGCAACTGAACGCGCTCGACCTCGCATCTGCGCAGGCATTGTTTGCGATGACGCTGGGCATAACAGTTGCCGGGACTGACTACTTGATCGAGTCAGTCGCAGTAAACGAGTTTCTCGGTACGGTCTATCTTTATCGACTCACGCTCCGTGAAGTCTTCCGGCACTCTCTTTGACGCCGCGAAGCACACGCCGAGCCATTATCGCGTTTATAGAAAGGATGAGAAGGCAAGGTGAGGTGGAAGGATCTCCTCTGGTGATCCGTTTCCGCTGAGCCCGTTTTCTGATTTATGCAAAACGCAAAGGATTCCTTTTACCTGAACCTTCGTTCGAGGCTTGCAGCGCTCAACCCGAGCCGAACGGTGCTGATACGCGGAACGATCCGGCCGGGCATCCTCCTTGAAGAGGCTGAGGGTGTAATGGCTCAGGCTCCCGGAGACGTGTTTGTCCTGCGTTGGCTGGGCTTCGGCGCCGACCCGAATCTCTCCTCAACGATGGTTGCGCTGGAGTGTGAGATTTCGTACTGCACTTCGGGTACGCAGGCGTTCGGAGGCTTGGATCGCGGGCGACTACTTACAGCCATGGATCAGGAGCTGCTCACGATTCTGCAGCCTCACTCGACGCCGAAGATCAACTATTCACTACAACCGCCGGTTGCGATGCAGACACAGGTTTTCTGGGAGGAGCCTGCGTTTACGCCAGTCAACGTGCAGCGTGATCGCCTGAGCCGTGCAGCCCGGACGACGGTCTATAGCTACCAGGAGCAGAGCAAACTATGACACTCAGCAACCTCTCGGCTCCCGCGCCGGTGACAAGGCGCGTGCGGGCGTATTTCTCTCCGATCGATCGCAATGCCCAAGCTTATGCAAGATTCGACCCGGCAGAGATGAATGATTTCGATTTCGATGCTCCGCCCGCGCCATGGATCGACCTTGGATGGATTACGAACTTCGCACGTAAATCAGCGAGCAAGTCGGCACCGATTCTGACGGGAATTCCGGCCGCTCCTCTTGAGCAGACACGCCATTCGCTCGAGGCTCAGCTCGCATTTGATTTTCTGAGCTGGACGAAGCTCACGATGGCTCTGGCTACCGGCTCGCAGCATATGAACGTGCTTGCGCCGGCGACAGGGGATGGCGTTACACCTGCGCCGGCCGTGCCCGTGCAGAACGGGTCAACAGCATCGGTGATTCAACTGTCAGCCGGTGATTCCGCGAACTTCACCCCCGGGACGATGATTGCGGTTGATGCGGACTATAACGGGGAGACCGGCTATGTCGGCTCGCCTGTCTCGGGTGCTTATCTTCGGCAACCGATTGCAGACGCTGACTACGTTCGCCGGATCACCTTTAATGTTGGCCTGGTGCTCGGTGTGAGTGGCGGAAGCCTGATATTGGCTCAGCCCCTGCCGGGAGGAGTGCCGGCAAGCGGAGCAAAGGCGCAGGCAATCACGGGTTTCGTCGATCGCGAGGGAGGCAGTTTCTACCAGGAGTGGTCGGCATTGTTTGTGATGGAAGGCAGCCAGGGGGATCGAATTTTCTTCCACTATCCGCGGCTGCAGAGCCTGTGCGGAGCGGAAGAATCGGCAGCACCGCTCGACAGCAAACACAAGAGTGGATTGGCGCGGATTCTATTGAAGGGGCAGTTTCTCGCCCTGCCCGTGACCGACCCGATTGATGGAGAGCGCGTTCTCTGTTACCGCAGCTTCAAACCTGCGGCCTATTCGCTGATTTAGACGCACAAGCATGGCGGAGCAGAATCCGCTCGGAACAACTGGAAACTATCGATGAAGATCACGATTTGCGGGCAGGACTACAGTTCCGCGCTCGATGCGGCACATCCATTAACGATCGAACGGAAGCTCAATGAGCCATCTGTTTGCCGGCTGTGGATCACACTGTCGAAGGCAAGTTCATCAACCATCGAGCGGGGCCAGTCTCTTCGGATCCTCGGTGATGATGGGACGTTCTACTTCACAGGCTATGTTGCTGCGACGCCACTTCCTGAATATGCAGGACTGGGAGTTGAGGGGCCGCGGTATCGTATCGGCATTGAAGCGGTGAGTGACGAATGTCTACTTGATCAGGCGGGTATCGCGCCGACGAGAGGGCCTGCCGGAATGGCAGCGGGGCCGCTGATCGCCGAACTTGCAGCGAAGACGGGGTGCGGCGCACTTTCGACGGACGGTCTCTCGCTCGATGCTCCGGTGGCTCAAGTCGCAATCGATGGGCGCGGAACGTTCAGCAGTGCAGCCGGATCGGTGGCAGATCAGGTCCGTGCCGCGTACCGAGCTCTGAATGGAAGCCTTGCTCTTTCGTCTTTACCGGCCGCGGTGCATCCACTGGAAGAGGGTGATGGCATCCTGGCGTTCGAGAACTTGAGGCTGAATGCAACGACAAAACGCGCATTGGCAAACGACATCACCGTGTGCGGCGAACATGAACCGACAACGTACGTGACGGAATACTTTCTCGGAGATGGCGTCACAACGCAGTTCAATCTTTCAGATCGAGTGTTTGCGCCAGCCGGCGCAGAATCGACCCTGATCAGCGAATTGTTCAACGAGGGTCAGCTCGACCTTCGCCGATGGGGGTATCCCGGTGCGAATGGGTTTATTGCGCTCGGGGCCGGCGGCCTGTTGATGCAGGGCGGAACGGGCGTTGACGGCGAGACGCAATTGGCTTGGCGAGATGCAGTGGAGATGGGCGGAACGCTCCTGCTAGAGGCCGGAGGAGTGGTGCTGGAGGCAGGAAGCACGGGCGTTCTCGCAGGTTTTTTCGTCGGAGATAACGCTCAATCGTCATGCACGGTGGGTTTTCAGGCAACAGCACAGCAAGGGAGCGGCAGAGTTACTATTCAGCCTCTGGTACTTGGACTGCCTGCCGGTGCAGCTTACCAAGTGAATCAGTCGAACCAATATGCGCTGCGAGTCCGGGTGCATTGCCCGGAATGTTACCGTAACGCGGCCATCTATAGAACCTGCGACGATTCAGGCGCAGTGGCTGTCGGCGGGGGGCTCAGCACTGCTCCTGCAGACCTGCACTTCGAGATTCAGGAATTTGTGAACGGAGTTGCGGGCATGCCGGTAACGCTGTACGAAGATCGGATTGCAGATACTCCGAGCACATGCCGGGTAGTGGCTGCGAGCAGCATCGACCTGCACGGATCGATCCGCGCTCTCAATCTGACCCAACTTGGATCAGGGTGGGTGAGAACGATGCCGGCCAATGGGAGTCCAACCACGCGACGTGTGGGCGCCGCATCTCAGTCAGCTGAGTGCGTCGTCGAGGAATCCGGCCGGCTTGTCTTCTATCCAGGTTTCGTGCCGGCGGCTGGTGAACAGATTGCGGTTAGTTATCGCACGGTGCGCAGGGCCGCGGGCAGAGCTGTAAACAGCGCGAGCCAGCAAAAGCTGGCTGATGCGGGGTTGCCATCGGTGTCTCGCTGGATTGGGACGGTAACGAGCCCGAAAGCACGGAGTTCTTGCGACTGCCGAAGTGCGGCCTCGGCGCTGGAGAAGGCGGCCGCGAGCGTGTCTGCACTTTGGAGCGGGACTTATCGATGTACGAATCTCGGCGTCGATGCCGACGTCTGGCCAGGCGATGCGCTGGCAATCGATGCTCCTTCCATGGGTTTGAAGGCAGAGGTCATGGTTCGCGCAGTGAAACTGACTTATCGAGCGAGTTTGCCGGACGTTGTAGATTACGAAATCAATTTCGCAAATGACTGGGCGAGCGATCTTGCGATCAAGACAAGCTCGTCTGTACCAGATGACGCGTGGCTACCGGCGCCGGTGTCACCGCACTATTTGGCCAATCTGAATGGGCTGACTGTTGTGGATGTGAGCGGGCAGGCGATCACCATCCATACTGGAACAACCGCGCCTGCTGGCGGTGGGTTTGAGATTCGCCGACGCGACAATTGCTTCATGGCCGCCACAGATGCTGATCTGGTGATACGGAGTTCGCAACCGACGATGAGCTTCTCGCGGTTCTCGGTATGTGACCGCTTTTACGTCAGGGCGTTTGATGGACAGAACCCACCGAACTACTCGGAGTTCTCAGCCGCGCTGATCTTCAATCTCCCGCTTGCTTCGTAGAGAGCAGCAGACGGAGCAAAACTGATGCGAATGATGAATGAATTTGAAATGCAGGTTCTCAGCGATCTGAGCGTCCTGAAGTCGCAGATGACCGCGCTGACAGGTGACGGCAATGGTGGCCGTATCGCCGAGATTGAACGACGGATGGAGGAGCACGAGCAAAACTGGGAGCGAGCCAAGGGTTTTCTGGCGGCTTTCAGCATTTTGCTCACCTTGGCTGAGGTTGCAGTGCAGGCCTGGCACCGACACTAGAGATGGGGCGCGTCAAGGCAAGTTGCGCCCGGACGGTTGGCATACGCCTCTTATAATCACCCCATGAGCGAGAAGCCACTGGTTGGCGTGGTGATGGGTTCGAAGAGCGACTACGAGGTGCTCTCCGCAGCCGTTGAGATCTTGAGCGATCTCGGAATTCCGCATGAGGCGCGAGTGGTGAGTGCGCATCGAACGCCGGACTGGCTGTTCAAGTACGCTGAGACTGCGCGAGAGCGAGGGCTGCGGGTGATCATTGCCGGGGCGGGTGGGGCAGCGCATCTGCCGGGAATGCTTGCATCGAAGACACTGGTACCGGTGCTGGGGGTGCCAGTGCCGGCCACCTTGCTGAACGGGCTCGATTCCCTACTCTCGATCGTGCAGATGCCCAAGGGCGTTCCAGTTGGAACGCTGGCGATTGGCAAGCCCGGCGCGGCGAATGCGGCGATTCTTGCCGCGGAGATCCTGTCTGTGAACGATCAGGCGCTCCACGAGCGGCTTGCAGCGTGGCGGAAAGCCCGCACTGACGAAGTGATGACCCAGGAGCTTCCCTAGTGCCTGAACATACGATTCCAGTCATTGAACCTGGCGGTTTGATCGGCATTCTCGGCGGAGGCCAACTCGGCCGCATGACTGCCATGGCAGCGCGCACGATGGGCTATCGCGTTCGCGTGATGGATCCGGAAGAGAAATGCCCGGCCAGTTTCGTTGTCGACGAGACGATTGTTGGCGCGTGGGATGATGTGGCCGCAGCCCAAAGGCTGGCTCGTGGAGCGGATGCCCTGACGCTGGAAATTGAACAGATTAGCGTCGATGCTCTGAAGCAAGTTGCCCAAGTGGCACCGCTGCGTCCCGGCGTCGAACCGGTTCGCATCATTCAGGACAAGACCATTCAAAAAGTGTGGCTCGCGGAGAATGGATTCCCGGTCGGGCCATTTCGCGTTGTTCGAAGCGAAGTGGAGTTGCATGAGGCGGTGGAGTCGCTTGGCGGACGTGTCTATCTCAAGATCGGACGTGGCGGATACGACGGGCGCGGCCAGGTAAGGCTCGGGATCGAATCTCCGCTCACGGAGCAGGCCGTAAAGGACGCGTGGACTACCCTCGGCGAGAAGCCTTCTGTCGCGGAACAGGCGCTCTATCTTGCCCATGAAATAAGCGTGATGGCCGCGCGGACGCCTTCGGGCGAAGTGCGCAGCTTTCCTGCCGCACGCAATCATCATGAGAACCAGATTCTCGCGTGGAGCGTTCTGCCGGCGGGCATTTCGCCTGAGATGGAAGCGCGCGCTGAGAAGCTGGCGGCCGACATCATCACGAAGCTGGAGATCGAGGGCTTGCTGTGCGTGGAGATGTTCATCACCAAGCAAGGTCGATTGCTCGTGAATGAGATGGCGCCGCGCCCTCACAACAGCTATCACCAGAGTGAACGTGGGTGCGTCACCAGCCAGTTTGAACAGCTCGTGCGGACAACATGCAACCTGCCGTTGGGCGATACAGCGCTCATCACACCTTGTGCGATTGTCAACCTGCTGGGTGATATCTGGCTGACATCTACGCCAAATCTGCCGGCTGCTCTGGGTGTACCCGGCGTGCGCCTGCATCTCTACGAGAAGCGCGCTGCGAAAAAGGGACGAAAGATGGGACACCTTTCATCGGTGGGTGCGACGGCGGAAGAAGCGCTAGAGCGAGTGCTGGAAGCGAAGAAGCGGTTGCTGGGTGAAGGGTAGCCACGGCACGCGAGAAAGCACACCAAGGACCGAATTCTCTGCTGTGCCGGCGGTAATATGCGCTACTGGGTGAACTGCTCGGCTTTTTCCCAGCGTTTCGGACGGCGATTTGCCTGGAGAATCTTTTTCCGCAATCGGAGCGACTTCGGGGTGATCTCGACCAGTTCATCATCGGCTATGAATTCGATCGCCTGCTCCAGGTTGAGTGTCCTGTAAGGCACAAGACGAAGAGCCTCATCCGCGCTTGATGCACGCATGTTGGTGAGCTTCTTCTCGCGAACCACATTTACGTCGAGATCATTGTCACGCGAATGCTCGCCAACGACCATTCCCTCGTAGACGTCGACACCCGCGCCGAGGAAGAGGATGCCTCGCTCCTGCAAACCGTTGAGTGAATAGGTAGTCGTTAGACCCTGACGATCGGCGATGAGTGCTCCGGTGGGGCGCTGCGGGATTTCTCCCTGATAAGGAATGTAGCCGTCGAACAGCGAATTCATGACGATGGTTCCGCGCGTTTCGGTGAGCATCTCCGAGCGCAGGCCGATGAGCCCGCGGCTGGGTACGCGGAATTCGAGACGCACACGGCCTGAGCCGTGATTGTGCATCTTCGTCATCTCCCCTTTGCGCGGTCCCAGCTTTTCGATCACGACGCCGGTGTACTGTTCGGGTATATCGATGGTGAGGTGCTCGACCGGCTCCATGCGCGTGCCGTCGACAACCTTGGTGACGATTTCAGGGCGGCCGGCCATGAGTTCAAAGCCTTCTCGGCGCATCATTTCGATCAGGATCGCGAGCTGAAGTTCGCCGCGGCCAAGCACCTTGAAGGTGTCGGGAGATCCGGTCTCTTCTACGCGAATGGAGACGTTGGTCAGCAGCTCCTTCTCGAGACGCTCGCGGAGGTTGCGGCTTGTGACGTACTGCCCTTCCCTGCCCGCAAACGGCGAGTTGTTGACGCTGAACTGAATGGCGATAGTCGGCTCATCGATGACGATGAGCGGAAGCGGCGCGGGGGTCTCAAGGGCGGTGATGGTCTCACCTATGGTGATTCCCTCTACGCCCGCAACGGCGACGATATCGCCCATGACCGTTTCACTGATCTCGGTACGCTTCAGGCCGGAAAAAGTAAACAGCTTTGTGATCTTCGTTTTCTGCAGCGAGCCGTCACGCTTTGAGATATTCACTTCATCGCCCGCGTGCAGTGTGCCCTGGAAGACGCGGCAGATGGCTATACGGCCGAAATAATCGGAGTAGTCGAGGTTGGTTACGAGAATCTGAAGGGGTGCTTCGGCATCTCCGGTAGCTGCAGGGATGGTGGACACGATGGTCTCGAAAAGCGGCTGCAGGTTCTCTCCCGGCTTGTTCAGATCGAGAGTCGCGGTGCCGGCCTTGGCCACTGCATACAGCACGGGAAAATCGAGTTGGGACTCCTCCGCATCGAGATCGATGAAGAGATCGTAGATTTCGTTCAGCACTTCCTGCGGACGCGCGTCGGGGCGGTCGATTTTGTTAATCACGACGATAGGCGCGAGTTTGGCTTCCAGAGCCTTGGCGAGAACGTAGCGGGTTTGGGGCAACGGGCCCTCGGCAGCGTCCACCAGGAGCATCACGCCATCCACCATTTTCAGAGCGCGCTCGACTTCGCCGCCGAAATCAGCGTGGCCGGGTGTATCGACGATATTGATCTTGCCGCCGCCAAAGTTTACGGCAGTGTTCTTGGCAAGAATCGTGATGCCGCGTTCCCGCTCCAGATCGTTCGAGTCCATCACGCGTTCGGCAACCTGCTCGTTGGCTCGGAAGGTGCCGGACTGCCGGAGCATGGCGTCAACGAGAGTGGTCTTGCCGTGGTCGACATGGGCGATGATGGCGATATTGCGTATCGTCTGGCTCACAGGGCTCGAGTTCCTTTTCTTCTATGGCAAATCTTGAATTTGCACTGGGATGGGGCCGCGATTCGGCCACCGGATCGGTATGAAGATGCGGTCAATAGCCGCACAGTGCGGCACTATCTATTCTAGCAGGATCAACTTTCCAGCAGTATTTTGGGGGCAAAGCTCTGCCCTGCAGTAACTTCAATGCACTATGTAGCTGACGATCAGGCCGATAGAGGCGGCCCAGATCACGGCGGTTGTACCCCAGCCGAAGATGTTGATGGCACGCCGATTGGTGCGATCGCCCATGATCTTTCTCTGGTTCGTCATCACCATAATGAGCACCATGAGGGGCGGCGTAGAGAATCCCTGGACGATGCCGGCGAAAACCAGAGCATGCATCGGATTGATCCCCAGGAAGTTGAGAACCATCGCTGCGAGAGTGAAGGCGGTGATGGCGAAATAGAAGAGCTTGGCTTCGTTGGGTTTGAGGCTGAGGCCGGTTCGCGCGCCTGCCGCCTGGCACACGTCGTACGCCGCGCCGGTGGTCATGACAGGGACTGCCAGCATGCCCACTCCGATGATTCCGATGGCGAACAGGCCGGACGCAAACCTTCCGGCCACTGGCTTCAGGGCGAGCACTACGTCGGCCGCCGATTCGATGTTCCTATGCCCTGTGGTAAAGAGAGTGGCCGCTGTGGCCAGGATGATGAAGTACATCACGACGTTCGAGAAGAGCATTCCGAACACCACGTCCCAGAACGACTGCTTCAGTTGGGCGGGAGTCGCACCTCGACGCTGGCGGACCGTGCGATGGCCTGCGGCAATTTTTTCCTCAACTTCTTCGTTCGACTGCCAGGTGAAGATGTATGCCGAAAGCGATGCACCGATGATGGCTACGATCATGGTCAACATGTCATGGTCGAAGCGGAGGTGCGGCACTAGAGTGCCTTTGAGCACGGAGCCCCAGTGGGGGCGCGCCATCAAGGCCGAGGCAACATACGCGAGTAACGACAGGGCCAGTACGCGCAGAACGTTGCGAATGAAGGTATAGGAACCCCAGATTTGGAAGACGAGCGCCGCAGCTGTCACTGCGAGCAAGATCACCGAGCGCGGAAGAGGAACCAGAAGGCCCAGTGCGGCAGCCATGCCTCCAATGTCCGCGCCTGCCTCAATGATGTTTCCGATGATGACGCCGACGAGCACAACAAACAGAAGCCATCGGGGGGAATGTCTTCTGAGAACCGAGAAGAGGCCCTGCCCGGATACCAGACCCAACTTCCCAGAGAGGTAAACGACCGCGATCATCATGGGGAGCGCGAGCGGGGCCATCCACAGGATGTTGTAGCCGAAGTGCGCGCCGGCTTGGGCATAGGTGCCTACTGCGGCGCAATCGTCGTCCGCGGCGCCGGTGATGAGACCCAATCCCACCGATCGCAGCATCGGGTGTTCATGTTTTTGCCTACGTTCGGGGGGAGTTGCTGGTTTTGTCACCGGGGACCCAAGTTGTGCCACAGATTGAAGCGCAATTCGGATTGGATGGGAACGTTTCAGCTCAGGTTTGTTTCTGATGTTCGTCGGTGCGAAGCAAATGCTGGATTTCGACGGATGGAACAACATTTCATGCGATCCGCCTCAGCGGTTACACTCATTCGCAAATGAAACGCCTTACTCCGCTCCTCGCTCTCTTCCTTTTTGGGCTCCAAGTTTCCCCAGCATTCGCGCAGAATGCCGGTCACAAGAGCACCAACTTGCTGATCTACTCGATTGATGTCGAGGGCGGCCAGGCCACTCTCCTGGTATCGCCTTCCGGAGGGTCGCTTTTGGTTGACACGGGCTGGCCCGGGAGCAACGGACGCGATGCGGAGCGAATTCAGGCAGCGATGAAAGATGCCGGGATCACGCAGATCGATAAAGTCCTGATCACGCATTTTCATACTGACCACGTTGGCGGGGTGCCGGAACTGGTAAAGCGCGTCAAGGTAGGTGAGTTTCTCGATCACGGCGTGAACCGGGAAGACTCCGACGTCACCCGGAAGGATTTCGCAGCTTACACTTCCGCGATCGGCAATACGCCTCGCCGCACTCTGCATCCGGGCGATGCCATCGATGTTTCAGGCCTCAACATAAGTGTCGTCACAGCCGATGGCGAACATATCTCATCGGTGCCCGGGATCAAGCCAGAATTGAATCCCAACTGCGCCAAGGAGCCGAAATGGACGCTCGATCAGAGCGAGAATCCACGCTCAGTGGGAATTCTTGTCCGTTATGGGCAGTTCAGCTTCCTCGATCTTGGCGATCTCACAAAGCCGAAGGAATTGGATCTTGTCTGCCCAAACAACCCACTGGGTAAGGTCAGCCTGTTTCTCGTCAGCCATCACGGGCTGGATCAATCGAATTCGAAATCGCTTGTGGCTTCGATTCATCCACGCGCGGCGATCATGAACAATGGAGCTCACAAGGGCGGCAGCCCTGAGGCATGGCAGACGGTAAGCGAGAGCGTGGGAGCTAAGAATCTATTTATGCTCCACACAGCCGAAGGTTCTGACGCAGCGCACAACAGTGGCGACGAACTGATCGCGAATCCCAAGGGCGACGGCGAGGGGCATTATTTCAAAGCTGTGGCGCACCCTGATGGTAGCTTCGGCGTGACCAATTCGCGAACTGGTGAGACGAAGAACTACCCAGCCAAGTGACTGAGACACGTCGAGGCCCATTGCGATCTGGTCCGCAAGGCCCTCGAAGGTTTTCTAATGTTGGCCGTTACTTGGTGCTCGACATCTCCTTGCCACCGACGTCGATGTTGTGGGCCTTTGCGATCTGTTCAATGATCTGAAGGTGCTGTTGAATAACCTGCGACCCCTTGTCGGCGATCTGCTTCACAGTAGGATTCTGTGCAGCCTGGGCCTCGCTTTGAAATTCCTTCAAATCCTTCTGGTGGTCCTTGATCATCATCGTGATGTACTCGCGATCAAAGTCCTGGCCTGAAAGACCCTGCAGCTTCTCTATTTCTTTTTTGTCTTTCTTTGAGGGGCCGGAAGGCTCGCTGAGTCCCATTTGCTGCGCGACGGGCTTCAGCCACTTGTCGCCCATCTGGCCATGATCGTTGACCATCTTCGCCGCAAACTGCTTTACGTCGTTGCTCTGTGACTTTTGCTGTGCGAGCTGACCGAGCTGAACTTCGGCCATTCCGCCTTCCATCGCTTTCGAGATGAAGGCGCGTTCGGAGAAATCCTGAGCCGAAGTAGGCGCGCCAGCGCTCTGGTCCGCCGTGGGATTGTTACCGGGCAATTGGCTTCCTGAGTTCGGTGTCTGGCTCTGAGGCGTGCTGGGTTGTTGCGGGGCTCCGGGAGCTTGCGCGATTGCAAATGTCGCGCCGAGCAGAGCAGTCCCTGCACTCATAGAAAAGGTATAAGCTATCCGTTTTACATTCATCTGAAATAGACCTCCACTGCAGGCGCGATCGGAGCGCTTGCATCCACAGTCCGATGCCCGTTGCATGCCATGGGTTTGCCGCGTGGACTCACGATCTGGATTGTTTGCAAGTGCTAGTTAGCGCTGGATTTGGTGGCGTGGATATGCAAGGAGATCGGGAGTGCGTTGAATCGATCCGTCGCGAAATCAAAGTTGAGCAAACTAGGCGGTGTGCGTTCTTCGATACAGGGATTCCAGCGCATCGCAGGCCGTCTTGACGCCGTCTTCCTTTCGTAACTCCTCAGCGACAACGCGAGCCGTGCGTGCGATTTCTGGGTCATCCAGAATTTTGCGCACCTTCCGAGTGACCTTTTGCGGCGTGTATTTGGCTTTCTGGATTACCTTCGCTACTCCGATCCGCTTCATGCGGCGCGCGTTGTCTGGCTGGTCGTGTGAATAGGGCATGATCAGCATGGGTTTTCCAGCGTTCAGGCATTGCGCAGTTGTGCCGACACCGCCCTGGTGCACAACAACAGAAGCACTGGAAAACAGCTTTGAGTAAGGCGCGTACTCGGCAACGCAAATCGAATCGGGCAGCTTCTGCTTCGGCTTATTGCGAGGATCGGAGCCGATGAGCAGCACGGCGCGCATGCCGAGCTCTACCGCGGCTTGTGCCGACACTTCATAGAAATCGCCTGCGGCGAGCACCGCAGCGGAGCCAAGGGTGAAGACGAGGGGAGCTTCGCCAGTCGCGACGAACTGGTCAAGGTGCGGCGGCAGTTTTGCATTGCCGGAATCTGCATCGTAGAAGGCGAAACCGGTGATGAGGGTGTTCGCCGGCCAGTCCTTCTGCTCCACGCCCAGCACTCGGGAGAATAGCGCCAGTACAAGGTAGGGCGAGTGCTTGGCATCAAAGAGCGGATTCTCCCCTCGCGGAAGGCGGAGCTCTTTGCGAAGCTCATAGATCGGCTCCGGCCACTTTCGGCTGACGAAACGCGCCACGCGCTTGATTACCCGCCCGAATCCCGGAACGCGCTTGTCCGCTTTCGCCAGCTTCGGATAAGGCGGAAGCACCGGCGGATCGAAGGCCGAAAAGAACGATAATGGGGCCAGAACGTAACTCGCCCACGGGATCCCAGTCGCCTCGGCTACGATTGGACCCGCATAATTCAATTCGCCAAGCAGCAGCAGGTCCGCGCGCGATGGCTTGGTAGCAGCGTCGAGCAGATCGTCGTACGTTTGCCGGAGCGAGGGAAAGAGGAAATTCCTCAACCCATGCTCAGTGCCGTGCTTGATGTCGTAGACCATCTCTACCAGCACGTTATTCGCGGGATCGATGTCTGGCCGGATGGGATGGAATTCCAGGCCCACCGGGGCAATTCTCGACCGATAGACCTCGGGAATGGCCATCACAGGCGTATGGCCGCGGCGCTTCAGTTCGAGCGCCAGAGCGATCAGCGGATTGATGTCGCCGTAGGTGCCAATGTTCGATAGAACGATTCGCAAGGCAGGGTTCCGTGGGATCAAATGCTGGATTCAGGGTAAAGCATTTGCTGTGTCGCAGCATCACGAACCGGTAGGACCGAAGAGACCTGTGGGGGACGATTCTAGTTCAGCACTGGCCGCGGACAAGATCAAGATTCTGCAGGGACGGCATTTGAAACCTGAGCCGCTACTTCTCTTCCGGCCAGTTCTCCCGATCCCCTTCCCACATTTCGATCATGATCAGAGTCTCCCGTTCCGTGGATTGAGTGAGAGGATTGACGGGAACGCGCGTGGGAAACATGATGGCGATGGAAGCCAGCTGAGCAAGTTTTGGCGGGAGTTCGGGCATCCCGAATTCACGCTGCTCGGCGTAGTCGAAGACTGTTCCGGTTGCGCCGAAACTGAACGATAAAGTTGAGTCAGAACTGATTGAACGGAGGGTAAAGGATTCTTCCGAGATTGAGAATACGTGTGCCTTCAGGACGAGGCGGCACTCGTTGAAAGAGCCGAGGCAGAGCAGAGAGGTCTGCTCCTCCATCCATTTGCTCAGCAACAGCCGCACGTCGGAAGTGTTCAAGTTTCCTGCAGTCCGTATTGTGCCCTGATCCAGCAACATGGGCAGTGTACGAATCTCTGTCCGGCCTGCACATCCCCATTTGGTAATCACAAATGGATTCGCGGCCGCGGGCCTCTTTCATCCGCTCGCCTATCGAGCAAATGAGAGGCTTGATTTCACTCACGACAATTAATTTCAGGTCCATGCAGACCGAGCACGACGGTTTGTTAGGCGGTCCCACGCCATTTGCGCGAACGATGTTAAGGTGTCGCAGGAGAGCAAGCAGCTCGCATTCCTTCCCGGGTCGCTAGTTGTTTGAAATCCGAGTCTGCGCGCGTGGACGCACGGTTCTCCTGGGCAGGCACAGCTGCTGGGTGAGACCGGTGAAATCCTGCAGATTCTCTTATGGAGATTGCCGGTATGAGACCGGCTAGCTGTCGTTTTCGCGTCATCAACTACGCTTTCCGCTTCTGTTCATCCCGCTCGAATGACTAACGGTAGGGTCTAAAGTATTCTCTTTTTCTTCGCTATTATGGAAGTACGCCAGTTTCGGAACGGCAAGTCAGGCTGGTCACGTTGTCTCTATGTTGAATGTGCAGGAAAAGCTGGCAATCCTTGCCGATGCAGCCAAATACGACGCATCCTGCGCCTCCAGCGGAGCCAAGCGCGCTGGCAACGGCCAGGGAATCGGACACTCCGACGGCACCGGAATCTGCCACAGCTACACCCCGGACGGTCGATGTGTATCACTGCTCAAGATCCTGCTCACAAACTACTGCACTTACGACTGTGTCTTCTGCGTCAACCGCGTGTCGTCCGACATTGCCCGAGCGCGCTTCACACCCAGTGAAGTGGTCAACCTCACGCTGGATTTCTATCGTCGCAACTACATCGAAGGGCTTTTTCTCTCTTCGGGCATCATCCAGTCGCCCGATTACACGATGGAGCAGGTGATCGAAATCGCGCGATCACTTCGGGAAGACCATGCATTCGGGGGATACATTCACCTGAAGGCGATTCCCGGGGCCTCTCCAACTCTGATCGAGCGCGCCGGGACGTTCGCCGATCGGCTAAGCGCCAATATCGAGTTGCCCACCCAGCAGGACCTCGTTCAGCTTGCTCCAGAAAAGAAGGTCGAAGTCATAGAAGGCACAATGAGCCAGATCACGGAGCGCAAGGCGGAGATTGATGAAGATCGTAAGCGGCATCGCTCCACTCCACGTTTTGCACCTGCCGGCCAGAGCACGCAGATGGTGATTGGGGCAACGCGGACAAGCGATCGGCAGATCCTTTCTACTGCATCGCACCTTTATACGAGCTACGGTCTTCGCAGAATCTATTTCTCCAGCTTCAGTCCATTTCCGCTGGGCGATGCGCGCCTTCCGCAGTCCGCTCCTCCGCTGGTGCGTGAGCACCGCCTCTATCAGGCGGACTGGCTTATGCGCTACTACGGGTTCAGCGCTGCGGAACTCACCAGTGATGAAGACCCGAACCTAAGCCTGAGCAAGGATCCGAAGCTGGCGTGGGCTGAAACTCATCCGGAGTTCTTTCCTGTTGACGTAAACGCGGCTCCACGCGAATCGCTGTTGCGCGTTCCAGGAATTGGTTATCGCAATGTCAATCGCATCATCCGCATCCGCCGATATCACCATCTCACGATGGATGACTTGGGCAAACTGAATGTGAGGGTGAAACTCGCGAGAGAGTTTGTGCTCGCGGCTGATCATCTGCCGGAGAAATTGCGGCATCCGAGCATCCGCGACCGAAAGACGGCGCAGCCGGTACAACTCGATCTCTTCTCCGCCGCGTCAGCGTTTTCGGGGCAGTTGTGACAACGGCTGCGATACGACAGAGCATTCTCTTCGAGCCCACATTCGAAGCCTGGCGTGAGACAGCGCGTCGTCTGCTATCTGCAGGAGTTGCGCCGGAAGCTGCGGACCTGATGGACACATCGCTGGGGACACCGGAGTCGTTATTTGCCGGTTCGGCCCCTGTCTCGTCCACTGTCAGTTCTTCGTCGTATGTGCCCCGCTCATTCTTCGAACGGGCCAAAGTTGTGGCGTGTCATCGCAACCCTGGGCGATGGAATCTGCTCTACCGCGTTCTGTTTCGTCTGCAAGCGAATCGCAACTTGCTGAAAATCGAAATCGACGATGATGTTGTGGAGTTTCGTCGGCTCGAACAGCAGGTCCGACGGGACCTGCATAAAATGCATGCTTTCGTGAGATTCCGGAAAGTAGCAAAAGAATCCGGCGACCGGTTCATCGCGTGGTACGAGCCAGCGCATCGCGTGCTGCGGTTGGCCGCGCCATTCTTTGCCGAACGCTTTGCCGTGATGCAGTGGACGATCTTGACGCCAGACGAGTCCGTTCAATGGGATCCCCTCGAACAGGAACTGACATTCGGACCGGGCGTGCTGCGCGAACGCGTGCCGCAGCAGGATGACTTCGAAGAGCTCTGGCGTACCTACTACTCATCCATATTCAACCCGGCGCGAACGAACTTGAAGGCGATGCGATCTGAAATGCCAGTGCATTACTGGAAGAATTTGCCTGAGTTGCAGACCCTTCTCGTGCTGCTGACCGAGGCTGAGACCCGGGTGGAAACAATGCTTGCTCGTCAACCGAAGCTCACCGCAGCATCGTTTGTTCCGGCAAATCGCAGTCTGCCCGTATTGCAAGAGGCTGTTCGCGCCTGTCAGGGATGCCATCTCCACCAATGCGTCACGCAGGTAGTTTTCGGCCGCGGCCCCACAACAGCCCGGCTGATGCTCATCGGCGAGCAACCTGGAGATGAAGAAGACTTAAAAGGCGAGCCCTTCGTCGGCCCCGCCGGACGATTACTGGACAAATTGCTGGCCGAAGCCCAGATCGATCGCGCACAATCCTACGTCACGAATGCCGTCAAGCACTTCAAGTTCATCGAGCGCGGCAAGCGGCGCTTGCACGAGAGCCCAAGGGCCGCTGAGATCTTTGCATGTCGCCCGTGGCTGCTGGCAGAGTTGGAAGCGGTGCGTCCCGAACTTGTGGTGTGCCTCGGCGCCACCGCATCCAAATCGCTCTTGGGTCCGAGCTTCGCCTTGATGCGTGAGCGGGGCAAAGTGGTTTCAAGCCCATATACAAATCGAGTAATTGCAACAATTCATCCGTCCGCAATTCTGCGGGCCACGGATTCTGGCCGCGCTTCAGAGATGCGGGCGTTGTTGTTGACAGATCTGAGACGCGCTGCAGACTTGCTCCGTTCGCCGATGCGCGTGTGAGGATAGTATGTGAGGTTTCTCTCCCCGGGTTGGATCCACGAAACTCAGTATCAGCTAAAGCCAAGGGTCCCCGTACTCAAGCAGATCGAAAGGCCGACGGATGTATATACCCAAAAGCTGCTGATTCTTCAGCGGCTTGGGCCAAGCCTCGGAACTGTGCCGGATTCTTCTGGATGGGAATATGGTAGGCACGATTGGATTCGAACCAACGACCTCTTCCGTGTCAAGGAAGCGCTCTAACCAACTGAGCTACGCGCCTGCGGCAGGTGCACTGCGACAACCCTAGTCTAACAGCAACGGAGCTTTAGCGAAAAGAACACGATGTTTGTAAGCCCTCGGAGATGCTGTACCATCGATGTCGAATGATCGGCGCCCACAACTCCAGGTCTTAGAGAATCTTATGTGACGGAACCAAAGAGGACGCGCGCTCATCTCAAAGATCAACTGACGACGATGACGGACTCCCCGAACCCGCGCCGCAATCCCCTAAGCACTGCACCCAATCTTCTTACCGTTATCCGTCTCTGCCTTGCCCCTTTTCTGGTTGCGACCATCCTCGAAGGCCGATTCGGAATCGCATTCACCCTGTTTATCGTTGCGGGCCTGACAGACGCTCTGGATGGATTGCTGGCGCGTGTACTCAAGCAGAGAACGACGCTTGGACAGTATTTGGATCCCGTCGCGGACAAGCTTCTGCTCAGCACGCTCTTCCTCGTTCTCATGTACAAGAGCCTCATTCCAACTACCGTCACGATTCTGGTTTTTGGACGGGATCTGGGGATCCTGATTGTTGCAGCCATCATGTATGCAGTGGTCGGGCGGCGCGACTTTGGACCCAGTATTTTCGGAAAAGCCAACACAGTTGCCCAGGTCACAGCGGTGGCCGTGGTGCTTCTGCACCAGCTCACAACTGCAAAGTGGGTTGTAATCCTGCGGCTTGTCGCGCTTGATGCGACGATCGCTCTGACCATCCTCTCAGGCCTGCACTATGCCTGGATTGCAGCGCATCGCAGCAGTGCACACGCCGGCGGATCCAGCCCGAGCTAGATAGCGCAGCGATGGAACGGTCTCTTCAAGTTTTAGGACGGCGCCTACTCATCCCCGATTTCCGGTTCTTCTTTCTCAGACGATTCTTCAATCGCCATGTCGTGAAACTCTTCAGAATCAAAGACATCGCCACATTCAAGACACTCAACATATTCCGTGTCTTCGTGGCGGGAAACAATTCGTACCCTAGGATGTTTGCAGGCGGTGACCATCTTTTTATGAGAGGCTTGGATTTAGAAACTCTTGCCGCAGATTGTAGCTAGCTTTTGAGCTTTTTCAAACGCCATTTTGGTGAATCTTTAGCCTAAGGTATTCAGAGCGCATTTCGGAAAGTGTCACCCGGCTGGCAAGGGACTGCGGAAGATTCAGCCTTTGCGGCGGTACAGTATCTGGAATTCATACCCCGGATTGGGCGGGAAGAGTCCTGCAACATGCCGCAGCCGCTCGGCAAGTGCTGGAGCAGCCAGGAGAGGGTATTCGCGCTCCCTCAGGTCGTGATAGTCGAAATCAACGGCGAGCGAGAGCATGTAGATGGCAAGAGAATCTGAAAACGACGCATCATAGAACGTGCCCCTTGCGCGCTCATCGATCGTCTTTTTCCCGTTTGCGTCCTGAGCTCGCCGGCGTGCCTCCCAGGCATCTTGACTGGTCTCTCCCTTCACCTGGGCCTCGGCTTGCGACCACACCAGCTGCGAGAAACTCTCCGGCACCCCCGCTGCGTCGACAAAATTGTGCGCAACATTGATGAAGAACTCGAAAGCCAGCCCGAAGCGGTCTTCGACTAATCGTGTCGAAAGGAATACGGCCTCCGTTGCGCCGAAGGAGGTGTTGCGATGACACACCGCACGATCGCCCAGTTCGACCGTGTATGAAGGGGCGACCAGCGTCTCGCCTGTGTCCGCTATGGCGAGCGGCACAAAATAATATGCGCGGTTCTTCAGTGCTGGGGACATAACGCCTGGCACTGCGCTCACCAGCCGCTCCAGGTCGGTCTCCGCAATGCGCGTTTCACCCCAGGGCGAATAGCTGAGCCCATTGGCGGCGCGCAGCATCAGAACCTTCGCTGCAACTCTCTCCGCGGGCCATAGCTCTATTTGGGCGCTGCTTGGCATAAAACTGTATTCTAGACGAGAGAGGTCCTTTCTAATGATGCATTCCGCACAGACACAGCGGCATCCCGGCGGAACGTTTCTCGGTTTCCCATTGGAAGGCTTCAGTTTGTTCCAGAGTCTGCTGCTTTCGTTTGCTTCGGCTTTTTTTGCGTTCTTCCTCACAACGATGCTGGCTATCTTCGGGCTCCTTGCCTGGAACCTCATCGGGCATCACTCGGTGAATTACGCGGACAGCTATCTTCTGGTGGGTCTGCCCGTGGGCGTGGTCACTCTGCTCATTGCCCTGCCCCTCTTCGCAACCCTCTGGATCAGGGCCAAGCTTCGCAGTTAGGATCGGTTTGATGGCCGTCGAAACTATTCTGCTCGATGATTTGAGATCGCACGACGGCGACGATTCAGTTCGCAACTGGTGTTCCCGTCTCGAAGCTGGAGCCGTCCTCTATTTCCCGCAGACTCCCGTTCCGATTCCTGCGGACGACCTGACTTTTTTACTTGGCCGGCAACAGACTTCGAGCAGTCTGCACAAGAACATCGCGTACAAGCCTGACCGTGACAAGCTGAGCGGAGTGGACGAGAAGTCCGCCGATTCGGCGGAGATCGTCCTTCTGCGCGAGGTGATGCGGCGCTATTCAAAAAGCATTGAGGCTTTCCTTTCGCACTTCCTCGCCCCTTATCAGCGTCGTTGGCGGCTCGACTACGCGAGCTTTCGACCGCTCGAAGAGAAAGGCCGCGATCTACCCGTCCGGCGACGCAATGATCTGCTTCATACGGATGCCTTTCCGACGCGACCGACGAGAGGGTGGCGCATTCTGCGGTTCTTCCACAACATTCATCCCACGCACACACGAGATTGGGTGATCGGCGAGCCATTCGGCCGGGTAGTTGGCGCCTTTACCCCGGGCAAGCTTGCTGTTCCGAAGTCCGAGAGCCCGGTTGTGCGCGCGGGCAAACAGCTTGCTCAGGCGACTGGAATTGCCGCTCTCGTTCCCCAGTGGAAGCGCAGTCCTTATGACGAGTTCATGATGCGTCTTCACAACACGATGAAAGAAGATTCGGCGTTCCAGGCGACTTGTGCGCGCGAAGAAGTTCAATTCGCTCCGGGATCAAGCTGGATGGTCTACACCGAAACTGTTCCTCACGCCGTGCTCGGAGGTCAGTATGCACTCGAACAGACGTTCCTCGTTGATCCTGCCGCTATGGTGACCCGTGAGTCCGCTCCTGTCGCGATCCTCGAAAAGATGGCTGGGACTAGCCTGACGTAGAAAAGCATGTCGCGCACGAAAGCAGTGGCTCAAATTCGAGTTTCGAAAAAGATTAAGACCTCCATCAGCCCGCTGCGGCCTGATGCATTTGTGAGCAGAGTCTTCAAAATTGCCGAACCACTTGGTGATCCGGCCTTGCGGCCTTGGATGCAGGCGTACATGAAGAACCAGTTTGAATTTCTGGGAATCAAGACTCCTGTCCGACGGGCCTTCACCGGCGAATTGATTCGCATGCAGAAGGGAGCGACAGCGGCTGACCTGATTCGTTCCGCTCGTATGCTTTGGGCTTGTCCCAAACGCGAGTATCAATACATAGCCGTCGATCTGCTTGGACAGCACGCGAAGGTGCTGTCGCCGAAACAGCTGCCAGCGCTGTTTAGCCTCGTTCGAAAGAAGTCGCGGTGGGACACGGTCGATTCCCTCGCCGTAACGGTGATTGGGCGGATCATTCTGAATGCACGCGAGGAGAATCCGGATATTCAGCGCGAGATGGATACAGCGCTGCAATCTTCGAATCTTTGGGTTCGCCGAGTCGCAATCCTCCATCAACTGGGATGGAGAGATCGGACCGACACAAGGCGTCTCTTCTCGTACGCAGTCACATGCGGGCACGAGAGAGAATTCTTCATTCGCAAAGCGATTGGCTGGGCACTTCGCGACTACGCTCGCCATGCGCCCGGGGAGGTCCGCTCATTTCTCCGCGCGAACCATGACAGGCTTTCTGCCCTGACGATTCGCGAGGCCGCGAAGCATTTGTAGCCCTCTATCGTTTGCTCAGACGTACAGATTCCCAGCTTCCGTCGGAGCTCCAGCCACCATCGACGGTTAACGTGTGTCCGTTCACAAAACTGCTCTGTGTCTCATCTGAGAGGAATGCAATGGCTTGGGCGACGTCGTCGGGGCTCGCGAATCGGCCCATCGGAACGCGCTGTGTGATGTCGGCGTCTACATAGGTGCCGCGTGCCTGGTCGGCCGCGTCCATCTCAGTTTTCACCCAGCCGGGACACACTGCGTTGACCCGTACGCCACGACCGCCCCACTCCGCGGCCAAGGTGCGTGTCAGGCCAATGAGGCCGTGTTTCGATGCGTTATAGGCTGCGCGATCGGACACTGCGAGCAGGCCCGCGATCGATGCGACGTTTACGATTGATCCCCTGCGGGCCTCCAGCATTCTTTTGCCGAATGCGCGGGCGAGGAGGAATGGAGCAACGAGATTCACTTCCATAACGCGGCGGTATTCGGCTGGCGTCGTCTCTTCTGCTGATCGGATCAGGCTGATTCCAGCATTATTGACCAGCACATCAACATGACCGAAACGTTCGAATACTTTGAGCGCGAACTCCTCCACGACCTCTTCGCGGCAAATGTCTCCAATGAACCAAAGTGCTCCGCCACCGCGATTGGCGATCGCGTCGACTGTTGTTTTCGGTTCCTGAAGGTCGATGATGGCGATTGAGAAACCGCGTTCGGAAAGCAACTCGGATGTGCGGCGGCCAATGCCCTGCGCTCCTCCGGTGACTACCGCGACTCTCTCTGCTTTGCTCATGTTTGACTCGGATCCTCTCTGAAATCCGCTCGGCCCACCCGTGGCACATTTCTCATTTCAAGCTTAGCAACTCCGCGCAAATAGGCTTCAAAAGCAGAAGGCCATTCCCTCAGGAATGGCCTCGCGAAATTCGACGTGATGAAGAGTCTAGAGCCCCGCGGGCTTGGGGTTTGCCGGATCGTATTTCGCAACCTGGACCTTCTTTGCAAGGCCCAACTTTGAAAGTAGCCAGATTCCCCAGAAGTTCGGATCGACCTCATACCACTTGAGTCCATGACGGGCAGAAACCGGATGAGCGTGGTGATTGTTATGCCAGCCCTCACCGCCGGTAAGCAGCGCAACCCACCAGCTGTTGCGCGAGTCGTCGCGAGTTTCGAAACGCCGGCTGCCCCAGAGGTGCGTGGCGGAGTTAACCAACCATGTCGCATGAAGGCCGAGGGTGACGCGAAGCAGGACGCCCCAGAGGACCATGCCAACAGCATTTTTCCAACCGCCCCAGAACCAGCCTCCCGCCAGCAGGAGAACGCCACTTGATGTGATGGGGAGCCAGTGGTACTTGCTGAGCCAGACATGAAACTTGTCGCGATAGAGGTCGGGGCAGTAGCGCTTCAGAACGTTCGTTTTCGAGTGAAGTGCCTCGCCGAAAAGGATCCAACCTGTGTGGGCCCACCAGCCGCCCTCGCGGGGAGTGTGAGGGTCGCCCTCGTGATCACTGTGCTGATGGTGAATGCGATGCGTCGCAACCCAGAAGATCGGTCCGCCCTCGAGCGACATGGTTGCGCAGACAGCCATGATGTATTCGATCCACTTGGGCGTCTGGTATCCGCGATGCGTCAGAAGGCGGTGGTAGCACATGCCAATTCCGACGTTGATTGCCAGAACGTACAGAATGGCCATCACAGCGAGCCGCTGCCAGCTGAAGAAAAAGAAGGCTGCAAGCGCACCGGCGTGGAAGATGATGACGGTGACTAGCGTGATCCAGTTCAGACCCTCTTTCACCGTGGCGGCTCGGCCCAGACGCACGAGATCCCGAGTGGCCACGTCATGACCCATGCTTGACTTGGCGTCGTGCGAGTTCGTGATGTGTTCAGGGGAGGGCTGGGTGGAGCGGTCGGGGGATGGTGCGGTCAAAACTGACGCCATTCGTTGCTAAATCCTTTAAAGAGGGTGCTTGCAGCAAAACCGGAGAGAAATGGAGCGTGTCAGCCTTTCAGCTGGCAGTCGCCACCTGGTGATCCCGCTTCTGACGCCTGAAAGAGTCGCGACAGAGCCGAATGGTTGCGTCGACTTCCAGTTTCTTAGGCTTAGACGCGAAATTCTCTCTAGAATCTGCTGCTGTTACTGCCACTTTCTTCCTGAATTGTATAGGAGGCAAGGGGTTTGTACGAACAAAGCGTAAACGATTGTCACGAAAGTTACTAAACAATGTTGGCAGGGCCAAAATTGAGAACGGCCAAGATAAGACCAGGGTGAAATACGTCATTTCGAATCGTGTGATTAGCTTCACGGTTCCTATTCGCCCACCACAGCGCCAAACTCCCCGCCCCCGGTCACAAAGATCTTCTCCGCTGTACCGCGCAAGATGCGATAAAGTGCAAACTGCCTTTGGCTGGCGCCGCGCAATTCGAAGAGCAATTCGCCCCGATTATCGGCCAGGGCGTCAACGGCGTCGACCAACCGCATCTGAGGGGTTTCATCCAGGTGAGCGGAATCGGTGACGTTCTTCATCAGCACGAGGGGATTGCCGTAGAGATCCGGCTGAGCAATCAGAGTCACAGACTTCTGCTCTCTCGGTGCACCTTCTGTGTGCGCTGAAAGAACCAGGGTGGCACCGGCCCCATAAGCTAATTCGAACACGCGGAACTTTTCATCTGCCAGAGGCGGCGGATCAGGAGGAGCCGCCTGCTTCAGGGTCCTGCGCGTAGAAGCGCGCTTCGTTGCCGGCGGCGGAGGTGTTGCCTTGAGGCCGAGCGCGGAACGGGCTATGTCTTCCATGGCGCCCTTCATTTTCTCCTCGTCTTCCGGATTCGCCCATTTGTAGTCCCAGGTATGTTCGGGCCGCGACTTGGAATCGGATACGGCAACCGCCTGCTCCATGTCTGGCGGAAAACCAAGGAGGCTGGGCAAAACATCGAGACCCTTGCCGCCGCTTTGCTTGCCTCGCATCAGTTTGGGGCGGTCCGGGTCTGTAAAAGCAGAGTGTTCGCCATCATTCGAGTCGACGTCAGTGTGCTTGTGCAGGACAGGATCTGAATCGCTTGCGGTTTTCTCTTTGTGGATTGTGGGGCGATCCGGATCCGGAGCTGGATTGGACTTCCCGCCCGCATCATCCGTCGCAGGCTTGTGGAGCGTTGGACGATCGGGATCAGGAGCTGAGGCCGAAGCTGATGAGTCAGATTTTCCGCCTGCATCAGAGTGCTTGCGGTGCAGCACTGGCTTGTCGTCGTCAGCATCGAAACCTGTATCGACAACGGGTTTGGGCGCCGTAGGCTTCGCCGACGGCATCGCCTTCCAGGAGCCGTATCCGACCCACGACCCCATTTCCTGAGCCGCATTCTTGATGTCGAAAAGACCAATGGGTGCGCCATTCTTCTGGAGTTCGTATTCGACCTCCCCGGCTAGCGCCAGGGGATGGGGACGGGCAAGATAGATACCGGCGTCGTGGAGAGTTTGTCCGTCGTAGACGGTAATCGGAACGAGGCGGCTTTTCTTCGGCTTCCCGAGGTCGCCGGTCCACTCGAGCACAGCGATAGCGCGCAGAGTGGGAGCATCTTTGGTTTGCTTTTCAACCTGGCCGGGATATTGGCCGAATGCGGCCGAAGCGATCAGGGCCATAGCAGCGACAACCGAAATTGACCCGATCGAACGGGTGTGGAACGTGCGCGATGACAGAAAGCGCGCTCCTCGGAAATAATGCAAACGAAACAGACTTGCCAAAAATTTATTCACCATACTGACGATACGAGGAAACTCCCATGGAAGTGAATCAGAAGATCGCCGACTTTTCCTTGCAGACGGATGAAGACCAGACGGTAAGCCTTTCCGATTACAAAGGCAAACCGGTGGTGCTGTTCTTCTATCCGCGAGCAGATACTCCGGGCTGTACGATTGAGGCCTGCGGATTTCGGGATGCCTTCAAAAAGCTCCAGGCTGCGGGCGCGGTGGTTCTGGGTATCTCGCGGGACACTCCCAAGGCTCAGGCCAAGTTCAAGGCCAAGTACGACCTTCCTTACACACTCCTTGCTGATGTAGACGAGAAAGTCTGCAATCAGTTTGGTGTGATGAAGGAGAAGAACATGTATGGGAAGAAAGTCTGGGGGATCGAGCGGACGACTTTCCTGATCGGGCCGGACCAGAAGCTCATTCACATCTTCCCGAAAGTGACGCCGGAAGGTCATGCGGAAGAGGTGCTTGCGCTGCTGAAGGACTGGAACAAGAGCCACAAATGAAGGTGAGCTCTGGAGCCAGGAGACTTCCGGGGCGGGTGGTTTCTCGTGCCTTCTTTGAGGATTCGCCGGAGAGGGTCGCGCCCAGGCTGCTGGGGAAGCTGCTGGTTTCAGTTGATGCGGGGAAAATCCTGGCGGGGCGGATCGTGGAGGTGGAGGCTTACCTGGGGCCGCACAATGACCGCCCTGATCCGGCGGCGCATGCGCATCGAGGTCCGACACCTCGGAACATGGTGCTGTTTGGGCCGGCGGGCCATGCGTATGTCTACTCGATCTACGGGCTCTATTACTGCATGAACATCTCCTGCGAAAAGAAAGGGTTGGCGGGGTCGGTGCTGTTGAGGGCGCTGGAGCCGGTGGTTGGGATTGCGGAGATGGCTCGGAATCGGGGGCTCGAGGAGAATGCGCCAGTACGCATGATTACTTCGGGGCCGAGCCGGTTGTGCCTCGCCTTGGGACTCACGCGGCCTGGACACAATGGACTGGACGTGACCAAAGCGTCGTCGGTGCTTCAGGTGCGGGAGGATGGATTTCCTTTACCGGAGGTGGTGATCACACCCCGGATCGGGATCAAGCATGCCATCGATCTGCCTCTTCGTTTCGCGGTGAAGGGGAACGGCTGTGTGTCCGGGCCGCGAAAGCTTGAACAATGGCAATCGAAATAGTCAACTTACTGAGCTGATTTCCCGTCGATACAATAGCTCTCAACTCAGAACTTGCGAGGTCACTGCTCTTGAAGATCGCTTCCCCTTTGTTCATCGCTGTCGCCGCCATGACATTCTCTTTTGCCGGATTGTCCCAGGAGCACCCGTCGCAACCAGCCACCGGTGGCGCTGGGGAGCACCATCACGCTCCGGCGCCCGCGCCGACCAACCTGAAGGTGCTGCCCAAAACCCTGACGGGCGAGCAGGTACACGAGATCATGCACAAATGGGCCGGGGAGCTTGGCACGGAGTGCACGACGTGTCATGCCGTCGATCCGAACCGGAAGAGACCAGATGGGCGGCCGATGCTGAACTTTGCCGATGACTCGAAGGCAGAAAAGAACACCGCGCGTCTTATGCTCCGCATGACGATGGACATTAATAAGAAATATCTAAGCGAAGTGAAGGACGATGATCATGACAAGGGTCATGAGGGGCACGGAAAAGAAGAGTCCGCGGTTTCTTGCGGGACCTGCCACCGCGGGAATGTGCATCCTCCGACATTCACGCCGAAGGAAGATCACGATCATGATCACCCAGCCGCCGCGAAGCCATAGGAAGATGTCAGCCTCCTAGCTCCGTTCGTTTGCGGATCGCCTGCTTCACACTACCCTCCATCGTCAGATTGAGGAGACGTGAGTAGGGCTGTTCTGCTCTCCATCCCCGCTGGTGGACCCGATTCGTCTCCCCGTTGAGCCGAAGACCGTGTGTAGCAATTTGCTGCGCCCGCTCGGCAACCTCGTGACGCCCGGTGAGCATCGAACATGTCTATGCCGCGCATCTGCTTGCGCGGCAATGGATCAACCGCCCCAGGCCGCCCGAGCCCCCGACCTGCTGTGACTTCCTCCATCCCAACGTTCTGATTCGCGCGCGCACTATCATGGAACGCAACGTAGCACGGGCCCAGGTAGGTCATTCATGTCGCAGGGTCAACGGATTCTTGTCGCAGACGACGAGCCCAATATCGCAGACACTCTCGCTCGCATCTTGCAAACGAGAGGATACGAAGCGGCGGCGGTCCACTCGGGTGAACAAGCCGTCGCATTGGCCTCCACTTTCCTTCCCGACGTCGCGATTCTCGATGTAATGCTCGGCGATTTGAACGGCATTGATGCCGCGTCCATGATCCTGCAGCAGCGCCCATCCTGCCGTATCGTTCTGTTTTCCGGCCACCCGGAAACGGCCAAATTGATGGAGAGCGGCGAGACACCGTTCGAGATTTTTGCCAAGCCCCTTGCCCCGGACCGCTTGCTCCAGCATCTCGCTACCTTTCAAATACCCGTGGCTCCTCCGGAACCCATGACAGCGCCCGAATAAGAGAGCTCGCAGATTCGCCGGCAGCTTGAATCGACTCGGTCGCCGTGGCCTTATCTGCCCTTCGGGAGTGTCGCGCGCCGGAGGGACGTTCTGAATTCATTGCCGGCGCACTGACCCCTTCGGCATTCATGCTTACCGACACTCAGGTCGATTCACACTTCGTCGATGAGCTGCATTCCAAGCCAGTGGGAGAACCCGGTCAGAAGCTGAGAGCGAAGCATGATGAAAACAGCCCGTGCGGGCTTTCGGCACGGACTGTGCAGCGCGTCGCATAGGTGAAGCGATTCTTGCGTCCACAGCAGTTGCGAACGTGATCAACGTGAAGACTGCGAGTGGGCGCCATTGCGTTGGGAATCCACACCCGTGACAACATTTTGCCCTTACGGTGCAGGTTACGTTGTGGCTCGCAGTACCCAAAACGAGATCACCAGAGTTGTATGAAATTAACGTAGCTCTACGATTCGGGTCGTGGTAGGCTCACAACGTCGTCCCCAGAAGCCCAGCACAATTTGTGAAATGGATGCTTTGCGCGGTTTGCAAGCAGCCGAGCAGTGCCTGTTGACGTTGGTCTACGCAAGCTCAGACCGGCAACCTAGCTCAGTTCCCAAGGGAGTAAACCGCCGTGAAGATATCATCCTTTTGCGACAAATCGAAACTCGCCTCTGATCCTTCCCCCGAACATCGCACAATTCGCGCCAAAGCAGCGTCAGTTGCAGTGTCGCGGTCGCTATTAGTCGCTGGAGTTCGCTGGGTTCACTCCAACGTTCGCAGCACCGCCATTCTATGCACTGTATTCCTTCTCATAATATTTGGTACGGGAAGCAGCGTCGGGCAGACCGCGCATTTCTCAGGCGTACAAACCGAGGTTGGTAGTGGGTTGGGGGCGCCTTGGGGCATTGCGGCAGACCGCAATGGGAACCTCTACATTGCCGATAACGGCAAAGGTGTCGAAGAAATTTTAGCAGTCAAGGGAAAGATTCCAGCCTCGCCCACTATCGTGCCGCTGGCCAGTTTTTACTCTACTTTCGCCGTGGCTGTGGACAGCAACGGAAATCTATACGTTGCGGACAGCTATTTGTGTGCAATCCGAGAGATCTTGGCGGTGAATGGAAGTATCCCTCCGTCTCCGACTGTCAGAACTCTGTATCAATCCTGCCAAGCGGGGCCTGTCGGCGAAATTGAACCGTTCGGTGTAGCGGTAGACGCCTTCGGCAATGTTTACTTCTCCGATTACAACAATAATGCTGTGGACGAAATCCTTGCTGTCAATGGCAGCATCCCCGTCTCCCCAACCGTCAAGACGCTGAGCACTAGCTTCAACGCACCAAAGGGTCTTGCGATGGACAACAGTGGCAACCTCTTGGTTGCGGATCAGGGAGATGGGGCAGTCAAAGAAATTATTGCTGTTAACGGCAGCATCCCCGTTTCGCCCTCGATCGTCACACTCGCAAGCGGTTTCGCTTGCCCGAGCGGGGTGGCAGTAGATAGAAGCGGAAACGCATATGTTGCCGACTATTGTTCGAACTCCACGAAAGAGATCGTCGCAGTTAATGGCAGCATCCCTGCTTCACCCTCCATCTTCGAAATTGGAACTGTATCCAGTGACTACACCGGTGAAGCAGGTGTAGCAGTGGCGAGCGGGAGTATCTATGTTGTGCACCCTGGCGATGAGCATGTGACAGAGATTGAGCCACTGAGTGCCGACTTCGGATCAGTAAATCTAGGGAGCGCAAGCAATTCGATTCCCATGAGCTTCACCTTCGACTCGGCCGGGATTTTGAGCGGCACTTCCGTTCTCACTCAGGGAACGACCAATCTTGATTTCACGGATGCGGGCACTGGAACCTGCAATGCAGGCACTGCTTACACGACAGGACAAAGCTGTACCGTCAACGTCAAATTCGCGCCCACGTCGGCCGGTGCACGATACGGCGCGACGGTGCTCAAAGACGCAAATGGAAATACAATCGCCACAGGTTATCTGCAGGGTGTAGGACTTGGACCCCAGGCTAGTTTTTTGTCCGCAACCGAGAATCTGATCAGTGGGACTGCTCTATCGAACCCACACGGGATCGCGGCGGACGGCAACGGAAACATTTATGTTTCCGACAATGACGAAGTACTGAAAGAAACTAATTCCAGCGGCAATTTCACTCAAAGCACAATTAAAACTGGAGTGGGAGGCGCAAATCTTCTTGCATTGGATGGTGCGGGAAATCTGTACATCGCTGTCCTTTCGGGCGAGGTCCTGAAGGAAACACCGACGTCAACAGGTTACAGCGAAAGCATTGTAGACAGCGGATTCGGCTATGCGTACGGAGTTGCTGTGGACGGCGCCGGCAATGTGTACATCGCCGATGCTCAAGGCGGCAGGATTCTGAAAGAAACTCCTTCCGGCGGCAGCTATGTTCGTAACACGGTAGCAAGCGGTCTTCCGAGTGCCGAGGCAGTCGCGGTGGACGGCCAAGGCAATCTTTACGTCGCCTACGCTGGTGGCATTGTGAAAGAGGCTTTGGCACAAGGGGTGTATTCGCAAAGCGGTAATCCTTTTGGAAGACCTTATCCGAATGCCGTAGCAGTGGATGCAGCTGGCAACGTCTATTTCACCGATTCCTCCACCTACAACGTCTACAAGGAAACCCCAACGTCAGGTGGATATACCGAGAGCGCCGTTGTCACAGATCTGCATAACATCCTGGGTCCGTGGGGCATCACGCTTGATGGCATGGGCAAGTTGTACATAGCCTATCTGGGAGGACACTCTATCGTCACAGCGGATTTCGCGAAGCCACCCGCGGTGAACTTTGTCTCAACATCAGTGGGTGCGACTAGCACGGACAGTCCGCAGACGGTGACACTCACGAACGCCGGCAACGCGGATCTCACGCTTCCCATTCCGGCGAGTGGGAACAATCCGAGCATCTCAGCGAACTTCACGCTCGATGAGAATGCGCCATCGGCTTGCCAGGTGACCGGCAGTGGAGCTTCGACGGCAGGCGTGCTCCCTGCGGGCTCTTCTTGCGTTCTGCCGATCAGCTTCGCTCCAAACGCGGCGGGAAACATAAGCGGATCGCTTGTGCTGACGGACAACAATCTGAATGCGGCAGGGCCGGGATATGCAACACAGAGCATTGTGCTAGCCGGTACTGCCATACGTGCAACGCCGGTAATCACATGGCCTGCGCCCGCGGCGATCTTCTATGGAACCGCGCTGAGCGGGACGCAATTGGATGCCACTGCTAGCGTTACGGGCACCTTCAGCTATTCGCCTGCGGCGGGTTCGGTGCTGGCCGCTGGAACCCAAACACTCAGCGTCACATTTACTCCCACGGACACGGCGAACTATACGACGGCAACGTCCACAGTTCAGCTCACCGTCAACAAGGCGACCCCTGTCATCACGTGGCCGACGCCTACCGCCATCAACTATGGGACGGCGCTGAGCGGGACCCAGTTAAATGCAACTGCGAACGTTCCAGGTACATTCGCTTACACGCCGGCAGCGGGTACGGTGCTGAACGCCGGGACGAACACGCTTTCCGTGACGTTCACCCCAACAGACACCGCGGACTACACCACTGCAACCGCTTCTGTTTCGCTGCTGGTGAACGCAGTGCAGCCTCCGCCGAACACGATCGCGCTGGACGGAGCGAATCACTGCAGCGCGGGGGCGATCAATGTGTCTTCTGTAAGCTGCACGCTGCCCAACGTGACTGCGGGCGATCTGATTACGGTTGAGTTTTCCGATCGCAACGGGTATATGACGTCGATCAGCGACGGTGCAAATGGAACGTACGGCAAGATCTACTACGTCGCAGACTCGGGCGATCCGAACTATTCGGGGATGGCCTACTTCGCCAATTCGAAGGCGGGTAGCCTGACTGTTAAACTCGCACTCTCTCGTAGCGATCATTGGGCAAAGATTTCGGTGCAGGCGTGGAAGGGCGCTGCAATATCTGGCGTTCTCGACCAAAGCGCGATCACACAGCACCTGACAAGCACCACTGGAACAGTGGCAAATGCAACGTGCGGAGCGCCGCAGAACCCAAGTGGAGCCGGCGAATTAATCCTCGCTTACCTGGTCAACGACAATATTCCCACTGTCACAGCAGGTGCGAACTACACCCTGATTGATGGCGACTCGAACAATGGCAATCCAAGCTACCCCGAATACTGGATCCAGACAACAGGGACAGCGACGAATGGACCTTTCATCAGTGCAGCCGACGACTTCACGGAGGGCTGCGCCGCCTTCAAACCGGCTACTGCTACGCGAACACCAATCACGCTGGAAGGAACGAATCACTGCAGCGCTGGAGCTATCAACGCGACATCTGTGAGCTGCACGCTGCCGAACGTGAGCGCTGGCGATCTGATCACGGTTGAATTTTCGGATCGTGATGGAAAGATGTCTTCTATCAGCGATGGCGCAAACGGGACTTACAACAAGATCTATTACGTTCCGGATACAGGAGATCCGAACTCCTCGGGGATGGCCTATTTCGCGAATTCGACTGCCGGCAGCCTGACCGTGAAGCTTGCACTCTCGAGTAAAGACTTCTGGGCGAAGATTTCAGTGCAGGCGTGGAAGGGCGCTGCGACAGTTGCTCCCCTTGATCAAGGCGCAATCACGCAGCATCTGACGAGCACATCAGGAGCGGTGGCGAATGCAACATGCGGGTCCGCGCAAACGCCGGGTGCGGCTGGAGAGTTGATTCTTGCTTATCTTGTGGGGGACAACGATGCCACGGTCACTGCGGGTACGAACTACACGCTGATCGATGGAGACGGAAACAACGGCAATCCAAGTTACCCGGAATACTGGATTCAGACGACGGCATCGCCGACGAATGGATCGTTCATCAGCGCTCCTGATGACTTCACAGATGGCTGCGCTGCTTTCAAGCCAGCCTGATCTTACAACCTCCGCGAGGTGAACTACCAGTTCATCTCGCGCATTCGTTGCTGGATGAGAGAGCTGTATCGGTTCATGCGGGCGGGGCGGCGCTTGAGTGGAGATGGAAGAACAGCGGCGAGGCGGGCGGCTTGATCACGATTGAGCCCGCGGGCTGAGATCTCGTAGTGGTATCGGGCTGCGGCGTCGGCACCGTAGACGCCAGGTCCCCACTCGACGATGTTGATGTACAGCTCAAGGATGCGCTGCTTGCCGAGAACGAGTTCAGCGGCGGGGACTAGTGTAGCTTCGGCGCCCTTGCGCAGGACGGAGCGGCCTGTTCCAAAGAAGAGATTCTTGACGAGCTGCTGGGTAAGGGTGGAGGCTCCGCGTGATCGTGCCCCTTCGAGGTCGTCTTCGGCCGCGATCTGAATTTCGCGCCAATCGAAGCCATGGTGCTGATAGAAACGGGCGTCTTCGCCAGCGACGACAGCATGCTGAAGTTCAGGTGAGATCTGGCTGAGCGGTATGAATCGATATCGCTTGTGATACGTAGCACCGTGGATGAAAGCCTGAAGGCGGCGTTGAGTCTGCACGGCAGTCGTGGGCGGATCAATCCAGCGGAGACAAAGAAGTGTGCAGACCGCGATAGTCCAGGCGATCGCGAGACCGGCTGCGAGACTTAGCAGTACAGATCGAAAGCGGATAGATCGGATCCGTCGTTTCCATGAGGAGTGTTCGGCGGACCGTGGGAGAGTTGCCACCACGGATCAGGATAATTGGCTCTCAGGTTTTGTGGCGGAACTTGAGTGGCAGACGGGCTTCACCACTGGCGGAAGACGATGCAGACGGTCGTCTTGTCGAAGACCGCGAATTCGAGGGCGCCCCAGGGTTTCTTATGGATGACCTTGCTATTGGGGTGGAGCATGGCGGGACGGCGCGCCTTAATCTCATCGTAGAGGGCCTGAATGTCGTCGGTTTCGATGGCGATCTCGGGGCGATCTTTGGCAGCGTATTCCGGACTGGCGACAATGTAGGCCTTTGCCCCGTCGCGCTCAACTACGGCGAGATCGTCGTCCCGATAGCGAACCTGGAATCCGAGACAACTGACGAAGAGATCGAGGCCCTCTTCGAGGGTGTCGTAGAAGACTTTGGGGATAAGGCGGAGCATCATGAGGATATTTCACCACAGCTGATGGTCGGGTCTATCGGCCACGTTTGTAGTCGCCGGATTTGCCGCCGGATTTTTGTTCCAGCTGGATGGAACGGATCACGATGGATTTATCGAGTGCCTTAGTCATGTCATAGACAGTGAGTGCGGCGATGGTGGCAGCGGTGAGAGCTTCCATTTCTACGCCGGTTTGCGCAGTGGTGGCTGCGGTGGCGCGGACGCTAACTCCGCCTTCGACGATTTTCGCTTCGACGTCCACGTGGGTGAGAGGAAGCGGATGGCACATAGGGATAAGTTCGGAAGTGCGCTTGGCGGCCTGGATTCCGGCAAATCGCGCGACTTCAAGCGGATTGCCCTTGGGATTTTGTGGAAGCGCGGCGAGGACTGCTGTGGAGAGTTCGACGAAGGCGGAGGCAGTGGCGGTGCGGCGCGTGGATTGCTTAGCGCTGACGTCGACCATGCGGGCGGCGCCGGATGCGTCGTAGTGGGAGAGCTTCGGCGATGATTTCGATTTCGGAGTGTGTTGAGTCATATGGAGGCTCATTGGATGCCAAGTCTTAGGAGCGAGACCTGGGCACCCAGAGTTTGCGCTTGGGGTGCGCTTTCAATGTAGCAGGATGCGAACGGTGGAACCGGCTTCAAGGTGTGCGGCTTCTTCAGGGATGACGAGGAAGCAGTTGGAATGAGCGAAGGCGGTGAGGTCTCCGGAGCCGTGCCAGGGGACCGTTGCAACTTGCGGGAGCGCGTTCACCGATGAAGTGAATGTACAGAATGCTGGAAGGAATCGGGTAAGGCCAGACATCGCTTTGCGGTCGGTGTCGCGCGCGAGCTGAGCCAGAACGAAACGAGGGTGTACTTCATTGCTGCCTGCAAGCGCGGCAAGAATAGGGGAAGCGAAGAGCAGGAAAGTCGCAGCGGAGGAGATGGGATTTCCAGGGAGGCCGAAGAAGACCTGTGTGGATGGCGGTTCCCCGCTTCGTGGCAGTTCGCCAAAGACAAGGGGCTTGCCGGGCTGGATCTTCACACCGGTGAAATGGAAGCTTGCGCCGATGCGGGAGAGCGCGGGTTCGACGAGGTCGTATTTGCCCGCGGAGACTCCGCCAGAGATGAGGAGCATGTCGGCGTGGGCGGCTTGCGTGAGGGCTTCGTCCAGAGCTTGTGCAGTGTCGGCGGCGATTGGAAGCACGATTGGTTCGGCGCCGGATTTTGCAACGAGCGCGGCGAGCATCGGTGCGTTCGAATTTCGAATCTTGCCGGGCCCGGGCGTGGCATTGATTGCGACGAGCTCATCGCCGGTGGTGAGGATTGCGACGCGGGGACGGCGGTAGACCTGGAGTTCGGCGTATCCGCAGGATGCGGCCAGGGCGATCTGTGCGGGGCCAAGCTGCACTCCCGATTGAAGGAGTTCGTCGCCGCGACGGGCTTGTGCCGCTTGAGCGACGATGTTGTCGCCGGCGGCGATGGTGCGCGCCGGGGCGAATTGGATTGCATTCTCGAATTTCTGGACGTGTTCGAGCATGACGACGCAATCGGCTCCGCCGGGGACGGGAGCGCCGGTCATGATTTCCCATACGGATGCTTGCGGAAGGGGTCCTGCGGGGGGCTGCCCGGCGTGCGTGGATCCTGCGATGGGAAGCAGGACATGCGAGGATATTTCGGCGGCGCGGCACGCATACCCGTCGCGGGTGGACCGCGGGAACGGAGGCTGGTCGTCATCGGCGCGGAGAGAAGAAGCGAGGACACGGCCTGCGGCGGATGCGAGATCAACGGTTTCGATTGGGGGGCGGACGCGCTGAGCTATGGCGCGCGCATGTTGCTGGACCAGAAACGCCGCCTGCTCATAGCCGGGGAGGTCGGAGGGCATGGGGAGATTGTAGGCAGGCGGGGAACGAAGGAACAAGGGCACGAAGGCAATGGCAATCAGATCGGTCTTCGCGGTAGACGGTTATCGAGCGACAAGTTATGGGGTGGTGCATCTAAGTACGAGGATGTTGAAGACAATTCTCTTGCTGTTTTTGTTGAGTCCCCTGGTTGCAATAGCTCAGGGTGCGAGCGGAAGCGGGGCAAACCTCTATAAGATGCGCTGCGCTTCATGCCATGAGAGCGGATCGGTTCGGCTTCCACGGCGATCGCAGATGCTGGATCTGACCAGCCAGGCAATCCTCAAGATTCTTGAAAACGGGGTAATGCAGAAGCAAGCGTCACGCATGTCGCATGGGAATCGTGTAGCTCTTGCGCAATGGCTCGGCCGCAAGACGAGTGCGGCGGTCGACCTCAGCAAGCTGCCGAATCCATGTTCGAAGGATGTCGAATCAGGTGGTTTGGATCCGACGGCAGCGTGGACGTCCTGGGGCGGTGGTGTTGCGAACCGGCGCTTTCAGCCTGGGGGTGCGGCACAGTTGACCGCGGGCGATGCAGCGCGATTGAAGTTGAAGTGGGCTTTCGCCGTACCGAATGCGACATCGATGCGGTCGCAACCGGTCGTCTACAACGGGCGGATTGTAGTGGCGGGCGGAAACTTGCTCTACTCCCTGGATGCTCGGAGCGGGTGCACCTACTGGGCTACGGAACTGCCGGTAGGAGCGCGGAGCGGGATCACGATCGGAGCCGCGGGCGGCAAAGAGCTGATCTTCTTCGGCGACCACGGCGGGAACGTGCAGGCGCTTGATTTCGACACGGGCAAAGCGGTGTGGCAGAGCCGGATGGACGAGCATCCGACGGCGATGGTAACAGGAACACCCGTGTACTACGACGAGAAGCTGTACGTGCCCGTCGCATCCTACGAAGAGGGCGCAGCGGTTTCGCCCGATTATGTCTGCTGCACCTTCAGGGGAAGCGTGCTGTCGGTAGATGCGGCGAGCGGGCGAGTGTTGTGGAAGACATACACGGTTCAGGAGCCGGATGCGATGCCGCACACAAATAATCGTGGAGCAAAGAGCACGGGGCCTTCGGGTGTTGGCGTGTGGTCTACGCCGACGATCGATGAAGAAAAGGGACTGCTGTATGTCACGACGGGCGATAACTATTCGGACCCGGTGACGAACAAGAGCGATGGATTGATTGCGCTGTCGACGGAGACTGGCGCGATCGCCTGGTGGAAGCAGTTCCGCAGCGGAGATGCGTTCAACAACGCCTGCATGGATGCGGAGAACAAGAATTGCCCGGACGCAAAGGGACCCGACTTCGATTTCGGATCATCATCGATTTTGGTGGCACTCCCAAACGGAAGGCGGGCATTGATCCTTACGCAGAAATCCGGCGCGGTCTATGCGGTTGATCCGGACAAGCAGGGTGAAGAGATCTGGCACGCGCAGATCGGAAAGGGCGGAGTGCTGGGAGGAATCGAGTGGGGAGCTGCGGCTGATGGAGGCCGAGTGTACGCGGCTCTTTCCGATGAGGCATTTCTCGAATCGGGGAAAGAAAATGATCTGGATCCGAATGCAGGCGGCGGAATGTTTGCACTCAATCTTGAGGATGGAGAACGGACGTGGGAAACGCCTGCGAATCCGTGCGATGCCCACCGCCCTTGCAGTCCGGCGCAACAGGCCGCGGTCACTGTGATTCCCGGGGTAGTGTTCTCCGGCTCGATGGATGGGCACTTGCGCGCTTATGCAACGGATGATGGGGAGCTGCTGTGGGATTACGACACCGCCCATGAGTACAAAACAGTAAATGGAGTTGATGGACGCGGTGGATCGCTTGATGTTGCAGGGCCGGTGATCGCCGGAGGGATGGTGTTCGCGATTTCGGGATATGACCAGGCGGGTGCCGCACCTGGAAATATGCTGCTGGCGTTCTCGGTGGAGTGACCGAGGAGACGAGGGGAAGGGAAACAGATCGGCAGAAGAAAGGGGCGCGCCATTTGAGCGCGCCCCCATTTTCCGATCAGGAATGAATCGGGTTATTTCTTGCCAGCTTTGTAGCTTGAGTTGATCTTCTGGCCGGCGGAGTCGAGGATGCCTTTGACGTCCGCAGAATACGGGCCGTTGGGATCGAGCTCAAGATACTTCTGATAGGCTTCGCCGCACCCTGGAGGCAGGACGATGCGGGAGGTCTTGGGGTCGACGGTGGCCTTACTGATGAGGGCCTGGCCCTTGAGGTAGTAAGGGATCGGATCCTGTGCATTGGCGGTGATGGCCTTGTCAGCCGCTATTGCCTGTCCTTCAGTGTTTCCAACTTGGGAGAAGATGACCGCTTCATTCTTGTAGTAGAAGCCGGCCTTTGTCGGATCAGCCTTCACTGCAGCATCGTATGCTGCATTGGCCTGATCGACCTTGTTGGTGCGGGCGTAGATCTCACCAAGCCCTGCGTTGACCAGTCCTTCGATCTCCGGGCGAGGCTTCTTGGAAGCGGCGTCGAGTTCGAGGGCCTTCTTATAAGCAGTCTCGGCCTCATCGTATTTCTTGAGACCCATCTGCCCTTGACCGAGGTATGCCCACAGAACAGACTCCTGCGGGCGCAGCTGAGTGTCTTTCGTCATCAGAGTGACGACTTCCGTGTATTTCGCGGTCTTAATCTCGTTTTCTTTTGCAGCGATGTCGGTCTTGGAAGCAGAAGCTCCGAGTTGCTGAGCGGCTGCGGCGTGGGCGGTATCGGCATCGTGAATGTCGGCAGTTACGGCTTTCAGATCAGCATTCAGGCTCTTGATGACTGCATTGGCCTTCAGCGCTTCGGAGTTGTGCTTCTTCATCTCCTCGAGCTGTTTGCGAGTTTCTTCTGGCAGAGTCTTGATGTATTCCTCGCGGGACATGTCGTCGTCGGCCGCGGTGTCCTGCCCAGCCACGATCTTCACGTTGTCGATCTTGTCGGCGTCTTTATCTGCCGGCATGCCCGGAGTGCGATAGACGAGCGAGTAGGTGCCTGGAGCCACGTCGCCAGAGTAATCGCCGCTTTCATTCACCGGGAAGCTGGCAACTTCTTTCGTTCCCTGAACGAGGCTGACGGTTCCGCCGGACTGGGGAGCGCCGGTCGGATTCGTGATCTTGCCATGGATCTTGCCTTGAGGCTGACCGTTGGCGGGCGCGGGGGTCTGGGCGATCGCGGGCATCACGGCAAAAGCCAGCAGTCCAATCCAGAGCGAAATCGTGCGTTTCATGTTCTTCTCCTTGGGAGCTTTGGCGAGCGTGAAGCTCGTTTGCTCGATCGAAAAGGTTTCTGTGTACGTGTCAGACATCGCTGATCAAATAAACCCAGTAATAAACCGTTAGATGCGGCTCGAGTCGCCAACCCGCGAGCAAGAAGCAGCCCGCCGGACTTGGCAAACACATCGAACAGCCCTGTTTTGAGCAGCTACAAAGCAAAAAGCGCCTGCTCGGCCACGGTCCAAGGTAAATCCAACGGATGCTTCAGCACAAGACCGGGAAAACTGCGAACCGGTAATACGGTGCTGGGATCGGGCGTATTGATGTTAGATTGCCCGCAAGGTGCACGGGTGTGGCCTGCATCACACCCTAAAATGGGGGCATGGCAACCACGATTCGACCCGCTACTGCTGAGGATGTTCCTCAGATTCTTACCTTTATCCGCGCGCTGGCCGAGTACGAGCGAGAGCCGGAGGCGGTAGTGGCGACGGAAGCGGACCTATTGCGAGATGGGTTTGGGCCAAATCCCTTCTACTGGTGCCTGATTGCCGAGCAGGATGGGGAACCGGCGGGGTTCGCGCTCTGTTTCTACAGCTACTCGACCTGGCTCGGGCGACCGGGAGTGTACCTGGAGGATTTGTTCGTGCTGCCCAGATTTCGCGGCCTGGGGATCGGCAAGGCGCTTCTGCAGCGCGTGGCGGGCGTAGCAGTTGAGAAGGAATGTCCGCGGCTTGGGTGGGAGGTGCTGGACTGGAACACGCCCGCGATTGAGTTCTATTCCGCAATGGGGGCGGAGTTTCTGGACACTTGGCGGAATGTTCGGGTAAGCGGTGAGGCCTTGAGGAAATTGGCCGGGAGCAATGCTATCCCACCCTTCCGCCAACAAGACGGCGGAAGAATGGGGCACTCGAAGAATGTCTCAGACGCGGATCGTCCAGGATCGGGGCCGGCGAAGTGAAGATAAGGGTAATTGGAGGCGGTCTGGCAGGGCCGGAGGCGGCACTAACTGCGGCGCGGCTCGGGTGCCATGTGGACCTCTACGAGATGCGCGCAATCGTAGATGGGAAGGCTCGATTGACACCGGCTCACCAGACGGTCGAGTTCGGTGAACTGGTTTGTTCGAACTCACTGAAGAGCGAGTCGCCGAACACCGCGCCATGGCTTTTGAAGCAGGAGATGCGGCGCGCGGGTTCTTCTCTTCTTCGAATCGCGGATGAGACTGCGGTACCCGCCGGCCATGCGCTGGCGGTGGACCGGGTGGAGTTTTCGCGCCGGATTGCAGAGGCCATTGCTGCGGAGTCGCGGATACGAGTCGTCCGCGAGGAAGTGATGACGCTCGCTCCGGGTAGTTACGACATCACGATTGTGGCGACAGGGCCATTGACTTCCGATGCCTTGAGCGAAGATATCCGGCGGATTACCGGATCACAGCATCTGGCGTTTTACGATTCGATCTCGCCGATTGTGGATGCAGAGTCGATCGATATGGAGCGGGTGTACTTCGCGGCGCGCTATGACAAGGGCACAGCGGACTATATCAATTGCCCGATGACGCGCGAAGAATACGACCGCTTCTACGAGGCGTTGATTGCGGCGGAGGCCGCGGAGATCAAAGACTGGGAAAGCTGCGACTACTTTGAAGGATGTCTACCCATCGAGGAGCTGGCGCGGCGCGGTCGGGACACCCTGCGATACGGGCCGATGAAGCCCAAGGGATTGCGTGATCCGCGCACGGGACGAGAGCCGTGGGCAGTGGTGCAGTTGCGCAAAGAGAACGTGCGCGCAGACAGCTATAACCTGGTGGGGTTCCAAAATCATCTGAAGTATGGTGAGCAGGCGCGGGTGTTGCGTTTGATTCCGGGCTTGGAGAATGCGAAGTTCCTGCGCTATGGACAGATTCACCGGAACACGTATATCTGCGCGCCGGTGCTGCTCGACCAGTCGCTTCGGTTGAAGAGCGATCAGCGGATCCTTTTCGCGGGACAGATCTCGGGCGTTGAGGGATATACGGAGTCGATTGCGACGGGGATGCTGGCGGGAATCTATGCGGCGTCCATCGCGAACGGAGAAGAGCCTGTGCCGGTGCCGCGCGGAACGGCGCTGGGATCGCTGGTGCACTACATCACCAAGGCGGAGACAAGACATTTTCAGCCGGCGAATATCACCTTCGATCTGCTGATGCCGCTGGAGGAAGAGGTTCGTCGGAAGGTGCGGGACAAGAAGGAGCGACACCGGATGCAGTGCGAGAGGGCGCTGGCGGATTTCGATCAGTGGAGAGTGAAGCAACTAGCTTCCAGTTGTTAGCTTTGCCGCTTTGAGCATCAGGCAGACGGTGACGTGGACACGGAACTTCGGGTCTTCACGCTGCGTATACCGTGGTACATTGGGCGTTCCCCCGGAAAGGGTTTGTATGCGTGCTCTCTCTGCCGCAGAGGCCGTTTCTCCTGCAATCAACCGTACCCGCGAGTTCCTTTTTGCACCGCCATTTCGCTGGGCGACGTTTCTGAAGCTCTGCCTTGTGGCGGCGATCACCGAGGGGCTCGGGACGAACCTGCAGTCGAACGCGAATAAGAATCATGCGGCGAGCGGCGGCGCGGGGCCAATGATCTATCAATTCTCGCCGCTGATGATCGCGGCAGCTGTGGCGGGGGCGCTGCTGTTGCTTGTTGTTGTCCTGCTGATCTTCTATGTCATGACGCGATTGCGCTTCGCGTACTTTCATTGCCTGGTAACCAACACGAGGCTGATCAAGCCTGGATGGAACCTTTACCGCCCTCAGGCGAACCGGTTCTTTCGGATGAACGTTTGGGTGGGACTTTGTTTTGTGTTTATGGCAGGGCTCATGGTGATGCCGTTTATTCCGGGGTTTATTCGCCTGTTTAAGGGCATTCAGGAAGGAAACGGGCCTGATGTACAGCTGATCCTTTCACTCGCGCTGCCGCTGATTCCTATTTTCATGATCCTCGTGGTCGCGGGAATTGCATTGGACATTATTCTGCGCGACTGGATGCTGCCGCACTTTGCACTTGAAGATGCGCCCGCGGGGCAGGCGTGGTCAGCAGTATGGGAGCGAGTTCTCCAAGAGAAGGGATCGTTTCTGGCCTACGCGATCTTGCGGATCGTGCTTCCGATCATCGCCTTCATTGGAATCTTCATCGTGCTGCTTATCCCCGGACTGGTGCTGGTAGGGTGCGTGGCCGGGGCCGAGTACGCAGTTCACTCTGCCTTTGCTCATGCCACCGGGGCCTCGGTAGCTATCGGAGCCATGCTCGAAATCTTCATCGGTGCGGTCGCTTTGGGATTTGGAGTGGTGATTGCGATCAGCCTTGGAGGACCGGTCAGCACAGGAATCCGCGAATATGCGCTCGTGTTTTATGGGGGGCGGTATCAGAAGCTCGGCGAGGCGCTTTTCCCAACGGCACCCGTGCTGCAGGCTGGTTCCCCAGGCGCTCCGGCGAGATGAGGGCACCGGCCGGAGCGCGCTGGTTATGCGCATAGGGTTTTTCGCGCCCGTTATGCCTGAGTGTGGTAATCGGCCCAGGCTTCCTGAAGCATCTCTGCTGCTTTCTTGACCGGCATGGGCCGGGTTCTCTGCTGATTGCGATAGAGGGCCCACGCGGCAAGAAACGCAGAGACTCCGACGACGTATAGCGATAGACGAAACATGCTCAGGTTTCCTCCGTGTTGCTGAAGTTCGATGCCGCGGCTGCGGAGAGAGATGCAGGGAAGCTGGATGTCCGGGAGCTCGTCGCGGAGCGGGAATTTTTGATCCTGATACACGATGCAATGTCCCACTTCGCAATTGCAAAAACGAACCGAGCGGCAGGAGAATCGCGCGGAATTAATCCGCTGTCTAAGAGGGATGGCCGAGAGTCCGCAGGTTTTCATCGTGAGGGACGAGGTGGAGGTACATGCCCCGATCGAGCGCTGCTTTGCGCTTTCGACGCACCTTGCAGTGGTGGAGTTGACTCTCGCCATGCGGCCGGTGCGGGGGCGGATGGAAGGAGCCGTTGCAGATGGAGATATGGTGCGGTGGAGAGGATGGAAGTGGGGCCTGCCCCATATACACGAGAGCCTGATCGAAGGATTTGACCCGCCGTTCTTTTTTCGAGACCGGATGATTGCTGGACGGTTCGCCGCATTCGAACACGATCACAGGTTCTCCGCCGGCGGCATTGGATCAGTTCTGCTGCACGACGAAGTACGGTTCCAGATGCCTTATGGCGCAGCGGGGGTGATGATTGGACGCAGCCTGGTGTTGCCGCATGTCAGGAAGTTGCTTCAGCACAGATTCTCCCTGATCAAGCGCTTAGCCGAAGGTGAAGAGTGGCGCCGGTATATCGCGTAGCGAACATTTCCGGGGCTCGCGGTGTCAAAAGGTAGATGGGCGGCGAACCGGCTTTTCGCGTCTTGAGTGAGGAAGCTGGTAGCCTGAGACTGGGAGCGTATGGGATGCGGTGGATGGGTTGGGCAGTGTGTGGGGCATCGTTGCTGGCGATGGGATTGCGCGTTGAGGCGCAGCAGCCGGCTGCGAAGAAGTCCGCTCCGATCATGGTGACCACCGGCTCTCCCTCCGCAGCGGGGAAACCAGTTGCCAAGGAGAAGGCGGCGCCGGAAGCCCCATCACACGCGGAGCAGGGCCCGTTACTTCCGGACGCGTTTGCCGGATGGGTTTCCAGAGAAAAGCCGAAGGCAGTCGCGAGTTGTGCCGAGTTAGATAGCGCAAATGCGACGGCGCTGAAAGAGTACGGCTGCAGCGGCGGGATGGTGGCCGACTACAAGCGTTCCGACGAGACGCTAAGCTTGAAAGCTTTCAGCTTTCAGGATCTGAGTGGAGCGTATGGAGCGTACTCGTTCTACCGGCAGAATGGGTGGCCCAAAGTTGAGATCGGAGCAGGCGGAGCCTCAGACAAAAGTCACGTTCTGTTCTGGAAAGGCAACACGGTCATCGACGCGACCTTTTCGCACATTGGGCCGATGTCGGCAGGGGAGCTGAGAGAGCTGGCAAAGAACCTGCCCACTCCGCAGGGGAACAAGGGCCTGAATCCGCCGATTATTGCTGCGCTTCCGCAAGCCTCGATGGAAAAGCAGACGATGCATTTTGCGCAGGGCCCGGCTGGTTACTCGGGTGCCGGCGGGGTGCTGCCTCCGGAACTGGTGGGTTTCGATAAAGACGCAGAGGCGGTGACGGCGAACTATTCTCTTTCATCGGGACCCGCAGTGCTGACGCTGATCGATTATCCGACGCCGCAGATTGCGGAGGCGCAGGAGAAGAGGATCAGAGATTACGTCAAAGCGGGCAGCGGGGCTCAACCGGCATTCACAAAGGCCCTGCAGGATTCGGATCAGGCATCTCTCGAGGTAAGACGCAGCGGGCCCATTGTGGCGCTAGTCAGCGGCGACGCGATCCCGGACGAGAGTCACAAACTGCTGGCGCAGGTGCACTACTCGGCTGAACTGACCTCGATGCCTCAGCCCCGCGAGTCAGAGGTTTCGAAGACGAGCCGGTTCCTGATGGGGGTGGCATCCCTGGTCATCATCGGATGCAGCGCGGCCATTCTGCTTGGGCTATTTCTGGGTGGAGGAAGAGCGCTGTACCGGATCGCTCGCGGGAAGCCGGTCTCATCGGTCTATGAGGCGGAGTTCATCCGGCTTCATCTTGAAGACTGAGACCCGGCGTGAGAAGTGTCACACCTGTGCATCAGAACGGTAAATGGCATGTTTCCCTTGTGGAAAAAAGCATGTAAACCCTAGAAAACACCGAAAAACGCGACAAAACAAGCACTTATAATAGCGAAGGTAAAGCGAATATCATGAAAGTGCTGCAGCCGAGGTGCAGTGAATATTCGATTGAATATAAATGAGTTAAAGCGCGTCTGATTTATTCTTGACACTCCGTTTCCCCGCCCCTACTATGCAGCCAGAAAGTTCTGATGGTTTTGCCTCCGTTGGAACTATTCTCCCTAGGAAGGAGCTGCCCTGTTGCCGGGCGGCTCTTTCCGCTTTAGCGCGGTTCTGCGCCGGGATGTTTCTCTGGCAGCGCGGATAAGCGGGGCTCGTCACCCGAGCCGTCTTACTCACAACAAATCACTTTCCCGAACTGATGCGATATGGAAGTCTCGATTCGCTAAGTAAGAGCATGTGTGCTCTGGAGGTTCTGAATGAGACTCCTGGAGTCTTGGGTGTTGGCTGCGTTGGTTTCGGCGATGGCTGGTGCTTCCGGCCAGAGTTTTCCGCTCACGGACGCGAAGGGGATGGAAGCGCACGGCGTAAAGTTCGAGCCGGCTACATTCCAGGGGCGCAAGGCTCTGCTGGTAACGACGCTGTCTAACGAGGATAGAGCGGGGTTCGGACTGTTGCCGGCGATCGACCTCCAGGACGGAACGATCGAAGTGGATGTTGCCGTGAAAGTATTAACGCCGCCGGGTGTGAGGATGCCGGGGTTCACGGGGTTGATGTTCCGCACCAAAGCAGACGGGGCCGAGTACGAGCTCTTTTATCTGCGGCCGAAGAATGCGCTGGCGGATAACCAGTCCATGCGGAACCACTCGGTGCAGTATTCCGCTGAGCCGGGGTATGGGTGGTACAAGCTGAGACGTGAGTGGCCGTTTGTGTATGAGAGCTACGCGGAGATCGAGCCGGAGAAATGGACCCACCTGAAGATCGATGTAGCGGGACGTGTGGCTCGTTTGTATCTGAACGGATCGACAAAGCCGAGCCTGGTTGTGGATGGTTTGAAAGGAGCGAACCTGCACGGCGCGATCGGTCTATGGGTTTATCCACAAGAGGAGTCTTATTTCTCCAACTTGCGCATTACTCCAGCTCCGCCGGCCCCGATTAAAAATGGCTCGGATGCGGGTGGGGTGTGGGATGTAAAGGCGGGAACGGACGCCATCGGATTTGAGTGTTCGTTGAAGCTTTCACGCGACGGTACGAAGTTGATCGGAACAGCGGAGATGGAGCCCGGCAAAACAGTTCCGGTAAAAGGAACGTGGCGCGACGGGTACGTGGAACTCTCATTTCCGTTTGAGTGGCCACAAGGCATGAATGATGGCGCGCCTGGGCAGACCACCGCGTTCATGGATGGCTGGATCGACGGAGATGGCGCCAAAGGGCGCATTCGCGTGGAAGGACGCGCTGACGGGATGTGGTCTGCTACCCGGAAAACGGAAAGTGCGAAGGCGAACTGAGGTCGCCGTCATGTTCCTGAGGTAGTTCCCTGCTGTTTCGTGTCCTCCGGGACTGGATCGGACCAGGTGTGTTCGCAGGATTCGCAGAGCCAGTTGTTGGAGGGCTCGACAGATTCGAGCGTGGGATCGGGTGCGCCACATCTGGGGCAGGTGGGGAGTTCGTATTGGGGCGCGGTTGCTTCTTCGTTCAACTGGTCGATGATGTCTTGAGGCACGTGTTGGGCAGCCATGAGTTGAGCCTGATCCAATTGATCGGCGCCAACCAGAATGCGAGGGCCATAGTGCTTAGTCGAGGCTTCGATCCAAGTGTCGATCCCCGCTCGTTGAAGCATGGCAGCAATGCCCCGAGCCTCGATCGTGGTCTCGCAATCGCAAAGCGGCACTTTCCATGTGTAGTGATTCGATTCCCCCTCTTCGCCGGGAACTGAGCCGAACTGATACCTGTAGCTTGCGGGCTCCCAGTTGATTGTGGCTTCACGGTTCGAAGGTTGTGAAGTCGACGATTTCGAGGCTTCTTCACTCTCTTTCGTGAGACCACGCTTCTTCAGTTCATCGCGGAGGACATCCTGAGCGGTGGGAGTCAGGTCGTTGATATGGTCAGCGAGCTCCTGGATTTCGATGTCGCCCATCTCGCTGTAGAGCGCACTGAGGCGGCGCCATTCTTCGACGGGGTCTGTCTGCATGGGGAGCAGTATAGCTGTTGCTCGTCAGAAAAGTTTTTCCAAACCCAGATCTCAAAATCGAGACCTTGGGGCACCCAATTCCGTGTTGATCTGGCTGTCAATTGATTTAGTGGAAGGTGTTCCAGCCGATGTCGGAGAGCATGGCGCGGCCTACAACGAGAGCGGTGACGATTAGGGCTGCAAGGACGCAGGTCCAAAAACCCATGCGACTGAAAGGGATGAACAGGACGCTATCTTTGCCGGTGAGGTTGATGCCTGCCTGATCGGGCAGGAGGGCCTGCACAGCCACAGCAATCAGAAACCCTGCTGCCCAAACGAGGGCGATTCTGAATGAGAGCTGAAGGGTGATGTTCATCATCGAGTCGATGGCTCCTCTCCTAAGCAGCACCACATGCTTCGAGACCTGGTTCCTTGAAGGGACGCAGGAGGCGCAGGATTGGCTGCCTCCCTGGTTCCGGCTTTACCGAACAACGGCACAACGATACAATCGTGAGAGACGCTGGCTTCGGCGCATTTCGTGTGCCTTCTTGCAGCGGCCCACCTTATTGGCCGACGTAGCTCAGTTGGTAGAGCAGCTGATTCGTAATCAGCAGGTCATCGGTTCAAGTCCGATCGTCGGCTCCATTCGCGTTCCCTTCCCTGACTCAGAAATCTCCTTGAAGGTTTAGACACCACGCCGCGCTGTTGCGGGCAACAGCCTTGCCTATACCGAAAGCCGCCCGAGGGCGGGCTCATCTTCCTGGCGACACCTTTACCCTTTGGGAATAGCCAACACAGTGATCGACTGCGCAGGAAATGTGGTTGAAAGAGTACTGGTCGTGCTTCCCGCGGGAGGTCCGGTTACAACCGCATTCGAGCTGGGCACGATTGCGTTGAGGTTCGCAGCGCTGTAAAGCCATACCTGCGCAGGTCCGCCAGCGGTGAAGTTGGCGAGGTTTAGAGTGCTGGTGAGATCGCCGTATGTCTTGTTGATGACGACGATGGTGAGGACATTGTCCCTGGTACGAAGGGCGCCGTAAACAGAGAGTTTTCCCTGGTCAACGCTGCTCGAGGCGATCGCCTGATCACCGAAGGTTGCGCCGGCACCGTCGTAGTTGCGGAAGATCTCGAAGGCCATGAGGCCGGGTATCTGGGTTGAGGGATCGGGAGCGCCCCAGAGCGTACCAATGTCGAGGCCCTCGCGGCCGAAGATCCCGAGGATGTCCGCTTGTGCGAGGGCGCCGTCGATGTGCTCCTGGCCGCCCCAGTTGTATTCGGTGATAGCGAGTTTTGTGCCGGGGTAGTCGTCGGCGACCCACTTCTTCATCATGCGAAGGACTTGTGGGGCCTGCGCTGGGGGATTGCAACTCGAGGTGTAGTTGGAATCGCTGATGTAGTTGGGCTGCTGGAAATTGGGGTCGGTATAGGTGGGGTCCCAGAAGACTCGGGTCGAGTTAAGACGGATCTGTTGGGTCTGAGTATCACCGCCGGTTGAGAAGGCTAGATTGCTCGGCGCGAAGTAGGTGTGCAGATCGAGGTAGTCGAGAAGGCGCGTGCCGTGATTCTTTTCATACGCGGCGAATTGCTGAAGGTAGTATTCGATGAGCGGAATTCCGCCGTGAGCGTTGCGATCGATCGGATTGCTCCATGGCGACCAGCAGGGTGATCCGTTTCCCCAGCCGTTTTCGATGTCCTTCTTCGAATAGAAGTAGGCCCACCAGTAATCCATTACGGGGCCGCTGACTTCTGCGGTAGGGTCGGCTGTCTTAATAGCAGCTGCGTGGGAGATGCCGTTAATGGTGAGTTCGTCATAGGTGAAGGCGACGGGGTGAACGTCACGATGAACGGCGTCCCACCAACTTGGCTCATTGTCGAGATCGTAGACGGCGACGCCGCCATGCGCCGCATCTCCGAATTTGCTGACGAGGTATTTGACCCAATCGCCGGTCCAGGTGGCGTCGACTGCGGTGCTGGTTGACGTCGCAGCAATGCCGGTGATGTTACAGCCGCTGGAATTAGTGCATCCATTGACACCTTGAGGATAGACGCCGTTGCCGCATACTCCGCCATAGGGATCGATGGCGACCTGGTTGGGGTAGGTAGATTTCGGATAACTGCACGAGGTGGCGTCTTTCGCAACCCAGCCGTTGACGGGAACCGTGCCGATTGTCTTGGCGCCGATGGCCTGATCGGCCAGGACCTGCGCATTGAAAGCACCGGTGTCCTGCTGACCGGTATCGCCGGTGTGGTTTTCGAAGTACCAGTCGCTCGCGGAACTGGTGACGTCAAGCTTGTAGTTGTAGCGAGAGGTCGCGTCGCCACCCCAGCGATCGATCGTGATGCCAGCCTTCTTTGCGGTGGTGCCCACGAGTTGAAAAGCATTCATGCCGTAGATGAAAGGATTGATCGGATGCGTGATGCTGCCGGCGTCGATGGACAAAGCCGGGCCGTTGGATAGAGGAGGCTGCGAGAAGGTAACAACTGCACTGCCAATGACAGTTGTGTCCTGCGCGCTGGTGGCTGTGACAATCACGGTGGGAGGCGCCGGATAGGGCGTGTTGTAGAGACCGGAGGCGCTGATGGTGCCGGCGCTCAGTCCGCTGCCGGACGGCGCTGCGACAGACCACGTAACCTTGCCCGAGAGGCCGGCCGGGAGCGCGGCATTGAACTGCACCTGCGTGCCGATGACGGCAGCGTTGGGAGTGACGGTGATGACGGGAGAGGAATAGGACGCGGTGATGGTGGTATTCGCGTCCATCGTGACCTTACAAGTCACAGACGTTGCGGTGGTGCAGCCCGCCCACGAGCTGAAATGGTGGGAGCCTGCAGCTGCGGGGGCCGTGAGGGTGATCGATGTGCCGGCGTTGTACGTTCGGGTGAAGCTGGCATTCCCGTTTGCCGCACCGTTGTTGTCGGCGGGTGCAACGGTGATGGAAACGCCCGAGGTCGGGTTGGTGGTGTTTACCGTGAGGACATAGGTTGTGGCCGGGGGTGGATTGTTATTCGATCCCCCATTGATTCCTCCGCTTCCTCCGCCGCATCCGCCCAAAATCGCGGTCAGCGTTACTGCCACCCAGAGTGGTACATGCTGTCGCAAGTTGTTCATACCGGAGTCTCCTGATACACCCATTCGCCACGTGAGCGTTCAGCGATCGGAGATCGAAGTTCCCAAAAGTCCTGATCGCGAAGCTGCTCAAAAAGCGATTCACAAGGCAATGAGTTGTTTGAAAAAGTGGAGACATGATAGCCGATCGGCGGTCCGCCAGACATGACGGGCACCACACCAGAAGGATGACCTCTGAACGATACCTCCGGTGAACCGGCGGGTGCGGGTACCAGTTCTCCTCAGTCCCGCTGTAGAAGCCCTTTGAGTTCAGTGAGGAGGCGATCACGAAGGTGATGAAGGTGCGGCAGCCGTTCCCGTGCTTCTGAGATTCGATCCGACATTTTACAGGCGATGATTTCGCTGCCACAGGTGTGAAGTTCGGAGTGAATTGAAGCGACCTCGTGCAACAGGGGTATTCGATTGGCGGCGGCAAGATTCTCTGAAGTCATCCATGTACCGAGACGACATTGAGCCTCGTCGAGGACCGGAGAGACTCGACGCGTGCCGTGCAGAAAGGCCTCGATTCCACTGACCCACGCGGTGTGTTCTGCGCCCGCATAGAGCAAAGGCCGATCAGCCGGATCGAGTGCGGAGATTCTGGCCCATTGGGGGTCGGGAGTCCAAGACGCGAGCCAGGATGGGAGATCAGAGGGAGGCATCGGAGCCGCGATTCCGAAGCCTTGAGCAATCTTGCATCCAAGGCGAAGAAGCAGGATGCCTTGCTCGACTGTTTCCACGCCTTCGGCGATTGCCTCACGACGAAAAGCTGAGGCGAGGCCCAGCATGCCTTCGACGATGGTGAGATCTTCCGGGTCGTCAAGCATGTCGTGGACGAAGGTCTGATCGATCTTGAGCACGTCAACGGGAAGACGCTTGAGGAAAGCGAGCGATGAGTAACCGGTGCCGAAGTCGTCGAGCGCGAAAGATACGCCGAGTTTTCCGCAACTGTGAATGACCTGCGAAACCTGAGCCATGTCGGGCAAAGCAGTGCTCTCAAGAACTTCAATTTCAAGGTGCGAAGGATCGACGTTGGGGTGAGCCGCAAGAATCTGATCGAGTCGCGCGGAGAAATCGGCGTGCTGCAGTTGTTGAGCGGAAATGTTGACGCTCACCTGTATGTCTAGACCCGTCGCTTTCCAGGCTTCGATCTGCCGAAGGACATTCCCAATGACCCACTCGCCGATTTCGAGCACGAGAGGATGTCCTTCGACGACGGGCAGGAACTGAGACGGGAGCAGCAGGCCTCGTTCAGGGTGTCGCCAGCGGATGAGAGCCTCGGCTCCGTGGATGGCGCCGCTGGCGAGGTTCATCTTCGGCTGATAATGCAGGATGAATTCGTTATCGTTGAGAGCGCGGCGAATGCGCTCGAGGTCCTCATGGTGTCCACGGACGCTGAGATCCTGGCGGGAGTCGAAGATGCGATAGCGCTTTTTCCCTTCGACTTTGGATTGATAAAGAGCCTGTCCAGCCTGGCGCAGCAATTGATCGGGATCAACATCTTCCGACTGTGGGTAGAAGGCAATGCCCGCACTGGCGGAGAGGCTCACTGATTCACTGCCAATTCTGACTGCTTGACTGGCAACCTCGAGGAGATGCTGGACGACTGGAAGGCTCTGATCAGGATTGTCAAGGTCGAAGAGCACGGCGATGAATTCATCTCCGCCAAGCCGCGAGAGTATGTCGTGGTCGTGGATTGAGAGCTTGATGCGGTGGGCAATGGTGGTAAGGATCTCGTCGCCTGCAGCATGGCCGTAGGTTTCGTTGATGAATTTGAAGTCGTCCAGATCGAGGCATACGACAGCGAGCACGCCACCGCGGCGCGAGGTCTGGGCCATCGCAAGCTGCAGCCGGTCGCGAAGGAGGGATCGATTCGGCAATCCTGTGAGGATGTCATACTCTGCGATTCGCCGGAGAGTTTGCTCGTGCTCCTTGTTCGCGGTGATATCGCAAAAGAGTGCGACATAACGCTCGGTATTGCCGGACTTGTCGCGGACCGCGGTGATGGTCAGCAATTCGGCGAAGACGCGGCCGTCTTTGGCGCGGTTCCAGATTTCGCCGGACCAGTGGCCGCTTTCGATGAGATCGTGCCACATGTTGTCATAAAACTCCCTGCCATGACGACCGGAACGGAGGAGGTTGGTGCTGCGACCTACGGCTTCAGCTCGGGTGTAGCCGGTTATCCGGGTGAAGGCGTCATTGACATCGAGGATCTGACCCTTCGGATTGGCGATGACAATTCCCTCGGAGGCGTGCGTGAAAACGCTGGCGGCTAGCTCGAGGCGCGCTTCGGAAAGTTTGCGCGCTGTGATCTCCTCTGTGAAGATGACGATGCCTCCGATCTCGCCGGTTCCGGTGAGCCAGGGGCGAATTTCCCAACGCAGCCATTGCACGGAACCATCCGCGCGGTCGAAGCGGTCTTCTTCGTTCTTCAGTGTCTCGCCGCCGAGCGCTCGCCGGTGAGCCGTGACCCATCGAGGAGGAATCTCAGGGAAAATCTCATAGTGGGATCGGCCAATGATCTCGCGCCCCTTGAGACCGAAACTGTCGATCCAACGGCGACTGGCGGCGATATAGCGCATGTCGCGATCGAACATCGCGAGAGCTGCCGGGGCATGCTGGATGAACAGGTCCAAAAGCTCTTCGTTCTGGCGGAGGTCGCTCTCGACGCGTTTTCGTTCGGTGATGTCCTGGATGGTGCCACGCATGATTTTTGGGACGCCACTTGCGTCAACCTCGAGCCGTCCGAGGCCATGAACCCAGCGCTGGCCACGGTCAGATGCCCGAACAATTCGGTACTCTTTGTCAAAATTCGAGCGGCGCTGGGCGACCCCCGAAAAATGCGATGACATCATCTCCCGATCATCGGGGTGAACAATGTTGAGCCACCCGTCGAGGGTGCGGAGATAATCTGGGCCGATGCCAAAGATTTCGTCGAGGACGTCAGATGAGGACCAGATCATCGTCTTCAGATCAAGAGCATAGGACCCTATGCCGGCGATGCGCTGGGATTCCTCGAGAGAGAGCGCAAGTTCGCGAAGGGTTTGCGCGGCGTCGCTGGTCGGGATCTGGTCGTTCATTGGCCCTGGTCGCCGTATGATAGCGGACCGTTTGGATTAGAGCAGTGACGGTAAAAATAGCATGGAAGGGAATCAACAGAAAACAGGTTAGATTACCTGACAATCAACTCCATCTCTGGTGAAGATGGGCAGTTTGGAGGTCGAAACGCCGGTGGATGGATGCATCCAGGAAAGCGCCCGGCGACTCTGCGGTCGGGGGACTTTGCACCGGAAGTGATGCGGAGACAAGAGCATGGAACCAAATGAGGTACGAGTTATCCACTCACTTTTTCATACAAGAGTGTTTCGTTCCCTCTTATCCACGCATATCCTTGGCATAATCCAAGCAGTCAGGTAAGTCCCGTGAAGAGCAGGTATTTGTCCGGCTAAATCGGGCAGACAAAATGGGAAGGCTTGGAGAGAGCGGTCCTTCGCAGCTGATCCGAATGGCACGTGCAGGAGCAGAAATCGGGAATCGAAGGGTGCACCGAGTTCGCAGCCTGAATCCGACTAAGAGAACACAACGCCGGAGCATTGAAGAGTGACCAGCTTTAACCGCCAGGATGTACTGAGGATATTGCAGATCAGTTCCCGCCAGTTGCAAGGATGGGAAAAAGCCGGCTTGATCTCACCCCGCGAAAGCTACACTTTCCAAGATTTGGGTCAGTTAAGGACTCTCCGTCTGCTGCGCGAGGAGGAAGTCTCGGCGGCTTCGATCCGCCACTCTATTGCTGCCATGCAGGCTGTTGCCGGACTGTCCAATCCATTGCAGCAAGCTTCTCTGGTGCGTTCGGGCAGCCGTCTAGCTTTCAGGGTCGATGGGGCGATGATGGACCCGATTCGGCGGCAGTTGATGTTTGATTTCGAGCGGGTCGAGAACGAAGCTGCGGTCAATGCAGCGGTGCGACCGTTGCGGCGTGTGGACCAGACATCGCGTGGCGTGCAGGAATTGTTTGTCTCCGCCGTGCAGGCCGAGGAGTCCGGCGAGAAGCACCGAGCCATCTCACTCTACGAAGAAATGCTCAGGATGGATCCTGACTATGCACCGGGATACATCAATCTTGGAACGATCCACTTCCACTTGAAGCAGTTTGTTCGTGCCGAAGAACTATATCGCGCTGCGACTGAAAAGGACCCTGGGTACGTGCTGGCTTTCTTCGACCTTGGGAATGTTCTGGATGAGTTGGAACGGCCTGACGAGTCAATTGCCGCCTATCGACGGGCGGTAGAGTTGGCTCCGCGATACGCCGATGCTCACTACAATCTCGCTCTGGCATACGAGCGCAAGGGAGAAAGACGGGCAGCATTGCGCCACTGGCACTCGTATGCACGGCTAGACAAGCACGGACCTTGGGCGGAACATGCCCGGGGCCAGATCAGAAAACTCCTGGACGCGGAGAAACTGACCATTGCCTGGCGGGCAGCGAAGTATGTTGCGCCCGGCAAAGGCATTGCAGCGCTGCAGCTGATGCCACGGCTGGGCTGAGAGCAACCAAACACCATCGATCGTATGCAGCAGCCCTGCTGTTTACGGCAGTGACTTAGCCAATCAATCTGTCAAGCTGCCTGGCCATACTCCTACCGATCGGAAAATTGTGTATCCCCCAGAGAACTAGTTTTGGCATTAAGCCTTCTGCCTAGCCGTCGATCCAAGCCGGATCTATATTGCTCGATCAACTCTGTACGGCGGGCTGTTCAGCTTGCTCCACCCCATTTGCATTTGCGACCCGCCTTCGGCTTCGGATTGAAGCTAGTTGCGGCGATTCTGCCCCCTTCCTATGGCTACGCTGCCTTCGCGTGAGCTGGTCTGATACACTCCGATGCCGGAGGTACCGATTTTCTTGTCGACGAAGAGCCACTCCCCTTCCCCGCTGACAATGCTGAGTGAAGAAGAGCAGTTGTTTTACACGACGGTGCGGAAGTTTGCGCAGGAGACGATTGCGCCCGCCGTTCGCACGATGGACGATGAACAGCAACTGGCGCCAGGGCTTGTGCAGAAACTAACGGACCTTGGCTTGATGGGGATTGAAGTGCCGGAAGCGCTGGGTGGTTCCGGAGGGAGTTTCTTTGATGCGGTGCTGGCAATAGAGGCCATCTCTCAGGTCGATCCCGGCGTGGCGGTGCTGGTGGACGTACATAACACGCTGGTGGTGAATGCAATCAGGCGCTGGGGAACGGAAGATCAGCGGGTGCACTGGCTGACGAAACTGGCTGAAGGCACGGTGGGGGCATACGCGCTGAGCGAGGCTGGGGCGGGGTCGGATGCATTTGCACTTCAGTGTCGGGCAGAGAAGATCGAAGGCGGATACCGACTCAGCGGCCGGAAGCTGTGGATCTCAAATGCGAAAGAGGCGGGGCTGTTTCTCGTGTTCGCGACGCTTGATGCGGCTGCGGGCTATCGAGGTATCACAGCGTTTTTTGTGGAGAAGAACACTCCGGGATTCACGGTGGGGCGAAAAGAAGACAAGATGGGAATTCGCGCCAGCAGCACATGCGAGCTGCTGCTGGATGGATGTGTCGTTCCTACTGAGCATCTGCTGGGTGAAGAAGGCAAGGGATACAAGATCGCGATCGAGACGCTGAACGAGGGGCGAATCGGCATCGGCGCGCAGATGCTCGGCTTGGCGGAGGGCGCATGGGCGCATGCGGCAAAGTACGCGAAGGAACGGAAGCAGTTCGGCAAGCCGATTGCGGAGTTTCAGGCAGTGCAGTTTACGCTGGCGGAGATGGCGACCGATATTGAAGCAGCCAAGCTGCTGGTCTATAACGCAGCCCGGCTTAAAGATGCGGGGCAGCCTTATGTGCGGGAAGCGGCAATGTGCAAACTGTTCGGGTCGCAGGTGGCAGAGAGCGTTGCCAGCAAGTGCGTGGAGATCTTTGGCGGGAATGGATTCGTCCGGGACTACCCTGCGGAGAAGTTTTATCGTGACGCAAAGATCGGAAAGATCTACGAAGGCACTTCGAACATGCAGCTGATGACGATCGCCAAAAACAGCTTCTAGTTCCTAACTTCTAGCCTGCAGCTTCTGCCTGGATTCCGCGACCTCGCGGATGTGGGCGGGGCGGGTACGGCAGCAGCCGCCGACGATCTGGGCGCCAGCGGTGAACCACTCTTTCGATTCTCCTCCATAGGCTCGCGGATCGCTGGTACCTGTCCAGCAGCGACGATCGGCGTCCCAGCCCTCTCCGGAATTCGGATAGACAATGATTGGCTTCTCGGAGGTCGATCGGAGTTCTGCGATCAAAGCCGCGATGAAAGAAGGGTGCGTGCAGTTGACCCCGATGGCCACAGTTTGCGGAAAGCTGGCGACAGCGGTTGCACACTGGCGAAGGAGCTCGCCGTGAGCTACGTGGTGCTGATCACGGCAAGTGAACGAGAACCAAGCGGCCAGTTCGAGATGTGGCGAGAGGGCTTGCCCGATGGCTTCGGCTTCCGCGAGTGAAGGAAGAGTTTCGAAAGCGATCAGGTCGGGAGTTTCGGCGGGCTTTGCAGTGGCAAGAACGTCGATTCGCTGGCGGTGAAATTCGATTAGGTCATCAAAGCTGCAGCTGTAGTTGCCATGGTATTCGGCTCCATTGTGAAGGGCCGCGCCATACGGGCCAAGTGATGCCGCGATGAGGGTGTGACGATCGGGAAAGAACGCTGCAGCTTGCCGGGCAAGAGCAACGGATCTGAGAAGCGCAGCGTCAGCGCGAGATGGGTCAAGGCCAACTTCTTCGTAGCCCATGCGGGAGACCTGGTAGCTGGCAGTCTCGATGATGTCGGCTCCCGCTTCGATGTAGGCGCGATGGACAGCCACTATTTTTTCAGGGGCATCTTCAAGGACGTGCGCTGACCACAGAGGACCGTTGATGTCGGCGCCGAGATACTCGAGTTCCGAGGCCATGCCTCCGTCTAGGCCGTGAACGCCGCAGAGGAGCTCTTCGCGTGTCATAGGTGAAATCAGCTGAACACCTTCCAGAAGTAGGTCAGGAAGACAACCACCGCACAAACGAAAGCGCTGAACAGCCATGCGATCCAGAAAAGCCAACCCCATTTAGGCCGGAAAGCCGCGAGCAGGGTGATGACAAGAAATCCCAGCAAATAGGGGAGAGTGCGCAGATCAGAACTATAGCTTGCCCGGCCTAGCTTCGTGGCGCCGTGAGCAAGATCGAGGAAGAGGCCGAGACTGAGTGCAGCTGGGAAGAGAATTAGCAGCCAGCAGGCGAGGCTCCTTTTACGTATCAAGTGAAGAACGCCGCAGGCGAATACGAGAATGACGGCAAACCAGCAGAAGACTGCAGCCACTCAAAGCCTCCTTCGACTGCATTGGTTGCATCCTGAGAACGATGTCGCGTCCGGCTACAGCTTTTGAGTGCGCTGAACGGTGCGGACGCCCTGAACACGGCGAAGGCCAAGAACCATGCGATTCAAATGACGCAGGTCTTCTGCTTCGACTACAAATTCGATGATCGCTTCGCCATTGTCATCATGGTGGATGTCGACGCCGCGGATGTTGGTGTTGTCATCGGAAATCACAGCGGTGAGTTCCTTGAGCATGCCGGTGCGATCGTCGCAATAAATCGTGATCTTAACTGGGTAACGCTGAGCTCGCCCCGAGTCATCGCCGACACGGGACCACTCGACGGCAATCCGCCGATCGCTCTCGTAAAGAAGGTTCTGCACGTTGGGACAGCTGCGGGCGTGGACAGCCACTCCCTTTCCACGGGTGACGTATCCGACGATCTCTTCTCCGCGAATCGGATTACAACAGCGCGCGCGGTAGACGAGGAGATCGTTCTGCCCCTCAACCTGGAGCGAGTCAGACCCGGTCAAATGCAGCTTGCGAACCGCGTCGGACATCGCCTGCTCAACCGTTCCAGGCTGCTGCGGTTCGTTGGAGGGTGAGCCTTCAGGCGGGGCAGCGTAGCCAGGGGCTAGTTTGTTGAGGATCTGGTGCGCGGTGTGTTTTCCCTGGCCAATGGTGGCAAGCAGATCGACAGCCGTTGCTACACCATATTCGCCGGCGAGACGACCGAGGTCCTGATCGTCAATTTGCGTCATTGGGACCTTGTGCTTCCGTGCCTCGCGCTCCAGGAGTTTGCGGCCGATTTCGACTGCGCGGCGCCGCTGATCTTCGTTGAGCCAGTGCTTGATTTTGTTGCGCGCGCGCGGGCTCTTGACGAACGTGAGCCAGTCGCGGCTGGGCTTGTGGTCCTTCTGCGTAACGATTTCGACAATGTCGCCGGTGCGGAGCTTCGTGCGCAGCGGGACCATGCGGCCATTGACCTTGGCGCCGACACAGGTGTGGCCGACTTCGGTGTGAATTGTGTAGGCGAAGTCGACGGGTGTGCCGTCTGCGGGAACGACAACGACCTTCCCTTTCGGCGTGAAGGTATAGACCTCGTCGGGATAGAGGTCCATCTTCAGGCTGGAGAGGAACTCGTTGGGGTCGGTCATCTCCTTCTGCCACTCGACGAGCTGCCGAATCCAATTGAGGCGCTCTTCGTCGCGGGCGGTTACGACATCGTCCTTTGTTTTGTACTTCCAATGCGCGGCAATGCCCTCTTCGGCAATGCGGTGCATCTCTTCAGTCCGGATCTGCACTTCGAATTGATGGCCGCCGTCGCCGATAACAGTGGTGTGGAGGGACTGGTAGCGATTGGCGCGTGGAATGGCGATGAAGTCCTTGATGCGGCCGGGAACTGGACGCCACAGCGTGTGGATGAGGCCGAAGACGGCGTAGCAGGAGGCGACGTCCTGGGTGATGACGCGGACGGCGAGTAGATCGTAGACCTGGTCGAAGGTGACCTTGGAACGCTGTAGCTTCTGGAAGATCGAGTAGTAGCGCTTGATGCGCCACTCAACGCGGGCCTCTATGTTGTTTTCACGAAGCTGCTCAACGAGTGCATCTTCGACGCCGCGAAGGAACTGCTCACCTTCGATACGCTGAGCTTCGACGGCTTCAGCGACCTTTTCATAGCTGACCGGGTCGGTGTAACGGAAGGCGAGGTCTTCGAGTTCGCCACGAACCTTTCCCATGCCCAAACGGTGCGAGAGCGGAGCATAGATGTCGAGGGTTTCGCGTGCGATCGCTTCGCGGCGATCGGGTTGAAGATGCTCAAGAGTGCGCATATTGTGGAGGCGGTCAGCCAGCTTGATGAGCACGACGCGGACGTCCGTGACCATAGCGAGAAGCATTTTCCGGACGTTCTCGGCCTGGCGATCCTCCCGGTTGGCGAACTGGATTTTGTCGATCTTGGTAACGCCTTCAACGATGTGAGCGACCTGGTCGCCAAAATCAGCCTCGATCTGCTCACTGGTAGCCGGCGTATCTTCCACGGCATCGTGAAGGAGCCCGGCAGCAATGGCCGTGGCATCAAGTTTCATTTCCGCAAGAACTTCAGCTACTTCAAGGGGATGGATAATGTACGGCTCGCCGGAGGCGCGCAATTGCCCCTTGTGGTGCTGGACGCAGAAGTCCCAAGCCTTACGAATCAGAGCAACATCTTCCGTGGGGCGATTAGCCTGGACCTGGCGAAGAAGAGTTTCGAAACGCCGATCGATCGCAGTTTGATCGAGTGCCGGCTTGGAGGCGCGCTGGGCAGCCTTCACCGGTGCCGCGGGAGGGGCGACGGCATCAGGATTCGTTGCCGGAGTGGGCTGGCGGACTGTCGCCATACTCCATTATAGGCACCAAATGTTGAACTTGCCTCAACCGCAGGTTGCGCCCGATCGGAACCCGGGTCTGCGAGTCACTCGCGTGAACTTAAAATCTGCGAGGCTAAATATCGTTCGGGGGAAATCTAACAAGAGTAATAGAATTCTGACTTTTGCCTAATTTTGTTAGGCAAGACTCCTATTTTCTATTAGTTATTTTAGTCAGAACGACGTGTCAGCCGTCACTGCCCGAATAATGCAGAGAAGGAGTAAAGTCTCGGACGGACAAAGCCTCACACCATGGAAGCCGAAACGAGAGTAAGTGAGTTACCGCGGCCGGGTGAGAGGCCATTGCCCAGAATCGAGAGATTTATGCTTAAAGCCCTCTTAGTCACGGCAACAGTGGGATTGCTGGCAGTGAGTCTGAGCTCAGCGGATCAGAACCGCAAAATCGTAATTCCGGCAAAGCGAACGGCGGCCAACAATGGTCAGCAGATGTATACAAGTTATTGCGCTCCGTGCCACGGAGTGGATGGCAAGGGTCGCGGCCCAGCAGCAACCTCTTTGCGGTCGCAGCCAGCGGACTTGACCGTTCTCACGCGTAAAAACCACGGCAGATATCCGGATACCCATGTCGTATCCGTACTGGCATTCGGCATGGATGTGCCTGCACACGGCTCGGCAACGATGCCAACATGGGGACCGGTCCTTGGTAACATGAACCGGTCGAACCTCCAGGAGAAGCAGCTCAGAATCAGCAATCTGGCTCGCTACCTGGAGCGAATTCAGGAACGGTAGTAGCCGGCAGCACTGCTTCCGGCAAGGAAGCAGATGACAAAGGCGAAGAAATCGAATTTTGAAAAACGGGAGGCGCCCGACGGTCAGCGGGCGCCTTCTTCTCGGATTCCCTCTCATTCTGACCGTGCAAAACCAAGCCGGAACGAGAGCTTAGGTGCGCGCGTGAGCCGTCGCGCGGCGGACAGACTGCGCGCCGGGCACGTCTGGGTGTACGCGTCGGATGTGGAGTCTGTGGAGTTGGGAGAGAAGGCCGCCGGCGAGAAGGCTCCTGCCCTGATGCCGGTGGCGGACTACCGGGGAATGCTGCTGGGGACAGCGCTCTACAGCCCAAGTTCTCAGATCGCTCTACGAATGGTTTCGCGAGATGCGATCGGGGAGGCGGAGTGGCTCGAGTTGCTCGGAAGGCGGCTGTCGGATGCGATTGACAGGCGTATTCCGGAGCTGAACTCGAAGGAACTGGAGAGTGACTCGTTTCGGTTGTGCTTCAGCGAGGCCGATGAGATTCCTGGGCTCGTGGTCGACAAGTACGGCGAGCTGGTGATTGTGCAGTTGCTCACAAAGGGGCTGGATTCGGCGGCCGCAAGAGAAAGGATTGTGGCGACACTGCGGGATCGGATCAGGCCCGCAACGATTCTGGAGCGACCAGATCCGAGGATTCGCGAACTGGAGGGGATGTCAGCACCCTCGTTGGAGCCGCTTTATGCGTCTGATCCGAAGAGTCCGGTGATGGCTACGCAGTTTCAGCTGAACGGCCTCAAGTTTCACTATGACGCGAATGCCGGGCAAAAAACCGGAGCGTTCCTGGATCAGCATGCGAATTACAAGGCTGCAGAGCATTACGCATGGAAGTTGTCGCCGGCTGGTCGCGCTCTGGATGTTTGCACGTACCAGGGCGGGTTCGCGCTGCACCTGGCGCGCGTATCAAAAAACGTAACGGGAATCGACACTTCACATGCATCTCTAGAGATCGCGGAACGAAATCTCGAAGCGAATCGCGAGAAATTTCGCGCTGATGTGGACTGGGTAGAGGGTGATGCGTTCGAAGTGTTGCGCGATTGGGCTTCATCTCGAGAGCAGTTCGACACAATCGTTCTCGATCCGCCGGCGTTTGCGAAGAGCAAGCGGGCTGTTGAAGGCGCCCTGCGCGGGTACAAGGAACTGAACCTGCGGGCGATGCAGATGCTGAAGCCGCATGGACTGCTGGTGACGTGCTCCTGTTCCCACCATGTGTCGCTATCAGAATTCGAAGCGATAGTCGCCGCGGCTGCTGCAGATGCGCATCGGCGAGTGCGCTTGCTGGATCGGCGTGGAGCAGCGCCGGATCATCCCGTGGTATTGAATATTCCGGAGACCGAGTATCTGAAGTGCCTGGTGCTGGAAGTGGAGTGACCGAAGCGGTTTTCGCTCTCAGTCCTCAGCTTTCAGTGGTTCTGCTGCGCAGCCAGGGCGGGAGTAGTCGTCTCCGCCACGCCTGTCGCCTCTCTGCGGCGAATGAGGTTGTCCGCGACGATGTCGATTGCATTTGGGCCAGGGCTTCTTTCACCTGAGTACGCAGTGCTTCAGCTTCGAAGACGCAGGAGCGGAGGTAGGCGGAGACGCTCAACTCCGCGGCAACAGCGCGTGCATGCAACTGGGCCTGCTCTTCCGGGGTGACGCGGAGGGTGATGCTGGCTGTCCGATGTTTCTTCTCCGATTGGCTGCTCTTTGGTGCAGGGGCGAGAGGAGTCGAAGCAGCATATCTCTGATGAGCATACCTATCAGGCAACGGATTGGATGCAGGTTGAGACGAACGACCGGCGCGGAGCGCCTGTTCATAGGTGATGGTGGCCACGTCATCCGGCATAGCGTCGTCATCCCAAGGGTCGCTGTGGAGCTTACTGGTGAGAGAAGCCAGCAGGTTGGCGAAGCTGCCGGAGTCTTTCTGGGGCGCGGCTTGGGCCGGTTCCGGCATATAGAAAGCCTATGCGCAGTGCACCGGACAATGAGCGCTGCGCCGCAATTTGTTCAACTGCCTTCCCGTTTTGGTATCTCAATCGAAGCAGGTCCCTGATTCTGTCCCAAATCAGGGGTGATCAATTGAGGACGGTAAAGGCTGTTTTGGCTTTGAGGAAGAGCCCGTCTCTGTCCAGAGAAAGGCGAGCTGGTCGGCATCGTCCTGGATTTGCTGCTCGACGCTGACGCCAGTGGAATGCCCGCCAGCTGTGCTGTAGTGAAGAAGCACTGGGCGGCCGCTCTTCGACTCGAATTGCAGGAGAGCTGCCATTTTCCGAGCGTGGAGCGGATCGACCCGAGTATCGCTGTCGCCGGTGAAGAACATGACGGCAGGATAGTCAGCGCGCGGTTTGAGGTTCTGATAGGGCGAGTATTTGTAGAGCCAGGCGAAGTCCTTCTTCTTCTCTGCCGAACCGTACTCGGTGGTCCAGTGGGGGCCTTGCTCGAATTTTTGATAGCGAAGCATGTCGAGAAGGGGATAACCGCACCAGACAGCCGAGAAGAGTTCGGGATGTTGGGTGATCGACGCTCCCATAAGGAGGCCGCCGTTGGAGCGTCCGCTGATGGCGAAGTGTTCTGATGAGGTGTACTTCTGATCAATGAGATAGCGGGCTGCGGCGAACCAATCGTCAAAGACATTCTGCTTTTTGGCGAACATACCCTGCTCGTGCCAGCTCTCGCCATACTCGCCGCCGCCGCGAAGATTGGGAACCGCAAACCAGCCACCCTGCTGGAGCCACCAGGCCCATGCCGGATTCCAAGCCGGAGTTTCGCTGAGATTGAATCCGCCGTAGCCGGTCATCAGAAGGCGCTCACTGCCGTCCTGCTTTAGGCCCTTCCGACCGGCAATAAACATCGGGACTTCTGTTCCGTCAGCGGATTTGACGAACACTTGTTTCAGGTCGTAGTCGGAGGTTTTGAAGGCTGTTTTGGGTTCGGCAAAGGGTTCGCGTTTACCCGTAAGCGTGTCGATCCGGTAGATGGTCGGCGGTTGAATGTAAGACTCGAAGCTGAAGAAGCCATAACGATCGATGGTGCGTCCGACGATGTCGGAAGCGGTGCCGATGCCCTCGAGTTCGAACTGACCAGCCGGTTTCCCTTCGAGAGTGTAAACGCTGATCTCGGATTTCACATCATGAAGCCGCTTGACATAGAGCTTGCCACCGACAATGTCGAAGCTCTCAACAACGTCTTTGCCCTCAGGAACAATTGTCTTCCACGCTTCGGGCATAATGCCGGGATCAGCGCGCAGAATACGGTAATTGGGTGAGTTGTAATCAGTGCGTACGTACCATGCGCTCTTGAAATACGTAGCGGAGAAACGTGCGTCGAGCCCCCAGACGAGAACATCGAAAGGCGAACCGGGCTTTTTGAGATCGTGGAAGCAGATGTCGACGCGGGTAGGCGGAACGCCACGCTCAATGGTGACTACCAGGTAGCGATCGTCGTCGGTAATCTCGGCGGTGAAGAGGTCGATCGGGCCGAGCAGTTCTCCGTGGAACTCGCGACCGAAGATAAGCTTGTCGTCAGAGTTGCGGGTGCCAATGGTGTGAAGGTAGAGCAAGGTGCCCTTGGCATTGGTGCGTGCGTAGTAGAGGCCTTTTCCATCGGGCGCGAAGAAGGTGGAGTAGTAGACACCCGCAGGAAGTTCGTCTTCGAGCGCTTTCTTCCGGGTCAGACTGTAGATATGAATGGTGGATTCGTCGGCGCCGCCCTGGCGAACCTGGTATGCGACCAGCAGTCCGTCGTGAGATACGTCGGAGAGGTCGACGGAGGTGTTGGGATCGCGGCTGAAGCTGGCTGGATCGATGAGGCGTTCGTCTTTGGGAGCGCTTGCCTTCCCCTTCGCGGCAGGTGCTCCAGTCCAGCCGTGACGCACATAGATCGATGCTTGCTCTTCGCCGGCGAGGCGCTTCATGAAGTAATAATTGCCGGCGCGCTGGATGGGAATCGACCAGCGGGTCGTGTGCTCGAGGGGATCGAGGTCGTCCACGATCTGGGGCCGGATCCGAGCCTGCTTCAAATACCGAGTGGTGTAGGCATTTTCTTCGTCGATGAAGGCGCGAGTCTCAGGGCTCTTGGAATTCTCCAGCCAGCGAAAGTTGTCGGTGACCTTGGTCCCGAAGTAGTCGTCCACGGTGGGTTGAGATTCGACGACCGGCGGAGGGGGAAGGGTCACACCGTCGCGGCTGTGAATGGTCTGGGCGTGAGCAGAAGAAATCAGTAGTCCGGCAAGAACGAGAGAAGCAGCCAACCTCATTTGAGCCTCATCCGATAAGCATATCTTCCAGGGTCGGTGGGCAGATCAGCCTGACACCGCTAACAGCATGATGAATCGTTATGCGTCGATTTCACCACCACTCAGTTCCCATGTTGTCGTCGGTAATCAGGAGCTGATTTTGGAAGCGCCGCATCAGACTTGTTCGATCTTCGATGGTCGCTTCGAACTGCTCTCCACGCGATTTTTGTTCCGCTTCGGGCATGGAGACCCATCGATCAATGCAGCGCTGGTCATCCGGATTGGACAGGTCAAAAACTTGTCTGCCATCGATCTGGTAGGACTCCAGAATCTTCCTGAATGTTTCCCGATCGAATTGGATAGGGCTGTCACTTACTGCAATGAAGTTGGCGATTCTGAGTGCGAACGGGAATACGGTGGCTGCCGTGAACTGTACTCGCGCAGAATTCGTTGTGTTGTAGTAGAGAACTCCACCAGGATTGAGGTGCTTACGAGCTAGTTGCAGAAACTCAACCGAAAGCAGGTTCGTGTTGTTTGCGCGCCAGTGAAACGTCGTGTTCATCAATATGAAGTCGAATTTTGCATTTGGATGAGCGACCAGCCATCGTCGGCCGTCGTCGATAGCGATGTGGACGTTGGGATTGCGCAGAAGGCTGGCGACGATCGGGCGTTCCTTGATCAGCGGCAGATACCCCGGGTTGATTTCTACGATGGTGGCTTCCTGAACACGCGGATCGTGGACAAGTACCTGTGCCCAGGATCCTGAGGAAAGTCCGATAAGCATCACGTGTCGAGGGTTCGGATGGATGGCGGCGACGGCAAAGCCCCGGAAAATATTATTCGTGTCGTTCAGCGGATCAATCCTGAAGGCTCCGTCGTAGATTCCGCCGCCGTAAACGACCTCATCGCTGTCTACCGCGATTGCCCCATTGCGATTCTCAAGGACTTCTCGAAAGACAGTATCCGGGCGATAGTCGGAACGATACATGAGGCGTTCGTACAATCTCGAGAAGAGCTGAGGGGAGCCAAGGACGAGGAGAAACGTTCCGGTAAGCGCAAAAGAGAGAACGCCTCCGACTGGAAGAGGTCTCGCAAGCATCGCGAGCCAAAGGGATACCAGGCTCCCCAGTATCAGCAATACAACTGAAAGCTGCTCTGTCGAAAGGTAATCCATGGCCACAAAACCGATCGTGAAACTTCCGAGCGCAGAGCCAATGATATTGCTGAGGTAGAGATAGCTGAGTTTCCTGCCAGCCTGATCATCTGGATTGATGGATGCATGAGCAATCACTGGGAATGCTGCGCCGAGCACCCCGGCGGCGATCGCAATAAACGCGAACGTCACGACGTAAGGGAATTTAAGCCGGGAGACGCAGAAAGCGGTTGCTGGTATCACGACAAATGCCAGGACCGATCCAATGCAGACGACCTTCGCAGCTGTGCGAAGCGTTTGTGGCAGGTCGTTTCTAAGTTTGTTCCTGCAAAGATCTTGAACCCAGAGAGACCCGCAGGCAATTCCGACCAGATAGCAGCCTAGAAGGACGGCAAAACAGAAGGCCCGGCCTCCGCTTGTGAAGGAGTAAATGTGATACCAGAGAATCTCGTAGGCGAGCGCGATGAAGCCTGCAGATCCGGCCATCAGCATCCCAGAGGCTACGGAAATCGTCCGATGTCGCCGCTGATCAAGTGCTGCGTCGCCTGGGAGTTTGGTCTTGCCGGCTGATGTGCGAAGCGAAAGGACAAGCGCCGAAATCCCAACCACGCCATTGATCGCAGCTGCAGCGTGGATGGATCTGGACTGACCAAGAGCCCTCATCAGATAGGCCGACGCGACAAAGCAGGCCACCGCCGATCCAAAGGTGTTCACTGAATAGAGAGATCCGACCGACTCACCCACATTCTCGGTTTCGCGAACGAGGTATTCGACAAGCAGGGGCAAAGTACTGCCCATCAGCAGGGTCGGTATAAGGAGGAGAAGAAACGTGACGATCGCGGTAGAAGAGGTGGATGCACCGGCAGTGAATCGTTCGACGTAGTGAAACAGAATCAGCGAGAAGGCGCCGAAGCTCCCGATGCCCAACTCGATCAGACCAAACGCGCGGAGCACATTCAGTCCCGGGAGGGCGGAAAGCCGACCTCCGGCCAGACTCCCAAGGCCCAGGCCCAGCATGAAGACAGTCACAATGACGGTGACAGATTGGATATTGACGCCATAGATGGTGAAGAGCGACCTTTGCCAGACAATCTGATAGAGAAGCGCTGGGAATCCTGAAGCGAAGAAGAGCGCGTAATAGGGAGCTGCATTTGCCGGCTTTCGTGCTTCATCTGGTATGGCTACAGAAGAGGCTGGACTCATCATTTTTCAACTGTCCTTCAAAACAGCCATGCACCACCACGATGTTCGAACGAGATCAGATTCCGAGGCTAACTGAGTCTCGCGGATTATATCCCGCGATTTGAGAAGGTGACGACGGAGGAACCAAGTGCTTCGAACCAAGGTTTCGTCTGCCGGTGTGAATCGTTATCACCGATAGAATCGAAGGAGTGGAAGATCCGGTGTCAACTCCGACTCCGACGGTCAGGGCTCCGTTGATGGCGCGGCTTATGCGCGTGCTGCGGCCGTCGCATGCGCATTCGGCATTCAGCGCGACGGTGGTCCTGATGGCATCGACACTTCTGTCGAGTGTCTTCGGCATGCTGCGCAATATGTATATCGCGTGGCTGTTCGGGCGGGGGATGGAAGCGGATGCGTTCCTTGCAGCCTTTCAGCTGCCGGATATGATCGCGTACTTCCTGGTCGGCGGGGCGGCATCGATCACGTTTGTGACGATACTGACGCGATACCGCGATACGGGGCGCGAGGAGGAGGGGCACCGTTCGCTGTCGGTGATTCTGACGACCATGTACCTGGTGCTGGGCGGAGCGATTGTGGTCGCGGAGTTCCTGGCTCCACTGTATGTGCGCTGGTGGTTTAGCGGATTCGATGCTCAGAAAGCGGCGCTTTGCGTTCACCTGACGCGGATACTGCTTCCGGCACAGTTGTTCTTTTTTGCAGGCGGCGTGTTCGGGTCGGTGCTGCTGGTCCGCAAGCAGTTCAACGTGCAGGCCGTGGCGCCGCTGATTTACAACCTGGGAACGATTGTTGGCGGACTACTGCTGGTAAAGCAGTTTGGCGTATCTTCCCTGGCGATTGGGACCGTAGCTGGCGCGTTATTCGGGCCGTTCTTGTTGAACGCGGTGTTCGCGCACCGCCTTGGCGCCAGATACCGGGTGATTCTGGACTGGCGTGACAAAGGGCTGCGCGAGTGGGTGCGGATGTCGCTGCCGTTGATGGCAGGCGTCTCGCTGGTGACTGCGGATATCTGGATCATTGCGCACTTTGCCTCGTCGACGAGCGGCGCGATCTCGCTGATCACCTATGCGAAGCGTCTCTTTACGGCTCCCATGGCGGTGTTGGCTCAGGCAGCGGGTGCGGCTTCGATGCCGTTTTTCGCGAGTTTGTGGGCCAAAGGGCAGAAGACTGAGTTTGCGAATTCGGTCGCAGACTCCGTATCGCGGGTCGTGTGCCTTGGATTTTTGGCGGCGTCGGGGATGGCGGCTTTGGGCGTGCCGCTGGTGAGTCTGCTATTCGTGGGCGGAAAATTCTCAAATGCAGATGCCAGATCGTGCGCAGCCTATTTCGCCGTGTTTTCGGTTTCGTTGTTCTTATGGTCGGCGCAGTCCATTTATTCTCGGGCCTTCTATGCCGCTGGAAACACGTTTTTGCCGATGGCGGCGGGAACGATCGTGACACTGATCTCGCTGCCAATCTATGCGGAGTTTTATCGCTTGTACGGCGGCATGGGGCTGGCGTTTGCGTCGGATATCGGAATCGCTATGCAGACGCTCGCGATTGCGGGTTTGTTGCACCGGCGCAGGATGGTGTCCCTGGCAAGTCTCGACTATCGGGAGATGGGCCGTTGCCTTGGGGCGGCAATCGCAGGCGGAGCAGTTTGCTGGATTGTCTTCTCGTGGATATTGGGAAGTCTGGCTACCAGCATGCATTTTTCACTGCGTGGCCGGCCCCACAACCTGGCGGTTTTGATCGGGGGAACAATTGTCTGGGGTGGCATTTCGCTTTGGGTGCTCAGGCAGACAGGATCAGCACTTCCGCGCATCGTAATGCGGCGCCTTCGGCTGGCGTAAACAGTCTTGCTCGAAGAGCTGGCACGGATGAAACACGGAGACCCCTGCCGCGGCAGGGGTCCTTACGGTCAGACAATAAGCCCTATGCGTTCGCTGCGATTTTTTCGTTCTGAACGGAAGTAGGCTTGGCGTCGGCCTTGCGTATATCGATGCCGCCCTTGAAGAAGGCGCCGTCTTCGATGCTGATGCGAGCCGCGGCAACATCGCCGGTCAGCGCGCCTTCCGCACGGATATCAACACGATCGGTGGCGGTGACGTTGCCCTTCAGTTTGCCGAGCACAACGATTTCGCGGGCGCTGATGCTGGCATTGACGACGCCATTCTTGCCAACCGTGACGCGATTGCCGGGGATATTGATGCTGCCTTCGATCTTGCCATCGATGAACAGCGATTCAGTCCCGGTGATCTCGCCCTTGATTGAGAGGCCTTTGCTGATGGAAGCCTGCTCACCGGCAGCGGAGGCGGAAGAGGAAGAAGATGTGGTCGCGCGCGGCGTCTCAATGGATGGCTGCACGGGGGTGGGACGAACTGGCTCTGGGGTCTGGTTGGGGTTCGGTTGGCCCTGTTGGGTAGGTTTCCACATAGCGCTCAATGCAATTTCCTTTTCTGTCCTTTAAGGACCAAGGTTCCAAGGCAGGGCCACCGCGGTGGACCCGGAAATCTAAAATTGCCGAACAGCGGGACCTCTCTTGCGGGGTGAGGACGCGCGTTCGCAGTATGAAATCAGTCCTGCTCGGGCATGACCAAGCATGGTTGTTGCCGTTATTGTAAGCCGACTGGGGGAAAGATTACGAATGTGGAGAGTACGGAGGTCACGCCATACCCCGGTGTGAGAATAGTTGGAAGTGAAAACCCGAGGAATCGCTGAGATACACGGAAAAATTCCGAACCAGAAAAGGAACCTGATGCGCAAAAGAACCAGGCAACTCGCTCTGACTTGTGCTGTGGGAATATTGGCTCCAATCGGAATGATGGGGCAGGACCGTGATCAGGGCAAACCGTTTGATGTCGTGGTTCTGCACGGGCACGTCCTCGATGGGACTGGATCGCCTTGGTACTCCGGCGATGTCGGTATCCGGGATGGTCATATTGCAGCAATCGGGGACCTGGCCAACGCTCCAGCCAAGCGAAAGATCGATGCCAAGGGTAAGGTGGTCGCGCCGGGGTTCATCGATATGCTCGGCCAATCGGAAGCGACGATTCTGGTCGACCCCAGGCTTCCCTCGAAGATTTATCAAGGAATAACCACCGAAATCACGGGCGAAGGGGGTTCGGTGGCACCCCTGAACGATGCCATGATCGCCGCTGACCGGGCGGGTTACGAGCATCTTCACATCACTCCAGACTGGCGGACACTCCGGCAGTATTTTGATCGGCTGGAGAAGCAGGGCATCGGAATCAACCTTGCGACCTACGTTGGTGCGACTTCAGTGCGGCGGATGGTTCTCGGCGATGCGAAAGTTGACCCATCTCCGGCACAGCTGGAACAGATGGAGAAGCTGGTCGATCAGGCGATGCAGGATGGCGCGGTAGGCCTTTCGACTTCGCTGCAATACTCACCCGCGCCGTACGCGAAAACTGAGGAGCTGATCGCGCTGGCAAAGGAGGCTTCGAAATATGGAGGCATCTACGCAACGCACATGCGAAGCGAAGGGGATGCGGTTCTGGAGTCGATAGACGAAGCAACGCGGATCGGGCGCGAGGCGCAGATTCCTGTGGAGATCTGGCATCTGAAGGCAGCCGGAAAGGCGAACTGGGGAAAGATGCCGCAGATTGTGCAGCGGATCGATGCAGCGCGGGCTGCCGGCGTGGATGTGAGTGCAAACACCTATGCGTACACCGCGTGGTTCAACACGTTCTCGGCTTTCATTCCGCCGTGGGCACATGATGGCGGAGACGAGAAGCTTGTAGAGCGATTGAAGGATCCGACGACGCGAGCGCGAATTCGCAAGGACATGACCAGCAGGGGTAAGGATTCGGCAGGTGAGGACTGGGATAACGAATGGCAGGAGATCCCGGGACCAGAGGCGATTCTTGTGGCGGTGGTTCAGAATCCTGAACTGGTCCCGCTGCAAGGCAAACGATTGTCGGACGTGGCAGCCCTTTGGCATGAAGATGCGATCGACGCGCTATGCGAGCTGTTGATCAAGGACAAGGCATTCACTGAGGTGGCGGTTTTCGGGATGGATGAGCCCGACGTGGTGCTGGCGCTAAAACAGCCCTGGACTTCGGTGGACAACGATTCGCAGGGGACCTCGCCAGAGGGCTTGCTGGGCGCTGAGCATCCGCACCCGAGAGCATATGGGACTTTCCCGCGGATTCTGAGGAAGTATGTACGCGAGGAACATGCCCTGACGCTGCCGGACGCGATCCGGAAGTTCACGGCTCTGCCGGCGCAAAAGATGCGGCTCACGGACCGCGGAGTGCTGAAACAGGGAATGTGGGCGGATCTGGTGGTCTTCGATCCGGAGAAGATTACGGACAAGGCAACGTTTGAGGATCCTAACCAGCTTTCAGTAGGGATGGACTACGTGCTGGTCAATGGAGAGCCGGTGATCGAAGAGGGAAAGATGACGGGCAAGCTGCCGGGTAAGGTGCTGCGAGGGGCGGGATATGTGCGGTAGCTTGTCGCAGGAGCTAATGCATCGCAACAGCTCGTCGTGCATCTCTTGTTGGAACGGATAATTCATGACTGCGCATCTTCTTACCCCTTTTCAACTTCGTTCTGTGGTGTTTCCGAATCGCATCGGTGTCTCGCCGATGTGCGAGTACTCGTCTGAGGATGGGTTCGCGAATGACTGGCATCTCGTCCATCTCGGCGCGCGCGCCCAGGGTGGCGCAGGGCTGGTGATGGTTGAGGCGTCTGCGATCACACCCGAGGGCAGAATTTCCATCGGTGATCTCGGAATCTGGAAGGACGAGCATGTCGAGAAGCTCGCGCAAATCGTCCGATTCATTCATTCGCAGGGTGCGCGCGCCGGAATCCAGCTGGCGCACGCGGGGCGCAAGGGCAGCATGACGGTGCCGTTTGGCGGCGAGCGGCTGTTGACCCCGGAGCAGGGCCGATGGCAGACGGTTGCGCCGAGCGCGATTCCCTTCTCCGAGAGCTACTCGGTACCGAAGGCCCTGGATGAGACGGAGATCGCCGGAGTGGTGAATGCTTTTGCGAGTGCGGCCAAGCGTGCCAATGTGGCGGGTTTCGACTTCGTGGAGATTCATGGCGCACATGGATATCTGCTGCACGAGTTCCTGTCTCCGCTTGCGAACCAGCGCATGGATCAGTACGGCGGCAGCTTCGAAGACCGGACTCGGTTACCCATTGAGGTTGTCGATGCCGTGAGAGCAGCGTGGCCGGAGCATCTGCCGCTGTTCATGCGTATTTCAGCGACGGACTGGGTGGACGGCGGCTGGACGCCGGATGAGTCTGTTGAACTGGCGCGGAAGCTTCGCGATCACGGAGTTGACCTGGTGGATGTATCGTCGGGAGGACTGGTGCCCAACGCCAAGATTCCGGCGGGACCTGGGTTCCAGGTGCCGTTTGCGGAGCGGGTGCGCAAAGAGGCCGGAGTTCCGACCGCGGCAGTGGGACTGATCACCGAAGCATCGCAGGCGAATGAGATCGTGGCGAACGGGCAAGCTGATCTTGTATTGCTGGCGCGCGAGATGCTGCGTGATCCGTACTGGGCGCTGCACGCGGCTGAGGAGTTGGGCGAGAAGGCGAGTTGGCCAGTGCAATATCTGAGGGCCGCTCCACAAGGATCGAACTCGCGTAGCGCTGTCGAGAGATCAACGAACAGCCGAGGGGCGCGATTTTCGTCCTGATTTTCAACAGTATTCGTGATAAGGCAGCTTCGAAGCGGCCGATTTTGCTTCACTTTGGGTGCAAGCTGTGGCCTATACTTCGACTAAGCAGCGCAATCTGCTGTGTTTTGTTATGGCATCGCATCCGTCCCCGAAGCGCGCCGTCGAGATTCCCACCATCCCCGATCGTCTCTATTTCAAGATCGGAGATGTTGCGCGCCTCTTGAAAATCGAGCCATACGTGCTGCGATTCTGGGAGTCACAGTTCCCGCAGCTAAAGCCGAACAAGAGCGGTACAGGACAGCGGCTTTATCGCAAGCGCGATGTCGAAGTCGCGGTTGAGATCAAGCGGCTGGTGTACGGCGAGGGTTACACGCTCTCGGGTGCCAGGCAGGTGCTGGGCCAACAGCGGCGGGGAGATGCTTCGGCTTCCGCTCCAGCCGCGAAGCCAGCGGTCTCGAAGCCGAATCCGGTAAAAGGCGGAAAAGTGTCTGAGGTGATCGGCCGCGCGCGTGCGGAGTTACGTGAGCTTGCAGGGATGCTTGCGGTGCCGGTGGGTGCGGCCGGAAAAGCCGTCGCAATGCCCCAGGTACACTCGATCCGGCGGAAGACGCGGCCGGCGTCGATGTCGAACGCGTCGGGATCGCTGTTTGATTCGTAGCGGCTGAGTCCCTCGCCGAGCTTTCGAAGCAGATGATTAGGCCGCGAACGTCAATCACGAGCTGATGCTGGTGTAAACTAAATCAGAACCCCATGGGCCGGCTCGCTCGAGCCGGCTCGACTGTGTCGGGACGTGGCTCAGCCTGGTAGAGCACTCGCTTGGGGTGCGAGGGGTCGGCAGTTCAAATCTGCCCGTCCCGACCATCTACGAAATCGTTCAGCATCGCCCCTTCATCAAGGTCTTGCTGGCCGTCGCACAAAGCACCCGCCAATTCGCAATCTGTCGCAGCAGTTGACGGCTCCTGTCGCCGAGTTGGCGCGGAATCCATCATTGCACCCTATTTCTCCGAAAAGCGCATAATCAAATCAAAGCCGAGTCAACGTGAATGCGAACTCGCAATCGCATGAAGTGGAGCCAAGCCTTTGAGAGCTTCGCAAAAAAGCTCTCAACGATTCTTCTAAGCGCTTGCTGATCATATTCAAATGACGAAACCTAAATTCATCAATAGCTTGCAGTGAGCCACAGCTCTCAAACCTTTCAAAACAGGGTTTTTAGCCAAAAAAGGTAGGGGGGAGGGGTACCTCAACTTGGGGTACAGACCAAGGATATAGCTGACTGACAGATTGAACAGGTCTGGCTGCAACGGAAGGGCCTCCGGGGCCGTAACCCTCTGCCTGAACTGATCGCCAAGTCGAGTTTCGGGAGCTCTCAAACTCTCAGGCAAACAAAATCCCGGCCACAAGGCCGGGATCGTTTAACCAAAACTCAACCGAGCTATTGCGAAGGTGGCACATACTCCTTGGGGAGAGCGGAGCCTTCGCCGAAGAAGAACTGTTCCATCTGTTCGACGAGGAATTGCTGAGCCTGGGGCGTCCAGGGCTGGAGCCGGTACTCGTTGAGGAGCATCTTCTGATGGTCAACCCACTCGCTCCACGCGACCTTGGAGACATTCTTGTAGATCTTCTGCCCGAACTCAGAGTCGAACGGGGGCTCGTCAAGACCCTCAAGTTCTTTCTTGTACCGAACACAAAAAACGTTATGCGCCATCGTTCCTGCTCCCAGCTTTCATTGTATGGGATGAGGACGACCGGTGTTTTTAGGACTTGTTCTGAGAAGTTGGCGGGCACCTCTGGATCGATAGCACCCGCCGATAGACAAATCAGAAAGCGGCAAGTCCGTTGATGCCGGCGGATGCCGCGAGACCAGTTACCTGCCCCAGGTTCAGTAGGGTGCCGTCAGACTGGACGGAGAAGATGCCGACCGCACCCGTACCGGCGTTGAGGGTGTACACGAACTTGCCGTCGCGGCTGATCGCTGAGTCGAGGTTGGTGCTGCCGTCAGGATTGTTGCCGACGATTGTGGCAGCGATAGGATTGAGCGCTCCAGTGTGGGAGATGGTGTACCCGGCGATGTTTGAGGTGCCCGCATTGATCGCATAGAGTACGCGGCCGTTGGGGGTAATCACGGTCCAGCAGGTCGCCTGGCCGTCAGAAGGCAGAGATTGTGTGATGGGGTTGATGGTTCCGTTCCAGTTCACACGGAAGGAAGAGACCGTGTTGGCGGTGCCCGCAACAATCAATGTTCCGTTGGGAGCAAACTGGGCTGCAAACGGAGAGGGTTCGGGAGTTGTATTGGCAACAAGATCCGAGAGAGTCCCGTTGGGAAAGACCCGGAAGAGGTCGACTTTGTTCGTAGAGCTCTCGACAACCGCGAGGAACTGACCATTGGGGCTGAAGCCGAGGGAGGTTGGAGAAGTGGATGATGTGCTGAGGGCACGGGTGGAGTGCGGGACAGGCTGAAGGTGGCCGAGGAGGTCGAAGCGAAATCCAGTGACGTTGCCGTTACCTCCGGAGTTGAGCACGTAGAGGAGATTGCCGGTTTGAGAAAGCGCTGAAGGGAATGCACCGCCACTGTTCGCAATGTCGGCGAGTGCGAGATGAGTACCGTTGACGCGGAAAGAGGAGATGGTCCCACTGGCCGCGTTCACAGCGAAAAGAAGGCGGTGGTCGGGAGAGAGAATGAGAGAACCCTGCGAATGCAGCGGATCAATTGTTCCGCCACTTCCGTTTCCGCCAGTAGCAACGGTTGCGACCCACTGAAGAGAACCATCTTCGTTGCGCGCATAGGATTCGATGTGGTTGCCGTTTGCAGCGTTGGTCATCACGAACACTGCGCCTCTGCTATCTTCGGCCATTGCGTTTTGCGTCGCTGAGAATGCGCTCAAGGCGAATAGACACACGACGGGTGCGAGCTTGAAGCTCTTCATTTTCTCGTTGCTCCAATCAGGGGAAGTCGACCCTGGCACTACTCGTGGCTTCCACTCATGCGCAGCATGGCTGCGATGAGAATGGCTGAACGCACCTCATGCCGAGGGCCCTTGTGCAGAGAAGGAGTGGCGCTGCGCAGGGAAAGTTACAGCGGTTGGAAACAAAACATGGCAAATATTCCGAAGCTTATCGTGCGTGGCCGTGCCGAGATTGGAAAGAGCAGGCAGGCAGAATTTCGTGTTACTTCTCATGCACCTCTGCAATCTAACTAGATCAGTATGTGCGGCCGATTCGCTCGTCGATCAACACAGGAAGTTCTCGCCGACTGGTTCGGAGTGGAGTTGGAGGACATGCCGTTCTTCGCTCCGAGCTACAATGCCGCTCCGCAAAGCACTCAGCCGGTGGTGCGGTTGAACGAAGAGACGGGCAAGCCTGAGTTCGCGCTGATGCGGTGGGGGCTCGTTCCGTATTGGGCGAAGGACCCGAAGATCGGTTACACGACGATCAACGCGCGGGCCGAAGAAGTTACAGAAAAGCCTTTGTACCGCGAGGCAGTGAAGAAACGCCGGTGCTTGATTCCCGCGGACGCCTTCTATGAGTGGCAGAAAACATCTGAGAAAGCGAAGCGGCCTTTTGCATTTGGGCTGCAGAGCGGTGAACCTTACGCGTTTGCGGGCCTGTGGGAGCGCTGGAAGCCAAAGGAAGGCGAGCCGCTGGAGACCTTCACGATTCTCACAACCGATCCGAATGAGCTTGCCGAGCGTGTCCACGACAGGATGCCGGTGATACTGGAACCGCACGATTATCGCCGCTGGATCGAGCCGGGCGATCCGGCTAGGCTGCCGATCGATCTACTTCGGCCTTTTCCAGCCGAGAAGATGCGCAGTTGGCCCGTGAGCGACCGAGTGGGAAACGTTCGGAACGATGATGCCGAACTCTTGAATGATCGCGAACCTGAGGACCCGATCCAGGGCACACTTTTCTAGGTGAGCCGCACAGTACCGATGGGCGACCAATCCGCTGATTCAGCTTGACTTTGGATTAGCTCAGGCGGTTTCTTTAAAGTCAGCCACTACACAATACTGAGAGCAATATCGGGCGCTTATGCAGAGTTGCCGGGTGGCCGAGGCAGCGACGAAATGTGTTCGAGATTCCACGCCGCCGCCGAAAGGAAACAGCGATGACCGTGATGGACAAACCCGGAATTTCTTTCAATGCAGCGAGTGCGATTTCGTATTTCACGTTCATACCGGCAGTCGCGTTCCTTCTGATCCCTCCCTACAAGGACAGCCCGTGCGTCCGCTTCCATGCCTGGCAATCGATCCTGCTGAGCATGGTGGCATTCGCGGTGGATATCGTCCTGGGTGCGATTGCGCTGCTCACGATTTTTCTCGGCACCGCCGCTCTTGCGTATACGTTACGTTTGCTGTTTCTTTTCTGGCTTGTCCTGTGGCTGGCATGCGTGATTAAGGCATGGAATGGAAAGCGGCTGAAGCTGCCCATCATCGGCGGTATTGCCGAAAAGCTCTCATTGAAGTAGTCTTTCTGCCGAGCATGGATTAGCGTTGTGTTCTAGTCGAAGAGTGCTGCGCTAGACGCAAATTCTTGCTCTCATCTCCCCCGTTCCAATCTTCATTGAAGGTTCATGTGGAGGAGCGCCTATGTCTGATACACCCCAGTACCCACCCGTCCCCCCGCAGGCTGCGCAGAGCGGCCTTTCTGACAACGCAGCCGGAGCCCTGGCCTACTTGACGATCATTCCGGCGATCATTTTTCTCGTGATCGAGCCATACAACAAGAGCTCGTTCGTGCGCTTCCATGCGTGGCAGTGCATCTTCCTCTACGTCGTCGGGTTCGTGATTGGCTTCGTGAATGTGATTCCGATCCTGGGTCAGATCGTCTTCCTGATCGCGGTGCTCGGGTTGTTTATCGTCTGGATCATGGCGATTATCAAGGCGTTCAACGGCGTGCGGTGGGAGATCCCTCTCATCGGGAGATATGCGGCCAAACAGGCGGGAATCTGACGCAAAAGGCGCCGACGCTCAGCGGCGCCCCCCGCGCTTGTTAAAGGAGCGGCTCTTCTTAGACCGAAGTCCTGCTGACTCTTTGGGCCGGCTTGGCTTCGTCTTCTTCGAAGCCTTCGGCAATTTTTTGCCAGTCAGCGGAATGCCTTCCTCGATGATCGAGAACTGAAGACGCCGCTCCTGCGCAAGAATGCGGTCGAGGATGACCTGTACGCGGTCGCCCGCGCGAAAGCGACGACCCCAACGCTCTCCCAGAATTTCATGGGTGTTCTCCCGCCAGGTGTAGCGATCGTCGCGAAGACTCTCGATTGGCACCAGGCCTTCGACGAAGAGGTCGGTCAGTTCGACAAACATCCCGTATTTCGTCGGGTTGAGCACAAGAGCAGAGAACTCCTCGCCGACTCGATCCTGCATGAATCGAACTTTCTTCCATTCGACCAGTTCGCGTTCGGCTTCGGCGGCGCGGCGCTCGGCCTGGCTGGATTCCTCGGCGATTTGCGCCAGTTCAGCTTCGGCGATGGGCGGCTCACCGTGAAAACCATTTGCGTCGCCGCGCTTTTTCCCATGAACGATGACGATGCCCTTCAAACCTTCATTGGGGTGTGTCCAGGGAGACGCGTGGCGATCCGCTGCGACTTTGGCGTGCCCGTCGACTCCTGAACGGAGAAGTGCCTTCGTGATGCGGTGCACGATGAGGTCGGGATAGCGGCGGATTGGCGAGGTGAAATGGGTATAGGTCGGAGCAGCAAGGGCAAAATGGCCCTCGTTGATTTCTGAGTAGCGTGCCTGGCTGAGCGAGCGCAACATGAGGTAGCTGAGGATGCGTTCTTCGGGCTTGCCTTCAATGCGGGAAGCGAGTTTCTGGTACATCTTCGGAGTGACGGCAATGTCTTCAGGAACCTCGTGCGTGCGTACCTGACGCCCACTGCGTTGAGAGTCGCGGCGGTCTCCGCGGGTCTGGATGCGCCTGACCGGGAGTGCGCCAAGGCCGAGCGTGTAACCGAAGCTGGCGGCTTGTTCCTCGAACTGAACCACGCGGCGAGGGTCGGGTTTCTCATGGATTCGATAGAGCGACGGCACGCCGAGATCTTCGAGCCACGTAGCTACGCATTCGTTGGCGGCGAGCATGAATTCCTCGATGAGGCGATTCGCCCATGTACGCTCGGCACGCGTAACCCCACGCATTTGGCCCTGTTCGTCGAATTCGATGACCGGCTCGGGTAGATCGAAGTCAATTGACCCGCGTTCCTCTCGTCGCTTGTTCATGAGGACTGCGAGGCGCTTCATGCGCTCAAAATGGGGGACCATGTTGGTGTAGTGCATTCGCGTCGCAGGATCGCCGTCGAGAATCGCGTGGACGTCGGTGTAGGTCATCCGCTCAGCGGATCGGATAGCGCCTTCGACTATCTCGAAGCTTTCGATCCGGCCGGTGGCGCTGAGTTGCATGACGCAACTCAGGACAAGGCGATCTTCCTTCGGCCGAAGACTGCAAACGTCAGTTGACAGCTCCTGTGGAAGCATTGGAATTGCACGATCGGGGAAATAGACGCTGGTGCCTCGAAGGCGCGCTTCAAGATCGAGGTCTGTTCCCTCACCGACGTACTCTGAAACGTCGGCAATATGCACCTGAAGCTCGAACCCGCCGTCGGATCGATCGCTGACGAGCACGGCGTCGTCGAAGTCACGCGCGGTTTCGCCATCGATCGTAACGATGGGCAAATCACGGAAATCCCGGCGGCGATTGATTTCGACCTGATCGATGACTGCGACGGCGCGGGCTTCGGCGAGAACCTTCTCGGGGAAAACGCGGGGGAGCTGGTGCTTGCGAATCATCATCTCGACGTCCACGCCGAAATCATCGGGATCGCCGAGTACTTCGATCACCCTGCCGAACGGTGGACGCGTGGGGGTCGGCCAGCTGGTGATTTCGACGTCGACAACCAGGCCCTCCAGATCCTCATAGTGCACCGGAGCCGCAGCCTCGCTTCCGATCACGCGATGGGGAGTCGATACCTGCTCTGAAGTCGGGATCTCCTGGCCGCGAGGAATCACGATGGGCTGAGTCATTCGGTCGTCGAATGGAACAAGTTGGTGCCCTTGCTCGCGGTCGGATCTCGCGTAATGGAAGATACCAACGACCGTGGGATTGCGACGTTCGAGGATGCGAGCGATACGGCCGAGACGACGCCCATCGGCGCGAGGCGGCGCGAGCTCGACAAGCACCTGATCGCCCTGCATCGCGCCATTGATTTCGTCGGGAGGAATGAATACGTCATCATCCTTTCCCGAACCTTGGCGCGCGTTTGGACGCACGAACCCATAGCCATCGCGATGCAGATCGAGGCGGCCTGCCAACAAGTTGTCGCGCGAAGCCCCGCTGGATTTCCTGGGGAGACTCCAATGTTCCCGGTCGGTCTTGACGAGGTCGCCGCGTGCAGTGATGCGGGCTAGCTGCTCCAGCAGCAGACGGCGCTCGCGTCCGCCGCCCAGCCCCAGTTCGCGGACGAGCTGCTTATAGCCTGCTTTCCCACCGGCAGAACGCGCAATCTGCGCCAGCAATTCACGATCGTTCATACGTCAAGAGTAGAGCAAAGCCTTGTTGGGACAGCTTCTCTCTTGAAACAAGTTGCAGGGCAGAGTGATAGAGATGCTTCGATTTTGAGACGCCGCGCCTGGAAAGCACGGCCCGCTCTCCGCGGGTGGAAGTTCCAGCTATTGCTTTTTGAGTACTGCGGTTCCCTTCTCATCCATCAGAATGGCGCTCTCAAGCTTGCGGAAGTCGGTGGCGCGGGAGGCGGGAAGCTCAACCTGCTTCAAGATCAGCTCGCGTTCGTAGTGGAGCTGGCCGCCTTTGGCCGTGACAGTGGAATGGTAGCTCGCAAAATCGAGATCCACGGCGACCGGATCCGGTGTCTCGTCGACAACATAGCCGGCGGGTAAAGTGATGTCAAAGCTATCGCGCCATCGTCCGGTCGCGCTCAGATCGATGGGAACGGTACGTGGTTTGTCATCGAATGCGATTGCGTCAGAACCGACGACGCGAGGCCGCACCAGGAGCAACGACCCGGCTTGGTGCGCATATTGCGGGGCCGTGAACTTGTAGTGAACTTCCAATGGCTTGTCGAGCTCAGCAGGCTGCACGTACTGGAACGAGTTCAAGACCACCCCCGGAACATCGTGCGCAACCGAAGTCTCGAGAGCCTGGCGGCGCTCCTTCTCATCCGTGTTCTTCAAGGTGAGACGGATTTCGGCGCCTTCCGCACCGTCGTGAGTTACGTCCACCTGCCCTGTGAGACCGCCGTCGGCTGTGAGACTGAACAATCCCTTGCGTTCGTTACCGTTCGCGTCAGGTGGCAGAATCGGCAGAGCCAAAACTTGGCTGGCCGGACCCGCTGAGAGGATGCCATAGCCTCCCTGCAGGTAAGAGGGAAGATTGCCGACCGGGGTACGCTCATTCGTAGGATCGAAAATCAGGTAACGCCTGCCGTCGTGTCCCTTGGTGATGGCCATCAGGCGCGGATCGGTCACGTCCGCTGGAACTTCGATGGCCGTAATCATGTGATTGCCATAAAGAGAAGGAGCGTCTGGATCGACGATGCCGCGTCGATCGTCCACAGGCATGTAGTAGGCGTTGATACCCGCCACGCGCAGCATTGCAATCAGGAGCGTGGTTTTGTCCTTGCAATCTCCGTAGCGATTACGGAAGATATCTCCCGCGTGGTTCGCCTGGAAACCGCTGATCCCTCTGGAAACAACAAAGTAGCGGATGTTCTTCTGGATACTATCTGTGATCCGGCTGAGCTTGGTGTAAAAATCCGGAGCACCCCCAAGGAGCGACTGGGTAAAGGAAGTGATCTCGGGTGATGGAAGCGGGCGATCTGCTTCCAGGCCAGTGACCCAGGCGCCGATCGCTTTCCATTCGTTGTCATTGCCCTCGACTGCAGCATCACCCCACTGCACGCTCATGCGCGCGGCCAGTGCTTCCCACTCGGGGTGAGAAGGAATGTTCCGGAGCTCGAGGGCGGGCATATCTTTCAATTCCCAGCGCCAATGATTGGGAGCAACTTCGACAGCGGGAACGGCCTTGAAACTGTGCCAAGCCTGCGCGTGAACGCCGCCCGGGGGAAGATCAATCTCCAGAGCCTGGAAGACAATGGGAATTCCCTGCTGAATGCGCCATACCTTCTCGTGCATGTAGGGTCGCAGGACCTCTTCCGATTCGCAGAAGATTGTTGCGCCAACATCAACTGCCGGCGGATGCACGATGCGCTCCTTATAGGTGGAGAGCATGACAGGGATCTGCGTATCGCCGGCTTCGGCGAAATCTGTATCCTGAGCCATGTACTGCTTTTCATCCGCCGCTATCGTCCAAACCCGAAAGTAGTTGATTTTTTCATCTACGTCGTAGCCGACGGCGCAGGTGTTGTGCCGGCCCTGGGGCTTAAGAATGCGGATGGCTTCGCGCTCTCTCTCCGTGGGGCGGCCGCTGGCATCGATGGTTTCCACGTATTCGTCATAAAGGATGACAGCAGATGCGTCCTTTGCGTAGTCCGGCGTATGGGTCTTGTTTGCCTGAACGGCCCAGTCAGGCAGGGGCTGATTTTTACCGAAAATACCTGCTGAACCTGAAGCGGGCGCCGCAGCGAATAATGCAGCCACAAACAATGGCTGAACACGGATGATCCTTCGGAGACCTAAGTTCATCTCAGTTTCCCTTGGCTGTTTGCGATCTGGTTAGCACCAGCTGCTGCTGATCGGCTGCCGCGACCTTCTGATAGAAGTCGTGTAGATCGCCATATTCTTTCGAATCAAGGATTGTGAAGTTGTAGCCGACAGTACGCGTCGTGACAACGTCACTTCCTTTGACCGATGAAGAAGACTTGAAGGCCGCGTGATTCGCCCAGGCTATGGATGCCGCGGCAGGCGGGTTGTCGACCGTAAACTCGACAGGCAGGTGATACGTAACTTCATCCTGATTCATTTCCGCAAAGTGAACATCGATCGACGTGGTTCTCTTGTCCTGCGCAACGAACGGATGGCTGGCGTGGGATGCGAAGAAAAGCTCGGGTAGAAACAGGTGCTTCCCCGTAACGTTTGCCAGATTTCCTGACACGTCGACCATCGCCAACAGGTTCGATTCGTAATCAGACAAGCCGAGGAAATGATTGAAGTCTGCCTCGACGCCTTCTGGGAGGTCCTTGCGTATCGACTCGTTGAATTGCTTCTTTATCTCGCTTTCGTCATTCTGCAACGTCAGCTGACGCCAGCGAAGAGCCTCTTGTCCGCGCATAATGTAGCGGATCGTGCCCTTCACGTTGCCTGACGAGTCGATGGTGAGATTGGCAATTCGATCTGTGATGTTTGCCGTGTACGGAGTTGCGGGTGTGGTGCCGGCTCCGATTCCCTTCTCACTTTCGCGGAAACCGGCGGCAACGGAGTGTTTCCAGTGGAGGAGTCCATACGGACACATTTTTTGGCCGGGGTCGAGGTAGAACTCCTTCCCGCCAATGTTGACCAATACCACGTAATCGTCGAGCTGAGATGTTGAGAGGAGTGTGGGATCGAAAAGTGCGCGATTGCGATTGACAACCTGCATCGGGTACACATGAAGCCCAGCGGCGCGAGCGAGAGCGATGTAGAGCAGCGCGATCTCATCTGAAGAGCCTCTTTTTTGCTTCCAGACGTCTTCAGCATCTTTTACCTTTTTCAACTTTTCATTTTTCAGTTCGGCCTTCGTCTTCTCCCGCGTGAAGTCGGTGTTCTCGAGCTTCATGACTTCGGCGTAGATCTTGCGCGATTTTTGATCCTCAGTGTCGGTAGGCGCGACGATCTGTGAAACGGCCTCCTTGAGAACCTTGGAGGGATCGGCAAAGTGATCCGCCTCCTTCTGCCAGCGATTCCCTTCCTTTAGCCAGAACTCACCGCCCGTAGTGTACTGGGTGTAATAGAACTGCACGCGCCAGTTCACGGCATTCTGCGGAGGCATCCAGTCTTCAGACAAACTGGCCGGGATGTCATTGAGATCGAGAGTAAACTTTTCGTCGATCTTGTGAATTACCTTTCCACCGATTCCCCCGATGGAGCTGTACATCAGATGGTTCAAAAGATCGCCACGGCTATTGGTAATGTATCCGCTGTCCTTCGAAGGCTGGAATTCGTAGTGTGCTCGATGAACGTAATATGGCTGCATCACTTCCCAGTCCGGCGAGGAGACGGTATTGTCGTCATAGCGGATCTGGAGTTTGTACTCGAGGATGCTGCCCACTTCAACGCTAGGCAGCGTGAAGACCATGGTGTTGATCTGGAAGTCCTTGGTCTTGAGATCCATCAAGTCTGACGGCTTGGCAGTCAGAGGGATGATGGTGCCATCAGAGTGGATGGTGCGCCCCCTGATATCGGTGACCTTAAAATTTCCGTGCTCGTAGGGCGTGCGGACTGTTGCCAGTTCTTTTCCCTTTTCGCTCAGCACTTTGATTCGTGCATAAATCGCGTGGTAGTGCAGGCTGTCATCCGTCGTTTCTTCGCGATAGAGATAGACCGCATCTGCGCCCGGCGCTTTAGGGTCGGCAGTCATCTCCAGTTCTTCCTTGGTGGGCGCCGGGAACTGGGCGCGAAGAGTCGATGGAACAGCGAACGACAGGCAACAGAGCGAAAACAGCAGGTGTTTCAGCCGCATGGAATTTTTTTGTCCTTAGGAAGGAATCGTTGGAAGTGTACCGCAGTTTTGGCCGCGTGTCCGACCGATTCCTTGCCACCTTCGGGCTATTTCAATCAATTGAAACTACTGAATCACGGTCAGGTGCGAGGGCTCGAACGCGCTAAATCACAGCAGAGCATCCCGGGAAGGACGATACACTTGAGGCGCCTGAAAATCGAAGTAAGAAGGAAACGTATTCATGGGCATCTTGAAGTGGGCAGGAGTGTTTCTCCTGTTTCTAGTGGCTTTTGGGGGACAGCAGGATCTGTCTGCGCAGTGGAATCCACCGAATCCGGTGGTGAGTTTCGAGAAGCAATCGAACGGCCTGCAAGTCCGTCAGAAAGCGGGCATGCTGCGCCTGGAGGTGGATGCGCCAGATGTGTTGCACGTGACGTATTCGCCGTTGGATGGAGTTGTTTCCCACCCCGCAGATGGTGTGGTGGTCAAAAAAGACTGGCCTTCCGCTTCCTTTGAGGTCACGTCAGACCAGAAATCAGTGACGCTCTCCACCGCCAAGCTGAAGGTTGTGGTCGAAAGAGAATCAGGCGCGATGCAGTATGAGGACCCCGCCGGCAAGCAGCTGACGACTGAGGCTTACCGGTCGCTGAAACCGGCGGAGGTTAACGGAGAGAAGACCTTCCATGTGGAGTCGTTCTTTTCTATTTATGGCTCTCATGAAGGACTCTATGGACTGGGACAGCATCAGGCCGGAGTGTGGAATTATCGCGGTGAGACGGTGGACCTGTCACAAGAAAATACGCAAATTGCGGTGCCGCTTCTCGTTTCGACAAACGGGTATGGGATCTTCTGGAACAACTCTTCGCGAAGTCGCGTGAACAACCGATTTGTGCACTCGCTCTATCTAAGCGCCGAGGTCGCGGACCGCATCGACTACTACTTCATTTACGGTCCCGACGCCGACCAGATCATCGGCCGGTATCGCGAGCTTACCGGCGAGGTGCCGCTTTTTGGCCGCTGGGCGTATGGATTCTGGCAGTGCAAGAACAAATATCAGTCGCAAGCCGAGATCGAGGGAGTTGCGGCGAAGTATCGCTCGCTCCACATCCCCGTGGACAACATCGTTCAGGACTGGTTCTGGTGGGTAACGATGGGCGAGATGAAGTGGAACTCCAAGTACCCCGATCCACAAGGCATGATCAACAAGCTGCACGACGAACACTTCCATCTGATGGTCTCAGTGTGGCCCTTTTTCCGGCCCGGAACCAGCGTGTATGACGAATTCGACAAGAACGGATGGTTTATCGCGAAGACGCTGGTTGGTGGATTCCATCCGCAGGGGCAGGCACTCTACGATGCAACAAATCCGCGAGCTAGAGCTGAATACTGGAAGAACATCGACACGGCACTGTTCGCGAAGGGAGTAGATGCGTGGTGGCTCGATACGGACGAGCCTGAGACCGAGGGGCGCGAAGACAACATCCTGGTGGACCACAAGCTGCACATCGGCTCAGGGGCACGGTACGCGAACATTTACCCTCTGTGGCATTCGGAAGGGGTTTCGCAGGGACAGCAGCAGGCGTCCGACAAGAAACGAGTCTTCATCCTTTCGCGGTCGGCCTATGCCGGATCGCAGCGTCTTGGTGTGACGGCGTGGTCGGGCGATGTGCTGAGCGACTGGGAGACTTTCAAGCGACAGATCCCGGCCGGCCTGAATTACTCGATTTCGGGGATGCCCTATTGGACCACGGATATTGGTGGCTTCATTTCAGGTGGAAACTTGAACGATCCAAAGTTCCGCGAGCTTTTTGTGCGGTGGTTCCAGTTCGGTACGTTCTCGCCGATTTTTCGCGTTCATGGAACGCGATATCCAGATGAAAACGAGCTTTGGTCGTATGGGCCCGACGCGCAGAAGATCCTCGTGGATTATGACAATCTGCGCTATCGGATGATGCCCTATATCTACTCGCAGGCGTGGCAGGTGTCGAGCAATCACGGAACGCTCATGCGTCCCCTGGTGATGGATTGGCGCGAAGATTTGGAGGCGCAGAACACGGGAGATGAATACCTTTTCGGTCCGGCAATTCTGGTGAGCCCGGTAACGACCCAGGGAGTAACAAGTCGGCGAGTGTATCTGCCCAGGGCGACCTGGTACGACTTCTGGACCGGGAAGAAGATTGAAGGCGGAAAATACGTAGACGCTGAAGCACCGATCGAGAAGCTGCCGCTCTTTGTCCGGGCTGGATCCATCATTCCCATGGGGCCAACGATGGAGTGGTCGACGCAGAAACCAGCTGACCCCATCGAGATTCGCGTATATCCCGGAGCCGACGGGGACTTTACACTCTATGAAGACGAAAACGACAATTACGATTACACCAAGGGGCTGCACGCACTCATTCCGATACATTGGAACGATGCAACGAAGACCCTGACGATCGGCGCGCGGGATGGTAGCTTCCCGGGCATGTTGAACAAGCGCCGGTTCAATGTGGTCATGGTTGGGCAAGAGCGCGGTATTGGAATCGAGGGTGCCGGGACGACCAGCAGCATTGATTACTCAGGGAACCGGGTCGAGGTGAAGCCGTAAAGCGATTGCGTCGTCAAGAAGGACCCTTGCTGCTCAGTGATCACTGCGCATCTCGAGCGAGTCGTGCTTCCAGCATGGTGGAAACAAGCGCCAAAGGCAGGCCAACGACGTTGAAGTAGCAGCCCTCGACCCGGGGAATCCATTTGCCGGCGTATCCCTGGATGCCATACGCGCCGGCCTTATCCATCGGTTCGCCGGTGGCCACGTAGGCGGAGATCTCTTCGTCTGTCAGGGTGAGAAACTGCACTCCCGTGACTTCAGCCGCAACCTCAGTGCCACTTGCAGATGTGATTGCCAAACCCGTTATCACACGGTGAGTGCGGCCTGAGAGCATGCGTAACATGCGAGCGGCATCCGACGCATCCTCGGGCTTGGCGAGTATATGGCCATCCAGCGTGACGGTAGTATCGGCGCCCAGAATGATGGCCTCAGGATCGCGTACTTTCGCATAAACCGCCTCTGCTTTGTCGCGGGCCAGGCGAACAACATAGGCGATCGGATCCTCCATTGGACGTGTGTCTTCATTGACGTGAGCGGGAAATACTTCGAAGGTGAAACCCGCCTGCACGAGCAGTTCCCGACGCCGCGGCGATGCAGATGCAAGAATGAGTCGGCGCATGTAGTCTCTTCAGCTTAACGCTTTCATAAGGACAGGCAGCGCAGGTCCGGTGCCGGTGTACGATCAGAGTCAATGATTTTCGCAGATCGAGAGCTAGCCAAGCGGCTTGAGGCCGCCGAGGGGTACGGATGCGCGCAGTTTGCAGAGGCTCGGAAGAATCTCGATCCGCAGAGCTCGTCTATCTGGACGAGTTGCGCAGGAGCCACTGTTGTGTTCGACGGAGTGGACGCACCGACTACGCAGACGTTCGGGCTAGGCATGTTTGAGGAACTCACTCCAAAGGCACTCGACGAAATTGAGCGGTTCTTTTCAGAACGTGGCGCTGAAATCATGCACGAGGTTTGCCCTTTTGCAGGGACAGGGACGCTGGGGTTGCTATGTAAGCGCGGGTACCAACCATGTGAGATCAGCAACGTGATGTATCGGACAGTTGAGAAAAGCGGCGAAGCGCTTCCTCCTGACATTCAAGTGCGCATGGTTTCCCAGGATGAAGCGCAGCTTTGGAGTTCCATCAGCGCGTGTGGATGGACACATGAGCATCCAGAATTTGAGGATTTCGTACGTGATATGGGAGAGGTGTGTGTGGCGCGGGAAAACAGTCCGTGCTTCCTTGCCGAGTTTCACGGGGCACCCGGTGCCGCCGGAGCTCTCATCTTGCATCAAGGAGTCGCGCTCTTTGGGGGTGCGGCTACTGTGCCCGAATTAAGACGGCATGGGTTGCAAGCGGCCTTGCTGCAAGAGCGGATGAACTACGCTGCTGAGCGGGGGTGCGATCTGGCCATGATGGTGGCGGAAGCGGGCTCGAATTCACAGAGGAATGCGGAACGTAAGGGATTCCGCGTGGCCTACACACGGCTGAAGTGGCGATTGACTCATAGTGAAAACGTTGGGCGATCTGGCGGGTGAGGATACAGAGTCATAGCGTAGATACGTGCGAGCTCTGATGGCGACAGTTCTTCAAGGTTAGGGGCGCAACCGCGATCGGCCGGTCCCTTGTTTTGCCCTGTTCCGATCCTATAAAGTTGCGTCGTCACTTTGAGCGTAGCCAGAGGAGAAGTTGATGGAAGGCATATCCAAAGAACGACGCGATTTCCTGAAGCGGGCAGGACTTGCGGGATCATTCGCCATGATGCCAATCGCCAACGAGGGTTGGGGTCTGGGCAGGGATTCCAAAAGTATCGTTGAGGACGCAGTGATTCCTCAGCAATCAGAAGAGCCGCCCAAGAACCACATCAAATTCGCAGTCTGCGGGATGAGCCACGACCACATCCATGGAATGGTGGGGGCTATCCAGCGCGGTGGGGGTGAACTGGTTTCAGCCTGGGGCGGCGAGGAAGACAAGATTAAGGCGTTCGCCAAGGGCTTTCCTGGTGCCAAGATCGTCAAGACCCAGGACGAGATATTGAACGATCCTTCAGTCCAACTTGTCCTCAGTTCGCAGATAGCCAGCGAAAGAGCCCCGCTTGGCATTCGTGCGATGAAACAAGGCAAGGATTTTCTCTCGGACAAGCCCGGAATCACTACGCTGGAGCAGTTGGCGGAAGTTCGCAAGACGATTGCGCAGACCAAGCGAATATACGGAATCATGTACAGCGAACGGCTGGAGGTGAAGGCAGCCGTATATGCGGGCGAACTGATCCACCAGGGTGCGATCGGTAAGGTGATCCAGACAATCAATATCGCACCACACCAGATCTATCAGCATGGAGGAACTGCCGGCGGGGGAGGCGGAAGACCCGACTGGTTCTGGAACCCGGAACAGTACGGCGGGATTCTGTGCGATATCGGCTCCCACCAGGTAGATCAATTTCTGTACTACACGGGATCAACGCAGGCCGAAGTCGTGGAATCGCAGATCTCAAACGTGCGGCATCCCGAACATCCGAAGTTCCAGGACTTCGGCGATATGGTGCTGCGCGGAAATCGCGGATTGGGATACGTGCGTCTTGACTGGTTTACGCCTGATGGGCTCGGAACATGGGGCGATGGACGCCTTTTCATTCTGGGCACAGACGGCTACATTGAGGTCCGCAAGTATACGGATGTTGCGGTGAAACATCAGGGGAACAATCTGTTCCTGGTTGATAAGAACCAGGCCAGATACATCGATTGCTCGAACATGCCTTTGCCATTTGGACCGCAGTTTGTATCTGACATTGTCAACCGCACGCACACAGCGCAGGATCAGGATGAATGCCTGCTCGCCGCGGAGCTTGTGATCAAAGCGCAACGGAATGCAAAGTTTGTAAAGCTGGAAGAGTAGAGATGGAGAACCGATCGAGGGCCGGCCGAGTAACAAGGCGAAGATTTCTAAAGTTCGAACGCGCCGCCGGTGTTGCGCTCGGATTTTCGACACTTCTGCCTCGCAAATCTTTTTAGTCACGTGCGGTGGAGAATGTCTCCGTTTGCGATAGTGCGCGGACAGCACGTTGACACGGCATCACTGTGCGTCCGAGTGACATGAACTCTTCACTCAAATAGGAGGTTCTTTGGAATCGACAGCACGACGCATCTTTAGCATCATCCTTCTTCTTTCGATCCCCGTTGTTTCTATGCA
>Ga0207695_10000331_pt1 | contig 112894 bp, 99 predicted proteins | sample KBSC54metaG_FD_184354 | JGI IMG/M metagenome (GOLD analysis project Ga0207695, IMG submission 184354) | Corn rhizosphere microbial communities from Kellogg Biological Station, Michigan, USA - KBS C5-4 metaG (SPAdes) (version 2) | ecosystem: Host-associated > Plants > Roots > Rhizosphere > Soil... | reverse complement strand
CGGGGAGCGACTCATCGATGAGGGCGTTGGGGCCGTGCTTCATCTCGCCGGCGGGGTAGCCCTCGGCGTGGATGTAGGAGATCTCCTTGAGCTTGAGGGCTCCTTCGAGGGCGATGGGGTAGTGGATGCCGCGGCCGAGGAAGAGGAAATCCCGCGCGGTGGAAAAGCTGCGGGCGAGGGTGGCGCAATGGTCGTCCACGGCGCGGAGGACCTCTTCGAGCTTTTGGGGGATGCGGTTGAGCTCTTCGACGAGGTGGAGGGATTCGGCTTCGGTGATGGTGCCGCGGACCTGGCCGAGTTTGAGGGCGAGCAGGAAGAGCGCGGTGAGCTGGGCGGTGAAGGCCTTAGTGGAGGCGACGCCGATCTCCGGGCCGGCGTTGGTGGTGATGGTGCCGGCGGCGCGGCGGGTGACGGCGGATCCGACGACGTTGCAGATGGCGATGGTTTTGGAGCCGGCGTCGATGAGCTCGGACTGGGCGGCGATGGTGTCGGCGGTTTCGCCGGACTGGGTGATGAGCAGGCCGAGGGCGCGAGGGTCTGCGATGGGCGTGCGGTAGCGGTACTCGGAGGCGTAATCGACGTCGGTGCGGATGCGGGCGAGGCGCTCGATCATGAACTTGCCGGCGAGGCCGGCGTGCCATGAAGTGCCGCAGGCGGCGATGGTGACCTGGGTGGCGTCGCGGAGGGCCTGGTCGGGGAGCTGCATTTCAGAGAGGAAGATCTGGCCGGTATCGGGGGAGACGCGGCCGAGGATGGTATCGCGGACGGCGCGGGGCTGCTCGTTGATCTCCTTGAGCATGAAGTGCTTGTAGCCGGCCTTTTCGGCCATCATCGGGTCCCAGGTGATGCGCTGGACCTGGAGCGGGAGCCCATTGCCGTCGAAGTCGGTGAGGTGGATGCCTTCGGCGGTAAGGACGGCGAGCTCGCCGTCGGCGAGGAAGTGGATGTTGCGGGTGTGGTGGAGGATGCCGGGGACGTCGGAGGCGAGGAAGTACTCGCCCTCGCCAATGCCGAGGACGGCGGGCGGACCGAGGCGGGCGGCGACGAGCTTGTTGGGCTCGTTGGCAGAGAGGACGCCGATGGCGAAGGCTCCGGTGAGACGCTTGACGGCGCGGCGGACGGCCTCTTCGAGCGGAATGGAGCTGGTGCGCGGGAGGGTGAGGACGGCCTCGGAGGAGTTGGATTCGGCGGCCTCTGAGCCGGCTTTGAGGGCTGCTTTGCCGTTGGCGGAGGAGTGCGCGGCGGCGAGGTTGAGCTCGTTCTCGATGAGGTGGGCGATGATTTCGGTGTCGGTCTCAGAGACGAAGCGGTGGCCCTTGGCGATGAGCTCGGCCTTGAGGGTGAGGTAGTTTTCAACGATGCCGTTGTGGACGACGACGAGGGTGCCGGAGCCGTCGCGGTGCGGGTGGGCATTCTCCTCGGTGGGGCGGCCATGGGTGGCCCAGCGGGTGTGGCCGATGCCGAAGCTGCCGTGGAGCGGCGAGCCGGCGATGATCTGCTCGAGGTTGCGGAGCTTGCCCGGGGCGCGGCGGAGCTCGAGGCCCTGAGAGCCGCCAGCTACGGCGATGCCGGCGGAGTCATACCCGCGGTACTCGAGGCGGCGCAGCCCCTCAATGATGATGGGCACAGGAGCGTTGGGACCGATATAACCGACAATTCCGCACATAAGAGTAAGTGTAAGTCTCGCAAGGTGAAATTGTGAGGTGGACTTTCGGGTGAGGACGGAGCGGCGCGAGCGTGTTGGAGGTTGGATGCAACAGCGCGAGAGATGAGGGAGCCTGACGATCGCGCCTGCGCTCAGGGCGCACCCGGATTGTCAGCCAGAGGCGAAAGCTAGAGCGCAGCGAGCGAAACAGCCGCGAGCGTCTGGGATGGATGGAACTCCCACCCTCCCGAGGAACGGGAGGATGGGATGGTAGATGACGGAACGGAACTACTGCGGTTAAGCTGCGGCCAGAGAGAGTTCCTGGGGTCGGACGTAGTCGGCTGCCTTCCAGTCGCCGAGGGAGCGGCTGAGCAGGGCTGCGGCGCAACGCTCTCCGCAGAGGACGATCACTTCGTCGTGCAAGGCGAGCTTGGCGTCCCAGGGGACGAACTTGATGCTATCGTTGGCCACTTTTGCGAGGATCCAGTGATTGCTTGTCTTCTTCTGCACTCCGCAAACGCATGTGAACAGATGGGTCGCTGCCATATTTCGCTCTCCTTGAATCAGGCTAAGTTGTGCAACTCTGTTGCCAGATACTGCAATGCCTTGCATAGGAGCAATTCGGATGCCAGTCGGCAGATGGTGGGTTTTTCCCTGCAACCCTTGTATCTGCCGTCGGCCGCGAGGCGTACTCGCAGCCATACGGAACCGAATTCCTCTCGGAATCTGCAAAAACTTGCACAATAAAGACCACAGCTCTTGTACCTCTATAGATGTAGGCAGGCACGAGAATGGTGCGCCGGGGATTCGACCTTCGTGCGGGGTGTTTAGCCTTTGATAACTGCCTTAACCGAGGGCGGACCGGCAATAGACTGACCCACCTGCTCCTGACTGCGGATCACGTTAAGGACTGACTGCACGACCTTGTCGTCGGTGGCAGACGCCTTGCGGATCTCGACCGGATAGAGCACGACGAACTGGAGACCATCGGCAAGTTGCAGCCGGCATTCGACGTGAGGCGCCTCAATCGGCGTATCCATCCAGTCCTCCACGCGCCGGTGCTGTTGCTCGATGTGTTCGCGGTATTCGGAGTAGACCTGTGCGACGGCATCAGAGATGGCCTGGGTGGCGACGCGGTAATCGGTATCGGGCTTGAGCTTCAGGGTGAGTTCGTGCCAGGCGTATTCAGTGCCCGGCATCTGTTTGTAGAGCGGTGTGCCGGCCTGGAAGAGCACGGAGTTGGCGAAGACTGCGACGCGACCTGTGGGATGGAATTCGGTGCCACTGTCGGTGAGCTCCATCATGTAGAAGCGAACCAGGCCGACGTCGATGACATCCCCGGTAACACCGGCCACGGTGATGCGATCTCCAACCTTGACGCCGTAGCGGCCAACGATAAAGAAATAGGCGGCCACCGAGAGCAGGATGGTCTGCAAACCAACGGCGATTCCGGCGGTGATAAATCCGGCGAAGGTGGCCAGCGAATTGAACTGAGTGACGAATCCAAAGAGCACAACGATGCCGGTGAAGAATCCCGCGACCATGCGTCGCACGAGCGTGAGCTGACGGCGGCGCCGGATATCGTGCACGCGAATGATGGTGCGTCGGGCAAGCTCGTTGAGTCCGAAGAGGATTGCGAGCGCGATCGCGATAAAGATGACCTTCATGAGCAGCGATCGAATGACGGTCTTCCGCTCGGTGTCCACGGCCGCGCGCCAGGACTGAAGTGTGGCGCGAATCTGGTCGAGGAGAAGGACCTCCTGGCTGACGGGAATCGAGACCTTGGAGATGGCCGTGAATGCATCGGTGAGCTCGTCGTAGCGCTTGCGCGTGTCAGAAATACTGGCGCTTCCGGCATCGCTCTGGATACGCTGGCCGGCGTCCATAGTCGCGCGCAGGATGTTGAGCAACGGAGTACGGAGTTCGGCCGCCTGGTCATGCAGCTTCTGGGTTTCCGTAATGCGCTGGTCTATGGCGCGCTCGGTGGTCATCAGCTGGAACAGGAGGGTGGCGAGCGAGGTGACGCCGGAGTCGCGCGCAGGAGCGATGTTCTCGATGGTGTGGGTAACGGTCCTGGCCTTGGTGTCGACGAGCTCGGGAGCCGCACTCTGAAGCTGGCTGATGTCGGTCTGGAGCCGAGTACCGCCCTCAGCGGAGATGCCAGCCACTTTCGACAGAGCCTGTGCCATCGCATTGTTCAGTTCCATCTGCCCGCGAACGGATTCAAGCTGCTGCTGGAGGTCCTCACGATTTGCGCCGTGCGCAGAGGCGAGTTGCTGCTCAAGGGACTGCTGTTGCTGCTGGAGCGCCTGGATGCGCTCCGCGGCGCGAGAGCGGACCTGGTTGAGGCGCTGCGTACGCTCTGAGTCCGGCTGCTGGCCGCCCTGATTTGCAGAAGGAATGCGTGCCAGCAGCGCGGCCTCATCCCGAGCAGCCTGGAAGGCGAGCTGCGCAGCCTGAGTAGATTCAGTTTGTGCCTGCTGCGCGTAGAGCATGTCGCTTGGCTCGCCGACCTTCTGGATGGGAGTCGAGTTCATGCGGTAGAAGCGAAGCACCTCATTCAAATGGGCGAGGATGGCGCGTGAGCGAACATCGACATCGATGCCGCGGGTGATCTCCGCGGGAAGGGGCTTGGGCAGAACGAGAATGCTGAGAGCGGTGTCCGGTTTGGGCGCGGTGGGCTGGCCGGGCTCGGCGCCTTTGGCGGCCTGCGCGGCACCAGACTGAAAGGCCTGGGCAGAGGTCTTGGTGGCAATTCCCTTTTCGTCCTGAGCAGAGGCGGCGGGTGTCTGAGTACCGGCAGGAATGGCCCACAAGCTGAGGACCAGCAGCCAGCCGGCAAACGCGCGAGCGCAGCGGCCGCGGGAGGGGTTCGGTCGCGAGATCATCAGGTGGGTTGGACGCGCAGACTCCGGCAGGTGCTGCTTGCCGCAGCGGAATGAGAGCTTTAGGAGAGGCTTTTGAGCGGTGCGATAGAAGGCGGTGGATGCCGCTTATTGATTCGCGAGAGCTTCGAGATGGACTTTGCTCGGCGGCGCCGTCGCGAGACTGACAAAGAATAAGCAGAGCAGCGAAGCGAGCAGGGCGGGCAGGATGGCATCGCGCGAAGCGAGCGCCGGCGGGAGATGGCTGTGGATGAATGCTGTATCCCAGGCGATTGTCACGAAGGTTCCTGTGAAGATGCTGGCGACGGCGGCGGGTGCGGTGGCGCGCCGCCAGTAAAAAGCGGCCAGGATGACGGGAGTGAGGGCGGCCGCGTACACCGTGTACGCGTAGAGCACCTTCTTGAGGACGGATTCCGTGTGCAGGCCCTGGTAGAGGGCCCAGATGCCGAGGGCGACGACCATCAGCCGTGAGATGAGCAGCACCTGCCGATTGGAGGCGGCGGGGCGGAGGTAGCGCACGAAGATGTCGTTGACGAGGTTGGTGGCAGGCGAGAAGAGATAGTTGTTGGCGGTGGAGATGATCTTGGCGAAGATAGCGCCTACGAGCAGGGCGCCGAGCAGCGGAAGCAGTGACGCCCCGCCGCCAGTCTGGATTGTGGTGATGACTCTTGGAGGGCCGTCCGGTGTGGGAACGGACGTGACGATTGACGCCGGCTGAAAGCCATGCAGGCCGATATAGGCGAGGATCTCGCGTGGGTGAGCCTGCACTTCGCCGGTGGGGAAGACTGCGGAACCTGCGACTGCCAGTGCGACGATGACGGTCTCCAGCAGCACTGTGCCGGCGATCCAGCCGAGGACAGCTCGCGAGGCGTCGCGCTCCGACTTTGCGGAGAAGAACTTCTGATACATGGCCTGGTTGCCGAGCATCAGCAGGCAGGTGGGCAGGAAAAGCTCCAGCGCCTGGATCGCGGACAAGTCTCCCAGGACCTGGAAGTGTGTGGGCGGAAGTGCAGCGTGGACCGCAGACCAGCCGCCGAATCCGTGGACGAGAACAGGGAGCGCGACACAGAGGGTGACGGTCGCCAGGAGACCGATCGCGACGTCCATATAGGCGACGGATGACATGCCAGCAATGGCGGTGAAGAGGATGACGAATCCGGCGATGATGCACCGGCCCTGGATGGGTGAGATTTCGGAGGGGAAGATGAGGTGGAGAATGTCTCCGCCGCCGATGAACTGGTAGCTGGTGATGCCGGTGTAGGTGAAGAGCACGGCGATGACGCCGAGGACGCGCGCGGTCTGGTTGTACCGGGCCTCCAGCAGGTCGGGGATGGTGTACTGGGCGAAGCGGCGGGCGCGCGGCGCGATGAAGTAGATGAGGGCGAGCCCGGCCCATCCGCCGGCGGCCTGCCAGAGAGCTGCGAAGCCGTGGTTGTAGGCGTTCTCGGCTCCTCCGAGCAGCGAGCCGGACCCGATCCAGGAGCTGAGGAGGGTAAAGACGAGAACGAAGGCAGGCAGCGAGCGCCCGGCAACGAGGTAGTCCGCCCGGGTGTGGACCTTGCCGAGGCGCGTGAGAGAGACGGCAAGCAGGGTGAGGACGATGAGTCCGAGGACGATGGCGTAGAGGGTCATTCCAGGTGCTTACCACTGTATATGGCGAGATTGGGACGCCGAAAAGGGACACCTGATTGGGGACATAGTCCGTAGGTGGGATTCGCGGAAGGGGTGTGTTTTGAGAGGCTGAGAGCGTATTGGGAGCCGCCGATTGGGCTCCGTGGGAGGCTGTCATCGCCGTTCGTTTAGAGCTTGGGCATCTGCTGGTCCGTGCCAAGATCATCACCGTGGAGCAGATGAATGAGGCACTTGCGCGCCAGACGATGGAGGGCGGCCGGTTCGGCGACCACCTGGTTGCGCTGGGGCATATGACGCGCGAGAAGCTGGACGCATTCATCCACAAGACGCCGGTGGAGCCGGACACTATCGAGGCGACAGGCCTGGACGAGACGGACCTGATCAGCCTGCTGATGAAGCTGATCTACACGTGGCGGATTGAGTCGGCACGTGAGTTTTCGGACGCCATCAAGCTGCCTACACACCTGGTGATGAAGCTGATCCGGACGGCGACAGAGCGCAAGCTGCTGTATGCCAAGGGTGTGCGGCCGGACAATGCCGCTGCGATGAATTATGCGATGACCGAAGAAGGTCAGCGCTGGGCGATGGATGCGCTCCACCGCTCGCAGTACACCGGGCCCGCACCGGTGACGCTGGAAGAGTATTGCGAGCGCGTGAACCTGCAGAAGATTACGAACGAGATTGTCACCTACCAAAGGGTGCGCGCGAATATCAGCGATCTGGCGATGGAAGATGCGCTGGTGGAGCAGTCGGGGCCGGCGCTGAACTCCGGGCGCGCCATTCTGCTGTTTGGACCTCCGGGAAATGGCAAGACGACGTTTGCTTTGCGGCTGGCGCACATCTTCTCCGACATCGTTTACATTCCGTATGCGGTGACGGTGGAAGGACAGGTGATCCGGGTGTTTGACCCGAGCATTCACATGCCGATCAAGCCGAACGATTCGGCAGGCGAAGGCGTGGCGTCCATCCTGCGGAACGATGCGGTGGATGCGCGCTGGATTGCCTGCAAGCGGCCCTTTGTCATTGCAGGCGGCGAACTGACGCTGGAGATGCTGGATCTGCGGTACGACGAGACCTCGAAGTTCTATGAGGCGCCGCTGCATATGAAGGCACTGGGCGGATGCTTCGTCATCGACGACTTTGGACGGCAGCTGGTAACTCCGACAACACTGCTGAACCGCTGGATTGTGCCGCTGGAGAGCCGGGTCGACTTTCTAAAGCTGCATACGGGCAAGAGCTTCAGCATTCCGTTCGACGAGCTCGTGATCTTCTCCACCAATCTGGAGCCGGAAGATCTGATGGATCCGGCGTTCCTGCGTCGTCTGCCGTACAAGATCGAGATTGGGTCGCCCTCGATTGAGATCTACAGGAAGATTTTCGACAAAGAATGTAAGACTCACAACATGGAGATGACGGACGACCTGTTTGCCGAGGTCATCTTCAAGATTCGCGAGGAAAAGGAGCTGGAACTGGCGGCGTACCAGCCACGGTTTCTGCTGGAGCAGGTCGCTGCCTCGTGCCGGTTTATGGAAGAACCGGTGCGGCTGGATCGGCGCTTTCTGGACTATGCCATCAATAATCTACGTGTGAAACCGAGCGAGAGCGGCGTGGATGCCTCTGGTATTCGGAAGAAGACTGCTGCCCTGGTCTAGGCGACGCGGCTGATCTGAGGAGTGCTCCGGCCGGACTGGCTTACCGGGGACTGGGCGAGGCGCATCGTAATCAGCATGAAGATGCTGCTGATACTTGCGCTGGGAACCATCACGCTGACGGGATGCTCGCCCAGCAATACACAAACGCTCCAAGATCGCACCGCAGACGCTACGGCCGCGGCGAAGCGCGATGCAGGTGCAATCGCGCGCGGGGTGACCGAAGGGCTGAAGCGGAAAGGGCCGCTAAACATCAACACTGCGTCCGATGCAGACCTCGAAAAGTTGCCGGGAGTGACCCCGGCGGTCGCTTCGGCGATTGTTGCGCGACGGCCGTATACGACGACCAAAGAACTGGTAAAGAAGCGAGCTGTCACTACGGCGGAGTATGACCGCATCAAAGGCCAGATTGTGGCGGAGTAAAGCGGGCGCGATGTCCGACATGACGACTTTCGTTGTAACGGATATAATAGATCTCGATGGCATCGTCACGCCAACTTGAGGGCCATACTCCGAAGACTACCCCGTGCCCGGAGGAGGTCACATTCCTGGAGCTCTGCCGGACGGCGGATATCCTATCCAGGGGTGCCTCCGAAGTACTGAAAGCAGAGGAGCTTTCACCGAACCAGTACAACGTGCTGCGTATTCTGCGGGGCGCTCCGGAGGGTCTTCCCTGCGGAGAGATTGGGAGCCGGATGATCACACGCGACCCCGATATTACGCGGCTTCTGGATCGGCTGGAGAAGCGTGGCCTGATTGTGCGCAGCCGCGAGGACCGGGACCGGCGCAGGGTGATGGCAAGGATCGAACGGGCGGGCCTGCATCTTCTGGCCCGCCTGGATGAACCGGTGCGAGAGGCGCATCGGAGGCAGTTAGGTCACTTGGGACGGGAGCGGCTGCGGAACCTGAACGAACTGTTAGAGATAGCCCGAGAAGGTGGGAAATGAGTTTCTTCGGCCATATACCTGTTGCAACGAATATTGTTGTCACGCATCTAAATCTACGGAACCAGAATTATCGTGAGGAGGTTGAAGCATGAGCACAGCAGGTAATGTTCCACAGGGTACGGTACGCACCTGGAAGATCGATCCGGTGCACTCCGTGGTCGAGTTCAAGGTGAAACACATGATGATCTCCAACGTGAAGGGAAACTTCACAAAATTTTCCGGCACGCTGACCTATGATGAGGCACGCCCGGAGAACTCGAGCGCGCAGGCCGTAATTGAGGTTGCGTCCATCGACACGCGCGATGCGCAGCGCGACGCTCACCTGAAGACCGCGGAGTTCCTGGATGCGGAGAAGTACCCAACGATTACCTTCCAGTCGACCAGCGTGAAGGCGGCGGGCACGGGGCGCGGAGTGGTGGAAGGCGACCTGACGATCCACGGAGTGACCCGCAAGGTGGTGCTGAACGTGGAAGGCCCGACCGAGCCTGGGAAGGATCCATGGGGCAACACGCGCGTTGGGGCGAACGCAACCACAAAGATCAGCCGTAAGGACTTTGGCCTGACCTGGAACGCCGCATTGGAGACGGGCGGCGTGCTGGTGGGTGACGAGGTGACCATCACCCTGGAGATGCAGTTCGTGCAAGGGGCTTGAGGAATTGCAAAGGGATTCAGAACAGTGCCGCCGGATGCGGGTAAGTCGCACGGCGGCGGAGAGGAAGCAACATGTCGCTTCGGGCAGTGAAGGAAGTGATTCAGACCAAGCCCACGATGGAGGGTGCGGGGGTAAAGCTGGAGCGGGCGTTCGGCTTTGGCAAGACCCAGGAGTTCGATCCATTTCTGCTGCTGGATGATTTTCGCAACGAGAATCCGGCGGACTACATCAAGGGATTCCCGTGGCACCCGCATCGCGGGATCGAGACCATTACCTATGTGTTGGCAGGCACGGTGGAGCACGGAGACAGCCTGGGAAACCGCGGCAAGATGGGCGCCGGCGATGTGCAGTGGATGACCGCGGGCAGCGGAATTCTGCACCAGGAGATGCCGAAGGGCGATGCGCAGGGCCGGATGCATGGATTTCAGCTCTGGGCGAACCTGCCATCTTCGTTGAAGATGACGAACCCGCGGTATCAGGACATTCCGGCGGTAGCGATTCCGGAGGTTACAGAGGACGACGGCACGCATGTGCGGGTGATCTGCGGCGAGTTCTGGGGCAAGCGCGGACCGGTGGAAGGAGTTGCGGCAGATCCGAACTACATCGACGTGTCGGTGGCGCCGGGTAGACGCAAGCGGCTGAAGGTGGAGACCACGAGGAATGCCTTCGCGTATGTATTCGCCGGGTCAGGCACCTTCCGGGATGCGTCCTCGCCGCAGGCGGTGCTGACGGAATCGGGCGTGGACCCGAATGCGACGCCGGTGTACGACGTGAACAATCATTCGCTGGTGCTGTTCGATCGCGGCGATGAGATTACGGTACAGGCAGGGCCGGAGGGGATTCGATTCCTGCTGGTCTCAGGCAAGCCGATTGAGGAACCGGTGGCTTGGTACGGCCCGATTGTGATGAACACTCAGGCCGAGCTTCGCCAGGCGGTCAACGAACTTCAGGACGGAAGCTTTATCAAGCACGGGTGATAGGTGAAGCTGCGAAGCGCCGGGCGATTCCCGGCGCTTCGGCATTTAAGCGATGCGGGTTGGGTCGTCGTCCGGATCGGGAGTCTCCTGTGCAGGACGCTCGGCTTCCGGCACATGCCTCAGGTTCACGCGGATGCGGTACCAGATGGCAGAGGATCCCCGCATGCGATCGATGAGGATATCGTCCGGTGCGAGATGAGCGGCGGCCTCGGGATGGCGCTGCTTCCAGCGCTCCAGGCCGGCCTCTGCTGCGGCGCGGTCAGGCGAGTTCGCGAGGGTGAGGAGCGGGAACTTGGGTGTGCGCTTTCGCGGAGCCTTGGCGGGAGTCGCGTTGCCGGTCGACTTTTCCGACGCCGATGATCGGCGAAAGCGCTTTGCGCCGAAACCTTCTTCGAGCTGCTCGGCAAATGGCTTCGCAGCGGGTGCGGCGGAGACGCTCACCTTCTTTGCTTTAGAGGGCTGAACGCGTTTTCCTTCGCCGGCCTGCTTGGCAAAGTGCGGCGGCCATGGCGCATCCCCGATACCCTGTGCCTCGTCGCGCTCCGCCAGTGCGAGCAGCGCATCGAGCGAGCCTGGGTGCTGGTCCATCGCAGAATGGGGATCACCCATGGAAGCGAATCGGGCAGGCATGGTGAGCACGGTGAAGTGGGCGGGATCGCAGGTGGAGACCTCGTCCCAGGTGATGGGGGCGGAGACGCGTGCATCCGGAAGAGGGCGGACCGAATAGGCGGATGCGGTGGTGCGGTCTTTGGCGTTCTGGTTGTAATCGAGAAACACGCCGTGACGTTCCTCTTTCCACCATTTGGAGCTGGCCAAGGCGGGCAGCCGGCGCTCTACCTCGCGGGCCAGAGCGAGTGCGGCTCGGCGGACCTGGGCAAAGTCCCACAACGGCTCAATGCGCACGTTGACGTGCATTCCGCGCGACCCACTGGTTTTCACCCAGCCGACGAGGTTCGCTTGCTCCAGCACAGCGCGTACTTCGAGCGCGACGGTGCGGACGTCGGACCAGGGAACGCCGGGCCCGGGGTCGAGATCGACGCGCAGCTCGTCGGGGTGACTGAGATCGGAGCTGCGGACGGCATGCGGATGCAATTCGATGCAGCCGAGATTGACGATCCAGGCTAGGCCGGCAGCATCGTCTACGACGAGCTCCTCCGCGGTCCGGCCGGACGGAAATGACAAGGTGACGGTGCGAAGAAAGTCAGGGTGATCCGCCGGCGCACGCTTCTGGTAAAACGGCTCGGCTTCTGCGCCGTTCACAAAGCGCTTCAGAACAATGGGACGATCGCGGATTCCGTTGAGAGCCCCTGGGGCAACCGCAAGATAGTAATGCACGAGGTCCAGCTTGGTGAGCTTTACGTCCTTCGTGAAGTACAGCTTGTGCGGATGAGTGACGGTAACGTCATGACCGTCGACGGACAGAATCGCGGGTTGGTCGTTGTCTTTCACCTGGATCTCTTGGGTTTGGATGCGCTCGCGTGCAGACCGAGTCGAAGATTTTTCAGCGTGCAACTCTATGTGTGGGCGCGATGTGACCGAGTGAAGAGCATAGGTTCCGATCACGAAGCGAATAGATTTCGGGATTGGGAGTTCTCATCACAAACTGTCCCGAGGATTGCGAATCTTTCGGAACTCCTCTCCGTCCAATTGCGTAATTGTGAGAGTGACGGGCTAGTTTAGCTGACCGCTCACCCAACGAAACTCAATCCTAGTCTGAGAGGTCTACCGCATGCTGCGCAATTTAGGTCTCCTTGTATTTCTACTGGTCTCCGGAGTTATGGCTCCGCTGACCATAAGCGCCGCCCCTAAGAACACACTTGAGAAGATGAAGGCGGGAACAACCCAACCGCAGAAGGATACGATCAAGTTCGTCCTGGTGAATCATGCTGACTCTCCACGCACGGTAAGCATTGGGGCCCAGTCCTACACACTCACTCCGCACCAGTCGCTTCCCATTACTGCCGCGCAGGGGGAGCAGGTGATCAGCACGGGCGAAGGATCAGGCGAGAAGGGCGAAGTCCTGTTTACGGTAGACAAGCTGTTGAAGGGGAAGACGGTCACACTGAATTAGCGCATTGCCGCGGGCGATAATGGAGTGGATGCCTCTCCTCTCCAGTCGTCCTCGGAATGTAGCTATCTTCTGCGCCTCCGCAAACGGAGCCAAGCCGGTGTATGCCGAAGCTGCCGCAATCCTGGCTCGATCGCTGGCCCGAATGGGCGTTGGCATTGTGTACGGAGGCGCAAACGTTGGTCTGATGCATGTCGTGGCCGAGACTGCACTGGCCGAGGGCGGTAGCGTGATCGGCGTGATTCCGAGCGTGCTGGTCGAGGCTGAAGTGGCGCACCGTGAACTTACGGAGTTGCACATCACCGACAGCATGCACACCCGGAAGGCGATGATGGGTGATCGGTCCGACGCCTTTATTGCGCTGCCAGGCGGATTCGGAACCTTTGAGGAATTGTTCGAAGTACTGGCCTGGCAGACTCTGAGAATCCATACCAAGCCGGTGTTCCTACTCAATATCGATGGGTTCTACGACGGACTGCTTTCCTTCCTGGACCACTGCGTGGCTGAAGGCATGCTGAAGGAGAGGAACCGCGGCATTGTGAACGTGGCTGAGAGCGTGCAGGAGTTGCTGGACCACCTGGGGCTCATTTAGCTCGGGCGTTGCGGCACTGCTCGCAGTCGCAGACCCGGCGTAGGTACTCCCAGGAGTAGATGCCGGCTTCGTGCCCGTCATTCCATTTGAACTTCAGCGCATACTTCCCTACCGGGCTTACCTCCAGCGGACGCGGAGGCTCCTCATACATCTGTAACAGCGATTGCGGCCGGGGTTTAGCCACTCCGGGAGCGCGGCCGGCTTTGTCCCGCTCCTCATGACAGGTGGCGCAGGGGCAGGCGTCGCGCAGCCAGCGGAAGTTCCAGGAGCTGGTGTGCCCGTCGCGCCATTCGATCTCCATGCCGGTGCCTTCCGTCTTTTTCACTTTGACTTTTGCCGGTGTGACGGCTTCGGGCGAGAGTTTGTGTTCGGTCTGCGCGTCGCGGCGGGCCTCAGACTCACTGACAATGCGGATGCCTTCATGGCTCATGGTGCGAGTCCCCCGATTGGCTGGTGTTGCTCACGATTGCCTCCAGAAAAAGTAAGCCGCCATGGCGCAGCCGGTGACGACCACAATGCTGCGCAGGACACCCGCATCCATGCGCCGGGCATAGTGCGCACCGGTGTAGCCGCCGATGCCGGCGAAGACCATGGAGACGATGCAGTAGTGCCACTCTATTGCTCCCCCGGCGACGAAGGTGACCACTGCGCAGAAGTTCGAGAGGCAGGCTGCGGTGACCTTGAGAGAGTTAAGAGCTCTCATCTCATCGACGCCAAATATGGCGAGAGCGGTCATGATGAGGAAGCCTGCTCCAGCGCCGAAGTATCCGATATAGAAGCAAACGGGTAGCAAAGCGAGAAAGAGTGCCAGCGCGTTTGGATTTCGGATCGCGTGCGGCTCAGCGGTACGCCGCCTGAGCCAGCGGGAGACCGGTCCGCTGATGCCGAACAGCACCGAGGCAACCAGCAGCAGCCATGGAACCATGTGCATGAAGGTGCGCTGCCGGGTATGCAGAAGAATCACAGCACCGGCAACACCACCGATGACGGATGCTGCGGTCACAACGGGGAGCAGATCCCGACGCAGGTCCGTCCGCAAAGCCCACACGGAAGTGAGTTGCCCGGGCCAGAGAGCAACGGTATTGGTCGCGTTTGCCTGGATGGGAGCGACACCGATGGAAAGCATCGCGGGAAATGAGATGAAGGATCCGCCGCCTGCCATCGCGTTCATGACTCCGGCGATGAAGGACGCAGCAACCAGCCAGATATAGTGTGCGTGCGAAGTAAGGCTGGAAAACATCCTGCTCTGATTGTATCGGCTAGGCTGAACCTGGGATCGCGGGCAGCTCCGGGGTTGCTGCGATGAGCTGACTGGTATAGGGATTCTGCGGCCTCTCACAGATCTGCGCTGCCTCGCCCACTTCCACCAGCCGGCCGCGCTGCATGACCGCGACGCGGTCGCAGAGATAGCGCACCAGGGGCATAGAGTGAGAGATGAAGAGATAGGTGAGCCCGAAACGCCGCTGTAAGTCGCGCAGCAGGTTGATCACCTGCGCGCCAACCGAGACGTCGAGGGCGCTGACCGGCTCGTCCAGCACGAGAAGCTGCGGGTTAAGGGCCAGCGCGCGGGCGATGTTGATCCGCTGCCGCTGTCCTCCGGAGAACTCATGCGGGTAGCGCGGCAAGGCTGACTCGTCCAGGTCGACGCACTGCAGCAGCTCTCGCAGGCGCAGCTCGAGACCCTGGGACGGGCGGTCGCCGTGAATGGCAAAGGGCTCGGCGAGGATCCGGCGCACCGTCATCCTGGGATTGAGCGCGGCGTATGGATCCTGAAAGACGATCTGCATTCGCCGCCGGAGATGGCGCATGCGAGTCGAGGCCAGCGGAGGCAGGGGCTCGCCCTGGAACCAGACCTCGCCGCTAGTTGGCGGCAATAGTCCCAGCACCATGCGCGCGACGGTGCTCTTTCCGGAGCCGGATTCGCCCACGAGTCCCAGGGTCTCTCCGGGCCGGATGTCGAAGGAGACGTCGTCCACAACGCACACCAAATCGCGGCCGGCGGCGTACTGCTTGACGAGGCTCCGCACCTCCACCAGGGGGTTCGGCAACCCGGCTGAAGGCGCTTCCGGAGTGATCGGCATAGCGGGATGGTAGCGCATTGGGCGCACCTGCTCACGATTTTAGGAATCGTGTATGCTGGTTTGCACTCAGCGGACAGGTGTCGTCTCGCTGGGCTATTTTCTCGCCGAACAGGGGTCTGGGTACACGTGGCAATCCGCTAAATCTGCAGACATCTCAGCGTCCCTTTGCGGCGCTGACGCATACCAGGCGAGCCATCGTGCAATTGCCTCACGATTCTAACGGCGCAAAGCTGGGAGAGAGTCATGAGCCAGACCTTTACCCTTGGCATTGGCGGCGCCGCCGGCCAGGGTGTTGCAACACCGGGCGACATCTTCGCCCTGATCTTCAGCCGGCGCGGCCTGCACCTCAACGCTTACAACGCATATCAGTCGATCATCCGCGGCGGCCACACCTTCCTGACCATACGCACGGGTGTGGATCCGGTGCGCAGCATCGGGGATGAGATGGATCTGCTGATCCCATTGAATCAGGACACCATGGATCGACACCTCCGGCTGCTGAAGGATGGAGGCGCGTGCATCTATAACGCCGATACGATCAAACCCGGCGAAGCCGCTGCCGGTGTCCAAATGTGCGCTCTCCCAGTCAGCCAGTTGGCGGACATTACCCGCAATAAAGTGGCGCAGAACACGCTGGCGCTGGGCGCGTCGCTAAGCATGATGGGCGTTGGCTTCCATGTGCTGGAAGGCGTGCTGAAAGCGCAGTTCGGCCGCAAGGGCGACGCTGTAGTGACGGAGAACGTCAATATCGCGCGAGCCGGTTATGACTATGCGACCGCCAACTTCAAGCCGTTCGCACGCGCCCTTCCCATGACGGATAACCGATATGCAGTGCTTAGCGGAAACGCAGCCATGGCCATGGGTGGCGCGGCTGCCGGGTGCAAGTTCTACTGCGCTTATCCGATGAGTCCTTCCACGGGCGTGCTGCACTGGATGGCCTCGCATGGACGAAAAGCGGGCATCATGGTGCGCCAGGTGGAAGACGAGATTGGTGTCATTAACATGGCGATCGGTGCTTCCCACGCAGGCGTTCGCTCCATGTGCGCGACCTCAGGCGGAGGATTTGCACTCATGACCGAGGGGCTTGGTCTTTCGGCAATGGCTGAGGTTCCGGTGGTGGTGATCGATTGCCAGCGCGCGGGTCCCTCCACCGGGGTGCCGACCAAGACGGAGCAGGGCGACCTGTGGCAGATGCTGGGCGCTGCCTTCGGCGATTATCCCCGGGTGATTGCCGCACCACTCGACATTGGCGACTGCTTTACCCTGATGCACGAGATCTTCAACGTAACCGACAAGTTTCAGTGCCCGGGCATCGTGCTCTGCGATCTGCTGCTCTCCGAGGGCAGGCTGAGCGTGGAACCAAAGCTGCTCGACTTCAATCCTCCGATCGACCGCGGCGAGATGATTACGTCGAATGGGCAGCCGCATGACGAGTACCTGCGCTACAAGATCACCGAATCGGGCGTCTCGCCACGAGCGATTCCCGGCCTGCCGGGCTTCACCCATACCGTTTCCTCCGACGAACACGACGAGAATGGGGTGCTGATCAGCGATGAGTACACCAACCACGCCAAGCGCCGCGCCATGATGGAAAAACGCATGCGCAAGATGACCGGCATCGAGGGCATGGTACCTGCTCCGGTGCTGGAAGGCCCGGCGAATGCGGACGTGACGCTGATCGGCTGGGGTTCTACCCATGGCGTGATCCATGAAGCGTGCGAGCTACTGGCCCAGCAGGGGATCACCGCAAACCATCTGCCGATCCGGTGGCTGGTGCCGCTACATGGCGATGCGATTGTCGATCTTCTGAAGAACGCGAAGCACACCATCATCGTGGAGAACAACTACAGCGGGCAGTTTGCGCGCTATCTGCGCAGCGAAACCAGCTTTATTCCCGACGGACACATTCGCAAGTATGATGGCGAGCCGTTTATGCCGTACCACATCGTCGATGCAGTCCGCGAGCAGCTTGCCGGCTCCGCAACCCTTTCCGTGCCAACCCATGAAGTGATGGTGTAAGGAGAAGACTGAACAATGGCTACGATCAACATTGCACCTCCCCAGCCCGTGGTGATGGCCGACCTGAAAGGCAAGGTCGATCCCGACTGGTGCCCCGGCTGCGGCGACTATGGCGTACTTGCCGCCGTCCAGAAGGCATTGGTCGAGTTGCAGATTCCCAACCACATGGTCGCCACTGTGAGTGGGATCGGCTGCTCTTCGAACTTTCCCGGATTTATCAACACGTATGGCATGCATACGCTGCACGGGCGTTCGCTGCCGGTTGCCACTGGCCTGAAACTCGCAAACCACGAGATGACGGTGCTGGTGACAGGCGGCGACGGAGACGGCTTCGGCATCGGCGCAGGACACTTCGTGCACGCCATGCGCCGCAATGTGAACCTTACGTATATCGTGCTGGACAACCAGATCTATGGGCTCACGACGGGGCAGACCTCGCCGACCAGCCGAATCGGGATGAAGACGAAGTCCAACCCGAGCGGCAACGAGGACACACCGATCAATCCGCTGACCCTGGCTCTGGCTGCGGGCGCGACTTTCGTAGGTCGCGGTTTCAGCGGCGATCAGAAGCATTTAACCGAGCTGCTGAAACAGGCCATCCAGCACAAGGGATTCTCGTTCCTGGATGTGTTCAGTCCATGCGTGACGTACAACCACGACAACACCTTCCAGTGGTTCCGGCCGAGGGTGAAGCGACTGGAGGATGATGCCTCTTACGATTGCGCGAACTGGATTGGGGCCATGGAGAAGGCGACGATCTGGGGCGATGAGATCTTTATCGGCAAGTTCTATGAGACAACGCAGGTTCCATCGCTTGAAGAGACGGAGCCGGTGCTTGAGGCCGGACCGATGATTCGCCGGGACCTCCACATTGCGCCGGAGATCGCAAAACAGTTTGTGGAAGAGCTGATGTAGGACACTTCATCGAGCGAAATAAGAAGAGCCGGCGGGTACAAGCCGCCGGCTCTTTTTTCTGCGGGATGTGAATCCTTGGTTCAAATGTCGAGGTTCTTCACATCGAGCGCGTTCTCTTCGATGAACTTGCGCCGGTTCTCCACGTCGTCACCCATAAGCGTGGTGAAGATGGTCTCGGTTGCCGCGATATCTTCGAGCTTCACCTGCAATAGTGTGCGCCGCGAGGGATCCATCGTGGTCTCCCAGAGTTGCTCCGCGGTCATCTCACCGAGGCCCTTGTACCGCTGTACCTGGTACTCCTTCTTGCCCTGCTCGATGACGTATTCGAATACTTCGCGTACGGTCTTCTTCTCGACGGGATCGTGGGAGGCCTTGGTGCGCTTCTTGGCTTCCCCAGGAGGCGCGGCGATCTCGGCAAGCCCTTCTTCCGAGATGGCCTCCTCGGCTTCGTCTTCCGCTTCGGCTTTGGTCGAGGGCTTCGCGGCGTACTCGATGTAATAGGGCGGCTGCAGCTTGTCCTTCAGTTGGGCATACTTGGAGAGCATCTGGCGGCTCTCCGGCGTGGAGGCCAGCGCCCAATCGATATTGCGGACGGCGCCCTGCGAATCGGTGAAGCTGACCGAGTACAGGTTGTGCTCCTCATCGAAGAGGACTTCGCTCACCTCGCGGAACTGATAGGTCTTAACCAGGTCCTTGAGGCGGCTGCGAACCTCTTTGAGTTTGGCGGGCGATTCGAAATCCTTGCGCAGAACCGGGTCCTTGCCCTCATGCGCAAAGGTCTCGGCGAGAATCTGGGTGACGTCCTCGTTTCGAAGCCGCTTCTGAACCTTGTCCAAGAAGTTGATGTACTCATTGAGCTGGCTCATGAACTTGGTCAGAGCCTCGCCTTCGACCTTGGCTCCGCCCTCGCCGTAGCGCAGCACCATGCCGTCGGATGCACGCTTAACCATCACCTGGACGTACTCGCGGTCATTTTTGATGTACTGCTCGAATTTGCCTTTCTTGATGCGATACAGCGGCGGCTGGGCGATGTAGACATGGCCGCGCTTAATCAGCTCCGTCATGTGGCGGAAGAAGAACGTCAGCAGCAGGGTGCGGATATGCGAGCCGTCGACATCGGCGTCGGTCATCAGGATGAGCTTGCCGTATCGCAGCTTCGCGGCGTCGAAGTCTTCCTTGCCGATGCCGCAGCCCAGCGCCGTAATCATGGCGCGGATTTCCTCGTGGCCCAGCATCTTGTCGTACCGCGCCTTCTCGACGTTCAGGATCTTGCCCTTCAAGGGAAGGATGGCCTGATAGCGACGATCGCGGCCCTGCTTGGCGGTGCCGCCGGCGGACTCACCCTCGACCAGATACAGCTCGCATCGTTCCGGCTGACGCTCCGAGCAGTCGGAGAGCTTACCGGGGAGGCCGCCGCCGTCGAGCGCGCCCTTGCGCCGGGTCAGATCACGCGCTTTGCGTGCGGCTTCGCGCGCCCTTGCCGCTTCGATGGCTTTGTTGATGATCTTGCGGGCGACCTGCGGATTCTGTTCGAGGAAGGCGCCGAGCCGCTCGTTGACGAAGGCCTGCACCGTGCCGGCGATGTCGGAATTGAGCTTGCCCTTGGTCTGGCCTTCAAACTGCGGCTGCGAAAGCTTGACCGAGATGACCACAACGAGGCCTTCGCGAACGTCATCTCCGGAGAGGTTTTCCTTGACATCCTTGAAGAGCCCGAGCGATTGCCCGACGGCATTGATGGTCCGGGTGAGCGCGGTCTTGAAGCCGGCCAGATGGGTTCCACCGTCGACCGTGTTGATGTTGTTCGCGAAAGTGAATACGGTTTCGGAGTAGCCATCGTTGTACTGCAGCGCAATCTCCATGGCCACGCCATTGCGCTCGGCCTCCATGTAGATCGGCTTATCGTGCAGTACCTGCTTGCCGCGGTTCAGGTGCTTGATGAACTCCGCAATGCCGCCGGCGTACTTGAAGTCCTGACGCTTGCTCTCGCCCGTCTTAGCATCGGTGGTGCGCTCGTCGGTCAGCGAGATCTCGAGCCCCTTGTTCAGGAAGGCGAGCTCGCGCAAGCGCTGGGCCAGCGTGTCGTAGTTGTATTCGGTGACAGTGAAGATGCTCTTGTCCGGCAGAAAGTGGACCTTGGTGCCCTTGCGCTTGGATGGGCCCATCTTCTTCAGCTTGCTGGTGGGAATCCCTTTGGCGTAGGTTTGCTCCCAGGCGAACTCATCGCGCCAGATCTCCACGTCCAACTCTTGCGAGAGCGCATTGACGCAGCTCACGCCGACGCCGTGGAGACCGCCGGAAACCTTGTAGTTCGAAGCGTCAAATTTGCCGCCCGCGTGCAGCACGGTCAAGACCACCTGCACGGCCGGCATAACTTCGCCGTTAGGCATCGTCTTGTTGTCGACTGGAATGCCGCGGCCATCGTCCACTACAGTGATGGAATTATCGACGTGGATGGTGACATCGATCCGCGTGGCAAAGCCGGCAAGCGCTTCGTCGACCGAGTTGTCGACCACTTCATACACCAGATGGTGCAGCCCCATCTCGCCGGTCGATCCGATGTACATCGCCGGCCGCAGCCGAACGGCTTCCAACCCTTCCAGGACGGTAATGTTCTCCGCAGAGTAGCTCTTATCGTTGCGAAGGTTCGCGGCAGAAGAACTGGCGCTAGATTCCGCTTCAGCGAGGTCGAATTCAGTCGGAAGTGCTGGGGATCCCATGCGTCTCCATGTGCTTTGGAAGTGAGCTCCGGACGCGCGCGAAAGACGAGCGCGGATTGAATTCAGGAGCCGAGGCAAAACCCCGCGAAATCAGCAATTTCAGGCCTTATTTCGCGGAATATGACTCTCTTAAGTGTATCACGGAAACGGGGTCTTACAGCCCCTGAGGAACCCGGCTGGATGCTATGATCGGCGCGTGCCGACGGCACCGCGAGAGGAGCGAACCCTACGGGCGCCCGGTGCGGACCGGAGAGGTCGCCGCCCCATAGTTCGAGGTGCCCGGTAGGAAGCGCTAGGCTGACGAAGCATAAACGGCTATACTGGAAAACGTAGTTTAAGTGCCTGCCCAAACGTTAGGAACCACAATGCCAAAACTTAAGACCCACTCCGGCGCCGCGAAGCGCTTCAAGAAGACCGCGTCCGGTAAGTTCAAGCGCGGCCAATCGAAGATGCGCCATATCCTCACCTCCAAGTCCGTCAAGGCCAAGCGCCATCTGCGCGCGGGAGCTTTGATCTCCGAGGCGGATACCCCGAAGATTGCTCGCATGCTCCCCTACGCCTAGTGCGTCCAGCATTCCCCGTTTTCAGGTCGAGCCGCCAAAAAGCAAAGGGCCAGTCAACAGCGTTACGGCCCCTGGGTTTGCGTAGTGCAGCCCACTGAGATCTGAAGTTGCATAGCCTGTGTGAAGAGGCCCACCTTACCTCCAGCCGGGCGTAATCAGCAGGGCGCCTAAAGCGCCATGAAACGCAAAAGGAGAACCACGATGCCCCGTGTCAAACGGAGTACCAAGCGCAGCGATCGCCGCAAAAAGATTCTGAAGCGCGCAAGCGGCTACTTTCTCACGAAATCCAAGCTCTACCAGGCAGCGCAGGAAGCTGTTGAGCGCGGACTGATGTTCGCCTATATCGGGCGTAAGCAGAAGAAGCGCCAGTACCGCGCCCTCTGGATCACCCGCATTAATGCGGCGTGCCGCCTGAATGGGATTAGCTATTCGACGTTCATTAATGGCCTCAAGCTCGCAGGCAACACGCTCGATCGGAAGATCCTGTCCGAAATTGCGATCAACGATCCTGCCGGTTTTGCCGCACTCGCCGAAACCGCGAAGGGTGCCCTCGCCGGCCGCAAGACCGCCGCAGCCTGAAAATGGCGCAGTAATCCACCAAGGGCGTGGCTGCGGCCACGCCCTTCCTCTTTGGTCCTCCCGATTTTCCTGGAGCAAGACTTCTATGCCCACTTCGCAATCCAAAGCCGCCCGCCGCCACATTGCCTCCGAATTCAAACAGCGCAGCGTTCCCCGGGGAATCTATGCAGTTCGCTGTTCCGCAACCAGCCAGGTCTGGGTCGGCTCCTCGCCGAATCTGGACGCTGTCCAGAACTCGCTCTGGTTTCAGCTTCGGGGCGGAATGAGCCGTCACCGTTCCCTGCAATCCGCTTGGATAGATCACGGCGAGGCGGCATTCACCCTGGAGACGCTTGAGAAATTCGCAGACGATCTCTCGCCGCTTCTCCTCGATCAGGAACTGGCGGATCGCAAGAAAGCATGGGCTGCGCAACTCGGAGCCGAGACGCTCTAAACGCGAACCGCGGGCTGAGTACCATCTGCGCGTAAAACGGTATCCTAGATTCCATGGCCGCTTCTACCGTCGAATCCGCGGCATCCCTGCCCCCAGCGACCACGGCTGCGCGGGCATCGGGTAAACCGCCGTTTGAATCCTGGGGCCGATATCCCAAATACAGCAGCCGGTTGGTCCAGCTCCACTGGCAGAGCGATTTTCCGGCGATTCTGGCCGGCTCGCATGAGCATGTGCTGCCGGTGGGAATGGGTCGCAGCTACGGTGACGTCTGCCTGCTGAAGGACGGCATCCTGCTCCAGACCACGGGGATGAACCGGCTGCTCGACTTCGACCCGCAAACCGGCGTCATTACCGCGGAGTCCGGCGTCACCTTGGCGCAGATTCTCGACTTTGCCGTACCGCGGGGCTTCTTTCTGCCGGTTACGCCTGGGACCAAATACGTTACTCTCGGCGGCGCAATCGCGAATGACATTCACGGAAAAAACCACGAGGGTGCCGGCTCGTTCGGCAATCACGTCCCCTGCTTTGAACTGGTGCGCTCCGATGGCAACCGCATGCTGTGCTCCCCGCGTGACAACCCAGAGTGGTTTCATGCCTCCATCGGTGGAATGGGGCTTACCGGGCTGATCAGTTGGGCCCAACTCAGGCTCAAGCCCATCGTCTCCCGTGGAATCGACTACGAAGGAATTCAGTTCCACGGAATCGATGAGTTCCTCGACCTCAAGCAGCGGTATAAAGATGTCGAGTACACCGTCAGCTGGCTGGACTGTGTCTCTACAGGCAGAAACTTTGCGCGCGGCATCTTTATGCTGGGCGAGCACTCCCGGGTCCCCGCCGAGCTCAAGCCCTCGCCAGAACCCCGCCTTCGTTTCCCAGCCGACGCGCCAGCGTTCGCGCTGAACCGTACGTCGGTGAGCGCGTTCAACACGGTTTATTTCCATAAGCAGCGCAAACCGCACGTGCGTCTTCTCCAGGATTACGAGCCCTTCTTTTATCCCCTGGATTCCGTTCTGCACTGGAATCGCATGTATGGCCGGAACGGACTTGTGCAGTTCCAGTACGTCATTCCGTGGGAGGGGGCCAGGGAAGGAACGATCGCCATTCTGCGCGAGATCGCCAACTCAGGACTGGCCAGTTTCCTCGCCGTGCTCAAGACATTCGGCGATATTCCTTCTCTCGGCATGATGAGTTTCCCGCTCGCGGGCATCATGTTTGCACTGGATTTCCCCATCAAGGCAGGTATCACGTTCCCGCTGCTCGAGCGCCTGGGCGATATGACACTTGACTACGGGGGGCGCCTGTATCCCGCGAAAGACGCTGCGATGACGCCGCGCCAATTCCAGAGCTTCTATCCAGATTGGGAGCGGTTCGCCCGCTTCCGCGATCCCATGATGACGTCGAGTTTCTGGGAGCGCGTCACCGACACCACCGGAGCCCGACCGACCGTATGACCCTAAGCGCCTTTGACCCGCAACCCGCCGGATCCACCCATCCAGTTCAGCACCACAACGCCAGCCCATCCGCCAAAGTCACCCGCAAGATTCTGGTGCTGGGCGCCACTTCGGGCATTGCGGAGGCAATCTGCCGCATCTGGGCCTCGCAAGGAGCGCAGCTTTTCCTGGTCGCACGTAATCCGGAAAAGCTGGCGGTGGTTGCTGCCGACCTGAAGACCCGCGGCGCCGCTTACGTTGGCACGGCTGTTGCTGATCTGGACGACACTGAGAGGCATGCGGAGCTCCTCTCGCACGCCGTCAACTCGCTCACCGGCATGGATGTCGCGTTGCTCGCCCATGGGATCCTCGGCGATCAGCCTCGCGCGGAGCAGGACTTCCATCATGCAGCGCAGATCCTCCATACCAATCTGGTGGCGCCTATATCGCTGCTTACCTGGCTGGCCAACTACTGTGTCCAGCGCCGGTCCGGAGTGCTGGCCGTGCTCTCATCGGTCGCCGGAGATCGCGGCCGTAAGTCCAATTACCTTTATGGCTCCTCGAAGGCGGGGCTAACATCCTTCCTTGCCGGCCTGCGAAATCGGATTGATCGCGAAGGAGTCACGGTGATGACCATCAAGCCCGGCCCGGTGAAGACCGCAATGACCGCGGGCATGAAAGGATCGGAAAAGTTCGCCGATGTGAACAAAGTGGCGCAGTCCATCGTCACCGCGATCGACAAGCGGGTGGACACGGTCTACGTTCCTTTTCAGTGGGCGCCGATCATGTGGGTGGTCCGCAGCATCCCGGAACGCATCTTCAAGAAGCTCAACCTCTAGGGCGCGCGGCGGAGTCCTGTGCCTCTGCTATTGCTGCTGCTGCGCCATCTGTTGCTGGCGTAGAGTCGGGGCGGGCGGCGGATCAGGCAGCGCAGTGGCCTTCTCTACGAGAATCGACCAGTCCTCCGGGACTGGGAGCTCCTGGTCCAGCGAAGCCGTGGCCTCGGCTGGATTCACGCGCACTGCAACCGTCAATTCGCTGTTCGCGCGCCCGCGGAAGATGCCATGGGTCGGAGGCACATCGGCGTAGTCCCGGCCGATGGCAGTGCGAATGTGACGGTCTCCGGCCACAAGCCAATTGGTGGGATCGAATCCCACCCAGCCAAGCTGCGGGATCAGCGCCTCCACCCATGCGTGCGTGGCGGAGGCAATTGACCGATCCTGGTCTTCTTGCCCGTGAAACAGATAACCGCTCACATACCGGCATGGAATCCTCAGCCTGGACCGGACCAACGTCGTCATGATGTGCGCAAAATCCTGGCACACTCCGGCACGCATCGCCAGCGCGTCGTCGATAGGAGAATCCACATGGGTGGACTTCGGCACGTACTCGAAATACCGGTACATCTGTTCGTTCAGCTGATGCAGCACCATCAGGGGATCGTCACGGCGGCGCACATCAAACTGCGCTGCAAGTGTGTCCAGCGCCGGCACTGGCGAAGCGAACTCGCTCGGCAGCAGCATCTCCCAGTAGTCGCCCTCCTGGACCAGCTGGTCCAGCTCCGCCCAGGCATCCGGAGCCAGGAAGGAAGGAACCGCAGGCATCGGCTGCACCTCAACCAACGACTCAGCGACGATGACCAGCTGTCCGTGCTGCACCGGAATATCGAAGTGGTGAATATGATTGCCCAGATGGTCGCGATAGCTGAACACACGGCAGCGGGGGCTCACGGAGAGATGAAACGTAAGGCAGCGCTGGTTGTTGTCCGAGCGCGGATGCATGCGCGTCTCCATCATGCTCTCGCTCACCGGGTTCGAGTACAGGAACTTCGTCAGATGTCGAATCGAATAGAACATCGTGCTCGCGCCCCTCTCGTGTTCCGAATGCACCTGCTGTAGCTGCTGGTTCACTTGCCTCACCAATTTCTCAACCTGCTAATGCCGTCTGGATGCTGTAGTCGATGTACAGCTCATACATCGTCCGGTGGATTCTGCGGCACTGCATCTGGATCTCACGCAGATATCCGACCACGTCGCCGCGCAGAATCTCTTCCACGCTTGCGTAGTGCAGCGAAGCCTGCAGCCGGCCGCTTAGCCTGCGCAGCGGCTCCGCCCTGGCGCGGCCGCTTCCACCCTCAATCGCCTGCAGAGCGCACTGCAGCGTGTCGATGGAGAAGCGTACGGAGTGCGGAAAGTTCTCATCCAGCAATAGGAACTCCAGCACCCTGTCCGGCGTTACGTCCGCCGTATACACCTTGCAATACGCTTCAAACGCGGTAGCCGAACGCAGCAGGCCCATCCACTCCAGATACTCCGTGCCTTCAAAGATGCGCTCATGCATCATCCACAGATCATCGTGGTAAGCCTCCAGCAGGAGCGCCGTCGCGGAAGCTCGCTCGATATAGCGGCCTACCTGGATGAACTGCCAGCCCTCACCGTGACTCATCGTGGAGTCGCTCACTCCCTGAAACTGGTGCACGCCCTCCATCACCTGCTGCAGAAAGTCCGAGGGTTCCGAACGATCCACGCGGCGAGCCTCCGGCCTTGTCACCTGCAGGTAGAGCGTGTTCAGCCGGTGCCACTGCTCGGATGAGATCTGCTCCCGAACGTGCCGCGAGTTTTCGCGCGCTGCGATGATGCAGGACAGAATCGAGGCCGGAACGTCGGTATCAAACGATAAGCTGTCAGTCAGTGCATACGGATCGCCCTCCCAGACCACATCCGCGGGGCTTCCGAGCGCGATCAGCATGCGCTGCCAGCGATGGTCCGCGGAGGTTCCGCTTTCGTCGAGCATCAGATTCATGTTTACGTCGAGCAGCCGCGTTGTGTGCTCTGCCCGCTCCATGTAGCGGCTCATCCAATACAGGCTGTCGGCAACGCGGCTCAGCATGACTCCACCCCCGTTCTACGATCGCTCAGCTCAACACCCACGTATCTTTGCTCCCCCCGCCCTGCGATGAGTTCACCACCAGCGACCCTCGCTCCAGCGCCACTCGCGTCAGACCGCCCGGCACGACGTTCACCTTGTCGCCGTATAGGATGTAAGGCCGCAGATCCACGTGGCGCGGCTCGAGCTCGTCGCCAATCAAGCACGGAGCCCTCGAGAACGAGATCGTCGGCTGAGCGATGAAATTCCTCGGGTCTGCGAGGATCTTCTCCCGGAACTCCGCCCGCTGCGCCGCCGTGGATTTTGGCCCGATCAGCATGCCATACCCGCCGCTCTCGCCCACTGATTTCACCACCAGTTTGTCCAGATTCTCGATGACGTGCTGGCGCGACTTTGGTTCGGTGAGGATATAGGTCTTCACGTTTTGCAAAATCGGATCTTCGCTAAGGTAGTACTTCACAATATCCGGAACATAGGCGTACATTGCCTTGTCATCGGCGACACCGGTCCCGAAGGCGTTTGCCAGCGAAACATTTCCCGCACGATAGGCATTGAAGAGCCCCGACACGCCCAATATGGAATCGGATCGGAAGGCCATCGGATCGATGAAATCGTCGTCCACTCTGCGATAAATCACATCGACACGGCGCAACCCGCCCGTTGTGCGCATGTAAATCACGTTGTCATGCGTCACCAGATCGCGCCCTTCCACCAGCTCGATTCCCATCTGCCGGGCCAGGTACGCGTGTTCGAAGTACGCCGAGTTGAAGACACCCGGCGACAGCAGCACAATATTCGGCTCGGGCCGTCCCTCGGGCGCAAGCGAACGTAGCGTTCCCAGCAGCAGCTGCGTGTACTGCTCGATGGGACGTACGTTGTAAGCACTGAAGAGCTGCGGCAGGATCCGCTTCATCACCCTGCGGTTGGTGAGCATGTAGCTCACGCCCGAGGGGACGCGAAGGTTATCTTCCAGCACGACGAATTCGCCATCTTCCATCCGGATCAGGTCCGTCCCACAGATCGCCACGTATACATTCCGCGGCACCTGCAGGCCAACCATCTGCCTCCGGAAGTGCTTGCAGCTGTAGACCAGCTCGCGTGGCACAACGCCGTCCTTCAGGATTCGCCCCTCGTTGTAGATGTCCTTGAGGAACATGTTCAAAGCCGTGATCCGCTGGGTGAGGCCGCGCTCCACCTTAGCCCATTCGTCGGCGGTGATGATTCTCGGCACCAGGTCATAGGGAAAGATGTGCTCTGAGCGGTCGCCCCGCCCATATACCGTGAACGTAATCCCCTGATTCAGAAAACTCAGCTCCGCGGCCTGTTTCCTGCGCTGCAGCTCTCCCGGCGGAAGTGAGCAGAATCGGTTGAACACCGGCTCGTAATGCGGGTGCAGGTCATCCGGTCCGGCGAACATTTCGTCGAACGCGTGGTCCAGCACGTAGTTTTTCAGCAGTGCATGATCGAGTCGTTCCGGGGCGGCAGGCTGCATGGGAACTTCGAGTATAAGCGACGTACCCGTGAGGAACCTCTAAAGAATTGCTCGCCCCTGGGCCGCTTACCCCGCCCCATGAGATGGGATTCATCCACCCAGGTCGTCCGCAGGCCCTTGCTCCGAAGCCACCGCGCGCAGCTCATTACTTCCTGGCGTCAATACCCTTGATCCGGCCGGAATGCCGTCACCTTGTTCTGCACAAATGTCACCGCCATGGGATGCCCGAGGTTCGAAAAGACCACCATCCGGTTGCCCGTCTCCTCGCTTACGCTTTTGGAAACCTGTCCCAAAGCCAGCTGCACCTGGCTCTCCGACATCCCCAGAATCACTTGGTGTGAATCGATTGCCTTCCAGATCTCCGGTCCCCAGTGCTTGTACAACTGGTGCGGGTCGTCATAGAAGAAGATTTCGTCCATTTTGAAGGTGTAGTCCTTACCCTCCCGATATCCCACTGGAACTGCATATTCCTTGTTCGGGTCGTTTGAATTCGGCTTGGTAAACGCAAGCAGCTCCTGCCCGTCTCCCGCCGGAATACGGAACGTCGCCTCCTTGGGCGCCTTTTGCTCGAAAACGCCCTTCACCACAATCGCCTCGGCCCCGAGGAGCGTGCCCGCAGGCTTGCCGTAGTCCGCATGCCGCCCATCGGATGGGTAGTAGTCCATCTGACCCCCCGCGGAGACCCAGAGCGTATTGCCGGTCAGCTGCCGCACGTCCGCAGGGGTGGATGGCCGCTTCTGCTTCAGGAACACTAAGTAGTCCGGATTAGTGGGGCCTCGCTCCTCCACCTTGGCCGTCTTCATCGGCTTGTTTCGCTCATAGTGCAGATACGCCAGCTCGCCGCCGATTGCCAGCACCCCCACGCCTACGCATACCAAGGCCAGCTTCTTCCCCGATGTCATCTCGCCTTCGCTCTCCGTTCCAGCCTCATTCCACCGGCTCTGCAATACTCTGCTGCAGATTAGACTCCATCAGCGATTCCGCCGTCAGAGCATCCGCCCGGCGAAGATCCGGAAACAGCACCGCTGAGGCCGCCGTCACAATCAGCGAGCCGACGCCGCCAATGACCACAGCCCGCACCGCACCCCACCACTGCGCCGTTACACCGCTTTCAAACTCACCAAACTCGTTCGATGCGCCTACAAACAGCCAGTTCACCGCGCTCACCCGGCCGCGCATCTCCGGCGGTGTCGCCAGCTGCAGAATGCTGCCGCGAATGACCACACTCACCATATCGCTAGCACCCACAACCACCAGGGCAACCAGGCTCACCCATATGGACCGCGACAGCCCGAACACCAACGTAGCTACGCCGAATATCGCCACGCAGCCCATCATCTTCCGCCCCGCGCCGCGTTCAATCGGATGGGTGGTCATCCAGACCGAGACTCCTAGTGCGCCCAGTGAGGGCATGGCACGTAAAAGGCCCAACGCCCTGGGACCAGCATGCAGGATGTCGGTTGCGAAAATCGGAAGTAGCGCCGTCGCGCCCCCTAACAGCACCGCAAACAGATCGAGCGAAATCGATCCGAGCAGGAGCTTCATCTCCCAGACATACTTCAAACCGGCCAGCATGGTCTCTGCATTGAATGCGTTCTTTGCCACGTCGACGGGCTTGGTCCGCATCGCTCCCACCAGCACAAGAAATGAGACCAGGGTAATCAGGGTGAAGGCATACACCGGAGCTGCTCCCTGCCACCGTGCTGCCACCCCATGCAGCGGAAAGGTGAATAGCAATCCTCCCACCGCCGGACCTGCAATGTTCGCGGTCTGGAACACGATCGCACCCCAGGTCACCGCGTTGACAAAATGGTGCTTTGGAACAAGACTCGGCAGCAAGGCGGATGAAGCCGGCCCACTGAATGCCCTTCCCAGCCCGATCCCAAGCAGCACTGCATAAATGGGCCACACGTTCGGGCTCGGATGCAAGGCGAACCACAGAAGCACGGCCGTGCAGAGCGCCTGCAGACCATAGCACACGAGGATAATGCGGCGGCGGTCATACCGGTCCGCCACATGGCCGGCGGCCAGCACAAAAAAGATACCCGGCGCAAATAGCGCAAGCCCCGTCAATCCCAGCTTCAGCGCCGAGTGCGTGATCTGATACACCTGCCACGCCACGCCGACCGACTGCGCCTCCGCTCCCACAATCACCAGCAGCCGCGCCGTCTGGTACAGGCGAAAATCGCGCGATAGAAACGCGGCCCCCGCCCCACTTCCCCCATCAGCCATATGGAGCTATGTTTTCACACCAGCCACACCCCTGACGAGCGGGCAAAGCGTCATTCCATCCAGAATCTGCGCCTACACCCCTGGTGCGTTCCGAATCTCACCGGACCACCACCAGGTAAACTGCCATGCCTACCCCGATCACCCCTAATATGGCTGCCAGCGTAACTCCGTGAGCCGAGATCCCGGGGCGCCACGTCCCCGACATGAGCTTTCGCGTCAGATGAACGTGGCGCGCCATAGCTGCAAGATTTACCGTGACACCGAGCATCACCAGAGCCACCCCGGACCAGACCGAAACGCTGAAATGGTGCATTGGCTCATGTGCCGTGGCCTGCATCTCGCGCAGAAAAAGAGCAAACCGCGCCACCGCAAACCCTACGCCCATCAGCGCCAGCCCGGTTCTCAGCCAGGCCAGCAGCGTCCGTTCTACGGCGAAATAGATTCGGGGGTCGTCCTGGGGTTCATCCGCCATGGTCCGAACAATAGCATTTCTCCCTCGGCTGGCCTATTCGATCGCAGGAATCCCACACGATGTCCACAAAAGAGCGGCGCGGAGAAGGCGTCTCTCCGCGCCGCGAACAAAACAGTTTGAACTAGTTCTTCCCTTCGCTCTGGATCGCTCCGGGCTGGAACAGGTCGCTCAGGTCCGCGGCATTCGCCGCGTCCCCCAGCCAGGGACCGACATGAAAGATCTCCTGCATGGTCCGAAGGTCTGAGGAGTGTGTCAGGTTTACCGGGCTTGAGTACGGAACACCGTTCACATTTGGGTGCACGTGCTTGGAAATGATGATCTCGGGAACCGTATGGTTGAAGTCGTCGGCATTGTCACCCTGCACGCCATCGCTCTCAGCTTCATCCCACCACAGGATAATGACGCCATTTTCCTGGTAGGCCTTGGACGCCATGATCAGGGGAACGACCTGCTTCAGGAAATCGTCGCCCTGCTTGATCTTCGCCGGATCGCCCGTGAGGCCCTGATACCCGGCCGATAGCGTCGTGTGTTGATCGTTGTATTGGTTCGGCGTGATCCAGGTGTAATCCGCCACATTGTTGTTTTCGAGATCCGCAGCCAGCTGCTGCAAGGGAGCATAGTGCTGAACCATCGGATTCGCAGAGGTCAAATCGCCGTTTCCATTCGTGTCGGTGAAGAACACCATCGGATTGTGCTTGGCCGCGTAGTTGTACTGGTTACCGCCGTTCCACTGGTTAAATGTGCTGTCCGCAAACACTCCACTTAGGCTCTGCAGCGGGACCGTCCACTGGTCCTGTGGACGTGGGATGTTCACCAGAACTCCGTTGCTGCTCTGGAGATCTGTGTCCTCCTGATAGCTCTTCCAACTGATGCCGGCCTTGTCGAGCAGTGCCGTCAGGTGCAGCGAAGTGTTCTGCACATTGCTCGGATAGGGATCGGCATCATTCGCGATGCCGAGGTTCGTTCCCGCCTCTGCCCAGATGTAGTTCGGCTCCGAGGGATGAATGTGCGGGTTGCTTCCGCTGGGTGTCGCCAACACATTGTGGTAGGCAGAGGCATATGCCACCTGATCGCCGATGCTCACCGTCTGATTTGACAGATTCACCTGTGCCGTCCCATTTACAAGGCTGTTGATGAAGGGAGCCGCGGGATTCAGATAGATCTGCTGAATTCCACCGCTGAACTGGTTCGCGGGCTGTGTCCAGTTGTGGTTTTCCATCGCAATTACAAAAACCTTTTTGATCTGCTGTGCCTGCGACTGCAGGGCACCCAGCAACACCGCTAGCGACACGAACCCCATCGCCCGCACTTGGCTGACATTCGGCATGGATACGACCTCCACAAATTTTCGCGATATGCTCCAGGGGTTCTGCCCGGCAACCCACAATCCAGCAGCTCGCGATTCATGATTCGTATCAACCGAATGTTTCAACGGGTTGAGCGTCAGGTTACAAACTGGTTTTTTGCCCGAGCCTGCCTACTTTGCGCGAACCGTGGCTTCGGCTTCCTCTCCCGCACCTTCTCGGACACGCTGCAGCAGCCGCTCCAGAAAAAGACGAGTTGCCCGTCCCGGATCCTCATCCTCCCATACCAGCGGCTCCACTCCGCGGCTGCGCAACACGGTTTCCTGCGCCGGCTGTGACTGCGTCATCAGCACATAGGAGACCGGCCGCCGTCCCACGCAATCCGAGCTCTGCCACAGCTCCTGCAGGCGGAACAGCAGGTATCGAGTGTTCACGTCATGCATGCTGTAACCCACAAATAGCAGTGGCCGCGCAAGACTGTCAGCACGCAGCCGGATGTCCAATGGCATTTCGAAGCTCATGCGCTTGAAGTAGTTCGCTTCCGTCAACACCAGAGATCCGTCGTCCTCAAAATCTCCATGGAACTTGATGATCTCGGTAGCGCCATCCAGCGGATGCGTCAGGTCCCCTACGTTCGTAATTTTGCGATAACTCTTCCGGCGCGCCTCGTACGCCTTTTCCAGCCAGCGGTCATAGTTCGTCGTATAGATTGTGCTGAAGTCCAGATCCACGATCAGGTTGTGCACGTCGGAATGTGCAACCTCGGTCGTCGAGGGATGCCAGGTCGTATCCATCCAGCTCCGCAATGCACCCAGCTTGCCCGAGGACTGCACATACGCCTCAGCGATGACCGGGTAGTCGTTCACCGACAGGCCGTCACTACTCATCCCGAGCTGCTCAGCCAGGTACTGGATCAGGGTCCTGAAATCCGGCAATCCCAGATTCTGGGAGATGCCGCCGCCCGCGAACAGGATCACCTCGCGCCGCCGTACGGCTTCAATCAGCGGCTGGGGAATCTCAGGATGCTTGATCTCCATTGCCACGCCTGTACGACGCTTCGCACCGGCTGGCGGTCGCCCGCGACCTCTCACATCGAATGGGACAGAGGATTCAGAACCGTCTGCGGCGGATTCAGCACGGTCTTCGCCGCAGGCTCTGGGCATGCCTCTTTCCCCGGAGCCACCCATGCGACCGGCTCCCCAGAGAGCCAGGAGAGCACGATCTGGCTGGATCGCTCTGCCATCTCTTCAAAAGCCGAGTGCCCCGCACCCCGAATCACGACCAGCTCGGAGGCTCGCAACTTTCGATGCAGCTTCATCCCCGAGCGCAGGCTCACTGTGTAGTCGTGGTCGCCCCAGACCAGCAGAATCCGCTTCTTCCTTATCCGCTGAAGCGCAGAAGCCAGCCGGGACATCTCGGTAAACCAGCAACGCAGGATGCACAGCACGTAGCGCAGCGTTCCGGGATTCCGCAGGCAATGCACAATCTCCTCGAGGCAACGGTCCAGAACCCGCTCTGTTCCCCCATACATTCTTCCCAGTACGACCCGCTGCCAGTGCCCCGGCAGATAGGGCAACGTCCAGGCCAGCAGACCGCCCCATGGCGTGCTGTACAGGCGAATCATGGGATCGCTATTGTGGCTGAATGGGTTGGCGGGCGCAAACAGAATGAGATTGCGGACGCGCTTTGGATACAGCGACACAAGCATCAGAGCAACCGCACCGCCGTGAGAGTGCGCCACCACATCCGCCTGATTCAAATGCAGCGCATCCATCACGCCGACAATCCGACGCGCGGTCGGGCGCAGCCGGGGATCCAATCCGCCCATACGCTGCGATCGCCCCATGTTAAGTAGATCAATGGCGTACACGCTTGCGTGTTTTGCAAGAGATGGAATCATTTGCCGCCAGTTCGCGCTGGAACCGACTAGCCCATGAATCAGAAGCATCGGAGGCCCGCTGCCCGCATGCACATAGAAGACCCGCGCCCCGGACACCGTCACGTAGCCTTCTTCGAACCCGAGTTGCGGGGACTCCTGCTCCATGGCAGAAATTCCTTTCACGCAATCCCATTCATCCCTGGCAGCACACAACCAGCCCCGTCCTGCTCCTGAGGGGGCAAGCCAAGCAATCTCAACAGATTAGATGCACCGACTATGGCAGAGGTGACCTCTATTTGTTGCAGCGCGCTCGCTTCTACCGCACAAAGGCTAGGTGCACTGGGAAAACGAGTTCACCAAAGCTCCGCAATGGGCATCCAACCGACAGTCACAGGGCCGACAAACAGTACCCCAAAAGAGGATGAAGCGATGCGCCTTGCACCCCTTGTACTCGCAGCGGCAACACTGGCTTTGCCTGCAACAACAACTTTCGCCGCGTCCTATACCGACATCTTCAGCTTTGGAGACAGCCTCTCCGACGCTGGGAACGCGTCCATTGCAACCGGCGGTCTCTTCCCTGGACCTGGTTACGCTACGCGCTCGGTACCGTTAGTTCCTTTCCCGGTTGGGTATTACACCAATCCGCAGTCCGGCTCAGGCCCCGCCGGCCTCTGGATCGATCAGTTCGCAGCGAAGGTCGGCGTGCCTGACCCGCTTCCCTTCCTCGCTCCGCTGGGCGGCACTAACTTCTCAGTCGGCAGTGCGGACACGGCCAGCGGTCTCGGCAATATGAACACGCAGGTTGGCCTGTTCCTTACCTCCCATCCCAGCGCGCCTTCCTCGGCGCTCTACACCTTCTGGGGCGGCAGCAACGACATCTTCGACAACCTCGATCCTGTGGCAGCCGCGGATAACATTGCCTCCCAGATCCTTGCGCTTCACGGCGCCGGAGCCAATAACTTCCTCTGGCTGAACGTGGCCTCGATTGGCGACACTCCAGCACTCAGTGGATCTCCAGCGCTGGCCGCGGGCGCCAACGCAGCCGCTAACGCATTTGACGCTGAGTGGGCACTCCGTCTTGGTATGCTTCGTGCGCTTGGCGTGAACGTGACTGGCCTCGATGTCAATGCGCTCTTCGGCAACATTCTCGCCAACCCGGCTGCCTATGGTTTCGCCAACGTAACCGCGGCCTGCAACGCGACTCCTGGCTGCGACCCGAATACGTTTCTCTACTGGGATACGGAACACCCGACCACCTACGCCGATTCCTTGATCGCGAATGCCGCCTTCCAGGCGCTGAATCCCACACCCGAGCCGCCGACGATCCTCCTGCTTGCATTGGGCGGAGGGTTTCTGGCAACTGCTATTACGCTGAGCCGTCGCGCGCAATCCAATACCGTCATTCCCGCGACCGCTCGTCGCCACTCACAAGTCGTTTAGCGCCTGGATTCGGGCCTCGACCGTGCGCACGAATTGCTCCGCATCCTCTGGCGGGTAGCCTCCCGCGCGGAAAGCATCCTGTAACTGGTGATGGTTGAGCTGCCCTAGCAGCCCGCCAATCCACCGTGCATCCTGGCGCGGTATATCTCGGCCTATCCAGAGCATGCTCTGGCGACGCAGAAACTGCTTCGTGCCAATTCCCAACGTCTCCGCCAGCAGGCTCCAGGACGGCGCGGGCGTGGCAAAGTCGACGGTCGATTTGCCTTTGTGCGTGATGAACTTCGAGTGGACGTAGGCCTTCACGTTGTCCTTGGATGGCCCGTTCGTGAAGTGGAGCCCTGTCCGCCCGAAAGCTGTTCCCATGTCGCTCACCAGAAAGATCTGGTGGCCGCTCTTCCGATCGCTGTAAACAGAGTTGTTCTCATCTTTGAGATCCCAACTGTTGACCAGCGCCATCATGACTCTCAGCCCATTCAGTTCCCGTGTCCCGGTAAACGGGTTACGTTTCCAGCGCCAGGTCGCAATCTTGTTCTGGCCGCTCGGCTTTCGGGAAAACCGGGCATCGGCGATATGCTCCCCGTGAATGTACTGCCTGCCACGATGCATATGGATCCCGGCGATATTCGCCTCGGGCAGCACATAATCGTCCTGCACAAAATACCCCACGGCCCAGAGCAGTCGGGACACCACGACCTCCGGCCGGGCCTCCTGTCCAAGCTTGACCCGCCACTTCTTTCCTGCAGCATCGCGGGCGTCGAACTTCGGCGTGCTCTGGTCGCGGTCTTCCTCCAGGAACCGGAACGGCGGCTCGGGCTGCCCTTTCGCGCCTCCTTGCCCATAGAACAAGTCTTCATCAGCAATCCGCCCAGGATCATGCCACAGGATCGCGTCATGCACCTCATCCGGGGGAATTGGCTTGTGCTTACTTTCCGATTGATCCTCGTCGTCAGCCTGCTGCGCCTCCGTTTGGACGCTCTGCATCGCCCTTGGATCCTGCTCTCCCAAAGTCGGAGAGGCCCTCATCTTTGCTGGAACACTCATTGCCCCCATCAGGAGCAGGACAGGAATAAGTCGAGTTCTCCGCACGCCCTATACGATGCATAGATCCGGAAATTCAGCCTCCTCTGCCGAGTTTCTTCAACTTCGCTATACTTTTCAGCATCATCACCGGAGGATGCTTTTCCTATGAAAAAGCTCGCTATCGTCACCGCGCTCTCCCTTACCTTCGCAACGACCGGCGCCTTTGCCGAAAATCTTACCGGCTACGTCTCCGACGCGATGTGCGCCAAGGACGCGCATAAGGTCGCCAGTGCAGACCATGCCGCATGCGCGCAAAAGTGCATTCAGGGTGGCGAAAAGCCTGTGCTGGTCGTCGGTGAGAAGGTCTACACCATCACCAACCCGGCCATCCTGATTCCGCATGCCGGTCACAAGGTCACCGTGGATGGGCAGCTCAAAGGCGATGCGCTAACGGTAAAGTCCGTCAAGATGTAACCATCGGCGGCAGCGGTGAATCCCCTGGCCTGTTTTTCCAGAGCGGCCAGGAGGCGTTTGGCGCACCAGGCGCCGTAAGTTTCTCACGGGTGACGCTTACCCGGTTTGTCTCCTACGCGGCTGTTTCAGGCTGTTAAAAAGTCGTGTGCTCCCGGCCCGCCGGTGTGGGCTCGATTCGCATCTCACTCCACTGAGGTACGAATCGCATGGATACACGAACCATCGTAGTTGTTCTCATCGCCATTGCGGTCGTCGTGGTTGTCGCGGCCGTTCTTTACTCCCGGCGTCGTCACAGTCAGCACCTTCGCAGTCACTTCGGTCCGGAATACGACCGCACTGTGCAGATGCAAGGCACTCCGGCCAGGGCTGAGGCCGTGCTTGCACAACGCGAAGAGCGCGTGAAAAAGTTCTCCCTGCGGCCGCTTCCTCCGGCAGATCGCGAGCGGTATGCCAGTGAGTGGGCCGCCGTCCAGCGTCAGTTCGTCGATGATCCCTCCACAGCGGTTAGTCAGGCGGACAGGCTGGTGACCACAGTGATGGCCGCTCGCGGATACCCGCTGAGCGATGCAGAGCAGCGGGAAGCCGATCTCTCGGTCACCCACCCCACCCTGGTACAGAACTACCGCGCCGCACGTGAGCTGACCGAGCGCCATGCCGCCGGCCAATCCTCCACCGAGGACCTCAGGAAAGCAATGGTCTATCTGCGATCCCTGTTCGACGAACTGCTTGAGGTCCCACAATCTCGCACCGCAGGAGCAACTCATGAGCGACTCGCTTCGTAACGACGACACCCTTACTACTGCCGATATCGCACGACGGCCCACCGCTCGTGAGGTCCATCGTGGACCTGTCGCAGTGCCTGACAACGCAGCTCGTCCTGAACGGATCGCCCCGGACACGCAGGCCGTCGCGGCTCCTCGGAACGATGTGCAACCCATAGCGGAACCCCGCAACGACGGGCGGCCGAACCCTGCATCCGCGGATCCGGCGGTCGCCCAGAACGGCCCATTGTTCCCCGACGACGAACTGCACAACTTCCGCGCCCGCTGGAATCAGGCGCAGACCTCGTTCGTGGACGAGCCACGCAAGGCAGTCGAGCAGGCGGACAGCCTGGTGGCGAACGTCGTCACTCGTCTAGCCGAGCAGTTCTCCAACGAGCGAGCGAAGTTGGAAGAACAATGGTCCAAGGGAGACGACGTGAATACCGAAGATCTGCGTCAGGCACTCCGCCGATACCGTTCTTTCTTCGATCGCCTGCTCTCGTTGTAGAACCCCGTTCGTCTTAAGCTGTGAATGCCGGAAATGCCCACGCCAGATGTCGGACGCGTGGGCATTTCCTTACTCCAGATAATTCGCGTCCAAGACCGGCGCAGAACATCCAAAGACAGACAAAGATGCCGTTCCCTATCAAAACCTGCGTAGTTTGCGAAGAAGAGTTCGAGCTGAAGCCGGGAAAACCCGGCTTCGCCAACCGTTGTCCCAAGTGCAGCGTGATGGAAGACGAAGACGACGAAGCCCCCTCCGATCTCGCTGCCCGCGATCCGGAAGCGAACGCCGCTCGCCGCAAGGCGATGCGCGACTTGCTGTACCGCAAGGAGAGCTGAGGATTTCTGCTACCCTGCGCGCCGATCCTCCAGCACCTCATCCAGCATCCCCGCCAGCGTTCCCGCGCGTGAACGCATCGTGGTCTCCGACTGTCCGACGCTTCGGGCCAGAGTCTCGTAGCGCGCCCGCAGCCGCATCAACTCATCCGCGATGTTCAGCGCAGCAAGCACCGCCACCCGCAGCGAGTCCACGGTCGTCCCATGCGCAGCCACGGCCCGCATCTTCTCGTCGACCACTCCGGCGAGCCGCGCGATGTGCTCCGAGTCCGTGCCGCGCAGCGTGTAGACCTGGTCATAGATATCGACGCTTACCGAGCCTTCGCCCGCTCCTGCAACGGCCGACGCTGTTTCTTTGTCCACCATCCCACGCTCCTTTCCGCGGCTACAGCAACTCGTCCATCTGCTGCAACATCTTCTCCACACGCTGGCGTACGTTGTCGCGATCCTGCGTCAGCGCAGCAATCTGACTCTCTGCCGCCGTTCGCTCACGTTCGGCGGTCTGCGCGCGCGCTTCGACCGCTTCCATCTCGCTCTTTGTCTGCGAGATCTGCTCCTCAAGCTTCTGCCGCAGGCTCGCAATCTCCGCCTCCGCCGCGGCCCGCGCCTCGCGCTCCCGCTTTACGATCTCGACGGCGCGCAGCACCTTCTGCTCAAGCGCCTGAAATTCATCTACGCTGATTCCGGAACTCATACACGCAGTATAGTTCCGATTGCTGCGTGGAAATGCTCCCGGAGCCCGTATCCAGCTGCATCCCGCGTCACCTTCAGCTTCGGAGCGCCCCGCCGAACCTCGTCAACGTCTCCATCACCTGGGAAGACCACCGCGAAAGCTCGTCTTCGGTCAGGGTCGCTTCCCTGGACTGGAACACGCACCGCACCAGCAGGGCATAGTGCCCGGCAGGAACAGCAGCAGCCTTGGCATCGCGGAAGATCTCGACCGGCGCCAGCCGCGTCAGCTCCGCGATCCCGAGTCCCCGCACCGCGTTTTCGATCGTCTCCCAGTGCACCGAGTCGGCGAAAGTAAAGGAGAAGTCGCGCTCCACCGCCTGATATCGCGAGATCTCGCGCGCGGTGACCCGTCGTAGCGGCAGTTCATACAACGCCTGCAGGTCGATCTCCGCCACAAACACCGGCTGGCGCAGCTTCCTCGCATCCCGCTTCCCGGAGGCGAGTTCCCCGAAGCGCGCTATCTCACGCCCGTTTAGCGCCGCCACACCACCCCGGCCCGGCTCGACCCAACCCGGAGTCGCAGTCGAGTAGGCAGCCGCCTCCACAGCACTTGAGGCCAGATCCTCCGCCGAGACCGCGAACAGCCCCAGCAGGGACTCAACCACGCCCTTCAGCTCGAAGATGCCCGCATCTTTGGCGCTGTGCAGGCTGCTCACGCGCGCCGCTCCTGTCAGCCCAACCGCGAGACTCTGTTGCTCTCTCACTTCCACTGCAGAACCCGTGAAGATCGTCCCATTTTCGAAGAGCCGCACCTCGCGGACATCCCGGTTCAGGTTGTGCTCCAGCATGCCCAGCATCCCGGGGACCAGCGACGGCCTCAAAATGCCGGCCTCCTCGGAGAGCGGATTTTCGAGCGCGATAGAGCCGTGCGCGGGTGCAAACTCCGTTCCTTCCCCATGGGAAGCAAAGCTGCTTGAAATCGCCTCGGAGTACCCCAGCGCCAGCAGGCGCGCTCGCACCGCCGCTTCCTTCGCCGCCATCGGATGCGCCTCGATCGGGAGCGCCGTCGGCAAGGTATCGGCAAACCGGTTGTAGCCGTACACGCGCGCAACCTCTTCGATCAGGTCAATCTCGCGCTCCAGATCCAGCCGCCAGCTTGGCAGCCTGACAGAAAACCTTCCGTCTGCCGCCTCCCTCAGCTCACAACCGAGCGAGGTCAGATACCGCTGCACTCGTTCCGCCGTCAGTGCCGAACCCTCGGCCGTGTCCTCCAGCGTCCGCCCAAGATGCCGCTGTACCTCCGCGATCGAAAGCAGAACCGCCGGCCGCTCGGCCGTGCGAGCCTTCGCCGCCGGAATCACAACATCCGTCAGCTCGCCCTCCAGCATTCCACCGCTCTTGAGGATCAGCCTCGACACCATCGCGTTCGCCGTAGCACATGCGTTCAGGTCGGCTCCGCGCTCGAATCGGTGCGACGCGTCGGTGTGCAGCAGGTGCCGGCGTGAACTCCTCCGGATCGACGCCGGGTCGAACCACGCCGCCTCCACCAGGATGTTCTTCGTCTCCGGCGTGATCATCGAATCCCACCCGCCCATCACCCCGGCCAGCGACAGCGCCTTCACCTCGTCGGCGATCACCAGGTCGTCCGCTTCCAGCACACGTTCCGTCCCGTCGAGCAGCTTCAGCCGCTCGCCCTTGCGCGCCAGACGGACCACGATTCCTCCCTCGATCTTGTCCAGATCGAAGGCGTGCGTCGGATGCCCCATACCGTGCAACACATAATTCGAGGCATCCACAGCATTGGAGATCTGCTTCAATCCAAGTAGCTCGAAGGACTCCGCGATCTGCCCGGCCGACGAAGCAATCGCAACCCCGCGAAGCACCCGCGCGGTAAATCTTCCGCACAACTGCGGATCCTCAATGCGCACCGGGAACTGCGCTCCCGCTCTCCCCGCGGGTAGATTCGTATCCAGCGGCTCCAGCTTGAGGTCATAGATAGTTGCGGCCTCGCGCGCCACTCCGTAGTGGTTCATTGCGTCCACACGGTTGGTGGTAATGTCCATCTCGAACAGCGAGCCTTGGTCCGGCCCAAGTTCGTGCACGCCTTCCACGGCAATGCCGCGCAGCGTCAGGTCGTCTGCCAGTTGGCGATCGGTCACACGAAGGGTGGGCAGGTACCGGCGAAGCCAGGAGGTGAGCAGTTTCATGACGAACAGCTAACAGTCTAAATGCTTGAGGCTTTGGGCAGCCGCTCCACTCAGGGCGCAAATTCTTCCGCAAACGGCGTCGGGAACCCGTCGATGCTCTGCCTGTTCTTCTTGCTCCGGTACTCCTCCAGGCCGGCTTCTCCCTGTTTCTCCGCCCAGCGGATCAGCTGATCGCGCTCGCCTGAATAGTCGAATAGCGGCACATTCATCCCGCAGGAGGTCTGCACCCCATCCACGTCCAGCCAGATCATCTGCCGCGCGCCCGGGGTTTCCTTGGCTCCAAAGTGTTCGGCCAACAGCCGGTCGTACTCCTGCGAGCGCCACGCGATCACCCGCCCCTTGCCATACAACCGCAGGATCATCGGCGGCCCCTCGAACGCGCAGCACATCAGCGTCAAGCGCCCATCGGCCAGCAGGTGCGCCGCGGTCTCATTCCCGCTTCCCGTCAGGTCAAGGTAGAAGACCGCATTTGGCCCAACCACTCGTAGCGAAGCCACATCGCGCGGCGAGAGATTCACCCGTCCCTCCGCACACGCAGAGGCGTTGAAAAAGATCCGCTGCCGCTCAATGAACTCGCGGTGATACGGCTCGATGGATGCGAACTGTTTGCCCACAATCTCTCCTTCGCTTAGCAAGTGACCGGATCCGCTGGCACCGCACGATCAGGCCGCTACGCGAACTGCTCCAAAAATCGCATATCGCCCGAATAGAACAGGCCGATCTCGCTGACTCCATGCAGAATCATCGCAATCCGCTCCACCCCCATGCCGAAAGCAAATCCGCTCACCCTAGCAAAGTCATACGCGGGCGGTTTGCCCACCGCGGCTCGCTGCTCGTCCACGCTGGCGAACACCGCGGGGTCCACCATGCCGCAGCCCAGCAACTCGATCCACCCCGAGTGCTTGCACTTCCGGCAGCCCTTGCCTCCGCAGAAGATGCAGCTGATCTGCACATCCGCGCTGGGCTCGGTGAATGGAAAGAAGCTCGGGAAAAACCGCGTCTTCACATCCGCTCCGAACAGCGCCTTCATCGCGTGCCCAAGCGTCCCCTTCAGATCGGAAAACGTGACGTTGGTATCCACGCATAGCCCTTCCACTTGGTGAAACACCGGCGAGTGGGTCGCGTCCGCCGCATCATTGCGATGCACCTTGCCCGGCACCACAATCCGCACCGGCGGTTCCTGCTCGATCATGGTGCGAATCTGCACCGGCGATGTATGCGTCCGCATCAGCAGGCGCTCGCGGGAAGGCTTCGACTGCTGTCCCGCAACCACCAGCGTGTCCTGCGTATCCCGCGCTGGATGATTGGGCGGAAAGTTCAGCGCTTCGAAGTTATAGAAGTCGCTCTCGACCTCTGGACCCAGCGCCGTCGAGTAGCCGAGCTGATGAAACACCCGCACAATCTCCTGCATCGTGTGGATCAGCGGGTGCTCGACACCGGGTGTGCGCACGATTCCCGGCAGCGTGATGTCCACCCCTTCAGCCGCCGGTTTCGCCGGAGCAGCCGCCGCGTGCTCCAGCACCGCTTCAATCTGCTGTTTCAGCTCATTGAAGCGCATACCCAGCGGCTTCCGCGCATCGGCCGGCGCGGACTTAAGCCACGCGTCGCTGATCAGCTTCAGTCTTCCCTGCTTGCGTCCCAGCCATCGCAACCGGAACGCCTCGACGTCAATGCCGCTGGAGGTCTCCGCACGCACTTCGTCCGCCAGCGTGGCGAACGCCGCGTTCAGAGATTGCTCATCAAAGCCGGATAGTGCCGGAATAGTCTCGTTCATTGCGTCTGGGCTCAGTCGCTCTCCAGTGTATCGCGCCGCATCCAGGCAGCATTCGTCTGCCGCGATCTACAACGCCGACAGCACCACCGCTGCAACCAGCAGGCCCATCGTCAGGCTCTTGCCATCTGTAATCGCGTAGATCACCGGATCTTCATGCAACTCGTTGCGCGAAGCCTTCAGCCACAACCTACTCAGCCACAACAGCAGCAGCGGCACCAGCAACCACAGCCGCATGTAATGCGCATACAGCCCATGCGATACCTCGTTGCCGATATACAGCGAAAACACCACCACCGACGCGTACCCGCTGGAGGTCCCAAAGCTGCGCAGCTGCTCCAGGTCGGACACTCGGTAGCCTCGCCCCTTCATCTGCTCCGTTCCCGCCTCACCCTGCCGTTGCCGCATCCCCTCCAGCTCCGAGAACCGCTTCACAAACGCGAGCGACAGAAAGAAAAAGATGCTGAATGCCGCAAGCCACTGCGATACCGGCACGCCGGTCGCAGCCGAGCCCGCCAGAATACGCATCGTGTACAGCCCCGACAGCACGATCACGTCCACCAGCACCGAGCGCTTCAGCCGCAGCGAGTACGCTGTTGTCGTGACTGCGTACAGCCCCAGCCACTCCAGAAAGGAGTACGGCTTCGTCAGCCTGATCTCCGGTGACACCCGCGCCAGCATCACCGGTATCAGCAGCCCCAGAGCCACCGCCGCGCAGGCAAAGGCCAGCGCCGTCATCACCCCCGCAATCGGAGACAGATCTCCCGAAGCAAACGGCCGCCGCCGCTTCCGCGGGTGATGCCGGTCAGCCTCCAAATCCAGCAGATCATTGACGATATACGTCGCCGAAGCCGCCAGTCCGAAGCTCAGAAATGCCAGACCGGACGCGACCAGCAGTCCTGCTGCCTGCACGTGCGCCAGCAGCACCGGCAAAAAGATCAGAACGTTCTTGGCCCACTGGTGCAGCCGGATCGCCCGCAGCCATGCCTTCCATGTCACCGCTGAATCGTGGAACGTGCGCACCGGAACCAGCCCCGCGGCTCTCATTCCCGCCCGCAACCGCCCGTGCGGATTCGCCACCATCGGGTGCACGCACTGCGTCAGCAGCGGCATATCCGGACTCGAGTTGCCGATATAGCAAAAGCCCTCCGGAAAGCGTTGTTGAAACGCCTGCAGCTTATTCTCCCCGGTCAGGTTCGTGCTTCCATCCGACGCCAGCACTCCGCGGAAGATGCCCAGGTGCGCTGCGACGCGTTCGGCCAGCAGCGTATCCGCGCCGGTTGCCACATAGATATCCCGGCCTGCGGCATACTGCTCTTTCAGGTATTCCAGCAGCGGCTGGTTGTACGGCAGGTGCACCACATCGATCTGCGCCGCTTCCGTCACCTTACGTTTGAATGCGGCCTTACCCTGAGTGACCCACCCTGGAAGCGATAGCAGCTTCTGCGGATGCTGTCGCGCCAGCACCACCACCGTATCCACCAGGGTGTCGGATTTCACCAGCGTGCCATCCAGATCGACGCAGAGCGGCACGCCTGCCGGGATCGAGCGTTCGATCTCAGCCGCAACTCCGCGAGCTGTCTCCTGTGCCACCGGCTGTGCCTCCGCGCCGAGCGCAATCGACAGCCGCGCTCGCCTTCATTATCGCCTAAGCGCTTATCCCGGAGGCCACGTCATCTGCCGCCCGCCCAGCAGATGCACATGCAGATGCTCCACTGTCTGGCCGCCGTCCGGCCCAGTATTGATCACAAGCCGGTACCCCCGATCCAGCCCCTGCGTGCGCGCCACTTCAGCCGTCTTCGCCAGGAGGTGCCCCAGCATGCTCGCGTCCTCCTGCTCCGTGTGCGCGTGCGAGGTCACGTGCCTCTTGGGAATCATCAGCATGTGCGTGGGAGCCTGCGGATGAATATCGGGAAAGCAAAGACAAAGATCGTCCTCATATATCCGCTTCACCGGAATCTCCCCCGCCGCAATCTTGCAGAACAAACAATCGCTCGCCATTTCCGCGTCTCCTCCCTTGCATCCTACCGTCGGAAATACTTCGGCTCTTTCCCCGATCCCCACGGATCGTAAGCAGCGGCAAAGCTCGCCCGAAACCACAACGGCGGGTGCGTCCCAAACCAGCGCTCGAACAGCGGATGCCGTGTGGGATCGCTCAGCGACTGCTCCCCGAGCACATCAAAGCTCCGCCTACCCACTTCCTGCGAATCGGCCACAATCCCATGTACCGCCTCCTGGCCATACACATCCGCTTCATGCTCCACTGCGCGGCTGAACCCGTTCGCCAGGGGATCGCCGACCACTGAAACCGTAGCCAGCACCAGCATCAGCACAGCCAGCGCGCCCCAGTCCTGCTGCGACCCAATCCGCCAAACCCCGCCCCAGCGTGCAAGCAACCGCTGCAATCCGTAGTAGCCGATCAGGAACAGCGGCAGCAGTCCCAGGCACTGGAGCACGGTCCCCATCACCACATGACCCAGCGCATAGTGCCCCATCTCGTGCGCAAATATAAACGAAATTTCGTCCGGGCTCGACTTCGCCACCGTCGTATCCCACACCACCACTCGCTTCGACGCGCCAAAGCCCGTCACATACGCATTCAACTCCGTCGACTTCTCGCTAGCGTTCATCAGGAACATCCGATCCGGCGGAATCGACAGTCCACCCCGCGTCACCACCTGTTCCAGCCGTTCGACCAGCGCCGGGTCGGACCGCGAAAGCGGCTCAAACCGGTTGAACAGCGGATCGAAGACATAAGGGCTCGCAAAGACCCCTGCGATCGTCACCCCTGCCGCGGCCATCCAGAACCACAGCCACCACCGCTCGGGCGAACCCCGAATTACCCGGAACAGCAGCATCACCAGAAGCCCCCCAAGCAGCCACACCAGCCCGAACATCTTTGCCTCGTCGCCCAGCCAACTCCCCCAACCCTGTACTGAAAGGCCATATTGGAGCGCGACCCGGTGTTGCCATAGCTCTACCGGCATGCTCAACAGCCCCAGCGTCAGCAGCAGCAGAAACCAGAAGCTGTATCCCTGCGCCCACCGATTGCCCGAAATCCCGCATGCCAGATCCCGCAGCCTGCCCGCCCATCCCGTCAACACGACCAGCAGAAGCGCCGCCGGCAACATCAGCTCGTCCGCCACGGCTAGCTCCCGCCGGGTGCGCCCTAGAGCCGTTGCTCGCGCCAGCTTGTCCCTTTGCAATTCATATGCCGGTGGTCCATGCAGCGCCGCCAGCTCCGCGCTTTGCATTGCCGGTGTCGCCCGCGAGATCCGGGCCTGCACCAGCAACACGCCCACCACGAGCGCTACGGTCGTCAAAACCACCCCGGTCCATCGCATCGATATCCCTCAGTCTGCTCCAACTCCATCGGACCGGCAAACCGCTTCGCGGCGAAACCGGCCTCTCGAACGTCCAATGCTCCAGTACACTTCATTAGCATTCCAACTGCAGGACAATCGGACTCCAGATGGCCCATCGTAACGCCCGCACTCTTCGCGCAATCGCCCTTCGTGTGGCCGCCCCTGCATCCGCGGCAGCTTTGCTCGCGCTACTCTTCACGCCCAACCACGCCGTCAGGGCCGCATCGGATCCCGGCGCCTCCGCAGGCCCGCATGCCTCCGCCACCTCATCGGCTCTCGTTTCCGCCCTCGACGCCGAACTGAAGCGCGCCATGTCCTCCCTCGGCAAGGGTGACGAAAAGGAACCCAAGCCTTACTTCCTCAGCTATGCGGTTTCGGATGGCATCTCCGAGACGGTCTCCGCCCAGTACGGAGCCATCCTCAATTCCGCCGAGGCCCACCACCGCATCGTCGATATTCAGGTCCGCCTCGGCAGCCCCGCAGAGGACAACACCCACGGCGATCATCGCAACAGTGCCCTTACCAGCATGCCGCTCCCACTCACGGATGATCCGGAGGCCATCACCCGCTCCCTCTGGTACGCCACCAACCGAGGCTACGCCCGCGCCCTCGATGGCTACCTGAAGGTCAAAACCGAGCAGCAGGTCCGCGCGAAGGAAGAAGACACCTCGGCCGATTTCTCGAGCGAGCAGCCCGAATCCTCGAAGCTCCTTCCCCCGCCCACCCTCAAGATCGACCGTGCCCCCTGGGAGCAGCGCGTCCGCGAGCTCTCCCATATCTTCACCCAATATCCTGACGTCTTCGGCGATATGGTGCAGTTTCAGGTCACCGATGAGACCGACTACTTCGTTTCCTCCCAGGGCAGTCGCACCGCGACTCCGGGCCACGTCGCCCGGCTGATCATCATGGCGCATGCCCGCGCCGCCGACGGCATGGACCTCGTCCGCGCCGAGACGTTCGAAGCCGACTCCCCCGCCCATCTACCCGACCAGAAAAGCCTCAGCGAGAAGACCACCGCCATGGCCAAGAGCCTTGAGGCCCTGCGCGAAGCCCCCATCACCGAGCCCTTCAACGGCCCGGCCATCCTCAGCGGCCGCGCCGCCGCCGTCTTTTTCCATGAGGTCCTCGGTCACCGCCTCGAGGGCCAGCGCCAGCGCGGAGATGAAGAGGGGCAGACATTCACCAAGCTGCTCGGCAAGCAGATCCTGCCCACCTTCCTCAGCGTCGCCGATGACCCGACCATGGCCGCCTTCAACGGTCACGCTCTCAGCGGCCATTACGATTTCGACGATGAAGGCGAGCCGGCCCGCCGCGTCGATCTCATCAAGGATGGCGTTCTCGAGACCTTCCTTATGTCGCGCCTTCCCGTCGCCAGCGTTCAACACAGCAACGGACACGGCCGCGCCGAGGTGGGTCACATGCCCACAGGCCGTCAGGGCAACCTGATCGTCACCTCCTCCAAAACCGTTCCGGAGTCCGAACTCCGCAACATGCTGATCGCCGAAGCCAAGCGCCAGGGCAAGCCCTACGGCCTCTATTTCGAGGACATCTCCTCCGGCTTCGCTCTCACCACCCGCAACTCGCCGCAGGCCTTCCAGGTCATCCCGCTCGTCGTCTACCGCGTCTACGTCGATGGCCGTCCCGACGAGCTCGTCCGCGGCGTCAACATCGTCGGCACACCTCAGGCCGCGCTCAACAGCATCCTGGCCACCAGTGACAAGCAGGACATCTTCAACGGCATCTGCGGAGCCGAATCCGGCTCGGTCCCGGTAAGCGCCGTCGCGCCTGCCATGCTCGTGAGCCAGATCGAAACCCAGCGCCAGCGCCAGGGCAACGCGCGTCCCCCCATTCTGCCTCCGCCTTCGGCTGATTCCGGCAAAGGAGCTCAGTAGCTATGTTCAACCTTCGCACATCTCTGATCCCGCTCCTGCTCGTCGCCTCTGTGGCCGCGCCAGTCGCCTCATACGCGGCGACCCGTCAGGACACCGCCTCTGACCCTGTCCTCGCCGCGATGCAGGCAGAGCTCGCCCGGGAACAGGCTCAGCTCCTGCTTCCCGGCATGCTCAAGCCTTACTTCATCGAGTACCGGCTCGACGATATGTCCCTCTACGAAGCCGTCGCCAACTTCGGCGCGCTCGTCCAGGAGCAGTCGAACCATGAGCGCATTGTCCGCGTCACCATCCGCATCGGCGATTATCAGCGCGACTCCTCGGGCACTCGCGGAGACGGCAGCGCCTCGCTCGTCGCCACCGACAACAATCCCCAGGCCATCCGCTACGCACTGTGGCTCGCAACCGACGACGCCTACAAGAATGCCCTGCGCGCCTACACTACCAAGCTCGCCGCCCTGCAGCGGTTTCAGGCCCCGCAGACGCAGGACGATTTCGCGCACGCCAAGCCCGTCACCCACATGGACCCGCTCGTCTCGCTCGACATCGATCGCAACGACTGGCGCCACCGCATCCTCGAAGCGAGCGGCCTTTATGCCACCGACCCCGAGGTTCGCGGCTTTGCCTCGGATATCCAGTACTCGTCCGCCAACATCCGCGGCCTCGCCGTCAACCGCTACCTCGTCAACACCGAAGGTACGTCCCTGCGCAACGGATACACTGCCTACGCGTCCAGCATCAATGTCGGAGGCCAGGCCCCCGACGGAATGGGAATCGATCGCAGCAACGGCAGCACCGCCGTCACCGCCGCTGCACTTGAGCCCTGGCCCGCATACCGCAAGCGAGTCCTCGATGACCTGAAGAGCATCGAAGCCCTTCGCACCGCTCCCGTCGTCTCCTCCGAGGACTACCACGGCCCCGTTCTCTTCTCCGGCGACGCCGCCTCCGACGTCTTCAACCGCCTCTTCGTTCCCAACGTCGAAGCGAGCCGTCCCGAGATGGGGACCACCGCGCGCACCGCCGGCCAGTACACCTCCAGCTTCCACGCTCGCGTGCTGCCTGAGTTCTTCAGCGTCATCGACAATCCGCTACAAAAGACCTTCTCTGGCCAGGAGCTGATCGGCGCCTACGACTTCGACGACGAAGGGGTTCCCGCTCAGTCCGTTCCCGTCGTCACCTCCGGAAAGCTTGAGAACTACCTCATCGGCCGCACCCCCATCCGTGACTTCCCCGAGTCCAACGGCCACGGTCGCGCCGCCGTCGGTCAGGCCCCGCGCTCGGAATCCGGCGTGGTCCTGTTTCAGTCGAAAGCTCCGCTCACCCACGAAGCCATTCACGCCCGCCTGCTCGCCATGGCTCGCGATCAGGGCCGCGACGTCTACGAGGTGGAAACCCTGGGCAGCGAGCTCGCGCCCCGCCTCCTGTATCTCGTCCATCCCGATGGCACCCGCCAGCTGGTCCGCGGCGCGGTCTTCGATGAGCTCGACAACCGCAGCCTACGCGCCGATATCGTCGCCGCCGGAGACGACTACTACATCAACAACACCCTGGGAACGATCCCCCAGACCACCGTCGCCCCCAGCCTCCTTTTCGACGACATCGGCGTAAAGCGCGCGACTATCGAACAGCAGAAGCTTCCCTACTACCCGCCCCCTGCCTTACAAGAAGGCCCCGCGAAGTAGGGCGGAAGTATGGAGTATCAATGAAGCCCATCACATGCTTCCCGGCCGTTGCGTTCTTCTTGATATCTATCCAGGCATTTGGTAGCCAGACTCTGCCGAAGATGGCGTCCGACGCCAATCCATCGTATGAAGTAGCTACCATCAAGCCGAGCCGGCCCGACGAGCGAAAGACGGTGGCCGTTCAAGGGACTCGGCTTGTCACGACTGACACGTCTCTCGTCGACCTGATGATGTTTGCTTACGGCGTGCACCAGCTTCAGATAACAGCCGGTCCGGACTGGATCAAAACAGATAAATTTGACCTGGTGATGCAGCCAAACATGCCTGGCCGCGCCAGCACTGCGCAGATGAGATCCATCCTTGAGAAGCTTCTCGCGGATCGCTTCCAATTGAAATTCCATCGAGCTCAGACTGAGCTCCCGGTCTATCGCATCGTGCAGGCGAAAGGCGGAGCGAAGCTCACGCCCACCTCGGCGGAGGCATCGGCGCAGAATACCGCAGCCATTGGGTTTAGCGAAGACGCGATGATCGTAAGAGATGCGACGCTGCCCGAGTTTGCGAGCCTGATGCAGAGATATGTTGCGCTCGATAGGCCGACCGTGGATCACACAGGTCTGACCGGCAAGTACGACTTCAAACTTTCATGGACGCCCGACTTCACGCAATTCAATGGGAGGTCTCCGTGGCCGACCAGGAGCGATCAAGATGCTGGTCCCAGCCTGTACACCGCCATGCAGGAGCAGTTGGGATTAAAGCTGGAACCCGCGAAGGAACTCGCAAATACCCTGGTCATCGACCGGGCCGAAAAGCCCTCGGATAACTAACCAGCTCGAACAGCGCTGGTTCAGCCGCACCAGGTACGGCGGTGAATTCGGTCCGGAAAACGTATGCAGGAGCAGCCGAAACCCATTCAGGGTTAAACCTTAACGCTTCCCGCGATGCTCCGATGGCCAATGCCGTCTGCTACCGAACAGCTAAAACTGAACTGACACCTGCTGAACCCCAAAAATCAACTTGTCCCCTTGATGCGAAACGCGATATCGCCAGTTCTTCACTGCGCCGGCAGCATACCTGCCGAGTATGACATTCGGAGAACTGATCACATCTGCGCCAACCACTTTGCCGGATGTATCAATTCGAAGACGCAGCACTACCGTTCCGTGACCGACTGCACTGGGCACGGCAGCTACTGGCGAATCAATCAACTGCCCCATCAGCCCCTCATCGAACGGGGAGCCCGCATCATCAACAAGCTGTAGCGGTTCACGGTCTCCCTTAACGGCTTGCGCGTCCGATGGGGCGGAAACATCCAGCAGACTAAAGTCGTCCGCGGGAGCCAGAGATTCGATTTGTAGGCGAATTATTAAACCGTTCCCTCCTGGGATTTCGATCGAGCGTGGAATGTATTTCTTCTCTCCGAATTGCTGCGTGTCATTCAGACGGATGGCGAAGCCGTTGGGACGTAGGATCAGCCGAAGCAGGTGGCTGCCTTTGCTCATGCAGTAGGTTGTCTCTGCCAGTCTGACCTCCATGCCCACGCCTGGTAGATCCGGCTCAGTACCGACGCAATCTAAAGTCGCATCTTGCTTCGGCGGAGCTTCAAGAAAGAGGCGATCGCCGTCAGGCATATCCCAGAACGGGTTCAGGGCAGAGTTAATTGCCAGATAGATGCGGTTCTGTACGGCCCGTTTTCCTGTCCGCCAATGCTGCTCACCGTTCCTGACCTCCACTAGATCGGGACCGCCTGTTAGACCGATCACAAGCCGGTAGTGATCCGAATCCTTCCACAGCTCGTCCACAACGCCGGTTTCGGTTGGTTCTCCCGCATCGGAGAACAGTTGGTACGAAGCCTTCAACCGATACGGCTGCGTATTGGCCATCTCAAGTTGTCCCCGTCTCTTTGAGGTTTCGAGTATCTGGCGCAACTGGACACTCTGAGGGGACGCCGTTGCGCTCTGCCCGAGAAGACCACTTGATACCGCCTGCAGCGCGAACACAAGGAACCAGGCTTTACTCAACATAAGAATCTCGTGCCATCTTCCACGCTTAGTTCAGCCGCACCAGATACGGCTGCGCATTCGGGTCCGGGATACGAATGCTCGCCGCGATCCGGTCCGCCGTCGCCCGGTCGCCGTTCACCGGATTGATCCGCACCCAGTGCCCCGTTGGACCGGCAAACTCAATCACCTTCGCCGTCGAGAACCGCCGCAGCAGATCATTCTTCAACTGCACCGCCTCTGCCGGATCCATGAAGGCTCCAATCTGCACACACCAGCGCCCCGCCGGGTCCGACCCCTCCGGAGGCGCAAACGCCTCCACTCTCACCCGCGCCGTCCCCGGCCGGTATACGTCAATCGACTTCGCCGCCGCCAATGACAGATCGATAATTCGTCCATCCACAAACGGCCCGCGGTCGGTGATCTTCACCACGACCGACTCGCCATTGTTCAGATTGGTCACGCGCACCACCGAGCCCATCGGCAGCGTCCGATGCGCCGCCGTCATCGCATTCTGGTCATAGATGCTGCCGTCCGCCGCGTGACGATTGTGATACGGCGGCCCATACCAACTCGCGATCCCCACCTCGCTTGAAACGGGCCGCCCATGCGTCTCCGGCTGCTCACTCGCCGCCGACTGCGTCGTCGTCCCAGCACCATACCCAGGTTCCGGACGTGCCGCCCTCGCGGGCCGCTCCACATCCGCCTGCTGCACCGGCGGTGGTGGAGGCTGGTACACCGCCTGCTGCCGATGATGGCAGCCTGCAAGCGCAGTCACGCCCGCCATTCCCATCGCCAGCCATATTCTTCGCATTGCAGGGGCCCGATTCAACGCGTTATTTCTCCCGTGGCGGCGGAGCCGCACTCGAAACCGCACGCCGGTCATCCATCTTCTGCGCGAGCTTCTCCAGCTCGCGGGCCGCAAACCGCAGCGCCTCCGAGCCGTTCTGGCGCACATCCGGCACCACCTCATCGTTGATGTAGGTCACCACGCGTCGCACATCCTCTTCCACGTGCCGCGCCGCATCGCGCAACTGCTGCTCCCACCGCGAACGCTCCTGATCGCCCATCTTCCCAGCCTCCTGCTCCAGTATTGGAGCCCTCCGCACACCGGTCAATGCCCCCTTCAGCATACTTCTTTCCAAAGGGTGCCTCATTGATAACGCCGGACTTAGCGCCTCACCCATTCCCATTCAACCTCCTCATTCCCCATTCAATGCAGCATGCTGCCGTTCGCTTCATCGCGCTTCCCCGCACCTTCCCCAGTGCATAGGCTTAACCGTGGAATGGATATCCTTCGGCAACATCGGTTGCCCTTCTATTGCCGGCTCAACTCGCTACACTAGAGCCGATACGGTCGTGAAAGCGAAATTCCCTAAGACCCTTGGTCCACTCCGCACGCAAGTCACAATCGAGACCAGGATCCAGGAACAGTAGAGACCGGCCATCTTGACCAATATTTCTTCAGGAGAGAAACCTTCAATGGCAAAGCGCGCAAAGATCTTTGAGAACGCCCTGGTGCAGGTCGCCAAAGGCGGATGGGTTGTTTACGACAAGATCAACTCCATGCTCGGTGACAATCCCAGCTTCACCCCCAAGTGGAGCGACAAGCCGCTGTTGAAGTCCTATCAGAAAGAGAAGCCGCCTCTCGGCTGGCCCCGCACCACGGACTCCCTCTGCCCGCGCTGCATACCGGAGATCCGTCAGCAGATCGTCGACGGCAAGCTGCCTCACGAGATCCTGCTCAACGAGAAGGTCGGCGAGATCAAGGCGCAGATCGTCGAGCGCGACGGCCAGATCCTCATGGTCAAGGACTGTCCCATCCACGGTCACTTTGAGGACGTCATGTCCGTTGACCCGGACATGTTCAAGCACCTGGAAGAGGTCTTCCCGGGCCGCGACATCCGCGCCCACAACGACTCCAAGCTCCACAACCACGGCACCTCTACCGTCACCCATGGCCGTGGATCGGTCCTCACCATCGACCTTACCAACCGCTGCAACATGATGTGCGATCCCTGCTTCATGGACGCCAATCAGGTCGGCTTCGTCCATGAGCTCACCTGGGACGAGATCAAGACCATGCTGGACAACGCCATCACCATCAAGCCCCGGCGCCAGATGTCCGTCCAGTTCTCCGGCGGTGAGCCCACGCTCTCGCCCTACTTCCTCGACGCCGTCGCCTACGCCCGCAAGGTCGGTTACAACTCCGTCCAGGCCGCGACCAACGGCATCGAGTTCGCCAAGTCCAAGGAGTTCGCCAAGGCCGCCGCGGAAGCCGGTCTTCGCTACGCCTATCTGCAGTTCGACGGCATCGGCAACGCAGCCAACTCGCACCGCAAAGTTGGCAATGCGTTCGACGTAAAGCTCCAGGCCATTCACAACCTGCATGAGGCCGGCGTGGACATCGTCCCCGTCACCACCATCGTCAACGGCATCAACAACGAGCAGGTTGGCCGCATCATCGAGTTCGCGCTCGACAATCCGAAGAAGATCAACTTCCTCTCCTTCCAGCCCGTCTCCTTCACTGGCCGCGACGAGGCCGTCTCCGACGAGCGCCGCGCAGCGCAGCGTTACACCCTCTCGCACATGGCGCACGACGTGAAGAACCAGACCGGACTCGGCGAGCCCACCCGCGACTGGTTCCCCATCTCCTTCATGTCCACCTTCTCTGACTGGGCCGACCTGGTTCACGGACCCGATCATGACTGGGGCCAGCTCTCCTGCGGCTGCCATCCCAACTGCGGCATCGGCATGGCGCTCATGATCGACAAGGAGACCAAGGAGGCTGTACCCGTCACCGCCTTCCTCAATGCCGACCGGCTCGCCAAGGATGTCGCCAAGATCAACGACGCCTCCCGCGGCAAGATCTCGTCCATCATCGGCGTCTCGCTCGCGCTGCTCCGCAACTACAAGCCCAGCGAGGCACCCACGCACTTCAAGATCCTCGACCTGCTGCAGAAGTTCGACAAGTGCTTCGGCGCCACCGGCCGCGACTACGGCAAGGTCACCGGCGACCGCACCATGGCCGATATCGAGAAGCGCCGCAAGGACCGCTGGAACTTCCTCTTCATTGCCGGCATGTGGTTCCAGGATCTCTTCAACTACGACTTCCGCCGCACCGAGCAGTGCATCATCCCCTATGCCACGCAGGAAGGCGAGATCTCCTTCTGCGCTTACAACACCGGTGTGGGCTGGCGCAACATCATCGAGAAGATGCACATGACCGCGACCCTCACCAAGTGGTATGAGGAGCACGGCCGTCATGAGATCTTCGCCGGTGGCAAGAAGGTCGGCCTCGAGCGTCAGGAGAAGTACGATCTGGTGCTCAACGATGCGCACGTCAACGCGGCAGCCAACGATACCTTCGAGAAGTCCGGTATCGCCAAGAACGCCCGCGAAGAGAAGATCCGCGCACGCGACGCCAAGATCAAGCAGGAAGCCGAAAACGCCCGCATGGCCAAGCTCTACCGCAAGGAGATCCTCAAGGAACCCGAGGCTCCCGCAGGCTTCATCGCCCTCGGCGAAATCAAGCCCGCAGCCGCGCCAGCCGCCACCGCGGAAGACAAGAACCTCGTCCCCGGCGACTAACCTCTTCAACAACCACAAGCAACAAAGGCCGCCAGCAATGGCGGCCTTGTTGCGTAAGCGAGCTCGGTTTGCTGCGCGGTACCGTCCCCGATCATCACGGCGAATCGCCCATTTCGGATATCCTGAGTCGCATTGGGAGATAGGCACCATGCTCGATGTTCATGCGCCTCACGACAGGATGCACGGATGGAAAGATTTCCTACTGCACCTTCTCACCATCACCATCGGCCTGCTGATCGCATTGGGCTTGGAGGGTTGCGTCGAATGGCAGCATCACCGTCACATGGTGCATGAGGCCGAAGACGCCATGAGTGGTGAAATTGCCCAAAACCGCAAGACGTTGGAATTGCTGAAACAGCCAATTGCGGATCAGCAGAAAGAGCTTGACCAAGATCTCGCGACGCTCGCGCAAATGCGCAGCAATCCGAAGGCTGATGGGAAATCCCTCGGCTTCGGATTTCAGACCCATAGCTTCGACAGCGTGGCTTGGAGAACAGCTCAAACCAGCGGCGTCTTCGCCTATATGCCATACTCTGACGCGAGTAAGTTTGCAGATATCTACGGGGCACAGGAAGGATTGGTCAAAGCGGAGGAGCAGGTCGTCGACGAAGTCGTGAGCGCAGCGGCTCTTCCCTCCACGCAACCGGCACCTTGGCATCCGACAGTTGAGCAGATCGATGAACTCACCACGCGTATCGGGGTTCTTAAGATGCGGCTCTACTTCCTGCAATCCCTGATGGACTCTCTCAGCAAACAGTACGCGACATTCCAGATCAATTAACAACTTCGTGCGCGAGTTTAGCGCTCGTGGGATTCAAGGAACCCAACCCTCCCTCAGGCTCAAGCCCCCACCCCAGCCGCCGCCGCGCAGGACTGGCGCAACAGAAAACTGTCAAGCCCCAGCCCTGTGCATATCGCTACAACCCTCACAAACCAAAGCACCGCCTCGCACAAAATACATGTGACAGCAGTTATGCTCAACTTGATAGAATTAAACTAGAGAGTCAGAGAAGGGCCGCTTCCATGCGGCCCTTTCGCATTTAACTTACGCACCCGAGGAGCCACGCCATGCCTACGCCCGCCGGCCAGTACGCCGTCTGCCGCTTTACCCGAACCAATGGCCGCCGCTGTCAGTCCCCTGCCGCCGGAGTCAGCGCCTACTGCTACTTCCACCTGCGCACCCGGCGCCGTCGTCCGCTCCCATCTCCTCGGCTCGATCCCCGAACCCTCCACCCCGAAACCGTCGACTACCTGCGCGGCTACTGTGCCAACGCCCTCTCCACACTCTCCGGTGTCGCACCCACGGAAAGAGGCGCGTTACAGATTGCGCTCGCCGCAGTCCTCAACGGCCTCAGCTCAGGCCAGATCCCCACCCGCGACGCTGGCCGTCTGCTCAACTGCCTCCAAACCGTCAGCCGCCTTCTTCAATAACCCCAATGAGCTCACGATTTTAGCTGCAAGTCACACCGATCGAATACTTTACAACCACCATACGCCCCCCGGGGGGTACCCCAGGCCCGCACTCGATTGCGTGTAGAATGGCCGCCTATGACCTACCTCCTGGTGCAATACGGAGTTCCGGCGGATGTAAACGCATTCAATCGGTACTACCACGAGACCCACGTGCCCTTGGCGAAGGCGCTTCCCGGCCTCAGGGAGTTCACGGTCAGCGACGGCCCGATAAACCCGCTCGCCGGGACGGCACCGCACCTGATTGCCCAGTTGACCTTCGATTCTCCGGAGGCGGTTGAGGCAGCGCTCGCATCGACTGAAGGCCAGGCAACTGTGGCGGACCTGCCCAACTTTGTCACTGGCGGCGTCTCGATCATGGTCTACACAGCGCGACTGGTTTGAACCTCCAGCTGCCGGTTCTGTCGCGAACCAGCCCCGGACCTAGGCACAAAAGGCCGGATGGAGCGTGAGCTCATCCGGCCTTTTGACAGTAAGTATCGCAAATGCAGAGATCAGGCGCGGCAAAGTCTCCGCCGCGCGGTGCCGGCCAACGCAAGCAGGCCAGTTCCCAAGAGAGCGATCGAACCAGGCTCTGGAGCAATGCCAAGGATGGAAGCGCCCGCAGTGAAGGTGGCGTTGCCGCTGGTGTTGTTAAGGATGAACGAGCCTCCGGAGGTGGAGAACGCCGTGCCGGCAGCCGAGTTTTGCGCGGCGCCAGAGGCGGTGATGGCTCCATTCAGTGTGTAGGAGGCGAATGCCGGTGAGACGGTGTCGAGCACGTCAAAGGTCGGCGAGTGCCCTTCGAATCCGGCTACCTGGATTAAGTCATTCGAAAACACGGTCACTCCGCCGGTCAGAGTCACAGGCGCGAACCCGTTGACGGTAAGGGTAGCCGTAGGAATGAACAGCGTGTACAGGCCGACTCCGGTGACGATCCCGGAGGTGTCGCCGGTTGCCGAAAGCGTAATCAGCTGGTTGGTGAACGCCGACCCCAGCGAGCCGCTGCCGGTTACAGATTCAGTGAAGGTGAGAGGAGTGGCATGGGCAACGAGCGAGAGCGCGGAGAAAAGAAGCGCTCCAGAGGCAAGCCGAGCAAGGTTCATTTTTAGGGGGAACTCCTGAGTCAATGTGTCGAAGCCATCTTGAGAAGGAATGGCTAATGGGATAGATGCCGCGAGGGTCACTTGAGGATGCTTGTAGGGGACTTAATTCGTTTCTTTTCAACGATTGAGCCGCAGTGATTGCATTAGTCTACCCATTCTCGGAATGCCGAAATCAACAACATCCCTCGTGCTGCACGAGCGCATAACACAGAGGGAGTCCCGGGCGGGACTCCCTCTGGCGCTACAGTTCGGTTCTTGATGTCCATCAGCCGATACACATTTTGCGGCGAGCGATGCCCGCAACTCCAGTCAGGCCGGTGGCGAGCAGCAGCAGCGAGGAGGGCTCAGGTGTCACGCCGCCGCCGTCGCCGCCACCAATCTGCGTGGTGAGTGTGTCGTCCTCGCCGAAGGTGAAGGCGTAATAGCTCTCGAACTGCGGCGTAGTGAAAGAGATGGAGTTGTAGTTGCCGATGAACTGGATGATGCCGTTGCCCTCCCGTCCGGAGACGGCACCGCTGGAGATGATCAGCGGAGTGCCACCGAATTCATTGGAGGGGCCACCGTCCAGGACGTTGAAGTTCTCGCCTGCCGTGAAGACAAAAGTTGCGGGGGCTCCGGGGGCGCCGAGAGACCAGACCGCGAAGATGGGGTCGGCAAGAGTCTGTGAGAAGGTGACGGTCTCGGTGTAGGTAACGCCGCCTTCGAGCTGAATGGAGTTGAAGGACGCAGGCGGCGCGTTGCCAACGATGCCCCCCGAGAAGGTGGTGCTGGGACCCCAGGAAGGATAGTTGGTAAGCAAGCCGCTGGTCTGGCCCGAGTAGGTTACGCCAACCGAGCCATACTTCGCGGTGGAGATGGTGCCGGTACCTGTCCCGGGCGACCCTGAGGTGACGCCGGTCCAATGGGTCCAGGCAATGTTGTCGGCGTGGGCGGCAGGGATAGCCGCCACAAGGGTGATAAGGGAAGCAACACAGAGAAGCAGACGAGACAGCCGCATAGGACTCTCCTTCAAGACAGCCAATTTGTGTGAGTGGCCCGGTGGTGCGGGTAATTCGACAGCGCCCTCTTGGTACAAGGAAGACATCTCTAAAATTCTGAGAGTTCAACACCGGTCTTCGATGCACCAGCTTCTTGGCGGGTTGTGTCTTTCACCGAGGGCTTCCCGCCCGCGCTCCTGTGCTACCGGGCTCCCAGAGGGCCTCGGGGACGGGACCACACAAAAGAGAAGGAGCCCCGGGCGGGACTCCTTGTAGCGATTCAAACAGCCAGCTGATTTTTACTGCAGCAGCTGACCGTTCTCAGTCTGTGACTTGGGTTCTTCCTGCGGGATCACCACTGCGGCAGCAATCTTGTCATCCGCATCCAGGTTGAGGAGTTTGACCCCCGAGGTAGAGCGGCCGGCCGAACGGATCGTCTTGGTGTCGATCCGGATGATTTTGCCGAACTGGCTGATCAGCATCATCTCCGTAGTTTCATCCACCAGGTTGATCGCGGAGACCTTGCCGATCTTCGGCGTGGTCTTCATCGAAATGACGCCTTTGCCGCCGCGCGATTGCAGCCGGTAGGAGTCGACCGGGGTGCGCTTGCCATAGCCGTTCTCGCTGACCGCGAGAATCAGGCAGGGCGAGATCCCAAGCTTCTCGTCCAGCTTGGCAAGCCGTTCGGCTGCCTCTGGCGAGATTTCGGGCTGGTCAGATCCGAGCAGCTCCTGGCCATCGGGAGCGCTCGCGCGCGCCGCAAGATCCGCCAGCGACGGCGCATTCGCCGAAGGCAGCGTCATCCCTGCGCCTTCAATCGCTTTCTCCGCTTCGGCGGTAAGGCCGAGCTTCGAGGCGAAATCCAATCGGCGGCGGTTGGTGGAATCGGGCGAAGGCGTCACCGCGGCCCCGATCACATAATCGTCCTTCCGCAGCCGGATGCCGCGATTGCCGGTCGCCGCGCGGCCCATCGGCCGGAGGTCGGCCTCATGGAAGCGGATCGCCATGCCGTCATGCGTCGCGAGGAAGATGATCTGATCGCCGTCGGTAACGCGCGCGGTGACCAGCTCGTCCTCCTTCTCAATGTTGATCGCGATGATGCCCCGCGACATCACGTTCGAGAAATCCTTGAGCGCAGATTTCTTGACCGTGCCGTTCCGCGTGGCGAACAGGATGAATTTGTTCTCCTGCTCCAGATCGCGAACACCGAGGATCGTGACCACCTTCTCGCCAGGTTGCAGATCAATGAGCGACGCGATCGCTTTGCCCTTGCCCGCGGCCCCAACGTCGGGAATGTCATAGACCTTGACCCAGTACACGCGGCCTGAGTTGGTGAAGCAAAGCAGGTAGGCGTGCGTCGAGTCGATGATGAGCTGCGCGACGAAATCCTCTTCGCGCGTCTTCATGCCCAGGCGACCAGTCCCACCGCGGCGCTGCTGGCGATAGACGGAGATTGGGGTGCGCTTCAGATATCCGGTGTTGCTGACAGTGACCGCAACCTGCTCGTCAGCGATCAGGTCCTCCAGCGAAAGCTCGGCGGTCTCGTCGAGAATCTGAGTGCGGCGCGCATCACCGTACTTGTCACGAATCTCGGTGAGCTCCTTGATGATGACGCGGCGCAGCTTGGCCGGCGAGGCAAGAATGGACTCGAGCTCGGCGATATTCTCGCGAACCTGCCGCAGCTCGTTCAGCAGTTCATCGATGGAAAGCTGCGTGAGCCTGTAGAGCTGCAGTTCCAGGATGGCGTCGATCTGCCGATAGCTGAGGATCAGGGTCGCCTGTCCTGCGGCGTTGGTCGGCAGGAACGTAGTGTCCACGGAGTACTTCGCAGGATCGAGCGTCACGCCCCGAAGCTCCGTGCCGCGCAGTGTGATGCGCTTGTTGGAGAAGTAGCTGAAAAGGTTCTCACGGGCGTCGGCGCGGGAGCTGGACTGGCGGATGATTTTGATAACCGTGTCGAGATGGTCCAGTGCGATCTGATATCCGAGCAGAATCTGCTCACGCTCCCGTGCCTTGTTCAGCAAAAAGGCGGTGCGACGGCGGACCACTTCGACGCGGTGGTCGAGAAACGCGCGAATGGCAGCGTCAAGCGGGAGTTCCTTGGGCTGGCCGTTGTGGACGGCCAGGAAGATCATCGAGAAGCTCTCCTGCATCTGGGTGTGCTTGTGGAGCTGGTTGAGAACAATCTGGTGCTCGGCGCCGCGCTTCAGACCGATGACCACCCGCATTCCATCGCGGTCCGATTCATCGCGGAACTCGTCGCGAGCGATGTCGGAGATCGTGCCTTCGTTGACCAGTTCAGCGATGCGCTCGATGAGCTTGGCCTTATTGACTTGATACGGAATCTCGGTAGCGATGATCGCCTGCCGTCCTCCGGAGATGTTTTCGACGTGCACTTTGGCGCGCATGAGAAAGCGGCCGCGTCCAGTCTTATAGGCGTTGCGGATCGTGGTCTTGCCGAATATGAACCCACCGGTCGGGAAGTCCGGCCCCTGAACGTGTTCGAGGACAACGTCGAGGTCACTGCGGATGTCATTGGGATCGCGCTTGGCCGCGTCGCGCTCCAACAGCGCGATCGATGCGTTAATGATCTCTGTAAGGTTGTGCGGCGGGATGTTGGTGGCCATGCCAACCGCGATCCCGGAACTGCCGTTGACGATAAGGTTGGGGATGCGCGCGGGCAGGACGGTCGGCTCTTCCGTGGACTCGTCATAGTTAGGCGCGAAGTCGACCGTATCGGAGTCGATGTCCGCCAGCATCTCTCCTGCGATGCGCGTGAGACGGGACTCGGTGTATCGCATGGCCGCGGGCGGATCCCCGTCCACCGAGCCAAAGTTTCCCTGGCCATCGATCATCGGATAGCGCAGCGAAAACTGCTGCGCCAGACGGACCATGGTGTCGTAGATGGCGGAATCGCCGTGAGGATGGTACTGGCCCATGACGTGGCCGACGACCTTGGCAGACTTGGTGTACTTCTTGTTGAACTGCAGGCCCATCTCTTGCATGCCGTACAGGATGCGGCGATGCACGGGCTTCAGTCCGTCGCGCACGTCAGGCAGCGCGCGGCCGATGATGACCGACATGGAGTAGTCGAGATACGACCGGCGCATCTCGTCTTCGATATTGACCGGAATCAGGAACGCGGCCCCGGGGCCCTGCACGCCAGAGGGGTTGTCGGGCGGTGCGCCGGCGGGAGGTGGGTTGTTGGAGTTTGCGTCCTGTGGAGAGGGGACTTTTGGGTCTTCCGGAAACAGATCGTCGGCCATGTTGGATACTCCTATTATAAGGGTTTTCGACCCCTCCAACGATGGTTCGAACTACCTTTGAATGCGTTACTTAGCGGCTACCTCGGAAAGCCTCCAAAGCGCCCCGAAGGCGCCATGCCGGAGGAGGTCTCAGGAAGCGCTTGTGGGCCTGCGTTTAGGGGTTGCACCAGACCTGCCGGCTAGATTGCCGCGAGCTCAAAATGAGAGCTGTGAAGAAGCTCGCTGATCCCACTTCTTCTACTGCGGAGCTTGCGTCTGCTTACATTCCGAGCCACGAACCTTCGCGCGGAACGTCCAACTGGTTTGTCTTATGCTCAAAATCATGAAGATCTTCATGGTGTCGGGAATTTTGCTGGTCACCCTCTCTGTCGGATCCGGAATGCTCGCCCAGAGGGTCTCGGCGGACGGTGCGGCGCAGACATTCGGGGTGGTCTCGGACCAGTTCTTCTCCGATGTCTATTTCAAATACCAGCCCTCGCTCGGCACCTATTCCGGGTTGCACCAGTACGACCCGCAGCTTGAGGATTACTCGGCTGCGAACATAGCGCGAGAGGTTGCAGCACTGCGCGAGTACGAGAAGAAGGTTGAGGCCATCGACGCGAGCGCGTTGGACGCTTCTATGGCCGCGGATCAGGCCATCCTGCTGAACAATATCCGGTCCATGCTGCTCACGCTGGAGACGATCCGGCCTTGGGAGAAGAATCCGGACACCTATTCCTCCGGCATCACCAATGCGGCCTTCCTCATTCTGGAGCGGCCCTACGCACCTGCGAACACGCGGTTGCGCGCTCTGGTTGCCCGCGAAAAGCTGATGCCGCGAGCCCTGGAAGAGGCGCGAACGAATTTGAAGAATCCGCCGAAAATCTTCACAGAAATCGCGCTGGAACAAATCGATGGCGACATCAGCTTTTTCGAAAAAGATGTGCCGAGCGCCTTTTTCAGCGGAGCGGATGGTGCTGAGATTGCCAACGATCCGGCGGTCAAGGCCGAGTTTGGAAAGACGAATGCGGCAGTTGTTGACGCGCTGAAGAGCTACGCGGCCTGGATGAAGACGGATCTGCTGCCGCGCTCGAATGGGGACTACCGGCTTGGAGCAGAGACCTTCCGCAAGAAACTGGCATACGACGAGATGGTGGATCTTCCGCTGGACCGCCTGCTGCAGGTTGCCATGGACGATCTGCATCGCAACCAGCAGGAGTTTGCCCGGGTGGCGAAGGAGGTGGATCCGGACAAGACTCCGCAGCAGGTGATGGCGGAGCTTGCGGCGATGCACCCGGCGCCTGACCAGCTGCTCACCTCGTTTCATGCAACCTTCGATGAGCTGATCGCGTTTATCCGCGCAAAGCACATCATCACGATCCCCAGCGATGTGCAGCCGGTGCTTGAAGAGACGCCGCCGTTTATGCGGGCTACTACGTTTGCATCCATGGATCCGCCGGGCCCGTTCGAGATGCGATCGAAGAAGGCCTACTTCAATGTGACACTGCCGGAGAAAGGCTGGACGCCGGAGCACATTGCTGAGCACATGGCGGAATTCAATGTGGGCACTATCGTTTCCACCAGCGTGCATGAGGCGTATCCGGGACATTATGTGCAGTTCCTGTGGATGCCTCAGTTCGGAAGCAAGATACGGAAGGTGCTGGGGGCCAACACCAACATTGAAGGATGGGCGCACTACTGCGAGCATATGATGCTCGATGAGGGTTACGCCGCGGCCCCGACCCCCGAGCAGGTGCGACAGGCGAAATTGATTCGGCTGGGGCAGTTGCAGGATGCATTACTGCGCGATGCCCGGTTCGTGAATTCCATTAAGCTGCACACCGGGGAAGGCGAGCCCGCAGGCAAGTGGACCCTGGATCAGGCGACTGACTTTTTCGTAAACGACGGCTACCAGACTGGCGCTGTGGGGCTGGTGGAAACCAAGCGCGGCACGGGCGATCCGACTTATCTTTACTACACGGTCGGCAAGCTGGAGATCATGAAGCTGCGAGAAGACATGAAAAAGAAACAGGGCGCGGCTTTCGATCTGCAGCAGTTCCATGACAACTTTATGCGGCAGGGATTTGCGCCAATCAAAGTGATCCGGAAAGCCATGCTGGGAGACGATTCGCCGGTGCTGTAGTTACGCGAGCCGCGTGCGCGCGAGACACGGCGGCAGATGAGCGCCGCGCAGGAAATGTACGTCGATTGCGCTGAAGACTCGACCTTCTGCTTTCACTCCAGAGAAATTCGTGTCGTGGTCCACCGTTGCGCCTTCGAGGCTGGCGCCGCGCAGGTTGGCGCGAGTGAAATCAGTTCCGCAGAGGTTCGCATTGCTGAGGTCTGCGCCACCCAGATCGGCGCCGCAGAGGCGGGTTCCGGTAAGGTCGACACCGGCGAGCTGCGCTCCCATCAACTCGGCGCCCGACAGGTTAACTCCGCGGACGGAGGCGTACCGCAGGTCGGCCTGCCAGAGTTGGGCTCGGCGCAGATTCGCGCCATTCAGGTTGGCGCCTCGCAACTGGACGTCTCGGAGAATTGCGACTGAAAAGTCGGCGCGAGCCAGCTCGGCAAAGCGAAGATCGGTTCCGCGGAGGTCCGCCCCGGAGAAGTCGGCGTCCGAGAAATCGGATTGGCGGAGATCGGCACATTGGAGACTTGCACCCACCAGCTCAGCGCCTTGGAGGCGCACACAAACGGCCGGACATCGGGAAAGGTCGAGCCGGACCCCTCTTACGCCAAGGCTCCGAAGCCAGATGGCGTGCGATTCGAGCCGCCGCAAGAGAATCGGTTCAGCCATGGACTCGGCCCCCTGGAACTCGCCATGAGTATATCGCCCAGATGCGGTCAGCCGGCTTTGAACATCTGGCGCATGCCGCGGAGAGCCTGACGGGTGCGCTCTTCGTTTTCGATCAGGGAGAAACGGACGTGAGTATCGCCGAACTCCCCGAATCCGACGCCGGGGCTGACGGCGGTCTTGGCATCGTTGAGGAGTTTCTTCGAGAACTCGACCGACCCGAGCGCGCGGTATTGCTCAGGGATGCGGGCCCAGACGAACATCGTGGCCTTGGGCATCGCCACCGGCCAGCCAATCTTGTTGAGGCCATTGACCAGCACGTCACGGCGCGACTTGTAGTTGGCGACGATCTGAGCAACGCAATCCTGAGGACCGTCGAGAGCGGCGATGGAGGCCACCTGAATGGGAGTAAAGGTTCCGTAGTCGAAGTAACTCTTGATGCGGCCGAGCGCGTACACGAGTCGGGGACAGCCGACCATGAAGCCGACGCGCCAGCCCGGCATGTTGTAGCTCTTTGACATGGTGAAGAACTCGACCGCGATGTCGCGGGCTCCGGGAACCTGCAGGATCGACGGGGCGCGGTAGCCGTCGAACACGAGGTCAGCGTACGCCAGATCGTGAACGATAAAGATGCCCAGGTCACGGCAGAGCGGTACCAGCCGCTCAAAAAACGAGAGCTCCACGCACTGTGTCGTGGGGTTGGCGGGAAAGTTGAGGATGAGCAGCTTGGGGCGCGGGTTCATGCGCGGCAGCTCGTATTCCAGCCGGGCGATCAGGTCGTCTGAGGTGGGCAACTGCTCGTGTACACCTTCGTCAAACGGGATACTCTGCACGCGCGAGCCGGCGATCACCGGGCCGAAGATGTGGATGGGATAGCTTGGATTCGGGACGGCTACGGTGTCCTGCTCATCCAGGAGCGCAAGGCACAGATGGGCGATGCCCTCCTTGGAACCGATGGTCACGATGGCTTCCGTCTCGGGGTCAAGCTCCACCTCGTATCGACGCTTGTACCAGTTGCAGATAGATTTGCGCAGCCGGGGCAGGCCACGGGAGAGAGAGTAGCGGTGGGTTGGAGTCTTCTGCGCCGCCTCGATGAGCTTGGCGACGATGTGCGGCGGAGTGGCGCCATCTGGATTGCCCATGCCGAAGTCGATGATGTCCTCGCCACGTTTGCGGGCAGACGTCTTCAACTCGCTGGTGATATTGAACACATAGGCGGGCAGCCGTGTCAGCCTTCTAAACTCTTCCATGCATCTCTTCCGTTCCGGGGTGCGTTGAGGATTCTCACGTGAGCACAAGGCGGACAAAGCCTGTCCCTCCCGCTCAAGGGCAACTCGCGTTCCAATGTTACTTTGCTTTGAACAGGACCTTGATGGGCACGGTGCGCGGCGGGTAACAGGACGCGTTATCACACGCCTGGTACTTCAGCGCGCCTTCGAGTGTGTGTTCTCCAGCGCCCGCGACGACTGGAAGCTTGACCGTAAAGCTTCCGGCGTACACATCCAATTTGGTGCCTGGGTCGAAGCTGAAGCTATACGGCACCCCATGCGGATACTGCGGCACGCCAGCCTTCACTCCGGCGGCCGGCTGCAAGGTCACCGCAGTCGGAATCAGGAAGTCGGACTTAGGGGTGTGCGAATTTACGTGATATCCGCTGGCAATCTGAAAGCGCAGCTCGAGCATCGCCTGTTTATTGGCGGCCACGGTCTGCGGCTCTGCTGCGTAGGTGACATAAGTCTTGCCTTTGGCGGGCGCATTCATATTCAGCTGCGCGGACGCAGTGATCGCAGGAGAAACGGTCAGGGCAAAAAGAGCGACGATGGCGAGCGTGGGTTTCATATCAGTCATTGGCGGCGATGGTCTTCTTGACCATGGCCTCGAGCTGGTCCTTGCCTCCAAGGCCGGCAGTCACCTGCACGACCTTCCCGCTGCGATCCACATAAAAGGACATTGGCAGCACCTCGGAGTCGCTCAGGTACGCCTTCTCGGCGTTGGAGTCGGAGAGGAGGATGGGATAGGTGACGCCGAGCTGACGGGTACTTGCGGCAATCTTATCCCGCCCGACTTCCGCATCGTAGGTCACACCCACGACCTCAAATCCCTGGGCCGAATATTTCTTCTGGAACTCCTCGAGCCAAGGCATCTCGATCTTGCAGGGGTCGCAATAGGTTCCCCAGAAATTGAGCACAAGTGGATGACCCTTGAAGTCTTTGAGCGAAACCTTTTTTCCCTGCAGATCGACAAGCGTGAAATTCGGCGCAGGTTTCCCCAGCAAGGGCGAAGCTGATGGATCGGGCTCCGGTGTGCGCACGATGACTGCTTGATCGGCTCGGCGCTGGGCCTCAAGCCTGCGATGGTGCAGGTTCTCGACGCCGGACCAGACGACCAGTCCTATTCCGCCGATCATGATGAGGAGCAAAAGCGCTCGTCGGAACACGAGGAAGGTTCCTTTCAGGACGCGCCCCGCAGGGGCATCTCTTCAAGTCTACAACTTGCGCGGGTTCGGCGGGGCGCCTCTGCTAGCATGCGGAAAGACTTGGCAATGACCTCCAGTCCCCAGCCCGACCGTACTCCTGCGTCCGAACTAGTGCGCACGGAAGCACGTGCGCTGCTGGAGCTCGCAATTCGGCTGGATGGGCCCATGCAGACCGCGTTTGGGAAGGCGACGGAGCTGGTTGCCGACGCGGCATCCCGGGGCAAACGCGTGATCGTGCTGGGGATGGGGAAGAGCGGCTTGATCGCCCGAAAGATTGCCGCGACGCTATGCTCCACCGGCACACCAGCGCACTTTCTCCATCCGGCAGAGGCTCGCCACGGCGACCTGGGGATGATTGCCGCCGGCGACTTGATGATCGCGCTGAGCGCAAGCGGTGAAACGGAGGAGCTGCTGGAGTTGCTGCCGATGCTCGAGCGGCTCGGATGCACGCTGATCAGTTTGTGCGGTGCGGCGGAGTCCACCCTGGCTCAGGCCAGCACGGTGTGCCTGGACGCTAGCGTGGCGCGAGAGGCCGGCGCGTTAAACCTAGCTCCGACTGCCTCAACGACAGTGATGCTTGCGCTGGGAGATGCGCTGGCGCTCGATGTATCGCATCGGCGCGGGTTCGAAGCCGAAGATTTCGCAGACCTGCATCCCGGAGGGCGGCTGGGCCGTCGGCTGGCGCGGGTAAAGACGCTGATGCACACCGGCGATGCGCTGCCCCGGGTTGAGGCGGACACCGCCATGACCCAAGTGATTCACGAGATGTCGGACAAAAAGCTGGGTATGACGACCGTGACCGATAGAGGACGGCGGCTACTGGGCATGATCTCCGACGGCGATCTGCGCCGTCTGCTGGAACGCGATGGGCCCGGCGCACTGGCACACACGGCAAGCGAGATCATGAACACGGCTCCGGTCACAATTTCGCCGGATGCCTTTGCTGGCGAGGCGCTGGCGCTGATGGAAGAGCGCAAGATCACATCGCTGATTGTGGCTGAAACGGGGAGCGAGGTGCTTGGAGTGCTGCACCTGCATGACCTGTGGGCAAGCTCCCGATAAATTACTGCGCGCCGGCCCGCGGCCAAACGCGATCGAGAAATAGATAGCCGTCGCGCTGCGCATCGGGCTCAGCGTGTGCATTTGGGTCGAGATGCATAACCTGCCAATGAGTGGGTTCGTTGTAGGTAGGCCACTTCGGCAGGCCCGGGCCATTCGGATCCCCGCTGCGGGCGAAGTTGACCCAGTACTGCTGCATCAGCTCGGAGACGGCTCGGTCTTCCGGTCGAATCTTCATCTCCGCCCTCGAGTCGAGCGTGCCGAAGATGTACTCGATATCGTCCGAGTGAAAGGCTCCTAGCGCAACCGAGTGATTGCGATCGCCCGGCGAGGCGAAATCGAAGAAGTAACGATAGACGGGAGCCCGGCTGGTTCCGGCTTGGGTATCGAGCCACTTCCAGGTGGAGAATGTGATGAACTTGTCTCCGGCATAGTCGTAGCCGGAGCGGACGGCCTGATCGTCCGTTGTCGCCGGAAAGAGCTTCAGAAACTCCTGCGCCGACGAGCCGAAGTCTTTCTGGGCTAACTGTGCAAATGAAGACGGCGATTCGAGCGAGGCGGTTTGTCGGTCATCGGAGTTCCACCCGCCGAGCGTGGGCACGCGGGCCTGCTTGCCCTCTGCGTAAATGTGCGCAGAGGAGTCGGGCAGGAAGTACCCATCGACGATCGGCCGGAACGAGGGTGCGGGATCGCGTGGGCGATTCTTGAATGCGTTTACGATCTCGTCTGTACCGAGCTGCCGCAGATAGAAGAGGCGAGCTGACCCGAAGGCATGTTCCGCCCAGCTTGCGTTGCGCTGCTCTGCCTGAGCAAGTGGGAAAGATTTTGGCCGCTCCGCAGCGAAATCGGCTCCGCTTTCCCCAATGGCTTTGGCGAAGAGGTCCTTGGAGACGGGCGAGGCCATGAGGATGCTGACGGAGCTCGAGCCGGCCGACTCTCCGAAGATGGTGATGTTGCCGGGATCACCACCGAAACGGGCTATGTTGCCGCGCACCCATGCGATAGCTGCTGCCTGATCCATGAGGCCGTAGTTGCCGGAGGCGTGGTGCGGCGACTCGGTATCGAGCTCAGGAAGGCTCAGAAAGCCGAAGATGCCGAGACGGTAGTTCATGGAGACGACGATCACGCCACGGCGGGCGAGGAACTCGCCGTTCTGGCGGCTCTCGGAGGTGCCGCCGGTTATGAAGCCGCCGCCGTAGATCCAAACCATGACGGGAAGGCCGGCAGGCTTCTTCGATCGGGTAGCCTCCGCAGGCGCCCACACATTGAGGGTGAGGCAGTCCTCGCTCGGGCCCGGATCGTGGAAGATCATATCCGGGTAGCTGGCGAACTGAACGCAGTGCGAGCCGAAGTCGCGGGCCTGGAGAACGCCCTTCCATCGACCGGTGGGCTGCGGAGGTAGCCAGCGCAGATCTTCTACAGGAGGAGCTGCGTAGGGAATTCCCTTGTAGGCCATCACCTTCTGATCTGAGGTCAGGACTCCCTGAATCTTCCCGCTGTCCGTCTGAATGGGTTTAGGCAGTTGCTGTGCAGCTGCGGCCACACCTGAAAAAGCGGGAATAAGCCCTGTAAGCACTGCTGTCCGGAGTAGCACTCGACACATGAAGGTCTCCGTTCGCAAGGTACCACAGGGGTCGCAGCGCCCTATGAGGCCTGATGGGGCTCGAGCAGCAGATTGTCGATGAGTCGCGTCGTCCCCACCCACGCCGCGACGGCAATCAGTGCGCCGGCGGAGACGTCCTCGACGGGGAGAAGCGTGTCCGGATCCACTACGGCGACGTAGTCCAGCCGGACGTCCGGATCGCGAGCGAGGAATGTCCGGAGAAGGTTGAGAATCGCCTTTGCTGAGCCTTCGCCTGAACGGACCAGTTCCGCGGCCGCTTGGAGCGCATGTGAAAGAGCAAGTGCCCGCTGGCGTTCGACGCTGCTGAGATAACGATTGCGCGAGCTCATGGCCAGACCGTCGGGCTCTCGCACGATGGGGCAAATTACAAGCTCAACCGGCAGGTTGAGATCACGGACTACGTGGCGTAGAACAGCAATCTGAGCAGCGTCCTTCTGGCCGAAGTAGGCCTGCCCCGGCTGCACGATATTAAAGAGCCGAGTGACGATTGTGGCCACTCCGCGGAAGTGGCCAGGGCGCGAAGCGCCGTCCAGCCGTCCGCCAATCTCGCCGGGGTCCACGAACGTGGTGTTGCCCGGCGGGTACATTTCTGCGGCGGCAGGGGCAAACAGAAGGTCAACGCCGTCCTGCTCGAGCTTCCGGCAGTCCTCCTCAAAAGTGCGGGGATAGGCGGCGAAGTCTTCGTTCGGACCGAACTGGGTGGGATTGACGAAGATAGAAGCCGCGACTGTATCGCAGCCCGCAGTGGCTGCGGCAACAAGGGACATGTGTCCGGCGTGAAGCGCACCCATTGTGGGCACCAGGCCCAGGCTGCGGCCGGTGCGGCGAAGTTCGCCGCAGGCATCACGCATATCGGCGGAAGTGTGACAGATGCGCATGGTCCCGCTCTGTCTACCCGTGGCGCGCAGCAGGCTCAATCAACTCCAGTTCGCTGCGCATTTCTCGCGGAAGATGATAGCTTTCGCTGTCGCGGGGGAACTCGCGCCTGCTGACATCCGTTCGAAATCGGGAGAGTGCCTCACTGAAAAAGCCGACTGCATCTCCGTATTGCCGGGCGAACTTGGCGTGCGGCGCAAAGGTGAGGTTGAACAGATCGTGGAAAACCAAAATCTGCCCGTCGCATTCGGGACCGGCGCCGATGCCGATGGTGGGAATCGTGAGCTGGCTGGTGATATCGGTTGCCAGCTCCCGGGGTATGCCTTCGAGTACAACGGCAATGGCGCCGGCCTGTTCGAGCGCTTCCGCGTCCCGACAGAGCCGGTCGTAAGCCTCCCAGGTCCTTCCCTGCACCTTGTAGCCGCCCATCCGATGCACAGATTGAGGAGTCAGACCGATATGGCCAACCACCGGGATTTCGGCATCCGTCATGCGCCTCACCAGCGAAGCACGCGGCTGGCCTCCCTCGATCTTGACTGCCTGGGCGCCTGCTTCTTTGATAAACCGGAGCGCGTTACTGAGGCCATCCAGCTCGGACAAGTGGTAGGAACCGTAAGGCATGTCCGCAACTAAAAACGCACGGCGCAAACCGCGTGCAACGGCACGGGTGTGGTGGAGCATCTCGTCCATCGTGACTGGAAGGGTGTTGTCATATCCCAGCGCGACCATCGCAAGAGAATCGCCCACCAGGACCAGATCGATCCCGGCCTCGTCGACCAGACGCGCGGTCGGGTAGTCGTAAGCGGTGAGCGCCACGATGGGGATGTGTGCCTGCTTTTTCTGGAGGAGAGTGTCGGCTGTGATGCGGACAGGAGGATCTGCCGCGCCGGGGCGGCGGAGCTGTGTGACAGACATTGGTTTCTCCAGTGCCACTCCGCAAGAGGCGCGGATGCGGCCCGAACGGGTCCAGTATACGACTCCGGATTCCAACTTTCGGATTTCCACGTCTAACATGCGCCGGCTGGGCGGTGACGGCAGCAACAAGTGGCAGCATTCTGACGGACTTGCCAGAGGCGACCCCGGTTCCTATAATCGGCATCATATTGCCTCGCAACTGCGCGTGTGGCACTGGCGGACAGGGTTCGGCGACAGAGTCGTACCGCCGCCCGATGAATCCGGCGGCGGGCATCAAAGTAAAAAGTTTGAGTTATCCGAGGAGTCTTTGAATGAAGAAGGTACTGCTATCCTCTCTCTTGGCGTGTGCCGTTAGTGTTCCGGGCCTAACACTCGCTTCCTACGGCCAGGCTGCTCCGGCGGCTGGCCAGGCCTCCAGCGGCGCGGCGCAACCAGCGGCCCAGGGCGCCGGCGGTGCTCCTCAGTGCCCGCCGATGGCGGATGCGGAATATAAGTCCTACAACGATGCGATGGGTCAGACTCAACCCCAGCAGAAGGCGGCTGCGCTTGAGGCATACCTGACGGCGTTCCCGAATTCCTGCGTTAAGGCCCAGACTCTTCAAATCTTGATGGCGACGTACTCGCAGTTTGACGCTGCAAAGACGCTGGAAACGGCCGACAAGATCCTCCAGTTGGATCCGAGCAATCTTCAGGCGCTGTACGCCGAGGCGTTGCTGCGACGGCAGAGCGCGGATTCCCAAACAGATCCGGCTGCAAAGCAGAGCGCATTCGATGCCGCCGCTGCTGCTGCCCAGAAGGGCTTGACTGCCCCCAAGCCGGCAGGCATGTCGGACGCAGATTACGAGAAGCTGAAGTCAGCGGCTGTTCCGGCGTTTTACGGCGCGATCGCCTCCGCTGCTCTGAACAAAAAGGATGCGGCCACGGCCGTTGAAAACTATAAGAAAGAATTGGCGTCCGTGCCGGTAGCCCAGACCCAGACACCCGGTCCGCTGCTGCAGGACACGTACTATCTCGGCTTAGCGTACATGCAATCCAACCCGCCGGATTATCTGAACTGCGCCTTCTATACCGGCAGGTTCGTTTCGATCGCGCCGGAGCCCTACAAAACACAGTACGCCAGCACGCCGAAATATTGCTATCACAAGTTCCACGGCGCCGATGATGGATACGATCAGTTCCTGGCCGCCGCGGCCGCAAACCTGAACCCGCCCGACGGCCTGTTCGCTGGAGTCAAGCCCGCTCCGACAGCGACAGACATTGTGAACCAGGTGATCCAGAGCACCCCCGATCTTGCAACGCTGGCGATTAGCGACAAGGAGTTCATCCTGCAGAACGGAACTCCGGATCAGGCCGCGAAGGTATGGGACACCATCAAAGGCAAATCCTTCCAGATTCCGGATGCGCTCGTGATTGCTTCGACTCCTGCGCAATTGCAGGTGGCCGTGTCGGACGATGCCAAGCAGTCGAAGACGGCGGACTTCACCTTCAACATGAAGCCGCAGGACGAGGCGACTACGGCAGCAGCGAAGAAGCAGCAGGCGGCAATCACTGCGGCAACAGCCGTGGGCCAGACGGTGACCCTGCAGGGCACGTACGATTCGTTCACCCCCAAGCCGATCATGATCACCATGAGCGACGGCGAGGTGGTTCTCCCCAAGGCGGCACCGACCCGGGCGCCCGCGCGTTCAACGACACATCGCGCTCCGGCACGCAAAAAGTAATTCCAGAGCGTAAGCAGCAAAAGGGGCCCGGCGACCGCCGGGCCCTTACTTTTGCAGCGCTACTCCAGAACGATCTGATGGGCTCCTGCTGAGGCGCGGCTGATGTAAATCTCGGAGTCGATCCCGGTGGCCTGCTTATAACCATTGCGCATTGACTGGGTGAAAGCTTCCACTTGCTCAGCGGCGACCAAATTCACCGTGCAGCCACCAAATCCGCCTCCGGTGAGGCGCGCTCCAAAACAACCGGGCTGCTTGTCTGCCAGTTCCACAAGCAGATCGACCTCAGGACACGACGCCTCAAAGTCATCACGAAAACTCACGTGCGCTTCGTGCATAAGCCTTCCGAATCGGCTTAAATCGCCCGCTTGGAATGCCTCGACGGCCGCAAGCACGCGATTGTCCTCAGTGATGACGTGGCGGCAGCGGCGAAACACGTTCGCAGGCATCTCGCTGCCCCAGCGCTCGAGGTCCTCCACCGTCGCGTCCCGCAGAGCCTTGATCTCCGGCCGGTGAAGGTGCAGGATTGCAGTGCCCTGTTCGATTTCGGCGCGGCGCGTGTTGTACTCGCCCCCCGCCACCGAGTGCTTGACCATCGAGTTGCAGATCACAATCCGAACATCGGACGGGATCGGGACAAGCGTGTATTGCAGGGATCTGCAGTCGATCATCACCGCGTGGTCCTGCGCACCGCAGCAGGAGACAAACTGGTCCATGATGCCGACATTGGCCCCCACAAACTGGTTCTCGGCTGCGCGGCAGAGCTGAGCGGTTCTTTCAAGAGGAAGATCGAAGCTCGTCACCCCCAGTACCGCACATGCGGTGGCGACTTCGATTGCAGCCGAGGAACTGAGGCCCGCCCCCAGCGGAACGTCACCTTCCACGGTCATAGAAAAACCGTCGGCGACGGGCACGCCATGTTGGCGGAGCACCCAGACGACCCCGGCAATGTAATCCGCCCAATGCGTTTCGGCTCCTGCCCGAAGCTCGCGGAAGCGGCGATCCAGAAATGAATCGAGAGGCTCATCCAAGCGTTCGCTGAAGTTTACGGACAGTACTACCAGACGCCCATCGGTTCTTCGGCTGATGGCTACCAGGGTTTTGAAGTCAATGGCCGCAGGCAGCACAAAGCCATCGCAGTAGTCAGTGTGCTCGCCAATCAAGTTCACGCGGCCGGGAGCAGCAAAGACGAGCGCCGGCGTGCCGAAGCCATCGAAATGCCGGGCCGCGAGTTCAGCAGGAGTATGCATAAAGTGGATGCTTCCGTTGCGGGCTCAGCCCGCGTAGTGTTGCTCGGGCAAGGCGCGGAGTCGCGCCGCTGCTGTCTCAGCTGTGATATCGCGCTGCGGCATGCCCAGCATCTCAAAGCCGACCATAAACTTGCGGATCTCCGCCGAACGCAGCAGAGGCGGATAGAAATGAGCATGGAAGTGCATGAAGTCGCGACCCTGGCCATGAACTGGGCTCTGGTGGAAACCCATGGTGTAGGGGAAGCTGACCTGAAACAAATTGTCGTAGCGAGTGGTAACGGATTTCAACATCTCGGCGAGACCAGCCTGCTCGCTCACGGAAAGTTCGACGAAGCTGCCGAAGTGACGGCGCGGAAGCACCAGAACCTCAAACGGCCACACCGCCCAGTAGGGCACGAGTGCTATGAAGTGTTCGTTCTCAATGACAATCCTCGCCTCAGGATGCGCCAGTTCCGTACTGACGTAATCGCACAACAGGCAGGATCCGTGTTCCTCGCGATAGGAATGCAGGGATGCAAGTTCGCGCAGCGGCTCATCCGGAATGTGCTCGGTTGCCCAGATCTGGCAATGCGGATGAGGATTGCTCGCCCCCATCATCGCCCCGCGGTTCTCAAAAATCTGGACGTGATTGATCCAGGCAAGCTCGCTCAGCGCAGCCGTCTCCAGCGTCCAGGCCTCAACAACGCGAACGATATCCGCGACCTCCATCCGCGCGAGCGTCAACGAGTGATCCGGATGGAAACACAGCACGCGGCAGCGGCCTCGCTCCGGTTCGGCGATCAACAACGGAGACGATGCGGGCGTCACATCCGCGGGCAAGTCGGGCAGCAGCGCCGGAAAATCGTTGTCAAAGGCAAAGACGCCGGTGTACTTCGGATTGTGCACTCCGCCGGACCGCGCATTGCCAGGACAGAGATAGCAGGTCGGGTCGTAGTGGATCGCCGGAACGGTGCTGGGCGCCGTCTCCTCACCTTGCCAGGGTCGCTGCGTACGCTGGGGCGAGACCAGGATCCACTCTCGCAGCAGCGGGTTGTACCGCCGGTGCGGTATGGAATCAAGAGAGTGAGAAGCTGTTGCCACCTGCAATCCTTTTCAGACAGGAACCTGCCGTACTTAGTGTATGCGACTGCAATTACGCGCGGCCGGGTTGTGCCGTCTCGGCAGCCTGATCCTCTGTCACCGCACGCAAATTCACACCACCTGCTCGAGCGAAGAGAAGCCCCGCGGGAATCACAGACAGAAAGGTCACGGTCAGCAGCATTGCTCCGCATGCGGTTGCGGCTTCTATGGGCGCTCCGTAGAACTCGTGCATCGCCGCAGCAGTGACGGCAATCTGCGTGAACCAGCCAATCACCGGCAGTTGCAGCAGAGATCCTCCAATGCTGGCGCCCATCAGCAACATGGTGCGCGAGAAGCTCACGCTTGCGAGCTCGGGCGTATCGGCGAAAGCGTGTAAGGTCTGCATATAAGCGCAACCAATCAGCACCCACATGGCGAGTGAGAGAAGAACGGCGACGATCAAGTCTCGCGCAGAGGAAATGGTGTTCAGGCCCTCTTGAAAATCCTGGATCTTGTCCGCAATGCTGTCCGCCATCGGCCGCGAGAGCCTTCCGAGCACTCGACGGACCAGCCCAGCGATCATGCCGCCCGCGGCCCGCAACGATGCGGCGAATATAGCGATCAGGACCGTGCCGGCAACGGAGATGAGCCCGGTACGAACGAAGATCTCATGGTGCGGCAGATCGCGAGGAACAAACAGCAAGGCTCCTGAAAAGATGGCCGCCGCGGCGCCAAGGTCGAACATCCGCTCCACAGTATAGACAGCAAATTGCGTGCTCGTGGAAAGCCCTATACGGCGCGCCACCAAGGCTGGGCGAATGACATCGGCAATGCGGCCGAAGAGCGCAACCGCAGTGAAGCCGATGAACTGAGGTGCAACCAGCGAGAACACCGGCACCCTCTTCTGCGCGGAAACGAAGACGGACCATCGAGCCGAGCGCAACCAGAAAGAAATGTAGATCAGCGCTACACCCGCAGCGATATGCATCCAGCGGATATTCCGGACCTGGTGCCAGAAGGCCGCCCAGTCAAAGTGGATCCGGCTGCGGTTTGCGGCGATCAGGATAGCCAGCAGAATGGCAATCGCCAGCAGGACGAGCCCCTTGCGATTCTTCATGGGCAGCAAACTCCTCCGCGGCGCTTTCTTTATGGACGGCTCAAAGCTGCCCGCGTGCTAGCCAGGGTGGCTAACTTGCGGCGGTTGAATTCGCGAATTACGCGCGCGACATAGGCCCGCGTCTCGCGATACGGCGGAATGCCATGATACTTATCCACAGCAATGGGACCGGCGTTGTAGGCTGCGAGCGCCAGCGCGATGTTGTCCTTATAGCGCGTCAGCAATTGATCGAGGTATGCCGTGCCTCCGCCGATGTTCTGCTCCGGGGCAAAGCTGTCCTGTACGCCCAGAGTCGATGCCGTAGCCGGCATAAGCTGCATAAGTCCCCTGGCACCCGTTCGAGAGACCGCGAGCGCATTCCCATTGCTCTCCGCTTTGATCACAGAGGCCAGCAGGTCGGCGTCGATATTGTGCTGTTCCCCGGCCCGGGCGAGCATCTGCGTCATCTCTGCCTGAGTAAGCGGCTCCGCCGAGCGGGGAGCAGCCTCTACCGCCGGAACTGCCGGCGGATCCGGAATGCTTTCGACGCTGACCACCGAGGCAGCAGGGACCTCAACATAGTTGACTGCGTCCCCTGTGGTCACGGTCGTGAGCAGAAAAAGCCGAACGTGATCGCCTGCGGCTTCTTGTCGACTGCAGTCAAACTGGCTTCCGCTGCGCAGAGTGATGCGTTCTGCGGCCCTCGCCGACAAGAACGCGGAGACCGCAAGGGTCAACACGGCCGTAGCCAAGCGGATTCGATGGAATGACTGCATAAGGGCCGGTCATACTTATGGTACGACGGTTCGTGCGCCCTGTGGCAGCTACGGATATCATGCCGTCTACCACCTCCGCAGTAGGCCGGCGTTTCAAGCTGCGGGAAAGAGACCCGATTTTGACCATGAGCGAGGCCATCGAACAGGTACCCGGATTCCTCTTCATCGACCATGTCGCGGTCTCCGTGACACCCGGTGAACTGGAGGCGCAGGTGGCCCTCTACAGGGCTCTGGGGTTTGAGGAGCTGCACCGTGAAGACGTGCTGGGAACGGACCAGGTACGAGAGGTTCTGTTACAGATGGGCTCGGGACCAAACAGGATTCAGCTGCTGGAGCCCCTCACGCCAACTTCTCCAGTTGCCAGACAGATCGAGCGAAATGGGGGACGCGGTGGCCTTGCTCATCTGGCCTTTCGAGTCAGTAACATCCACAAGGCGTTCGCCTACATGAATCATCAGGGATTCCAGATCATCGACCCGGCGCCTCGAAACGGCTCAAGAGGAACAATCGTCTTCTTCGTCCATCCCAAGGGTGCAGCTGCGGGGCTCGGTTACCTGCTTGAGGTCGTGCAGGAGGGCAGTCATGCCTGACGAGCGCCCGTATGCCGAGCCACTCAACTTGCGCGAGCACTTCCCGCCTTTATCGACACTGGAATGGGAGGCGGCAATCCGCCTCGATCTGAAAGGGGCGGATTCCCGGAATCTCATCTGGCACAGCAATCAGGGAATCGATGTTCTTCCTTATTACCGCAGCGATGCCCTCGCCGGATTGGAGGGCCAGACGTCCACAGTTCCAGGTCAGTTTCCATTCGTGCGCGGAACAGGCCGGACGTGGCAGATCAACGAAACCGGCCAGATTCCGGAGCATGCCATCCGCGCTGACCTGGTGCTTGAGGCCGGCGGCAACTCCGTCCAGCAGCTTGGCATTGCGCTGGCCGAAGGTGTGGAGCGGCTTGCGTCTTTGAACGAAAACCGCAGCGTGGACGTGGCCGCCCAGGAACTCCAGTTTGTCTTTGCAATCGGCTCGAGCTACTTCTTCGAGATCGCCAAGCTGCGCGCAGCACGCATGCTGTGGGCTCATGCGGTAGATCAGTTTCAGCCCGCCGACCCCAGCACCTGCCGAATGAATCTGCATGCGCGGACGGCGCGGATCAACAAGAGCCTGAGTAACCCACACACGAACCTGCTGCGCGCCACTACAGAAGCGATGTCGGCCATCATCGGTGGGTGTGACTCGCTGATCATTGAGCCGTTCGGGTTTGCGGAGCATCTCGCAGTCAACATCCAGCGAATCCTGGCCGAGGAGGCCCACCTTGGCGGCGTGGCGGACCCTGGCGGCGGTTCCTACTATCTGGAAGCGCTCACAGCATCGCTCGCTCGAGCAGGATGGGCTCTGTTTCAGCGAATCGAAGCTCAGGGCGGATACACTCCGTCGCGTTCATGGTGCACAGAGGAGATCGAGCGCTCGTGTGCAGCGCGTGAGCAGGTGGGCCCATGAAGCGACCTGAGTTCGCCAAGATTGCATTCTCCCCGACTCCACGCGACAGCACCAAAGCCGCAGAGGATACCCAAGCAGAGTGGCTGACTCCAGAACAAATAGCCGTCAAGCCGAGTTACACGGCGGATGACCTGCGAGGGATGGAGCACCTGGAGTCCGCAGCGGGCCTGCCACCCTTTCTGCGTGGTCCGTATTCCACCATGTATGTCACCCAGCCGTGGACCATCCGTCAGTACGCCGGCTTCTCGACCGCGGAGGAATCGAACGCGTTCTACAAGCGCAACCTTGCGGCCGGACAGAGAGGCCTCTCCGTGGCCTTCGACCTGCCGACTCACCGCGGCTACGACTCCGACAATCCGCGCGTAATCGGCGATGTCGGCAAGGCAGGCGTTGCCATCGATTCTGTGGAGGATATGAAGATTCTCTTCAGCGGGATTCCTCTCCAGGATGTCTCAGTATCCATGACCATGAATGGCGCCGTGCTGCCCGTACTCGCCTTCTACATCGTCGCGGCGGAGGAGCAAGGTATCCCGGCGGAAAGCCTAACCGGCACTATCCAGAACGACATCCTCAAAGAGTTCATGGTTCGCAATACCTACATCTATCCGCCAGCTCCCTCGATGAGGATTGTCGGAGACATCTTCCGCTTTTGCGCCAGAAAGATGCCGAAGTTCAATTCCATCTCAATCTCCGGGTACCACATGCACGAAGCAGGCGCACCGGCTGACCTGGAACTTGGTTACACTCTCGCCGATGGGCTGGAGTATGTCCGCACTGGCATTGCCGCCGGCCTGGATATCGATGACTTCGCGCCTCGCTTGAGTTTCTTCTGGGCCATCGGCATGAACCACTTCATGGAGATCGCCAAGCTGCGCGCAGCGAGAGTGCTCTGGGCCAGGCTCATCCAGCGATTTGCGCCGAAGAACCTGAAGTCCATGGCCCTGCGTGCCCACTCACAAACATCGGGCTGGAGCCTGGCAGCGCAAGATGTCTTCAATAATGTCCCCCGGACAACCGTTGAGGCTCTGGCCGCGGTGTTCGGCCACACGCAGTCCCTGCACACGAATGCGCTGGACGAGGCGCTCGCGTTGCCCACCGACTTCTCTGCCCGCATTGCGCGCACTCAAATCTACCTTCAGCAGGAGACCGACGTGACTCGGGTCGTGGACCCATGGGCGGGGAGCTACTACGTCGAGAGCCTGACCCACGAACTCATGCACCGCGCTTGGGCCCACATCCAGGAGATCGAAGGGCTCGGCGGAATGATCCGGGCGATCGAGATGGGCATTCCCAAGATGCGCATTGAGCAGGCAGCCGCTCGCCGCCAGGCGCACATCGATTCTGGACGTTACACCATCGTCGGCGTCAACAAGTACAAACGCGCGGAAAAAGATGGCCTGCAGACGCTCAAGGTTGACAACGACGCCGTTCGCAAGACCCAGCTTCGACGCCTTGCCGAGATTCGATCGTCCCGCGACTCGGCTGCCGTCGCGAGTGCACTGCATGCGCTGACTGCGGCAGCGGAGAACTGCGAAGGCAGCCTCATGGAGCTGGCGGTGAACGCAGCAAGAGCCCGCGCCACTCTTGGCGAAATCTCCAGCGCACTGGAGAAGGTCTTCGGCCGTTACCAGGCGTCCAGCCGTACAATCTCCGGTGTGTACTCCGCAGAAAGCCGCGAAAATCCCGAGTTCCGCAAGGCCATCGCCATGGCCGATGAGTTCGCAAGGCTGGAAGGGCGTCGTCCTCGCATTCTGATCGCTAAGCTGGGACAGGATGGACACGATCGTGGCGCTCGGGTTATCGCCACTGGGTTCGCCGATCTCGGATTCGATGTTGACTTGGGCCCATTGTTCCAGACGCCCTCCGAAGCAGCCACGATGGCCATCGAGAACGACGTGCACGTGCTTGGGGTCTCCACGCTTGCAGGTGGCCACATGTCGCTGGTGCCCGCTGTTGTCGATGAGTTGAAAAGGCTTGGCCGCGAAGACATTCTCGTCTACGCGGGCGGAGTTATCCCGCCCCAGGATTACGCCTCACTTCAGGCAGCCGGCGTCACTGGGATCTTCGGCCCAGGCTCCACGATTCCTGCTTGCGCGCAACTCATCCTGCAAGAGCTTATGAGCGCCATCCGTGCCTAGCTCCGCACCCAAGAACCGTCGCGTCGGCGCGCGTCTGCAGCTTGCGGAGTACGTGGCTGGAGTTTTAGGCGGGAACCGCGCGATTCTCTCGCAGGCCATCACACTGATGGAGAGCGATCTTCCCGCGGACACCGAGCTCGGGATGCAGTTACTCGACGCTCTCACGCCTCATATCGGCAAGTCCCGCAGGCTCGGCATCAGCGGCGCTCCCGGAGTGGGCAAGAGTACGTTCATCGACGCACTTGGCATGCATGTAACGCGCGGCCTCGGCGAACGCGTGGCCGTCCTCAGTATCGATCCTTCCAGCCCCATATCGCGCGGCAGCATCCTTGGGGACAAGACCCGCATGGCCCGCCTCGCTGCGGAGGAACGCGCTTTCATTCGACCCTCACCTGCGGCAGGACAGCTTGGTGGCATAGCCCGCCGCACCCGTGAGGCGATTCTTCTCTGCGAGGCCGCCGGATACCGCAATATCTTCATCGAGACCGTGGGAGTCGGCCAGTCCGAAACCACCGTTCACGCCGTCTGCGACTTCTTCCTACTGCTGGTGCTGCCCGGTGCAGGCGACGAACTACAGATCATAAAGCGCGGAATCATGGAAATGATCGACGGAATAGCGGTCAACAAAGCCGACGGCGACAACCGCGCTCCGGCCGAACGCGCGCGCGCCGAATATGCTGCGGCACTCCACCTGTTGCCAAGCTACAGCGGCTGGACGCCGCGCGTGGCGCTCTGCTCCTCACTCGAAGGAGCAGGCATACCGGAGATCTGGCAGATGGTGCTCGATCATGAGACGCAGCTGCAAAGATCCGACACGGTTTCAGAGCGGCGTGCCTTGGGAAACCTGCAATGGATGCGCGAACTGATCTCCGGAGGGCTGAGCGAAATCTTCAACTCTGCATCGTCCGTCTCCGAACTGATCCCGCAGCTGGAAAATGATGTGCGCCGTGGCCGCATTACGCCTCATGCTGCCAGCCGCCGACTGCTGAAAGCCTTCCAATCCGACCGCTGAGCGAACGCTATTGCAGCGCTGGATATCACCGCGTCAGAAATCGCAAGGTGCCTTCCGTTATCACTGCCGCTCCGCTAAGATGAGCGGTGCCGAAATCGGGCTGAATCACGCGGCCCCAAGGTTCATTGCATACTCAGGAGAAAGAAAGCCCATGGTGAGATCCCTTTTGCTTACAGTCGCCTTGCTGGTTACCCTGCCGTCCATGCATGCGGCAGCACAAACCGCAAAGGTTGCCGAAGGTGTGCTGCAAGGAACGCGGGAGGACGGACTCACGGTTTACCGAGGCATCCCGTTTGCCGCACCGCCGGTGGGTGACCTGCGCTGGCGTCCACCTCAACCTGCTGCTGCCTGGAACGGCGTGCGGCCTGCAGACAAATTCGCTCCGCAGTGCGTGCAGGCCGGGGATCCTTCCACCATGAGCGAGGACTGCCTGTACCTGAACGTCTGGAGTCCGGCAAAGTCGCCGTCGGCGCGGGTCCCGGTGCTGGTGTGGATCTATGGAGGCGGATTCAACGCGGGCGCTACTTCGATTCCCACCTACAGCGGAGAGGTTCTGGCGCGCAAAGGAGTCGTGCTGGTCAGCATTTCCTATCGCGTCGGCACGCTGGGTTTCCTTGCGCATCCTGCCCTGAGCGCGGAGTCCCCCGACCACGTGTCCGGCAATTACGGCCTGTTGGACATTGTCGCTGGTCTTCAATGGGTGAAGAAGAACATCGCCGCATTCGGCGGAGACCCCAACAAGGTGACCATCTTCGGCGAATCGGCCGGAGGCATTGCCGTCAGCATGCTGTGCGCCTCACCGCTGGCGAAAGGACTGTTCGAAGCAGCGGTCTCCGAGAGCGGGGGCTCCTTTGGCTCGACCCGGCCCGCAGGCCAATCCGGCGAGAACATGCGCTCACTTGCCGAGGCCGAGCGAAACGGCGTGGATTTCGCACGCACCGCTGGAGCGTCCTCGCTCGCCGAATTGCGCAGTCTACCGCCGCAAAAGCTGGTGGCGGCGACTCGGGGGCTGGCTTGGCCCATCATCGATGGCTGGGTGATCCCGACGGACGAGTACACGCTCTACCAGCAGAAGCGATACAACGATGTACCCGTGCTCATCGGCTACAACTCCGATGAGGGCGCCTCCTTCTCCCGCGATCGGACGGCAAAGGAGTACGTCGACGGAGTTCGACGGCGCTATGCCGGCTTCGCAGACGACCTGCTCAAAGCGTATCCCGCGGGCGAAAGCGGCGTCCCGAAGACGGCCCGCGACTTGAGCCGAGATTCGGCATTCGGCTGGCACACCTGGATATGGGGGAAGCTCCAGTCAGAGACAGGCAAGTCGCACGTCTACTACTACTACTTCGACCAGCATCCGGAGTACGCCGGCGATTCCCCACAGGCCGGCCACGGAGCGCCTCACGGCCGGGAGGTGCCCTATGTCTTCGGGCATCTCAACGAATTGCACAACGAACAGCCATCCGCCGCGGACCATGTCATCTCCGACGCCATGGTGACCTACTGGACCAACTTCGCCAAATACGGCGATCCGAACGGCAAGGGCGTGCCGCAATGGCCCGCCTTCAGCGACCAGAATCCGCAGCTGATGTATTTCGCCGGGACGCCGCATACCGGTCCCGTCCCGAATGAAGCTGGCTTGAAGACGCTGGACAGCTACTTCGCCTGGCGCCGCTCGCCCGAAGGCACCCGTGCCTCCCAGATCGAGGACGCTCCCCCGGCGTCCACGAATGTGATGGGCGCACAATATCCGCGCGTGCTTTCCGACCACAGCGTCGTCTTCCAGCTCAACGCCCCCACGGCACATTCCGTCGATGTCGACATCAGCGGCAAGAAGTATCCCATGACCCGAGACAAGGACGGCGCCTGGACTGTTACCACTCCACCGCTGGTCGAGGGCTTCCATTACTACGCGCTCGACGCGGATGGCATCCGCATGAACGATCCGGGAAGCCACGCGTACTTTGGGACCGGCAGGGATGCCAGCGGCATCGAGGTGCCGGAGGATGGCCCCGATTATTACCTGGCCAACGATGTACCGCACGGCGATGTCCGCATCCGCACCTATCGGTCGAAGGTTACCGGTCAGTGGAGGCGCTGCTTCATCTACACGCCCCCGGATTACGACTCCAACTCCGCAGCACGATATCCGGTGCTTTATCTTCAGCACGGATCGGGCGAGGATGAAACCGGCTGGACCTTCCAGGGGCACGCCAACCTGATCCTCGATAACCTGATCGCCGAAAAGAAGGCCGTCCCCATGATCATCGTCATGGACAACGGCTATGCATCGCGACCCGCCGGCGCGTTTGCTCCTCCAGCGGCCGCAAATGCCGATATGAAGGTTTTCGGCGACGTGATCACGCAGGATGTGATCCCCATGATCGACTCAGGTTTCCGCACCATCCCGGATCGCGATCACAGAGCGATGGCCGGACTCTCCATGGGAGCCAATGAAGCCCTCCACGTGGCTACCGATCACCTGGACACCTTCGCCTACATGGCCGGATTCAGCGGAACCATGAACGGCCTCAACACCGATCCGCTTGATCCGGCGAGCGCCTTCAATGGCGTCTTCAAGGATGGAACTAGCTTCAATCAGCGCGTGAAGCTGCTCTGGCTCGGCATGGGAACTCAGGAACCGACTCCCTTCCCTGCCGCCATCGGCTCCTTCCGCGCAATGCTGGAGAAGGCAGGCGTGAAATATGTGTTCTTCTCATCCCCGGGCACGGCCCATGAGTGGCTCACCTGGAGGCGCGACCTGAACGACTTCGCCCCTCGGCTCTTCCGCTAGCAGCTCCATCGGCACTCGCGGGGACTGCGAAGACTCTGCAATCCCCGTTAGAGCCTGCGTTACTCGCCGCCCTTTTTCGTCATCGGGCGATGAGTAGCCATGCCGCTGCTGGGGTGCTCGCTCAATGTGATGGTCAGCCCTTTGATCGGCTTATCGTGCTCATCCAGAAAGCGCGCGCAAAAATCGGTGGCTCCGCCGCCGTTCACGACCGCGGTGCGAATCACGTTGGGGCCCTTCTTCAGTGTGATCCGCTTGGAGACGCCGTCGTCGATCACCGTCTGCCGGTCGAGATAAATTCCGACCACCTCTTCGCCGTTCACCCACCAGACCGAGGCCGCGTTGGACCCGATGGCCAGACGAACATCGTGCATCTCCTCCGGGGCGTTCACAATGGTCACCGCCCAGAACAGGACATTTGAGGTCGGCTCATGGAGTGCGTACGCAAGATGATAGAGGTTCACGTTGTACTTGCTGGTATCCACGGCGTGCCACGTGAGCTCCTTTCCATCGACCGTCACCTTATCGTGGTCCTTCGGGATCACAGTGAACTGATCGGGGAAGTAATCCTTCTTCACCATCGCCTGCACTGCGTTCTGGGTGAGCCCATTGACGCCAATTGGATCGAGAATGATCCAACGGTGGATGAACCCGTCCGCTCCTGTAACCGAGCTTGGAGTTGTCGGAGCAGTCAGCGTCGGCCCAAGGTTCTCCGCCTGAGCAGATCCAGAAAGAACAGCCGACGCGAAGTTCACCGCAGTAGCGAGAACTGGGATAAGGCATTTACGAAACAGATTCATGAGCAGGTCCTGTCGCGGGTTTTCCGCTGTCATGCGATACGGAATCGATTTCACCGGTTATGGCGTCTTGAGCAGCCAATGTTGCTCGTCGCTCTTAGGATCGAACTTTGACAATGTGGCGAAGCTGCTGCCGACCGCCGAGAGCGCAAGGGGCTCCTTCGAGTTCGGAACCGATTTCGGCATAATGCGCCAGGAGCCGTCGGCAAGTTCGTCCAGCCGCCACAGCTGCTCCGGCGCGCCCGTAAACGAAGGCAGCACCACCAGCTCAGCATCGGCAGTAGCAGCCAGCGCACGACCAGTACCCGCTACCGTGATCTTGAAGTACGGCGATCCCGGGTAGCCGCCGGCGTCAGCCACTGGAGTAATCTGCCATTTCTGCTGCGCCTGGGTCATATACCCGGCCATGCGGGTGTCGACGTTTCCTTCAGGCCACTTGGAGGACACCTGAGCGGCATCCTGCGATGGAATCACTCCGCCATTTCCCGCGAACAGTCCGCCGCCACCACCAAGACCTCCCGGGCCTCCGGGACCGCCCTGACCACCAGGATCGCCAGGACCACCCGCCGGACGCGCTCCCCTGCCATTGGGGCCAGGAGCGGCAGGAGCCTGGCCATTCGCACCAGGACCACCGGCGGGGCCATTTCGTGGAGCTCCCGCAGGGCGAGGCCGCCGAACCGGAGCGCCACCCACCTGCACGCCTTCGACTGCCATCTCCAGCGCCGTACCCGTGCGGACAGACTCCAATTCGTAGGTGCCTTCTTTCGCATTCTCGCCGGCAACCGGCCAGCCATCCTTCCACAGCAGCGGACGGATATCCAGGACGCTGGCTCCGCCCCGATCCAGATCCGCCTCCCAGTGCATGGAAAACTTCTGCACACCATCGCCTAGATCCAGCAGGCCGAAATGTCCTGGACCGACGAAGCGTCCCTGGGAGCCAATCAACAGCTTGCCCCCGCCTTCAATCATGTCAATGCCTTCCGCATCGAGAAATGGGCCCGTGACCTTGCGCGAGCGCCCCATGCGGATGTTGTAACCCGAATTTGTGCCTTGGCAGCAGCTGCCATGCGTGGCCAGCAGGTAATACCAGCCATCGTGGAAGATCATGTCCGAGGCTTCACAGTTGATCGCAAGATTGATCGGAGGCACCTTCGGATTAAGGCGCTCGCCGGTCTTCGGATTGAGCTCTACCAGCCGGATATATCCGAAGTACGAGCCATACACCAGCCACAGCCGTCCGGTAGTCGGGTCGTGAAAAACACCTGGATCAATCGCATTGCTGTCTTCCACGCCATCCGAGTTCGCCACAATTCCGCCCTGGGTCCATTTGTAATCGGGCGAGTCAGGGTCAAGGGACTTGCTCCAGAGCACACGGATCTCGGCCTTCGGCTGAACAAAACCAGTGGCGACGTACATGTAATAACGATCGCCGAGATGGATCACGTCCGGCGCCAGCCCGGTGCGTGGAGGCGTCGTGCCCCGACGCCATGTCCAGCCGTCGTCCGATACCAGAGCACCGCCGCCGGTCCCGTAGGTGTAGTACTTGCCGTTGTCGACCACAACCGTGGATGGATCGTGAATCCCGACCTGGCCGTCCAGCGCCAGAGCAGTGCCTGTGGACGCAAGAAGCACGAGAGCTGTAAGCAGTGTGTATTTCATAGAAATTCTGGAGTCCAGTCGAATCGGGTGAGATCGCCCTGTCCGTTTAGAAGCACGAATAGAACGCACTTATCTCCGTAAAACTAAAGATCATAGCCCCGCGGCGCAGGAATACTCAAGAGACGCCGGGCTTCTGCTTCGAGTTTCAAATCAGCGTCTCTCATACTGAGCACTGGCAGGCCACGGGCCCGCCCTGCCCGGACGATACGCTGCCTTACCGGCTTAAAATTTCTCGGATAGAATGTTGGACCGTCGCAAACAAGCATCAATTCCGGTTCCAGGAGATCTCAGCGTATGAAGCGAATGTTTCTCTGTACCGTCATCACCGCCACTCTAGTGGGCAGCCCTTGCTTCGCGAAATCGAAGCAAGAGTCAGGCGCTTCGGCTGCAGGCGCGCGGCAGCAGTTGGTTCCTGCACCTCTGCACTCGGACTCCGCGGCCCCGGTGCCCGCGCATCCTTCGCCCTATAATTTCCCCGGAGTCGCGTATCCAAGGATCGAAGAGGACTCGCGCGTCACCTTCCAGTTCAAAGCCCCGGACGCACAGAAAGTTCAGGTCTCCATCGCCAACGTCCCTTTCGACATGACGAAGGGAGAAAACGGGATGTGGACCTACACCAGTGCGCCCCTGGCTATCACAACTATTGGATGGTCGTGGATGGTGCGGTTGTGCTGGATCCCGGAACCAACGCGTTTATCGGCTACGGCCACATGTGCAACGGATTCGAAGTCCCCGAGCCGGGCGTTACCTTCTACGATCTGAAAGACGTTCCGCACGGCAATGTGATCATCAAGAACTATTTCGCGAAGACTACCAATTCCTGGCGGCACATCTTCATCTATACGCCGCCCGGCTATGAGAAGAGCTCCGCCCGCTATCCGGTCTTCTATCTGCAGCACGGGGGCGGTGAGGACGAGCGAGTCTGGACTGAAATGGGCCGCACGAATTTGATCCTCGACAATCTGCTGGCCGAAGGCAAAGTAAAGCCGATGATCGTCGTCATGGAGACCAGTGCCGTTGGGCCGCCGGCTGGCGCGCCCGGTGCTCGTCCCGCCGGCCCCGGAGCCGGTCCTGCAGGTTTGGGTGCAGGTCCCGGTGGGGCACCAGGTCAGGCAGGCGCTCCTCGCGGAGGTGGCTTCCCCGGAATGGCAGCAGGTGGCGGAGCCTACGGCAAGCTGATGATCAACGATCTGATTCCCTGGGTCGACAGCAACTTCCGCACCGTCCCCGACAAGGACCACCGCGCCATGGCGGGCCTTTCCATGGGTGGCTTCATGACCGCGTCGGTTACGATGACCAATCTCGACAAGTTCTCGTACATCGGACTGTTCAGCGGTGGTACGGCAGCAGGATTTGGCGCCGGCGGCCGTGGGAGCCCGATTCCAGCCAACTCGCCCATCGCCCGGCCTGCGACATTCGATATCAAAACCATCTACAGCGGAGCCATGGCTGACCCTGCCAAGTTCAACAAGGAGGTCAAGGTCTTCTTCTTCAGCTGCGGCACCGAACCGCCGCTGGAAAATCCTGACGCTCTCAAGAAGCACCAGGAGCAGTTGCAGGCCGCCGGCATTACCAACAGCTACCTCTACATCTCACCGGGAACCTCACACGAGTGGCAGACCTGGAGGAGAAGCCTGTACGTCTTCGCTCCTCTTCTGTTCCGCTAGTCGAAAGACCGCTTCTAAATTAGGTGCACAGGCCAAGAGCCCTGCCTAGACTGCGCAGGGCTCTTCTTATTTGAGTGCTTAGGGGCTCAGCCTCACTGCAGTGAGATCAGTTTTCTGTGGGACGCTCCACATGATCGATGACGAGGAACTCTACTTGCTCTTTCGCGGACTTGAGTTCCAGCCCGACGGATTTCAGGGCGTCCGCCACAGCCGGCCTGCGTTCATCCTCGCTTTGACCGTTGGGTGAAACCGAAGGCGCAGCCATCTGCTGTGGCTCGAAGACATTCAGAGTGTAGCGCCCGGCCAAACCCGTCTTGTCGAGCACAGGTCGCTCCGATTTACTGCTCAGCAATGCCGCCAGCAGCCCCATGGAGAAGTTCGAGAAGTGCGTGGCACCGTCAGCGTTTTGACCCATTCTGCCGCCGCCAGGCAGTATCGCACCCGCTGTCTTTGGCTCATCCGGCTTCGTTTCCGTGAACTTCGCGCCGCTCTTTGCAACGACCAGGTCGAAAACGGGAACTGTCCTGATTTCGCGGTGAACGACGAGCTTGAGGCGCTCTTGCAACATGGATTGGAGCTTGGCTTGCAGCATCGCCGGCTGATTCGCGGGATCGTTCCAGGCGGCGCGGTCGGCGTCCGAGATGCGCGCGTCAATGTCATATCGTTCACGTCGCAACCAGTCCGGCATCTGCTCGATCCTGTTCAGGAACATCCCGCCATCCTGCGGCGTGTATGCAGTAAACAGGATGTTCAGCAGGGGCTGGCGCACGACCCGGAAGCCGTCAGGACCAGCAACAAGATCGTGGGGGCCTTCGTTGCCGGCGCTGGCATTTTGCCGGATCGACACGACATCGAACGGCTTAGTTTGCGGTTGTGCCTGAGCGCTCAGCTGCAACGCGGCAGGCACGAGAAGCGGGAGGCTGAGAAAAATGCAACGGACATTGGGAAAAGTCATGCGAACTCCTGCGAGGCGAGATAGACCACGGTACGCAGCCAGCGGAACGCCGGTTCCCGCCCTTTTTAGAACCGCGCTCTCCATTGCATCCACGACGCATGTTGGGAATCGACCAGACCAGGGAATGCCACTGGGGAAATCCAACGAAGTTGATCTCTTCTCGGCAGACGTTTTCTCGCACGTTGGACAACAGAGTCGAGATGTGTTCTAACATGGGTCGCTGCGAAAGGTCACAAGCGCCACGCCGTAACGAAAATGAACGGTTACATCCACGGCTCAGGACGGCTGGGACCTCGATCGATCAAAAGAACTGAAGTTCACTCTGTGAGGTGCCAATTTCCGTGAAAACCCGAATTGCAAGCTTAGCCGCGCTAACGTTCACTCTCGGCTGCGCACTCGCGGCCTCCGCTCAGCAGGCGGCGCCCACCCCGCCCGCTCACCTCGTGGCAAGCGTCAATGTGCAGCAGACCGCAGACCCAGTATCGAAATACATCTTCGGGAGTTTCATCGAGCATATCGGCAACACAATCTACAGCAGCATGTGGGCCGAGCTGCTGGATGACCGTAAATTTTATTTCCCAATCACGTCCACCGATCCCGCGGCTCCCGCCCGCACCGGGGGCAACCCTGGCCGCACCCGAATTCGCAAGTGGCGGCCGGTGGGGCCGGATGAAGCGGTGGTTATGGACAAAGACCATCCCTTTGTTGGAGGCCAGAGCCCCCGGATCACGCTCGACGGTACGACACCTCACGGAATCCGCCAGGCCGGCTTATCGCTCGTCAGCGGCAAGGAATACACAGGCCGGATCTACCTCCGTGGAACCCCTGGCGCAAAGGTCACAGTCTCCCTCGTATGGGGAACCGGTCCCGAGGATAAGCAAACAGTGTCCTTCTCCGGGCTGACAGGCGAGTATAAAAAGCTTCCCCTCCGCTTTACATCCAAGGCCAACAGCAGCGACGCCGCACTGGAAATTGTCGGCACCGGAAATGGCACCTTCCACGTAGGAACAGTGTCCCTAATGCCGGCGGACAACGTACAGGGATTCCGGCCCGACACCATCGCCCTGCTCCGCGATCTGCATTCCGGGATGTGGCGGCTGCCCGGCGGCAACTTCCTCTCTGACTGGGTTTGGTACGACGCAATTGGAGATATCGACAAGCGTCCTCCCATGTTTGATTACGCCTGGAACGCAATGCAGGTGAACGACGTAGGCATGGATGAATTCATGACCTTCTGCAAGCTCATCGATGTAGATCCATACGTCACGGTGAACGCAGGTCTTGGCGATTCCCATTCGGCCGCCGAAGAAGTGGAATATCTGAATGGTCCTGCTACCAGCTATATGGGTGCAAAGCGGGCTAAGAACGGGCATCCAGAGCCCTACCACATCAAGTACTGGAACATCGGCAACGAACCCTGGGGCACCTTTCAGATCGGCTATACCGATCTGAAGTACTACGTCATCAAGAACAATGAGTTCGCCAAGGCGATGCGTGCCGTAGATCCGTCGATCGTACTCATCGGCTCCGCCAAGATGCTCGAGCCTACCTGGCTCAAAGGGGAGGACCGGGCGAAGTACGCCAATAATCTTGGCCCAATGTATGGATCCGACGTCGATTGGACCGGCGGCCTGCTGGGCAAGAGCTGGGGTACCTTCAACGGCATCGCCCAGCACTGGTATGAAGGAGCCGGCCATCACGTCGACGTCAATAAATTGATGGCTCTTGCTCCCAACGCTCCGAATTCAGAAGCCTACGTGACCTACCAGCCCACGACGCTCGAGTACGCCCGCTACGCAGGCGACGTGATTCTGCGCCACGCCGAAGAGTGGCAGGGATACCAACAGCGATTCCCGCAGATGATCCCGAACCACATCTTCCTTTCCATCGATGAGTACTCCTACGGCGGCGGCGGTGGTGGAGGCGGCGGCGGAGCTCGGCCCACCGGTCCGAACCTGAAGTCGGCCCTCGCCTACGGAATGCTGTTCAACGAAATGATGCGGCATTCGGACTTCCTCACCATGGCGGCACATACCATGGGCACCTCATCGCTCGACATCACTCCCACCTCGTCGGCAATCAATGCACTTGGGACGGTCTTCCAGCTTTACGGCGAACACTTCCCGGGATTGATCCCCGTCGCTGTGTCGGGCAATTCGCCGCAACCGCAGGAGAACCCGGCGTATGTCGATGAGCCAAAGGTCAGCTCCGGCAGCCCAACCTACCCGCTCGACGTCTTCGCCGCGATCTCTCCCGACCACAAGTTCCTGACCGTATCGGTCGTGAACGCAACGGACTCGGAGCAGAAGATCGACCTCAACGTTGCGGGCCTTCGCCTTTCTGGGCCATCCACGCTCTGGCAGTTGACGGGCGACAGCCTGGATGCTGTCAATCGCGCCGGTCAGCCGCCGCAGGTCCAGGTGAAGCAAACACCCGTAGCGTCCGCTCCGCAGACACTCACCGCCGCACCGAACAGCGTCAACGTGTATCGGATCCCAGTCAGCTAAATACCCGGCGGGCGAGAGACGTCTCAGACGTCTCTCGCCCAAACTCAATCCCCTGAATCAGGGCTCGGCTCGGTGTGGCGCTGGCAACCCGGATCTTTGTCGCATCCGAGAACAATCGCAGTTAGGAAAACCCATGGCTCGGCAGCCAGGAATCCTGTCCAGCTAAATTGTTGAGGTGTTTGGTGGACCTGATCGGGATCGAACCGATGACCTCTTCCATGCCATGGAAGCGCGCTCCCAGCTGCGCCACAGGCCCACTCTTTGGGAGGGACTCTTCCATTCTCAAGCCTGCGGCCCGCAGAGTCAATGCTGCAACGCCATCTGCAGATTTGCCAGGCACATCGGGAACTAAATGCCGGGTCCGCGGTGTCTAAGATCTATAGAGTGAGCGAGCACTCGGCCGCCGGCGGCGCAGTTCCCAGCTCAACCCAGGTTTTGCCGGACGGCATTGCTGCTACAGGTCTTTGCAACACGGCGCATCACGTCGTACCTTTAAGGACACCCGATATGCAGGCGGGCAGTATGATGGCAAACCTGGCAAGCGCGATTGCAATTCCGGGCGACGAAGCGGCACTCGTCGAGGAGTTGAAGGCCGGATCGGAACGCGCCTTTACGCAGCTCATCGCGCAGTATCACCAGCCCATCTACTCCGTGATCGCCCGCAGCCTGCAGGACCCGGCCGACGCGTCCGACATTACTCAGGAAGTCTTCATTAAGGTCTTCCGCAACATTCGCGGCTTCCATGGCGAGGCCAGCCTCCGCACCTGGATCTATCGCATTGCACTGCACGAAGCTTCCAACCAGCGGCGCTGGTGGTCGAGGCACAAGCGGCAGGAGATCACGATGGAGACACCGTGCGGCAGGCACGAGAGCGATCTCGAAGGTGAGCCGCTGTCGCTGGGCTCTACGCTAGCCGATGAGCACGATTCTCCCTTTGACTACGCCGCCCAGGCCGAGATTCGGCAGCGAGTCGAAGCAGCGTTGCGCGAGGTTCCGGAGGCCTTCCGCACAGTGGTCATTCTGCGTGAGATCGAAGGATTCGCCTACGAGGAGATTGCCGAAATTCTCGGAGTCAATCTGGGCACCGTCAAATCCCGGCTTACTCGGGGACGTGCGGCCCTGCGGCAGATTTTGGCGCCCCGAGGCAAAGAGCCGACGCCCGTTGAAATGCGCCGGCTTCACTCCGTTGCACTGGAGGTCTCGAGATGAACAGCACCTGTGCGGCAGTTCGGGTCCGGCTCTTCGATTATCTGGACGGAGCAGTGAACGGTCAGGAGATGCGGGAGATCGTCCGGCATATCGACGGCACGTCCGATTCAGGCACTGGCTGCGCGGATTGCGGCGGCGAGCTGGCCGCTTTGAAGGCGACACAGAATGCGCTCTCCAGCCTTGGTCCGGCCAAACCGCCTGCAGATCTCGCTCTGAGGCTGCGGGTCGCGATCTCGCAGGAAAATGCGCGTCGCCACACCCGGCTTGTGGACCACCTCTCGCTCGCCTGGGAGAATACCGTTCGTCCGTTGCTGGTCCAGGTGTCGGCTGGTGTGGCGACTTCGGTCGCTCTGGTCGGCGGAATTATGGTGCTTCTGGGAATGGTCGCCGCCCCGCGAGCAGTGCTGGCCAATGACGAGCCGCTGGGCGCCGTAACTGCGCCACACTACCGCTACTCCACGGTCCTTCCCCAGGCCATCCTGACCGATCAGAACACTACCATCGTGGTCGAGGCATCCATCGATAAGTTAGGCCGGGTCTATGACTTCAGCATCGTCGCCGGCCCGCAGGACGAGCAGGTCCTCACTCAGATTGAAAGCCAGCTGCTGAGCAGCGTCTTCCAGCCGGCCAGCGCCTTCGGCGTACCCATCCGCGGCCGTGCCATCATTACCTTCTCCGGAATCTCGGTGCGGGCCTGATCCAAGATCCCGGCTTCCCTAAACCACGCCGGATCGTCGAAAATCCTTGAGTGTCCTCTTTCCCGTACCTGCTTCGGCCCGGTTCCGTCTCCTGCACCTCCGGCCGCCTTCTGAGCGGCGCCTGGCTGCTCCTCGCCGTCTCGCTGTTTTTTGCCGCAACGGCTACGGTTGCGCAGACCTCCTCATCCTCTTCGTCGAGTTCATCGAGCTCCTCAGAGGGCACGAGCGGTGTGCCCGCGGCCGGCACTCCCGTTCCGCGTGTCGTGCAATCGGAACCATCCGATTCCTCCGTCACCCTTGAGACCAGCGAGCCGCTCTTCTACCTTGCCGCAGCGCTGAACGCGTGCGGGTACGATACCGGCCTCGCGGACTCCAGCCCAATTCGCACTCGCATCCGCGAGGAGATGAACGAGCAGCTCGCCTCGTCCGAGGAGGCACGCAATGCCCGCGACCCGCTTTGCGCGTTCATCCGGGAACATGCCCTGAACGATCGCGCCCGCAGCCTGGCGCAGTACGTCTCGCTGTCGCTGTATCTGAATCCGCCGCCGGCGCTCACACTCTCGATTGACAAATCCGACCTGCCGCCGGATTCCGTTCAGGTCGTCGATATCCTGCCTCTGCTCCGCACTTTTGGCGAGGCCATTCACCTGAACGCGCTCTGGGCCACACACCACGCGGACTATCAGGGATTTGTCGAACGCATCCACAACCCGATGAGCAGCATGGTGCTGAACACAAACCTCGCGCTGCACTCGCCGATGAGCAGCTACGACGGGCGCCGCTTCATGGTCGTGCTGGAGCCGATGCTCCCGCCATCGGAGACTAACGCGCGTATTTACGGCAGCGACTACGTCATTGTGGTCTCGCCTTCGAAGGACGCCAACTCGCTGCCGGTCGATCTCATCCGCCACACCTATCTGCATTACCTGATCGAGCCCATGGTCTACTCGCGAGCCAACAACATGGATCGCTTCCTGCCGCTGCTGAAGACCGTGCAGGACGCGCCGCTCGAGTTCACGTATAAGGCTGACATCGTTGCGCTGATCACCGAGTGCCTCATCAAGGCAGTCGAGGTGCAATTGATGGACGTCGGCATTCCGCCTCCGCAAAAGCCGGCCGTCTACCGCGATCGCTCCGACGACGACCGTTACCAGATGGCGCTCACCGCCTATGACCGCCAGGCGGAAGCCGTCCGCAGAAAAGCAGTCGATACGGATATGCGTCAGGGCTGGGTGCTCGTCGAGTATTTCTATGACGACATCAGCAAGATGGAAAAATCAGGCACCAGCCTGAAGGACGAGATAGGGCCCATGGTCTTCGGCATGGAGATCGAGCGCCAGCGCCATCGTGCCGAGCAGATCGCCTTCCTGCCGACCGGCTCGGGCGGCGATCCGGCTTTCAAATCCGGCCAGAGGCGCACCGTTCAAGCCTCTCCTCTGGACCTTGCCGAAACCAAGCTGGTGAAGGGCGACCTGAATGGAGCCGGCGAGATCGCCGACTCCGCCCTGAAGAGCAATCCCAACGACGCGCGCGCCCATTACCTGCTCGGCCGCCTGGATCTGATGCAGGGCAATCCCGAGGAGGCGCTGCACGAGCTGACCGAGACTGTACGGCTTTCCAAGGACCCGCGTACCACTGCCTGGGCTCATATTTATCTGGGCCGGATGTACGACATCGCCCAGGAACCGCAACGCGACCGCGCCATCGCTGAATACAAGGCCGCTCTTGCCAGCCGCGACAGCCAGCCGGACACCAAGGCCGCTGCGGAAAAGGGATTAAAAGAGCCGTTTGCGCTTCCCAAACGGACCGTTCCGGACAGCGATGCCGGGGCCGGCAACGAGCCGCTGGACCCCACCGGAAAGGCAGCAAAGGAAGCTTACCGGCCAACCCCGGCCAAGTGAGCTCTCCCTTGCGCGGGCCAGCCGTCCAGTAGACTTAAGCGAAGGGGCTGGCTCCGTCAGGAGCAGGCTTCGGAGGCCTCCACACGTGTCATCCCGCCAGCCGTCATCCCGGCCAGAAAATCCCGGCAAAGCCCGGGAGCCCGGACAGGCGCGCGGTGGCCGGCAGGCTGCCGCCGGCCAGAGCCGCTTCCTCGGCTACCGGTTCAAGAATCCGGATCTGCTGCGGCTGGCGCTGACCCACAGTTCGCTGGCCTATGAGAGCAACGGCGACCAGCCGCACCGGCCCGGTGAGGACAATGAGCAGCTTGAGTTTATCGGCGATGCCGTCCTCGGCCTGGTCGTCGCCGAGTCGCTGTTCCGCCGCTTCCCTGCTTCGCGCGAAGGCGACCTCACGCGGCTGCGCGCCTCGCTGGTAAGCAGCCGCAATCTGGCCCAGGTGGCGACACGGCTGGAGCTCGGCCCCATGCTGCGCCTGGGCCGGGGCGAGGAGCACAGCGGTGGCCGGCGCAAGCCTGCGCTGCTCGCCAACGCGCTCGAAGCCGCCATTGCGGCCATCTACCTCGATGGGGGACTGAATGCCGCACGCGACTTCATTCAGACCCACATCATGCAGCCGGCGGAGCCCGAATTGATGCATGTGCTGCACGCTCCCGGACCATTCTCCGGAGCAGTAGGCGATTACAAATCGGCGTTGCAGGAGCGTCTGCAGGCCTCCGGCGCCGGGCAGCCCAAATACATCCTCGCCGACCAGAGCGGACCGGATCATCGCAAGAGCTTCCGCATCGAAGTCCGCGTCGGCGCCGTCACGCTGGGCGAGGCCGAAGGGTCCACCAAGAAGCAGGCCCAGCAGGAGGCCGCGCGCCGCGCGCTGGAGAGCCTGCTCTCCGGAGCGCTTATGGTCGCCGCAGATTCCACGCCGAAGGAGACGCAGCCGGAAGTGCCATGAGCGCCGCCACACAATCCGGCCTTCCCGGCGCAGTGGCACCGCCAGAGACCGTGCCCGGACCAACCCCGCCGAAGCCCAGCCACTGGCACGGAGTGCTCGAATCGGTGCAGTCGATGGCGACTCTTATCGTCATCGCACTGTTCATCATCACCTTCACCTTTCAGCCCTTCCGCATTCCGTCGGAGTCGATGATTCCGACGCTGCTGGTGGGCGATTTTCTGCTGGTTAATAAAGAGGTTTCCAAGGACGTCTCCAGCGGCGCCTTCTCCAAGCTGATTGCGCCGACCTTTGAGGTCCATCGCGGCGACCTCGTCGTCTTTCACTATCCTGTGGATCCGTCGATGCACCTGGTGAAGCGCGTCATCGGACTGCCCGGCGACCGCGTTCGCCTGCACCATGGGATCGCCTGGATCAACGGACAGTCGCTGAATGAGCCGTACGCGATATTCCAAAGCGCGGAGCCGGACAGCTATCGCGACGAGTTTCCGCAGCTCGGCAGCATTGACCCGAACGTCGACTCGCGCTGGTGGATCCAGCTTCGCTCCGTGGTAAACGACGGAGAGATTACAGTCCCGCCCGACAGCTTCTTCGTACTCGGCGACAACCGAAACGACAGCGAGGACAGCCGATACTGGGGCTTCGTTCCGCGTGCTGCAATCGTCGGCAAGCCCTTTATGATCTATTTTTCAGTCCGCACGCCCGGGGAGGCACGCGCCGATGCGCAGCTGCCGCGATTGCCTGCTGAGCCGCGCAGCCGGCTGGATTCATTGATCGCCTTTGCTCGCTGGGATCGTGCGATGCGGGTGATCCACTAATTTCGTTCCTCTGAAATGAAAGTGGCCCTCCGACTTCAGGAGGGCCGCTGCTTTGGATGAATCTGCTTTCTAGACGCCGACCGGCTCTGCCGCCGCCACCTTGACTGGAGTCAGCCAGCCGTAGCTGTCGGGCTTTTTGCCGTTCACAATGCTGAAGAACTCATCGTAGATCGCCTTCGTGATCGGGCCCATGCTGCCGTCGCCCACCAGAATGCGGTCGACCGACCGCAGGTGCGTGACCTCGGCGGCAGTACCGGTGAAGAACGCCTCGTCGGCGATGTAGAGCATTTCGCGCGGAAGCGGCTGCTCCACGATGGTAATGCCGAGCGTCTTCGCGATGGAGAGCACCGAGGAGCGTGTGATCCCGTTCAGCACCGAATTCGCCAGCGGCGTGGTGTACACAATGCCGCCGCGAACAATGAAAAGGTTTTCGCCGGAACCTTCCGACAGATATCCATTCACGTCCAGCGCAATGCCTTCCGAGTAGCCGTTGATCTCGGCTTCCATGCGGATGAGCTGTGAGTTCATGTAGTTGGCGCCCGCCTTCGCGAGCGACGGCATCGTATTGGGCGCAAGTCGGGCCCAGCTGGAAACACAGACGTCCGCTCCGTCGTTGCCGGGGACATACTTACCCCAGGGAAAGTTCGCGATGTAAACCTCCATCGGAGAGCGCAGCGGATTCACGCCAATCTCGCCATAGCCGCGGAAGGCGATGGGGCGGATGTAGCAGGGCGCGACGCCGTTTGCTTCTACGAGGTCGACCACCGCCGAGCAGAGCTCCTCAAGCGAGTACGGAAGCACCATCCGATAGATCTTGGCCGAGTCCAGCAGCCGCTGCATGTGGTCCTGCAGCCGGAAGATTCCCGGCACGTAGCAACGCAGCCCTTCGAATACGGAGCTGCCGTAGTGAACCACGTGGGACATTACATGAATTTGTGCCTGCTCCCACGGAACCATCTGGCCGTTGTGCCAGATGTTCTTCGTCGGTTGAATGGGCATCGCGAACTCCTTTCCGGCTGCTCCCGAGGAGCCGATAAGCGCCGGAAACTCGATTATAACGGGCGCATGCAAGCGAGTGCGATTTTCGCCCGCTCGCGCGGCTGCGAGCCGAAGCGAATTCGGTGCGCCTACACCAGCTGGGCCGCTGGCTTCTCCTGCAACTCTTCCGCGCGCTGAATCGCGGCGGTAATGTGCGGACAGATATTCTCCGCGCCAATATGACGCTCAAACTCGGCCTGTGAGATCAGCCGCGACGGCTGCTCGCGCGCCCCGCACAGAATCAGGTGCCGACCCGACTGGTGCACCGCATCCGCGAGGCGTTGCAGCGCCTGGATTCCCGTGGAATCGAGTGCGGTCATGTTGCGCAGCCGAACGATCACAACCGGAGGCAGCCCCGAAAGCTGATCGAGGATGGCGTCCAGCTTTTCCGTGCTGCCGAACAGGAACGGCCCATGGATGCGGAAGATCGCGATGGAATCCGGAATGTGGCGGCCTTGCAGGACATGCAACTGGCCTTCCGCCACATCTTCGTCGGTCACGCGGGTGATGGTCGTGGTGGCCGTCACCTTGCGCAGGTAAATGAGCGTGGCCAGAATCATGCCACCTTCGACCGCCACCGTGAGGTCGGCGAAGACGGTCAGCAGCAGCGTGATCAGCCAAACGCCGATCTCGAGCCGAGGCAGCCGAAATATCTCCGGGATCTCGTGCCACTCACCCATGTTCTGGCAGACGACGAAAAGAATGGCGGCAAGTGCGGCAAGGGGAATGAATCGCGCGAGCGGCGCGGCGAACAGCAGGATCGCCAGCAATGTCAGCGCGTGCACCATCCCGGAGACAGGACTCTGAGCGCCGGCGCGGATGTTGGTTGCGGTGCGTGCGATTGCTCCTGTCGCGGGAAGCCCGCCAAAAAGTGGGGAAACGATGTTTGCAATGCCCTGCGCGACGAGTTCGACGTTCGGCACGTGTCGATCGCCGCTCATTCTGTCGGCGACGACGGCGCTCATCAGCGACTCGACCGCGCCCAGCAGCGCAATGGTAATCGCCGGCGAGAGCAGGGTGCGGATGGTGGCGTAGTCGTACTGGGGCGCATGAAAGTGCGGGAACCCGGCAGGAATACCGCCGAAGCGCGAGCCGATGGTTTCGATATTCAGGTGGAGAAACAGCGTTACAAGTGTTGCGGCTACCAATGCAAATATGTACGCCGGAATGCGCGGGAGAAACCGCCGCACCAGCAGAATCAAAGCCAGCGTGCCCGCAGCAAGCACCGTGGCGGGCAAGGAAATGGTCGGCGCCGCGTGTATCAGGACGCGCATTCGCCCGGCGAAGTCGCCAGGGATCTTCGCCGTACGCAGCCCGAAAAAGTCGCGGATCTGGGTGCTGGCGATCAGAATTGCAATACCGTTGGTGAATCCAACGATTACGGGCCGCGGAATGAATTTCACCGCGGTTCCAAGTCCGGTGATACCGAGCAGCACCAGCATGACACCGGCCATCATGGTGCAGAGGATCAGGCCGCTCTCGCCATACCGGGCCAGGACGCCAAAGATGATGACGACGAAGGCGCCGGTCGGGCCGCCGATCTGGCAGCGCGAACCGCCCAGTGCCGAGATCAGAAAGCCGGCAATCACGGCGGTGTAGATTCCGGACTGCGGCGAAGCTCCCGCCGCAATCGCGAAGGCCATCGCAAGCGGCAGGGCGACCAGTCCGACGGTGATGCCGGAGATCAGGTCGGCGGTGAGCTTGCGGGCGCTGTAATCGCGCAAGGCAAGAATCGATTTTGGCAGCCAATCGGCGGGGTTCAAGCAGCGATCCTTCCAGTACAAGCGTACCGTTTTGGGGCCGGAACGCAATGTGACACAGCTCACAGCCGCGGATTCGAAAGTATGTTCCACGGGAAGGTGCAACAATGTTCGCGTGAGCCTCGCCGCACCGTCGGTTACCTTGTACGGACTGCAGCACTCGGTCTACGTGCGCTTCTCGCTGCTGGCGCTGAGCTCTATCTTCTTCCTGGTCGACCCCTTCGCCGCGCTGCCGACGTTTCTGGCGATCACGCACGATGCCGATTCCGCGCGGCGACGGCGTACCGCGCGCAAGGGCGCGATTACCGCGTTTATCGTGCTGACAGCATTTGCTCTGGCGGGCGAGGCCATCTTTCGGCTGTTCGGAATTACGCTGCCGGCGTTTGAGATCGCGGGCGGCATTATTCTTCTGCTGATCGGACTGGACATGCTGGAGGCGAAGCGGTCGCCTACACAGGAAGCCGTGGGCGATACCGTCGCCGCAGCGCAAAAGGAGGATGCGGGCATTGTTCCGCTGGGCGTGCCGATGCTCGCCGGACCGGGCGCGATCACATCGGTGATGGTGCTGGTGGGCCAGTCGCAGACCCACTGGCAGATGGCTGCGATCCTGATCTCCATCGTCGTGACTGCGATCATCTGCTACTTCGTGCTGGGTCACTCCGATCGGGTCGTGCGCATTCTGGGCGACACCGGAATTCGCATTCTGGTCCGGATTATGGGATTGCTGCTGATGGCGCTGGCAGCCCAGTACTTCGTCAACGGGCTGGCCGATCTGGGCGTAATTGCCCATCAGGTGGAATAGCCGCCGCTTGGTTTTCGAGCGGGTGAAAACGTCGCCGTTACACTTGGCCCATGAGCGAGAGCACGCCTGAAGTCCTGCAGGCGCTGGCGGCCCAGCCGCGGGTGACGGTGCGGCGGGAGGGAGCACCGAAGCGGAACGGCAAGTGCATCGTCTACTGGATGCAACGGGCGCAGCGTGGATGGGACAATCACGCACTCGATGTTGCGGTGGAGATTGGGGATGCACTTTCGCTGCCGGTGGTGGCGTACTTTGCCGGTATCGCGAGGTATCCGAACGCGAACCTGCGTCACTATGCCTTCCTTAATCGTGGACTTGTCGATGTTGAAGAGGACTTGGCTGAGCGCGGAATCGGCTTTGTGCTGCGTCTCGAGCCCAGGCAGCAGCTTGAAGCTTTCCTCGAGGACGTGAATGCCGCCATGCTGGTGGGCGATGAAAATCCAATCCGGCAGACAGAGCTGTGGCGGCAGAACCTGGCGAAGCAGCTTGCGATTCCCTACTGGACCGTGGATGCCGATGTCGTTGTGCCTTCCAAGCTGATCGAGGGGCCGCAGTACGGCGCTTATACGATCCGGCCGAGGCTGTATCGTATGCTTCCGGATTTTCTGGATCCTTTCGTCAATGCCAAGCCGGCGAAAAAGTGGAGCCCGCCCAAGGGTCTGTATGCCGAGTCGCCGCGCGAGGACATGACCCGCAACTGGAAGGACCTTGACCGAAGCGTCGCGCCGGTTGAGGACTGGGTCGGAGGACGGCATGCGGCGATGAAGCGGCTGCGATACTTTACCGGCAAACTGCTCGAGAACTACGAGCGGGACCGGAGCCGGCCGGAAAACGATGGAAGCTCCAAGATGTCACCCTACCTGCACTTTGGGCACATTGGGCCGTTGACCATTGCGCTTGCCGTGGATGCCGCGGCGAAGCAGGACAAGCGGTTGCAAGCCGCGCGAGATGCCTACTTCAACGAGCTGATCGTGTGGCGCGAGCTTGCGGTGAACTTTGTGAAGCACACGCCCGGCTACGACACTGCCGAGTGCGCGGAGAACTGGGCGAAGAAGACGATTGCCGAGCATGCGCGCGATCAGCGGGAACACCTTTACACGCTGGAGCAACTGGAATCCGCAACGACGCACGATGACCTGTGGAATGCGGCGCAGACGCAGATGGTGCAGTACGGGTATATGCACAACGTGATGCGCATGTACTGGGCGAAGAAGATTCTGGAGTGGACGCCGGATGTGCCGACTGCGGTGCAACGGGCTGTGTACCTGAACGACAAATACTTCCTCGACGGGCGCGATCCGAACGGGTACGCGGGGATTGCGTGGGCGATGGTGGGCAAGTTCGACCGGGCCTGGTTCGAGCGGCCGGTGTTCGGCAAGATCCGCTACATGAGCCGCGCAAGCACGGGACGGAAGTTCGACTCGAAGCTGTACATGGAGCAGATGCGGGCGCTGCGGGGAGAGAGCTTTCGTCTGACCTAGCGGCGTTGAGGTCGATGGGCGAAACTGCTGGTTCGGGGTCGCATGCGGATGAAGTGCTGGATTCGGCGAGTGCGGGGTCAGTGGATGACGGGCCGGCGCTAACGGGTTTGGCGGCTGCTTCCGAGGTGATTCCGTCGCCGCGTCTGGCTGACTCCTGTGCCGCTTTCTCATCCCGTAGTTTGCCGTCGAGGGCGGAGTTGGCGAGCTGACAGGCGTAGAGGATTTTGCCGGCGCGTTTCGTGTCGATGCCATGGTTGGCGACCCGCTGAGCAACGATGGAGGCGACGCGGAGGATCGAGTCGCGATCTGTGAGGTCGGGGATGGAGAAGCCGCCATCGGGGAAGATCACGATGGGCATGGGATCAATGCGGTGGGTGGGGCAAAAATACTCGCCCTGGATGGCGGTGTTTTCGCAGCGGGTGTGCGGGTTGATGTACTCGAAGCATTGATGAAGATCGAGCGGGCGCTGCTGGTAAGGCGTGGTGTCGTACATGGGTACCCCCTCCCCCGGGGGCTGTGGAAAACGTGTGGTTAAAGGAAGAAGGCCCGGCGACTGGAGGCCGGGCCTTCTGCTGAATTTGTTCTCTTAAGTTAATTGTAGCGGGTCGAGCATAACTCGTGTCACATCGAAATTGAGATCGCATGTCGCTGACAAGGAGCCACTTACCGTATTTTCCACCAGTCTGGGGGCTTGACAGCAATCTAGAATCAGAACTTCAGAGAAGAAGGGTGGTTGATTTGAAGCGCCTGGGGATTCTGCTGTCCGGCCGTGGCTCGAACTTTCTTGCCATCGCGAAGGCGATTGGCGATGGCCGATTGCAGAACTGCGAGATTGCCGTGGTGCTCTCCAACCTGCCGGATGCGGGCGGACTGCAGGCGGCGCGGGAACTGGGTCTGGCGGCGCTTGCGATTCCATCGGCCGGGAAAAAGCGCGTCGAACACGATGCCGAGATGGTCGCCGCCCTGCGCGAGCACAAGGTGGACCTGGTCTGCCTGGCGGGCTATATGCGCATTATTTCCGGAGTGTTTGTGAGTGCGTTTCCGGACGCGATTGTGAACATTCATCCGGCGCTGCTTCCGGCGTTCCCCGGGCTCGACGCCCAGACGCAGGCCTGGGAATATGGCGCGAAGGTGGCGGGCTGCACCGTGCACTTTGTGGATGAGGCGGTGGACCACGGGCCGATCATTCTGCAGCGCGTGATTCCGGTGGAGGACGAGGATACGGCGGAGTCGCTGGCAGCGCGGATCCTGGAGCAGGAACACATGGCCTACGCGGAGGGCATTGCGCGGGTGCTCAGCGGTGAGTATGAGCTGGTGGGGCGCAGGTATGTGAGAAAGCCTGTGGCGGAACGCTCGTCCTCGGTCCGAAGCTAAGCGTCCGAGCTCGACTCGCCCGGACAGCTCACTCTCAGCGCGGTCGCGGGGGCGGTGCGGTGGTGGTGTGGAACAGGTTGTTGAGCCACGGCATCAGGCCGAAGGCGCGAAGCAGCCACACGACCACGGCGATGATGACGATGAGGCGGATAATCTGCTTGATCGCGCCATCCATGGGGATGAGATCGATCAGGTACAGCACCAGGCCGATGACAACGAGCGTAACGATGATGCCGATGATGCCGGACGTAAACATGCAGAGGCTCTCCTAAGTGGCTTGGATGCAAAGCAGCAGGTTTGGTTCTGCCGTTTGAGGCGAATTTGTTCGCCTGCTTCCAAACCAGATCAGACCGAGCGGGACGGGTTCTGGGAGAAAGCTTCGATCTGCTGCTGCACCTTGCTGCGGAACTCGAGCGGGTGCGCAACACGGTTGAAGGGCTCAGGCGTGCCGCCGGTGCCGACGAGGACGATGGTTCCGTAGCCAAGCATGCGGCCGAGGCCGGTCTCCTGCACCTCGATGCTTTCGATCTTGCTGAGCAGCAATTCGACGGTGCGGCGACCGACCAAGCCGACCTTGACGATGACCCGGTGGTTGGTGACGGCCATCTCTGTGGCATTGCGCCGGGTCGCACCGGCGACGAGAAGGATGACGGCGATGATGACCAGCACGGCGGCTCCGCCTTCCATCAGGTGCAGCTGGTCGTCGGGAGCGCCGGTCGAGGTGAAGGCGTAATAGAGGATGCCGCCGGCCAGCAGGACCGCAATAACTGCCTGAATGATGGAGCGAAGCATCACGATCCAGTGCAGCCGGGTTTCGTAGACTACGACTTCCCCAGCGGTCAGGTTGCGGTCGATGTAGCGCATGCGGTGCATATCGGAACCTCGCGGAAGGATAGCACTCGGCCCGAAGCGCAATCAGATTTCGAGGATGACGGGCATGATGAGCGGCCGGCGGCTGGTGCTCTTCTGGATGTAGCGCTTCAGGTCAGTGCGGATCTTTTCCTTGATGACGCCGTAGTCGGCTTTTTCTTCGTCGCTGGAGGACTCCAGCGTGCGCTGAACCACCTGGCGCGACTCCGAGATCATCTGCGGGTCGTCTACCGCGAAGCCGCGCATGACGATCTCGGGGAAGTTCTCCACCTTTCCGGTGCGCTTGTTGATGGTGATGATGGGCAGCACGATGCCGCCCTCGGAGAGGTGCTGGCGATCGCGGATGACGACGTCTTCGACGACGTCGATGGCGCCTCCAGCGTCGATGCAGACGCGGCCAACGGTGGTCTTGCCGGCTTTTTCGGCGGAGTTCGCGTCGAGGTCGAGGCATTCGCCGTCTTCGAGCAGCACCACCTTCTCGACCAGATTCATGTTGCCGGCCAGCTCCGCGTGGCGCTTGAGGTGGCGGTAGTCGCCATGGACCGGGATGAAGAACTTCGGCCGCAGCAGGTTGATCATGAGGCGAAGCTCTTCCTGCGAGCCGTGCCCGCTGACGTGAATCAGGCCAGCGGTGCCGTCGTCGTAGATCACTTTGGCTTCGCGGCGTTCCAGGTGGTCAATGACACGGTAGATCGATTTCTCGTTGCCGGGAATGACGCGCGAGCTGAGGACGACGGTGTCGCCGGAGTCGATGCGGGCATGCTTGTGGTTGTTGACCGCGGCGCGCGAGAGCGCCGACATCGGCTCACCCTGCGTGCCGGAGATCAGCACCAGCAGCTTGTTCGCGGGGAAGTCGCGCATCTGGCCGGGATTGATGACCAGGCCATTGGGAAGATCTAGGTAACCCAGGTCCTGCGCGATTTCCACGGCGTTGTCGATGGAGCGGCCAACCACGGCGACCTTGCGGCCGTGGGCCAGCGCGAGTTCGGTCGCGATCCGAATGCGGTGGATGGAAGAAGAGAAGCAGGAGAAGAAGAGCTTCTTCTGCGCCTGCGCGAAGATCTCGTCGAGGCGCGGGCGGACGGCGCGCTCGGAAGGAGTGTAGCCCGGCCGGTCGACGTTCGTGGAGTCCTGCAACAGGCAGAGAACGCCCTGCTTGCCGAGCTCGGCGAACGCATGGAGGTCGAAGGGCTTGGAGTCTGGGGAGGAGAGGTCTATTTTGAAGTCGCCGGTGTGGACCACCAGGCCGACCGGCGTGTAGATCGCGAGCGCGACGCAGTCCACCAGCGAGTGGGTGACGCGAACAGGCAGGATGGTGAAGGGGCCGATGCTGAAACGGCGGCCGGGCAGGATCTCGATCAGCTCGGCGTCTTCGAGCAGGCGGTGCTCTTCGAGCTTGCCTTCCACGAGGGCGAGGGTGAACTCGGTTCCATAGACCGGGACGTTGAGCTCGGAGAGGATCCAGGGCAGGCCGCCGACGTGATCCTCGTGGCCATGGGTGAGCACGATGGCGCGAACCTTGTCGCGGTTCTCAGTGAGGTAGGAGATGTCGGGTACGACGATATCGACACCGAGGAGCTCCTCTTCAGGAAACATCAGGCCGGCATCGATCACGATGATGTCATCGTGCCAACGCAAGGCGAGGCAGTTCATCCCGAACTCGCCTAACCCTCCCAGAGGGATTATCCGCAGTTTGTCATGAGCCATTCAACCTTTGATTTTACACGCGTGAAGCGGTCGCTCCCGCCGAGCGCCATGCGGGCAGATGGTGCCCGGGCGAGGCGGAAGGGTTCGGCGGGTTGGAGGGAGGCGCTGCACCGTTCTGGTAGCATGCGGACTGATTTCAAGAGGAGTGGACGGATGCTGGCTGATTCAGGAAGGTTCAGGCTGAAACGGGTTCTGCGGTGGAGTGGGTGCGCGGTGCTGGCGGGCGGTTTTGCAATGTCGAGTGCCGGGGCCCAGAGCGGCGCGGCGACGGTCAAGGTTGCGGCGACTCCACCGATGGGCTGGAACAGCTGGAACTACTTCGCCGGCAAGGTGACGGATAAGGACATCCGCGACACCGCGGACCTTCTGGTGTCCAGCGGCATGCGGGATGCCGGGTACGTCTACGTCAACATCGACGACACTTGGGAGGCAGGCCGGGATGCGCAGGGGCGGATCCAGAGCAACCAGAAATTTCCTGACATGAAGGCGCTTGCCGACTACGTGCATGGGAAGGGCCTGAAGCTGGGGATTTATTCCTCGCCGGGAGCAAAGACCTGCGCAGGCTTCGAGGGCAGCCTGGGGCACGAGGAGCAGGATGCGCAGACCTATGCCGAGTGGGGCATCGACTACCTGAAGTACGACCTGTGCGGCTATCGCCAGATCATGCGGGAACAGGCGGCCAACGATCCGGTTGCGCAGAACAAGCTCATGCGCGACGCCTACGAGAAGATGCACCAGGCGCTGCTGAAGACCGGCCGGCCAATGGTCTACAGCCTGTGCCAGTACGGCTGGGATGCACCCTGGACCTGGGCGCCGAGCGTGGGCGGGAACCTTTGGAGAACGACCGGCGATATCAACGCCACGTTCGACCGGATGAGCCTGATCGGCCGCAGCCAGGCGGGGCTGGCGCGGTTTGCAGGGCCGGGGCACTGGAATGATCCCGACATGCTGGAGGTGGGCAACGGCAGGCTGACGCACGACGAGAACGTGACCCACATGACGCTGTGGGCGATGCTGGCCGCGCCGCTGAGCGCGGGCAATAATCTGACGGCGATGAACGACGATGTGAAATCCATCCTGACCAACCGCGAGGTGATCGCGATTGATCAGGACGCGCTGGGGCGGCAGGGTGATCGGGTGTATGCAGAAGGCCCGGTGGAGATCTGGGCCAGGCCACTGAAGGATGGATCGAAGGCGGTGGCGGTCTTCAACTTTGGCGAGTCGGTCGCGCGGCTACGGCCGATTGGGCTGCACTTGAAGGAGCTTGGCTTCAGCGGCGGAGCGAAGGCGCACGATGTCTGGGGGAACAAGGACCTGGGCACGATCCGCGGTGACAGCGATGCGGCTATCGCCGATGCTTCGATTCCCCGGCATGGCGTGCTGCTGCTGATCCTGCAGAAATAATCAGGTGGGCTGAGCCGCGGCTCGGGCGGCGAGGCGCGCATCGCGGATCAGGTCGGGCAGGCCGACACCGTGCAGTGCATTGCCCAGCAGCTTGAGGCCGGAGAAGGCGGCCAGCCGCGAGTCGAGCTCAGCCGCGCACTCCAGGTGCCCCACCTCGTATTGCGGGAGCGAGTGGGGCCAGCGGCGCACGACGGTAAGCACCGGCGGCGGAGCGGGTGCAGGGGCGTGGCCGGGGATGGAGATCGTTCCGTTCAGAGCGCGAGCGAGCTCCAGTCGAGCAATAGCGGCGATCTCGTCGTTGTTGCAGCGGGTGACGCGGTCGGCTGCGGCTCCGCCAAAGAATGCCCGGACCAGACGCCCGTTGGGCGGGACGCGGTTCGGGAATTTCTGATCCACGAAGGTGCATGCGAGCAGCAGATTGGCCGAGGGGTCCAGCGCGCGCTCGGAGTCGAAGCGCGGCGGCACCAGGAAACCGAAGCCTTCCGGCAACGGAATGCGGGCAGCATCGGCGTAGCAGAAGGCCACCAGCACGGCGGAGCTGGATTCAGCGGGGAGCAGGTGCGCGGCTTGGTCGTCCAGCTGCGCAATCAGCCGTCGCGAAGCATCCAGCGGTGTGGCGAGGAAGACGGCGTCGAAGGTTTCCGAGCCGTGGTGCTTGCCCGTGGTTGAGGTGTGCAGCGTCCAGGGCGGCAGATCCGCCTGCGTGGTGTGGCGCATGCCCATGACCGTGTGATTGCGGCGAATCCAGTGGGCGGGGATTGCGGCCTCGAGCCGCTCGACCAGCGTGCCGAGCCCAGATCGCAGTGTAGTGAACAGGCTCGCGGGCTCTTCCTGCGCTTCGCGTTTGCGACGTGCCTCGAGGGCTGCGACGAGCGAGCCGTGCTCCCGCTCCATGGCGACGAACCCCGGCATGACTGCCCGCACGCTGAGCCGGCGGACGTCGCCGCCGAAGACGCCGCTGAGCAGGGGGGCCGCGACGCGGTCCAGCACCTCCGGGCCGAAGTGGCGCAGGGTAAACTCCGCCACGGATTCATCGTCGGCTGGGATCGCGGCGCGCAGCTCGGCCGCCCTGGAGGGTTCTCCGCGATAGGAGGCAATCGCGGAATCGGTAAACAGCGGGGATCGATCGAGTTCCGCAAGATTGCCGGGAACCATCATGCTGAAGCCGGAGGGCATGGGAACCAGCTTGCCGGCCGGGTTCTCCGGCGAACTGAGCAGGATCCAGGTGCGGCGGCTGGCATCATTGGACGGAACCAGCTCATCGGCGAGGTCGAGCTCCAGGGCAAGCTCGCGCGCCCATGGCTTGGCACTGACCCAGCCATCGGGTCCGCACTCGACGGTGAAGCCGCCCTCGCGGATCGTCTCCACCAGGCCGCCCAGGCGCTGCGTGCTCTCAAACAGAACGGCCTCGACCGGCGCACCCTCACGCGCCATCTGCGCGAGCTGGTACGCAGCCGTGAGACCGGAGATTCCGCCGCCGATGATTGCGATGCGTCGCATAAAGTGGGTGCTCAGTTTCCTGCAGCCCATTGGCGAGTGACGACCTCAACCAGCGCGGAGGTCAGCAGCGGCGAGTCGTTTAAACTCTGTGGCCGCCACAGGCGAAGACCTAGTTCGCTGGCTGTCTGGGTGAAGGCAATATCGATGTCGTACAGGATCTCCACGTGGTCGCAGAGAAAGCCGATGGGCTGCAGTACGACGCCCTTGTGGCCCTCGCGCTGAATGCCGGCCAAGGTGTCTTCCACGGTGGGGCCGATCCACGGGCCACCGGCGACGCCCTGGCTCTGGAAGGCGAAGTACCAGGAAGGCGAACGGGCGACATTCAGCTTGGGAAGCTGACGTTCTGCCTCGGAGAACAGCGCGGCAAAAACGAGCGCCGCTGTTCGCTTGGCCTCGACCGGGTAGGGATCCGGCGTGGTCTGCGGCTCCGTGCCGGGCCGCGCGCCGACAACGGAGGCTTCGCCGGTCATGATCGTGCGGCAGGGGACGGAGTGCGCCGTGAACAGAATCGGCAGCATTGCACCCGCGTCGACACAGGCCGGCGCATAGGTTTCCTGCAATTTTAGGGCGAAAGCTTCGATCAGCTTCGGCTCCTCCGACCAGGTGTCCACGAACTGGACTTCGAGCCCTTCCGCGACGGACAGCAGCGCGCGTTTGTAGAGGCCGATGGAAGTTCGCGAATTCTGCGGAGCAAGGCAGATGGCGATGACCCGCTCGATGTCGTTGGCACGCATTTCGGCGACCACGTCCGCGATGTAGGGATGCCAGTTGCGCATGGCGGCGTAGACAGGCAGCGGCGTGCCCACAGCAGCCAGCGCGCGGCTGAGAGCGTCGCGCTGCGCAAAAGTCCAGCGGGTCAGTGGCGGCGGCTCGAGTGCTGGAGTTTCGCCGAGGCCAATCTGCGCGTAGCGGTGCTGCAGCTCTTCGATGACTTCTGCCGGCATGGGGCGGCCGCCGGTCACGCGAGAAAGATACTCGGACATCTCACCCAGAGCGTTGGGTGTTCCGTGGGCGAGCAGGAGGACAGCAGTCTTGGGCGAAGAGGTCACGCAACTTCAATTATCGCCGCATTGAGCGCCATGCGGGCTGGTTCCTACTTCGGAGCCCAGAAAGGCTCGTTGGAGGGCACCAGCTGAACCGGAACCTCGGGCGTAAAGGATTTGATCCACTGCGCCATCTCCAGCATGCCCTGCTGTTCCGAGACACAGTGGCCGAGCATGATCCATCCCTTCGGGACGCCCAGGGTGGTGGCGTCCAGCACGTACGCCGGACTGTCCAGTGTGCCGTCGCTCTCCTGCTGCTCGCCGCTGACGACGACATCCACATCCGGACTGTTGATGTCGGGAGTTGCATATCCGACGCCGAGCTGCAGCCGGCTGACCTTGCACTTGGGATCTCCGACGACTCGGATGGCTTTGTCATTCAGGCGCTTCTGGAAGTTGGCTGCCAACTCGCCGAGGGTGGTCTCCGGCAAGGTGAAGTGGTGCGACTGCGGAGCGGTCTCGTACCGGCTCTCCAGCCCCAGCGCTCGCGCCAGACCCACATAGGTGAAGTCCGGCCTCTGCGCGTGCATGTGGTCATGGATGCGGAAGATGACCATGTCATGCTGGCGCAGGAAGTCCACCTTAGGCTGGTAGCTGGGGTCTGCGCTGACGACGCTGATATCGTCCGGGTCGTTCCAGAAGGTGTCCTCGTGGGGGATGATCATGTTGCAGCCCGCTTCGACCGCGCGGCGCAGCGCGTCGTAGGAGCAGAACATCGTGGTCGCGATGCCTTTGACTACGGTGTCCGGGCCGCCGAATTTGAAGGTGTCGCGCCTGCTCGATTCGCGCCAGGGGAAGCCGAGGTTCTTCTTAATCCGCGCAACCACCTCGCCTGCGGTCAATGGGTCTGTCATAGAGTGGGCCTCCAATAGGGATCGGGCACGGCGACCCAGGTGGTCTTTACTTCGGGGACGATGGTCTTGAGCCACGTTGCGCAAAGCTGCATCCCGGGCTCTTCGGAGACGATGCGGCCGACCAGCACCAGCGACTTCTTGCCGCCAAGGTCCACGGTGTCGCGCACGTACTCGACCGACTCCCACTCGCGGACCTCGCCTGCCAAGATCGTGTCGACGCCGGGGAGCGCCTTCAGCGATGCCTGAATCGGAGTCGAGCCGGGAAGGATCGCAACCTTGCCCACGCGGAGC
>Ga0207695_10000330_pt1 | contig 113210 bp, 97 predicted proteins | sample KBSC54metaG_FD_184354 | JGI IMG/M metagenome (GOLD analysis project Ga0207695, IMG submission 184354) | Corn rhizosphere microbial communities from Kellogg Biological Station, Michigan, USA - KBS C5-4 metaG (SPAdes) (version 2) | ecosystem: Host-associated > Plants > Roots > Rhizosphere > Soil... | reverse complement strand
ATCCGGCCGTACTTTGGGCCATCGCCGATCGTCTGGCGCAAGGCGAAGGCGAATGGAAGCCGTTCGATCGCCGCGGCCTGCGCGCGTTTGTTTACGACGATCCGCATGCGGACGGCGGCACATACGCCAGCTAGGCCTTGCGTGCGCATTGCTCATCCCCATCTTGCGGTTGTCCGCCACCGGGAGTTGAGGCAATGCTGACGTTCATTCTCTGGCTGTTGCTGCTGGTGTTCTGCTGGCCGCTGGCCTTGCTGGCGCTGATCCTGTATCCGCTCGTGTGGTTGATCCTGTTGCCGTTCCGGCTGATCGGCATCGCGGTGGGTGGCGTCTTCGCTTTTCTGCACGCCTTGATCTATCTGCCGGCGCGCGTGTTGCGCGGCAGGCCCTGATCAGGCTTCCAGTTCCTGCCATCGCGCATACGCTGCATCAAGTTCGGCCTGCAGCGCCGCGAGCGCCTGGTTCGCAGCCGTGATCGCAGCGGCATCCTGCCTGTAAAAGCCCGGATCGTGCATCGCCTGCGTGCGCGCGGCGATTTCCGCTTCGAGCGATTCGATGCGCGCCGGCAGCAGTTCCAGTTCGCGGACGTCCTTGTAGCTGGGCTTGCGTTTGCTTTTTGCTTCATCCCCGCGCAAGCGGGACTGCGAAGGCATGGATGCTGAAGCGAACATCGGCGAAGCCGATGACCCGGACGGGCGGGCCGCAGGATGCGGCGAGTAATCCAGTGCCTTTTCCTCTCCGGATGTGGAAAGCAACGTCGCTGGATTGCCGCCTTCGCGGGAAGGACGAGCGGCGGTCGTGGCGACCGGTTTTTGTCGCAACCAATCCGAATAGCCGCCGACATATTCGCCGACCTTGCCGTCGCCCTCGAGCGCCAGCGTGCTCGTCACCACGTTGTCGATGAATTCGCGATCGTGCGAGACGAGCAACAGCGTGCCGCGATAGGCGCCGAGCAGATCCTCGAGCAATTCGAGTGTTTCGATGTCGAGATCGTTGGTCGGCTCGTCCATCACGAGCAGGTTCGACGGCTGCGCGAACAATTTCGCCAGCAGCAGCCGGTTGCGCTCGCCGCCGGACAGGCGCGTGATCGGCGCACGCGCGCGCTCGGGCGCGAACAGGAAATCCTGCAGATAACCGAGCACGTGCTTGCGTTGGCCCTCGAGCTCGATGTATTCGCGGCCTTCGGCGACGTTGTCGAGCGCATTCCAGTCCTCGCGCAGCGTGGCACGATGCTGATCGAAGTAGGCGATCTCGAGCCCGGTGCCGAGTTCGATTTCGCCGCGCTGCGGCTTGAGCCGGCCGAGCAGCAAATGTAAAAGTGTACTTTTGCCGGAACCGTTCGGACCGATGATGCCAATGCGATCGCCGCGCAGAATCGTGGCGGAGAAATCGCGCAGGATCGATTTGGCGCCCCACGCATAGTCGACGTGCTTTGCCTCGATGACTTTCTTGCCGGACGCCTGCGCTGTCGCCAGCGTCATCTTCGCGTTGCCGGAAAGTTCGCGGCGTTCCGCGCGCTCGCGGCGCAGCGCCTTGAGCGCGCGCACGCGGCCCTCGTTGCGCGTGCGCCGCGCCTTGATGCCCTGGCGAATCCAGACTTCCTCTTGCGCCAGCTTTTTGTCGAACAGCGCGCTTGCCTGCGCTTCCGCGTGCAGCCGTTCCTCGCGCCGGCGCAGGTAATTGTCGTAATCGCCGGGCCACGACGTGACCTGGCCGCGATCGATTTCGACGATGCGCGTGGCCAGCGCGCGCAGGAAACTGCGGTCGTGCGTGACGAAGACGATACTGAACGACGCGTTGCGCAGAAATTCCTCGAGCCACGCGATCGCCTCGATGTCTAGGTGATTCGTCGGCTCGTCGAGCAGCAACAGGTCGGGCGCGCGCACGAGCGCCTGCGCGAGCAGCACGCGGCGCTTCATGCCGCCGGACAAGGCAGCGAAGTCCACCTCTTCGGGCAATTGCAGCTTCGCCAGCACTGTCTGCACGCGCCGATCCAGATCCCAGCCGTGCTGCGCTTCGATCTTGTGCTGCACGTCGCCGAGTTGCTCGAGTTCCCCGCTCGCGATCAGATGATGGTAGTACGCGAGCAAGGTGCCGATGTCGCCCAGACCCGACGCGACCACGTCGAATACGCTGCCGGCCGTATCCTGCGGCACTTCCTGTGCGAGCCGCGCGATGCGCACGCCGCCTTGCACGCGCACTTCGCCGTCGTCCGGCTTGATCTCGCCAGCGAGCAAGCGCAACAGCGTGGATTTGCCCTCGCCATTGCGGCCGACGATGCAGACGCGCTCGTTCGGATCGATCGCGAGATCGACGTGCTCGAGCAGCAGCGGGCCGCCGACGCTGTAGTCGACGCGTTGGAGTTGGATCAGGGGCATGCGCGAATTCTAACGGCTAAAACAAACGCGCCGCGCGAGCGTGGCTGTGGTTCGTCGGGCGAGTGCCGATCGTCACGGGATCCTCCGGCACATAGACCCCTCGCGCAGCGTTCCGCCAGACTGGCGGCACTTCCTGCTGGCGCAACGCATGCCTCCGATTTTCCGCAACTCACAAGGACACTTCCGCAACGGCTGGTGGATCCTCGCCTTCGTCGCGATATTCCTCGCCAGTCAAGTTGTCTACCGTCCGGTTTCGCACGCTTTGCAGCAGAATGGATTCACTGGACTGTGGCTGTCGCCGCTGCCGGTGATCGCCATCGTGCTGGTCACATGGCTCTGCACGCGCTTGCGCCGCGAACCGCTGGCCAGCGTGGGCCTTGCGCTGAATGCGCGCTGGCTGCGGCAGGTGAGCTTGGGCGCCGTTATCGGTGGCGCGATGATGCTGGTCATTGCCGACCTGATCTACGTCGCCGGCGGCGTCAGTTTCGCCATGGATCCGGCACGCAGCGCACGCGCACTTGCGGCGGGCGCGTGGACTTTCGTGTGGGTTGCCTTGCTCGAGGAATTGCTGTTCCGCGGATTCGTATTCCAGAGATTGATCGACGGCACCGGCAGACGGCTCGCATTGCCGCTGATGGCCGTGCTGTTCGCCGTTGCGCATTGGGGCAATCCGGGCATGGAGGGACCGACTCAGTTCTGGGCGACGCTCGACACGATACTCGGCGCGCTGCTGCTCGGTTTCGCCTATTTGCGCACCGGCAGCCTCGCACTGCCCATTGGCCTGCACTTTGGCTGGAATTGGGCGCAAGGCGCGCTGCTCGGATTCGACGTCAGCGGCTTTGATCAAACAGGATGGCTCATTCCGACGCTTCTCGACAAGCCGCAATGGCTCACCGGCGGCAGCTTCGGGCCGGAGGCCAGTATCTTCGCGGTCCTCGTCGACGCCACGGCCGTCTTGTTGATCTGGCGGTGGAAAGGCATGGCCCCGCAAGGCCACGCGAAAGCGGCGCTCGCGATCGCGCCTGCACAGTAGGGGCGCCAGCGAAGCTCTAGGGAGTCGCTGCGCAACCGCCAATCTTGACGAGGGCGGTCGTGCCGACGATTCCGGCAAACGCATGCGCAACGTCGGAATCGTTGAATTGATAATCCAGCCGAGCTCTGTCGCAACCTTGCATGGTCAAAGTCGCACGGCCGACTAGCGATGTGTTCTGCGTTGCGATCGCATCGAAAGTGCCGCCGAGGGTTTGCATGATTTGCAGAGATACCGTCCCGCCGCTTGCCGCCGACAGGTCGCCTTCCAGCGTAAACCAGTGTTGATGCGCGGCATCGTCGACGGCACCGGCGGGATCGAACGTGAACCATGCGGCGAAGACGAGCCCGGCATAGCTTGCGTTCGCAGGAATGATCGTCAACTCCATGCCCTGGCCGGAGGTCGCCGGATCAAACCACGATCCACTCTGGCGCGCATCAAAGCCTTGCGCGGCCGGATTGGCAAATTGCGCGGGCGTCGTGCTGCCATCGGCCAGCACACACGGTGACGTGGACGGCGACAGACGTGTCAACGTAATCAGCCCACCGGCGCCGTTATTGGTATCCGCGTTGAACTGGTAGAACAACGATCCCGAGGCACAATCGGAAAAACTCAAATGCGCCGTGCCCACATCATGGGTGCCGACGATACCTGCCGCTAACACTCCTGGTTCGGCGGCTTCGATGTTCAGATCCGCACTGGTCGCGCCGGGCGCGATCGTGCCGTACAGCGCATACCAGGCGAGCCCCGCTGGATCAGGAGTCGATTGATACACGGCGGCATTGCCCGGTGCATAGGTAAACCATGGCATGAACAGCGTTTGCGCGCTCGCGATGTAATCGAGCGTAAAACCCTGGCCGCTCTCGTATGGCGCGTACCAGGCGCCGTCGAGGCCGGGTTGGTCGAGTCGGATTTGCGGTGGGGCACCGCCTGCATTTTTTAACGCAAACACTTGCCGCGTACTCGGCGCGGCGACATTGATGACATCTGCGTCGGCATGCAGACTTCCGTCGGCGGCGATCGCAACGTTGTTCCACTCGCATCCTCCTACCAAATTGCCCGCGCCGATTTCCACAGGACAGGATTCGTACCGCGTCGTTCGCACAGCACCACTGTCGGGCGCAAGTGCCGACATTTCCAGCTTGCGATTCGAGAGTTGATTGACAACGACTACGTTACCGGTGAGTGGATCGTGCAGCAGGGTATTGCCCGGGATATTCGGGTTTTCCCAGAGCAGATCACCGCGCGCGTTGCGCGCCTGCATCGATGGCGCGTAGACGTCGTATTTGCCGAAAACAAAATAGAAATTTCCATTTGCGGCCAGCGGCGCGCCGCCGGTGAAAGCGTAATCGGCCTCGCCGTTGCTGATCTGTTTCACCCATAGCGTGCCTCCGCTAGGATTGACTGACCACGCGTTGACCACCGTGGTCGCATGTTCGATGTCAGTGGTATCGAATACGACGAGCACCGAGCCATCCGCAAGCACTTCGACGATTGGCGTATAAAACCCGGAGCTGTTCGCTAACTGCGTGGGTGCGGTGAGGTCGTATACCTTCGTGCCGTTGGCGTCGTAGGCGAGCAGCCGCGTCTTGTCGTCCTGCAGTACGACGGTGAGGCCGCTCTTGGTCATCGAGCTAATCTGGCCCGCAGGCAGACCGGTTCGATGCACGAGCGCTCCGTTCGCATCGAAGCGCAGTTGTTCCCAGCCGCCGCCGTTTTGCTGCCTATGCAGAATCACGATGCTGCCGTCGTCGAGCGCCTGCAGAGGCCAGCCGCCGTAGCCGAAGTATTCCGTGTCGAGAATGGTCGACCATATCTGTTCGCCGGTTTCCGTGCTGAAGCAAGCGAGCAGAACGTCGTAATAGAACTGGCGAACAAAGCGGTTCTGCTCACCGCAGACCCGGTTGCCAGCGGCCGACAATGGGCCTACCCCGAAGTCCAGCGCCACGTGCCAGACCAATTGGCCGGTCGGCGAAATTTTGGCGAGTTCAGGGCCGTTCGGGGCGTCGACCGAAACATACGCAGTGCCGTCATCGGCAAAGGTCGAAGCTCCTCCTCCTGTGCTGCCGCCGAGCACCTGTGTCGTTGCCGGCGCGGTACGCACGTTGCCGGACCGGTCGAGCTCGAGAAAACTGTAGGTGCGCTCGTCGTCCGTGCCCTGGGTGAGCAACGCGTCGCCGTTGGCGAGGGCGACAACGGCGCCGGAGTAGCTTTGCGCGAGCGTGCGCGAGAACAGCAGATTGCCGTCGGAGTCGTAGCGCAGTAGTTGCGGACCAGAGGTGCCCGCGACGACGAGTAGGACGTCGCCTTCTGGTGTTGCGCTCACGGCGCAGTAGTCGTCGGGAGGACCAGGACAGTGCGTCGCGTCCGCAAGTACCCGGTTCCATCGCACACCGCCGTCGGCGCCGATGCGCTGCAGCGCTAGCTGAGTGGGCTGATTCTGGGAATCGACGATATTGTCAACGAAATACAGATTGCCGTCGTTGCCCACTGCCTTGCCGACGATGTTCGAAATCTGCACATCGCTAGCGGCATGCGCGAAACGAAGCGCTCCGTCCCTGGTGAGACTGATGATCGAAAGCGCGCCGGCAACACTTCCTTGCGAACGCGTGGCTGCATAGAGATTGCCGTCGCCGCCGAGCGTAATCGCGGCGAACGTATCGGCATTGGTCGGGTCGGTCCATGACCAGCGCACGGTGCCATGCTGATCGAGCGCCAGAATCGTCGCCGGAGAACCGGCCGCGGCCACGTATACCCCGCCATCCGCCTGCGGGTTGACGGCAAAATCAGCGATCGTTGCGTTGACGCCGACATCGCTCTCGACGCCGTCCGCCGAATACCGGAAGAACAGATCGTCGCCGCCGCGCCGGAGCACCCAGATGCCATTGCGCCCATCGACGCCGAGATCGCAACCTTCGTAGCCGGCGTAGACGATCTGCTGCCAAGGCGAAACGCCATCTGCGGCATATTCGCTGATGGTGCAAAAAGTATAGTTTTCGTTGCCCGTGTAAAAAGGCTGGCCGACCAACACGATGCCGCCGCCCGCGAGCGCGCCGATGCGGCCTCCTGAAAACATGGAGGCTTCGCGGTTGCCACTGGCATGATCGAGGGTGTCGCCCGCCGTGTAGTGCAGAAACGCGTCAGAGCCGATCGCCCAGAAACCGCTTGCGTCCGGCTGCGAAATCGCCACCGGGTGTGCGTCGACGTGCGCCGTCGTCGTGAACTGGTAGCTCCAATCCCAGTTCTGCGCACGGACGGGCGTCGCTACGCCGAGCAGAACGCCAGCCAACCCCAGGGCGAGATTTAGAACGTTGCGCGAGGCGATAACCATGAGTCATTTCCAATAGTAGAAACGCGACGGGCCGCAAAAGCGGCCCGTCGCTACTACATATGCCGAACGGCAACGCTACTTCAGCTTCGCATCGGCGCGCAATGCCTCGGCCTTGTCGGTCTTCTCCCACGAGAACGCGGTTGCCGTCTGCGCCTTGCCGGTGCCGTCCTTGTAGGTGATCTGCTGCGGCGCGCGACCGAAATGGCCGTAGCTCGCGGTCTGCTGATACATCGGATGGATCAGGTCGAGCATCTGCAGAATGCCGTACGGACGCAGGTCGAAATGCTTGCGGATCAGTTTTTCGATCTTGTGGTCGTCGATCTTGCCGGTGCCGAACGTCGTCACCGAGATCGAAGTCGGATGGGCCACGCCGATCGCGTACGAGACCTGCACTTCGCAACGATCGGCGATGCCGGCGGCGACGATGTTCTTGGCCACGTAGCGCGCGGCGTACGCGGCCGAGCGATCGACTTTCGACGGATCCTTGCCGGAGAATGCGCCGCCGCCGTGACGGGCCCAGCCGCCGTAGGTGTCGACGATGATCTTGCGGCCGGTCAGACCGCAGTCGCCGACCGGACCGCCGATGACGAACTTGCCGGTCGGATTGATGTGGAACTTGGTGCCCTTGTGCAGCCATTTCGCCGGCAGCACGGGCATGAGGATTTCTTCGCGCACGGCTTCCACGAGATGCTTCTGCTTCACGTCCGCATCGTGCTGTGTCGACAGCACCACGGCGTCGATGGCTACGGCCTTGCCGTTTTCGTAGCGCAGCGTGACTTGCGATTTCGCATCCGGACGCAGCCACTTGAGCTTGCCGGCTTTGCGCACCTTGGCCTGCTGCTCCACCAGGCGATGCGAGAAATGGATCGCCGCAGGCATGAAGGTCTTGGTCTCGCTGGTGGCATAGCCGAACATCAGGCCCTGGTCGCCTGCGCCCTGTTCTTCCGGGTTCTTGCGATCCACGCCCTGGTTGATGTCGGGCGACTGCTTGCCGATCAAATTCAGCACGCCGCAAGTTGCGCCGTCGAAACCGACTTCGGACGAGTTGTAGCCGATGTCGAGAATGACTTTGCGCGTCAATGCTTCCAGGTCGATCCAGGCGCTCGTCGTCACTTCGCCGGCGACGATGGCGACACCGGTTTTGACCATGGTTTCGCAAGCCACGCGCGCGCGTTTGTCCTGCGCAAGGATCGCATCGAGCACGGCGTCGGAAATCTGGTCGGCGACCTTGTCCGGATGGCCTTCGGACACGGATTCGGAAGTGAAGAGATAGCCGCTCATTTAGCTGATCCTTGGAATTCGAAAAGGGGTGAAAAACGGGTCGCGCATGATACACCGGACGCCGCGAGTTTGCAGCCCCGCGGCTGGGTCGTTTGCGCTTCGGTTATCTGCGGTTTGTTTGGACGGCTAAACGTCTATGCCGCAAGCGCCAGGTCTGCAGCCGACGCGGCGAAATAGTCGCGTGTCAGGCGCAGCTGTTCGTGCACCGTCTCGGCGCGATTGACGATGCTGCGGAACGCGGAATTCTCGGCGCGATCCTTCGCATACCACCCCAGGTGCTTGCGCGCGATGCGCACGCCCGCGAGCTCGCCGTAGAACGCGTACAGTGCTTCAAGATGACCGCACAGGATCGCGCAGATTTCATCGGCGCTCGGCGGCTCGAGCACTTCCCCGGTGGCGAGGTAGTGCGCGATCTCGCGGAAGATCCACGGCCGGCCTTGCGCGGCGCGGCCGATCAGCAGGCCGTCGCATCGGGTGAAGTCGAGCACTTCGCGTGCCTTCTGCGGCGTATCGACGTCGCCGTTGGCCCACACCGGAATCGATACGGCGTGTTTGATTGCGGCGATCGTTTCGTATTCGGCTTCGCCTTCGTAGGCGTCCGCACGCGTGCGCCCGTGCACGGCGAGCGCGGCAATTCCGGAGTCCTCGGCGATTTTCGCGATGCGCACGCCATTGCGGTTGTCGCGGTTCCAGCCGGTGCGGATCTTCAGCGTGACCGGAATATCGACGGCCGCGACGACGGCGGTGAGTATGCGGGCGACGAGCGGTTCGTCCTGCAGCAGCGCCGAGCCGGCGTATACATTGCACACTTTTTTCGCCGGACAGCCCATGTTGATGTCGATGATCTGGGCGCCCTGGTCGGCGTTGTAACGTGCGGCCTCGCTGAGCATGGCCGGATCGTAGCCGGCAATCTGCACGCTGACCGGCTCCGGTTCGCCGCTGTGATCCATGCGGTGCAGCGACTTGCGCGTCGTCCACAACCGTGGATCGGACGTCGTCATCTCGGTCGTCGCCAAGCCGGCGCCGAGCCGCTTGCACAGCAGCCGGAACGGTTTATCGGTGACGCCGGCCATCGGCGCAAGGCCGAGAGCCGGTTCGATGAGATGGGGGCCAATGCGCATGACCGCGCATTGTACCCGGATCAGAAATCGAAGCCGTCGCGGAAAATCACGTCGTCGAGCGCACCGGCTTCCACCGAGCCGGCGTCGCAGTAGGCATTGCCGTCCGCGCGCACATAGCCGCGCTGATCCAGCGAGGTGCAGACATAACTCCACCCGGCGTCGATCAACGCACTGCCGGCGAGCGGTAACAACGTTGGTGTCGGTCCACCATTATCGGCGAGCGCGCCGAGATGCAGGCTCGCATCGGCGACGCTGTTTTGACTGAACAATCCCAGATTGCACGTATTGCCGGGGCTTTCGACATTGCCGAGCAGCGCATAGAACGTGCCGCTGCCGCCTCCGGTTTGCATGCAGGCGCCGCTGATCACCGTGTTCTGGAAATCCGGCGGCGCGCCCAATCCGCCTACGTCGTTGAAAAAATACACGGCACTGCCGCCGGGCGCGGTATTGCCGTGCAACGTGGAAGAATAGATATGGAAACCGTCGCCCGAGCTGCCGCCGCCCGTCGTCGTCGCGAATACCGCGCCGCCGACCGACGATGCCGTGTTGCCGCTGAAGGTCGACAACTCGATGTCCAGCGGCGGTGACGCATACACGCCGCCGCCCTGGACGGCGCCATTGCCGCTCAGCGTCGATTCGTGAATCTCCAGCGCCGTGCAGGAGCAGCCCGCGTGGCCATGGACGCCGCCACCGTTGCCAGTGGCTGTATTGTTCTGGATCCAGCTGCGATAGATGCGCGCGCCATATCCATCGATTGCACCGCCGTTGACCGCATGGTTGCCGGTGATCGTCGAATCCACGACGAGTGCACCGCCCGTGCCGGTCTCGATTGCGCCGCCGTTGCCGGAGGCCGTGTTGTTCGTGATCTGTACGCGCCGCAACGTCATCTCGTAATTGCTGTTGCTGCGGATCGCGCCACCATCGCCGCTGGCGTGGTTATTACCGATAATCGCGTCTTCGACGGTCAATGTCCCGTCGTAGAGATTGATGGCTCCGCCGAAGCCGGACATTCCGCCGCCCAGCGTCATTTTCCTCAAGGTAACGTTCACATTCGAAATGAGATTGAAGATGCGATCGTTGTTTTCCGCAATGATCGAAGTCGTATTGGCGCTGACGCCAATGATTTCCACGTCGTCGGTCAGGTCGAGGTCGCCCGCTACCGCACCGGGATTCGGACTCGGATTGACAATCGTAAGCTGCAAGATACCGGCTGGCAGCAGAATCCGGTCGGCGCCGGGCAGCGCGTTCGCTGCAATGACTGCCTCGCGCAGTGAGCAGTCCGTCGGCAGGCATGCGCCGGGCGCGGGATCGTCCAGACGCGTGACCGTGATGTCCGCGGCGCCCGCGAATCGGGCGAGAGTGGCAAGCAACAGCACAGGCCAAAGCAGTTTGTGCATGTCCGACCCTCCATGTAGGTGCGAAAGTGATTCTACTTCTACTCCCGCCCGGGGCCTAGGTGCTGAAACGTCGCATCACCGCATCGAAAGTCGGCATCGCCGGCGCCGTGCCGATGATCTCGGTCGACATTGCGGCGGCGCGATTGGCGTGGACCACGGCATCGCGAAACGGATGTCCTGCAAGCCGGATCAACGCAGCAACCAGCGTGCCGCTGAACGCGTCGCCGGCGCCCGTGGTGTCGATCGCCTTTACTTTTTCCGCTTGCAAGCGGTAGTACGCATCGGCGTCGCCGCGCCGATCGTCGCCGTGCGAGATAAAACAGCCGCGTGAGCCCAACGTGATCACGACGGTGGCGACACCGAGTTTGCGCGCGAGCGCGTGCAGATCGGCGTCGCCGCGCTCGGCCAGAGCGGCCGGATCGACGTGCTCGCCGGCGACGCGTTCGAGCAGCAGCGAGAACTCGGTTTCGTTCGGCGTGACGATATCGGCGCGCCGCAACATCGTCGCATCGAGTTGCGCATGCACGGGCGCCGGATTCAGCACGCAGGTCAAACGGTGTTGTCGGCCGAGATCCAGCGCAGCGGCGACGGCGTCGAGATTGTTTTCGAGCTGCAGCAGCAGGATTTGCGCATCGCCGAACAACTCCTTCTGTGCATGCACGAACGCCACGTCCAAATGCTCGTTGGCGCCGAATGTCATCGCAATCTGGTTGTCGCCCTGGGCATTGACCGTGATGCTCGATGTCGCGGTCGGTTGGTCGCCGCGGATCTGCCAGCGCGCAGGCATGCGCTCATCGCGCGCAAATTTCTGCGCCGCCGCGCCGAACGTATCGTCGCCGATCGCGCCGATGAACGCCGTGGCGACGCCTTGGCGTGCGCAGGCGATCGCCTGATTGAAACCCTTGCCGCCGGGCCCCGTGTTGTAGCGATCCGCACGCAGCGTTTCGCCGATGCGCGGGAAGCGCGGCACGAACCAGGCCTGGTCCTGCACGTAGCTGCCGACGATGATGACCGCGGGCGCCATGCCTAGAACAAACTGAGGACGCCGGCGATCGTCGCGGTCATGAATGTCGCCAGCGAGCCGCCGAGTACCGCGCGCAGGCCGAAACGCGCGAGATCGTGGCGGCGTGTCGGAGCGATGCCGCCGATGCCGCCGATCTGGATCGCGATCGAGGAGAAATTCGCGAACCCGCAGAGCGCGTACGTGGCGATCAGCTGGCTATGCGGCAACATGTCCTTCAGATGCTTGGACATGTCGACGTAGGCGACGAATTCGTTGATCACGACTTTCTCGCCGATGAAGCTGCCGACGAGCGTCGCATCCTGCCACGGCACTCCGATCAGCCACGCCAGCGGCGACAGCACCCAGCCGAGAATGGTCTGCAGCGAAAGATCGATCGGATGACCGGCAAACCCGGTCAGCCAGTCATTGATCGAAGAGCCAGTGTCCGCGGTCCAGGCGTGCGCGCCGAGCCACTGCAGCGGAGCATTGACCAGCGCGATCAGCGCGATGAACGCGAGCAGCATCGCGCCGACATTCAGTGCCAGGCGCAAGCCGTCGGCGGCGCCGGCGGCGGCGGCGTCGATGACGTTCGTCGTCGTCTTCTCGACTTCGAGCTTGATCGTGCCGCGCGTCAGCGGTTCGCCGGTTTCCGGCATCAGCAGTTTGGAAATCATCAGCGTTGCCGGCGCCGCCATGATGCTGGCGGTGAGCAGATGCTTGGCGAAAAACTGCTGCTTGACGGGATCGCCTTCGCCGAGCAGGCCGACGTAGGCGGCCATCACCGAGCCGGCGATATGCGCCATGCCGCCGACCATCACCGTCAGCAGTTCGGATTCCGTCATCTTCTCGATGTACGGCTTGATCGTCAGCGGCGCTTCGGTCTGGCCGATGAACACGCTCGCGCAGACGCTGGTGGTTTCGGCGCCGGAAACATTCATCGCCTTGGTAATCAGCCAGGCCATGCCGCGCACCACCTTCTGCATCACGCCCAAGTGATAGAGCACGCTCGTCAGCGCGGCGAAGAAGATGATCGTCGGCAGCACCTGCACGGCGATCACGAAGCCAAATTTGCTCGTATCCATGAAGCTGCCGAAGATGAAACTCGAGCCGGCGTTGACGAAGCCGAGCAGCTTGACGAAGCCGGACGCGATCGCATTGAACACATCGCTGCCGTACGGCACTTTCAGCACGACCGTGGCGAGTGCGATCTGCAGCAGCACGCCGGTGGCGACCAGTTTCCAGTCGATCGCGCGTTTGTTCATCGAGAACAGCCAGCCGATGCCGACCAGCACGGCCAACCCGAACAGGCCGAACGCGGCCTGACCCAAAAATGCACCCATCGCCATTCCCCACCGGCCGCGTGTTGGCCGGGTGGCGCGAGCGTACGGGAATCTCGGTGATCCTGCTAGACTGCAGTGGAGCAGGGAATTTCCATGGTGCTAAGCATCAAACAGCGGTTGCTGGCCAGCCATTTGTTCGCGGCCGTGGTGCTCGCGGGCGCGTTCGGGGCATTCGTCTATTTCATGGCCGCACACCAGGTCGTCGAGCGCCTGCGAGTCGAACTGCAGGACAACGCCGCGTCGATTGCAACGACTCTCGACGCCGTGACGCTCGAAGCCGCGACGCACGACGCCGGCGTGCATCGCGCTCTGGTCACCCGTCTGCAAGGCGCGGCCATCGGCAACTCGAACCTCGCGCGCGTTGCGGTGCTGCACGACGGCGCCGAAGTGGCGAGCTCCGACGGCACCGCCGCGGCGACCGAAGGCGACCTGGACGCGCGTGCGCCGTTGCACAGCGACGGCCACTTTGTCGTGGCGGCGGTGCTGCGGCGCGGCGCGATCGGTGAGAATTTGTATACTTTGCGCACGGCCGCCGCGTTGGCATTTCTGCTTTGTGTGCTCGCCGCGCTGGTGCTGAGCCGCGTGCTCGCCAATCGCATCCTGGCGCGCATCACGGATCTGGCATTCCGCTGCCGCATGCTCGCGGCCGGACAGCCGCTGCCGCCGCGTCCAGCGGGCGCCCAGGATGAACTGGACGACCTGGCGCACGAATTCGATGCGATGGCCATGCGCCTGCGCGACTCCGCACAGGAGCGGGAAAGCGCAGCCGCTGCGGTGCGCCAGGCCAACGCGCAGCTCGAGGCCAACGTGCGCAAGCGCACCGCGGAGCTCGAGCGCGCCACCGCGCAACTGCGTGGCGAACTTGAACAGCGCACGCACGTGCAGGCGCTGCTCGCCGAAGCGGCGATGACCGACGTGCTCACCGGCTTGCTCAACCGCCGTGCGATGATGGAGATGCTCGGCCAGGCCGCGGCACAGCGCAAACCCGGCGACGCTTCGCTGTGTGTGGTCGTCGCCGATATCGATTACTTCAAGCGCATCAACGACCAGCATGGTCACGATGTCGGCGATCGCGTGCTGGTCGCGGTCGCAGCACGGTTGCGCGAGCTGACCGGCGATTCGCTGCAGCACCACGTCGCGCGCTGGGGCGGCGAGGAATTCCTCATCCTGCTGCCCGGAACGCGATTGGCGGACGCTTGCCGCCAGGCCGACCATATCCGTCGCGCGATCGAAGCGTTGAACGCCGATGGCCGCGGCTTGCGCGTGACGATCAGTGCCGGCGTTGCCGAGCTCAGCGCCAGCGACACCCTGGCCGATTGCCTGCGGCGCTGCGATCAGGCGCTGTACCGGGCCAAGGACGACGGCCGCAATAAAGTCATTGCCGCGCAAGGCGAGAAATTCGCGACAGTCGCCTAGTAGGCGAGCAGGATCCAGAGTCCCAATGCGGCAAACAGCAGCGCGGCGATCAGGCGTGTAACGCGCACCGGGAAACGGTTCGCGAAGCGCGCGCCGAGCCACACCGCCGGCACGTCCGCGATCAGCATGCCACACGTAGTGCCGGCAACGACTTGCCATAGCGGATGATATTGCGCGGCGATCACGGCCGTGGCGATCTGAGTCTTGTCGCCGATTTCGGCGAGAAAGAAACTGATCACGGTTGCCAGCAGCACGCTGCGTCGTCCACCGCGTGCGGCCTCGGCGTCGTCGACTTTGTCCGGGATCAGCGTCCATGCGGCTATGCCGAGGAAGCCCAGCGCGACGAGCACACGCAGCGTCTGCGGCGAGAGCCAGTGGGCGAGCATGGCGCCGAACGTGCCGGCGAGCGTGTGATTGACCAAAGTGGCGAGCAGAATGCCGAGACAGATCGTCCACGGCTTGCGGTATTTCGCCGCGAGCACGAGCGCGAGCAGTTGCGTCTTGTCGCCGAGTTCGGCGAGGGCGACGGTCAGGGTCGAGATCAGGAAGGTTTGCAAATTGCCGTCCACGTGAGCGATGGGCGGCAGCAGCGGCATCCAGACCCTTGCCGCATCGGATCCGATGCGGCAAGTTTAACCGAGCAGAACCTCAAACCTGGTTGCGATCCGGCGGCGGCGCCGGCGGTGCGGGCGGCGCGGGTGGAACCGGCGGCACGGGCGCGACGCGCGGTGCCGGAGGCGCGGGAGGTGCCGGCGGCGGCGGTGGAGGAACAAATATACCTTTATACTCCGGCGCCTTCACGCTCAGCGTCACCGGCTTGTGTTGGCGCAGCACCTGCACTTTCACGTCGCTGCCGGTGGGCTGCTCGCGCATGAGGCGCAGCGCGTCTTCGGGACGCTCGACTCTCTGGCCCGCCACTTCCTGCAGCACGTCGCCGGATTTGAGGCCCTTGAGTCCTTCCTCGTCGGCGGACAATACGAGCACGCCCTTGTCGGTACCGAAGTAGCTGCCGAGGTCCGGATTCAGGCTGGTGAGATTCAAACCCCACCACGGCGTGGAAAAATGCAGATGGTCGAGTGCATGGCCGGCGTGGCGCATCGCCATGTCGACTTTCTCGCGGATCTTGTGATCGAAATCCGGCGGCAGGAAATCGCCGGCATCCGGCGGCACGCCGTCGTGATCGCCGAACGCAAAACCGAAATTGAACGGCTCGCGGCGTTCGGCAGTCACGTCGATGTCGAGCTTCTTGCCGTCGCGCAGCACGCCGAGCTTGAGCTTCTGGCCGATTTTCAGTTCGTGCAGACGCTCGTCGGCATCTTCGTCGCTGGCCAGGCTTTTGCCGTCTACGTCGGTGATGAGGTCGCCGTGCTTGATGCCGGCTTTTTCAGCCGGTCCGCCAGGCGTGACGCCTTTCACGCGCAGCCCCTGTTTATCGTTGTCAAAGATGATGCCGACCATGCCGCTGTCGGGGTCGCCCAGATAGCGGAACGCATAGGTGCGCGGCCCGACGTCGCCCATCTTCGCCTGCATCTGCGCCATCTTGCGCGACATCTCGCGCATCTGTTCGCGCATTTGCTCGAGATCGCGACGTTGCTGCGCGAGGTCGGTGCCGGAATCGCGCGGCGGCGGCGCGTCGGCGGCGAACGCGAAGCCGGGCAACGCGAGCGCAGCGATGAGAGGGAACTTGTACAAATTCATATTTCAAATACCTCAGTTGGTCATGCTGGCAGCCGTGACGCGGCCGCCGGCGGCAAGTTGGTACGAATAACGCAACGCGGACAAGTCCTCGAGCAATGCCACACGCCGCTGCCACAAATTCGCGTCCGGCAATTCGCGTGGCGCCGAGAGCTCGACGTCGACGAGACCGATCAGGTTCTCGATCTCCGTCGCCGCGGCCAGATCCTGGCCTTGCAACGGCATCGCCGCGCTGCCGGTTTCTTGCAACCAGCTTTCCAGGGCCTGCGAACGCTGTTGCAATGCGGCCAGTTGTTCCGCGCGTGATGGCGCATTGTGGACATTGTCAACTTTTGCACTATTCAGGCTGGAAGATGCGGCAAGCGGGGAAACGGTCGCAGTCGCGGCCCCGGCAACCGGCGGTCGGGAATCGCGTGCGTGATACGCCACGAGGAAAACGCACGCCAGCGCTGCCGCGAGCGCGGCGGGAACAACGAAGCGGCGGATACGCGCGGATCGTTTCGATTCGTGATCCTGTACCCCCGATTCCAGGCTCAGCTTTTCGGCCAGTTCCGGCCACGCGCTGTGATCCGGTGCCTGCAGCGGCAGCGCGCGCAGGGCTTCGGCCAGATCCCATGGAGCTCGATTCAATTGGCGGTTGCGATCAGACATGACACGGTTCCTGAAGGCGGGTCGATGATTTCGCGCAAGCGTTGCGTGCCGCGCGCGACCTGGGATTTGGAAAAACTCACGCTCTTGCCGACGAGTCCGGCGATCTCCGGATGCGAATAACCTTCGACGTGATACAGCCACAGCACGCTGCGCGTCAGTGCCGGCAGGCGCGCGAGCGCACGTTCGAGCGTGCCGGCGTCCGCATGCGCCCAGGGGCCGGGCGCGTCGTCGACGAACGCGTCGATTTCGCCGCTGCTCTCGGCGCGATCGTGTTGGCGCAGCCGCATCAGCGCTTCGTTGAGCGCGATTTGCCGCAGCCAGCCCCAGAACGGCGATTCGCCGCGAAACGTGGCGATGCGCTGGAACACCTTGAGCATCGCGTCGTGCAGCACGTCGCGCGCGGATTCGCCATCGCCGAGCAGACGCAGCGCGAGCGTGTACACCGGGCGCTCGAAGCGCCGATAGATTTGTTCGAACGCGCCGAGGTCACCCGCGCACGCACGCGCGAGCAAAGCTTGAGGAACATCGATTTGGAAAGACGACGCCGTCACAACCGTAAAGATGCACCGTGCACGCGAATGGTCGCAAGCGAAATTTCAGAAGTGTCCGCGCGAGTGTCCGCACACCTGTCCGGACACCGCGAATGCCGCGGACATATTGCGTTTTTCCCAGCTGTATCACGGCCTTGCCTCGGGCAACCTGGGTGGCACAAGCATTGCTACGACGCTTCGCAAATCTCACGCGAACCCGACCGAAGACATGATCCGCGATACGTCCGCTACCGATCGCCATATCGAGACCGCGCCGCCGCGTCGACGCTGGGTGCTGATCGGCGCCAGCGCCGCCGTCGTACTCGCCGCGTTGGTGTTCGTCGGGCCGACGGTCGCGCGCTTGCTGTCGTCGGGCATGGCGGTGCGCAGTGACAGCGTGCGCATCGCGCAGGTCAAACGCGGCACCTTGACGCGTGACGTCTCGGCGCAAGGCAAGATCGTCGCCGCGGCGAGTCCGACGCTGTACACGACCGCCGCCGGCACCGTCACGCTCGCGGTGCAGGCCGGCGACAAGGTCACCCAGGACCAGGTGCTCGCCGAAGTCGACAGTCCGGAACTCAAGAACAAGCTCGCGCAGGAACAATCCACGCTCGAATCCCTGAGCATCGACGTTGAACGCACCGACATCGACAATCGCCAGAAGCAGCTCGCGGCGAAGAAGGTGTTCGACCAGGCCACGATCGACCGGCAGACAGCCGCGCGCGAAGTCGAGCGCAACGAGCGCGGTTACAAGGCCGGCGCAATTCCGGAAATCAACGTGCTGCGTTCGCAGGACGCGCTGGCGAAAAGCGAGCTCGACGTGAGCCATGCCGAGCAGGACGTGCGCCTGCAAAGCGAAGCGCTCGCGTTCGAACTCAAAACCAAGCGCCTGGCGCTGGCGCGGCAGAAACTGCTGGTCGCGGATCTGTCGCGCCAGGTTGATTTGCTCAAGGTGCGCGCGCCGTTCGCCGGCCAGGTCGGACAGCTGCTCGTGCAGCAGAAAGCCAATGTCGCGGCGAATACGGGTTTGCTCAGCGTCGTGGACCTGTCTTCGCTCGAAGTCGAGCTGCAGGTCCCGGAAGTGTTCGCCCACGACCTCGCGATCGGCATGCCGGCGGAAATTCTCGATGGTGGGAAAACGTATACCGGCGCGCTGTCGGCGGTGTCGCCGCAGGTCGTCGATGGGCAAGTCGTCGCGCGTGTGCGTTTCGGCGACGACAAGCCGTCCGGTTTGCGCCAGAGTCAGCGCCTGACTACGCGCATCCTCATCGACACACACCCGAATGTATTGATGGTCGAGCGCGGCTCATTCGTCGATGCCGGCGCCGGGCGCGTCGCGTATCTGGTGCGCGATGGCGTCGCCGAGCGCACGCCGATCCAGGTCGGCGCGACGAGCTTGAATGCCGTGGAACTGCTGTCCGGAGTCAAGGAAGGCGACCGGATCGTCGTTTCCGGCACCGATGCGTTCAACGGCGCACAACGAGTCGTCCTGAATTGACCAACCACTGCAACCCGCAACCGCTGTTTTGCATCCAACACACGATTACCGAATTCATCGCGAGGCCGCCATGCTGAAAATGTCGCACCTTTCCAAAGTATACCGAACCCATATGGTCGAAACGCACGCGTTGCGCGACTTCTCCATTCACGTGCGCGAAGGCGAGTTCGTCGCCGTGACCGGTCCGTCGGGTTCGGGCAAGACGACATTCCTCAACATCGCCGGCCTGCTCGAGGAATTCAGCCACGGCGAGTTCCTGCTCGACGGCGTCGACGTGCGCGGCATGGGCGATGACGCGCGTTCGCGTCTGCGCAACGAGAAGATCGGCTTCATTTTCCAGGGCTTCAACCTGATCCCGGATCTGAACCTGTTCGACAACGTCGACGTGCCGTTGCGTTATCGCGGATTCGCGGCGGCCGATCGCAAGAAGCGCATCGACGAAGCGCTGACACGTGTCGGCCTGGCCTCGCGCATGAAGCACTATCCGTCGGAATTGTCCGGCGGCCAGCAACAGCGCGTCGCCATCGCGCGCGCGCTCGCCGGCTCGCCACGCCTGCTGCTCGCCGATGAGCCGACCGGAAACCTGGATTCGCTGATGGCGCGCGGCGTGCTCGAGCTGCTCGAGGAAATCAATCGCAACGGCACCACGATCATCATGGTCACGCACGATCCGGAACTGGCCGCGCGCGCGCAACGCAACGTGCACGTCATGGACGGTCAGGTGACCGATTTCGAAGAAGAACCGCGTCTGCGCACGCTCGACCGCGATGCGCGTACCGCACTGGCGACGGTCTGAGCCCATGTTCTCCTACTATTTCCAGCTCGGCCTGCGCAGCCTCAAGCGCAATCCGGTGCTCACGGCGCTGATGGTGCTTGGCATCGCGCTCGGCATCGCCGCGAGCATGACCTCGCTGACGCTGATGCATATCATGGGCAGCGATCCGATTCCGTGGAAGAGCGAGCGCCTGCATTACGTGCAGCTCGACAACTGGGATCCGAACCAGCCGTACGATCAGGAAGGCAATCCGCCGGATCAGGTCAGCTACAAGGACGCGCAGGCGCTGATGGAAGCCGCCAAGGCCGATCGCCAGGCAGCGATGTTCAAGGTGGCGCTGCCGATCCAGCCGGAGAATCCCGAGGTCAAGCCGTTCCTCTCGCTCGGCCGCGCCACGTACGGCGATTTCTTCGCGATGTTCGAGCCGCCGTTCGCGTACGGTGGCGGTTGGGATCATGCCCAGGATGCGCAGCACGGTCGCGTCGTCGTCCTGACCAAGGAAACGAACGAGAAATTGTTCGGTGGCCAGGACAGCGTCGGCAGACGCGTGCGCATGGATGGCATCGACTACAGCGTCGTCGGCGTGCTCGCCGAATGGAGGCCGCGCATCAAGTTCTACGACTTGACCAACGGCGCACTCGCCGAGCCCGAAGAGTTTTTCGTACCGTACACGACGATCATCGAACAGAAGAAGCAGGCTTCCGGCAACAACAGCTGCTGGAACAACACTGCGCCGGGCTGGGAGGGCTATCTGGCCTCGGAGTGCATCTGGCAGCAGTTCTGGGTGCAGCTCGACTCACCGGCAAAAGCCGCCGATTACAAAGCCTTCCTCGATGATTACGTCAACGAGCAGAAGAAGCTTGGGCGTTTCCCGCGCCCGCTCAATAACCGCCTGCTCGACGTCAATCAGTGGCTGCAGAACCAGAAAGTCGTGCCGAAGGACGTGCAGGTGCAGGTGGGTTTGTCTTTCGCGTTCCTCGCCGTGTGCCTGATCAACACGATCGGCCTGCTGCTGGCAAAGTTCACGCGCAAGTCGGGTGAGATCGGTTTGCGCCGCGCACTCGGCGCGAGCAAGCCGCAGCTGTTCGCCCAGCACATCATCGAATCGAGCGTCATCGGCATCAGCGGCGGCGCGTTCGGGTTGTTGCTGACATTCGGTGGACTCGTGCTCGTGCGTGTGCTCTACAAGGACTACGCGAACGTGGCGCACCTGGACTGGACGATGGTGGCGACGACGGTCGTGCTGTCGACCCTCGCAGCCGTGCTCGCCGGTTTGTATCCGACGTGGCGCGCGTGCCAGATCGCGCCTGCCGCCCAGTTGAAAACCCAGTGAGGTGATCATGGAAATCCGCCCCATCATTTCCGCGCTGATGCGCAGCAAGGTCGCGCTGGTCCTGATCGGTCTGCAGATCGCGCTGACGCTTGCGATTGTCTGCAACGCGCTGTTCATCATCAATCAGCGCATCGAAACGATGAATCGTCCGAGCGGCATGAACGAGTCCGACACGTTCACGATCGGCAGCAACGGATTCGGCGACGGCTTCAGCACGAAAAACACTTTCGTCGAGGACCTGGCGCTGATCCGCAGCCTGCCCGGCGTGCGCGACGCGACGCCGACCAACACTCTGCCGATGACCAATGGCGGCTGGAGCGAGGGAGTATTCATGGCGCCAGGACAGAAAGTGTCGACCACGATTACGGCGATCTATTTCATGGACGAACACGGCATAGACACGTTCGGCCTGAACCTGATCGCCGGACGCAATTTCAAACCGGAGGAAATCACGGTGCGCGATCGCGGCTCCGTCGACTGGCCGCCCGGCGTGATCATCACCAAGGCGCTCGCCGACAAGCTCTACCCGGGACAGGACGCCGTCGGCAAGTCGGTTTACCTGGACTACGACAAGCCTGCGCAAACGATCCTCGGCATCGTCGATCGCCTGATCGTGCCGTGGCCCGAAGGCTTCAGCTTCAACGGCGACCACAGCGTCGTCGAAAATTCGGTGCTCGTGCCGCAGATGACCGCGTACGGCAACTCGACGCGTTACCTGATCCGCACCGAGCCGGGGCGCCGCGACGAGCTCATGAAGACCGTCGAAGCCAAGCTCGCCGAGAGCAACCACGGCCGCATCGTGCGCGGCGTGAAGAGCGTGGAGAAGGTCCGCAGCGAATGCTACGCCAACGACCGCGCGATGATGATCATTCTCGGCACGGTGATTTTCTGCCTGCTCACGATCACCGCGCTCGGCATCGTCGGCATGGCCAGCTTCTGGGTCACGCAACGCACCAAACAGATCGGCACGCGCCGGGCGCTCGGTGCGACGCGCGCGTCGATCCTGCGCTACTTCCTTGCCGAAAATTTCCTGATCACGACCGGCGGCCTGCTGCTTGGCGCATTCCTTACTTATGCGTTCAGCCTGTGGCTCATGGCGCATGCGCAGGAAGCCAAGTTGCTGCCATGGCATTACGTGCCGGTCGGTTTCGTCTGCCTGTGGGCGCTTGGGCAGATCGCCGTGCTCGGACCGGCGACCCGCGCGGCGCGCGTGCCGCCGGCAGTAGCCACGCGCAGCGTTTAACCCAAAGGAGACCGCTCATGATCCGCGTGACCGTACTGATCGGCTTGCTCGTCGTGATGCTGTATTGCGCGGTGGCCGCTCCGGCACGCGCGCAAGAAACCGGCGCGTCCGCGGTCATGGCTGCGCGCACCGATTGGCGCGCGCAGCGCTCGCTGCTGCCGGGCTCGCTCGTCGCACGCGGCGCTGCCGCGCGCGCATTGGCGGTCGCGACACGCGCGGCGCCGGCGCAACCGCACGCCTGACACGTGCCTATCGGCCCGGTGACTTTCTGCACTAGTTGAGTGCGGGCTGCGCGCGGAAACTGCGCGCAGTCTCCTCTGTCGACAAGGAACACCGATGACTCGCATGACAATGAAAGCGATGGCACTGGCCATCGGCTGCGCCGTGGGTGCGACCGCGTTCGCGGCGCCGGCCAAGGATGTGGCCACGCGCGTGAAGGCGCTCAATGATCTGCTCGCCGAGCAGTGGCAGTGGAACCTCAAGGAATCGCCGGAGTTCGCGACGATCCTCGGCGACTACCGCTACAACGACAAGTGGACCGATCCGACGATCGCGCATGTGCAGCAGCAGAAGAAAGACACCGCGGCGTTCCTCGCGCGCTTCAAGGCGATCGACACCACCGGCTTCGGCGAACAGGACCGGCTCAATCAACAGCTTATGGTGCGTCAGCTCGGCGACAACATCAAAGCGACCGATCTGAAGCTGTATGAAATGCCGCTCGACCAGTTCAACGGCGTGCATCTGGCGCTTGCGCAGTTCGTCTCGGCGATGCCGTTCGACAGCACCAAGCACTATGAAGACTACATCGCACGCCTGAACCAGGTGCCCGGCCTGCTCGACCAACTCACCGACGTGCTGAAGCAGGGCGAGAAAGACAAGCTGATGCCGCCGCGCTTTCTGCTCGAGAAAGTCGTCAAGCAATGCGAAGCGATTGCCGAGCCGGCCGGGGAAGCGAGCGCGTTCGGTCAACCGGTGGCGAAGTTCCCCGACAGCGTGCCGGAAGCGGACCGCAAGCGTCTGCACGATGCAGTCATCGCCGTTGTCGACGGCAAGGTGCGTCCGGCGTATCGCAAGCTCGCCGAGTTCGTCGCCAAGGATTACGCGCCGAAGGGTCGCACCGAGCCCGGCATGTGGGCGCTGCCGAACGGCGATGCGCTGTACAAGTTCGATGTCGAGCAGCAGACGACGACGAACAAGTCGCCGGCGGAAATCCACGAGCTCGGCCTCGCCGAAGTCAAACGCATTGAAGGCGAACAGGCGAAAATCGCGCAGCAGCTCGGCTACAAGGATCTGGCCGCGATGCGTGAGGCGATCAAGACCGATCCGAAAGTGCACGCGACGTCGCGCCAGCAGATCGTCGATCTGTACAAGAAATACATTGCGCAGATGCAGCCGAAGTTGCCGGAGCTGTTCGGCCTGTTGCCGAAGACGAATGTCGAAGTCCTGCCGGTCGAGGAGTTCCGCGAGAAGGAAGCCAGCGGCGCGCAATACAACCAGGGCACGCCGGACGGCAAGCGGCCCGGGCGTGTGTACGTCAACACCGGCGACTTCGCCAACCGCCTCACGTTGAACATCGAGACGACCGCCTACCACGAAGGCGTGCCCGGGCATCACATGCAGATAGCGATCGCGCAGACGCTGCCGGACTTGCCGCCGTTCCGTCAGCAGGCCGGCTACACCGCGTACATCGAAGGCTGGGCGTTGTATTCCGAGCGGCTCGGCAAGGAAGTGGGCTTCTATCAGGATCCGCTGAGCTACTTCGGTCATCTGTCGGACGAACTGCTGCGGGCCGATCGTCTCGTGCTCGACACGGGTGTGCACTACAAGCACTGGACGCGCCAGCAGATGGTCGATTTCTTCCACGAGCATTCCTCGCAGGACGAACCGTCGATCCAGTCCGAAACCGATCGCTACATCGCCTATCCGGGTCAGGCGCTCGCCTACAAGCTCGGCCAACTGAAGATCCTCGAGCTGCGCGAACGCGCCAAGCAGGCGCTCGGCGACAAATTCGACATCCGTCATTTCCACGACGAAATCCTCGATGGCGGCGCGCTGCCGCTCGATGTGCTCGACGCTCGCGTGAACGGCTGGATCGAGGAACAGAAAGGCAAGAAGGTTGCTGCGAACTAGCCGCAAGCAGTATTTGCAACCTAAACGCGCTCGGCAGCATCCAAGCTGCCGATGCGCCGCCGAATCCGCCAGAATACGTTGATGCGTACCATTCTCGTCATCGACGACAATCCCGCCGTCATCACGGCTCTGGAGATCTTGTTCAGCCTGCGCGACATCCGCACGCTGCGTGCGGCTACACCCGAGGAAGGCCTGAGCGTCCTCGCTCGCGAGCGTGTGGACCTCGTCGTTCAGGACATGAACTTCCGCGCCGATACCACATCAGGCGAGGAGGGCATCGCATTGTTCCGTGCGATCCGCGAACAGCAGCCGGATTTGCCGGTCATCCTGCTCACGGCGTGGACGCACCTGGAGACCGCGATCGAACTGGTCAAGGCCGGTGCGGCGGATTACCTCGGCAAGCCGTGGGACGACCGCAAACTGCTCGCGGCGGTCGAGAACCTGCTCGAACTGTCGGAAAGCACGCGCGAAGTGTCGCGCCTGCATGGCGAACGCCGCGCGCAGCGCTCGGCATTGCAGCAACGCTACGATCTGCGCGGCATCGTGTTCGCCTCCTCGGCGATGCAGCGTCTGGTCGAGCTCGCCTGCCAGGTCGCGCGCGCCGACGCTTCGGTGCTGATCACCGGCCCGAATGGTGCCGGCAAGGAGCGCATCGCCGAGATCGTTCACGCGAACTCGGCCGTGAAAAGCGGTCCATTCGTCATCGTCAATTGCGGTGCGTTGCCAGCGGACTTGATCGAAGCCGAATTGTTCGGCGCCGAAGCCGGCGCTTACACCGGCGCGACAAAGGCGCGCGAGGGTCGCTTCGAAACCGCCGATGGCGGCACACTGCTGCTCGATGAGATCGGCAACTTGCCGCCGTCCGGGCAGATGAAACTGCTGCGCGTACTCGAGACCGGGCAATTCGAGCGTTTGGGTTCGAGCAAGACGCGCCACGTCAAAGTGCGCGTGCTCAGCGCCACGAACGCCGATCTTTCGGCAATGATCCGCGCCGGTACGTTCCGCGAAGACCTTTACTATCGTCTCAATGTGATCGAACTGGCACTGCCGGCGTTGGCAGTCCGGCCGGACGACATCGTGCCATTGGCCGAGCATTTCCTCGACGGCGAGTTCGCCTTGAGCAACGACGCGCGCACCACGCTGCTTGCGCACACCTGGCCCGGCAACGTGCGCGAACTTAAAAATGCGATCCAGCGCGCGCGTCTGCTCTGCCGCGACGGCGTCATTCACAGTGCCGACCTTGGTTTGATCGCGCGCACGTCGCCGCCGCGCTTGCCGGTCGACGAACCCGATCGCGCCGCTATCGAAGCGGCCCTCGCACGTGCACGCGGCGTGATCAGTCAGGCTGCCGCCGATCTGGGCTTGTCGCGACAGGCGTTGTACCGGCGTATGGAGAAATACGGCATCACGGTCGCCGATGGCAGTGCGCAATCGCGAGAAGCACAAGGCTGATCGCCTGCCGCTTCGACGGCGCGCATCCACGCTCCGGGTGCGTTCACTCGGGCCGGCCAGAGCAGGGAAAGAAAAGACCGGATCGAGTACGCTTCAGCGCATGCGCCTGACCTCCCTCGAAGGCAAACTCGCGTTGCTGCTTTGCGCGGTAATGATGTGCGGCATCCTCGTGATGGCAGCGTTGTCGCACTGGCTGTGGTCGTCCTGGATCGCGGCCGCTGTAGCGCCGCTGATATTGATCCCGTTCGCGTTGTTCGTCGCGCGCAACGTCACCGCGCCGATGGCGAGTTTGCTGCGGGCACTGGCCGGCAGCGTCGTCAGTTTTCGCGACGGGGATTTTTCGGTGTCGCTGGTCGATCGACGTCGTGACGAGTTCGGCGACCTCGTGCGTGCGCACAACGAGCTCGGGCGCGTGCTGCGCGCCGAACGCCAAAACCTGTTCCAGCGTGAGCTGCTGCTCGACACGATGGTGCAGAATTCACCGACCGCGCTGGTGTTGCTCGAACCGGGTGAGCACGTCGTGTACGCGAACCTCGCCGCGCGTGCGTTGCTCAACAACGGCAAAAACATGAACGGCCTGAGCTTTGCCGAGATTGCGGCGGAGTGCCCCGAGCCGCTGCAGCAGGTGCTCGGACAATCGCAGGACAGCCTGTTCAGCGTGACGATCGATCGCGAGGAAGAAACGTTTCACCTGTCGCAGAAGACCTTTCGCTTGCAAGGCCGCGATCACCGCCTGCTATTGATCAAGCGGTTGACCCGCGAACTGAGCCGCCAGGAGGTGCAGACCTGGAAGAAAGTGATTCGCGTCATCAGCCACGAGCTCAATAATTCGCTGGCGCCGATTTCCTCGCTCGCGCATTCCGGACGCGAACTCGCGCGCCTCGGCGAAGCGGCGCGATTAACCACGGTCTTCGACACGATCGAAGAACGCGCGCGCCATCTGCACGGGTTCATTCACGGCTATGCGGAATTCGCGCGCCTGCCGCAGCCGCGTCCGGAACGCGTGGCCTGGGCGGGATTTGTCGACCAGCTGCAGCGTCATTACCCTTTCCGGCTCGCGACGGCCTTGCCCGCACACGACGGCTGGTTCGATCGCGGACAACTGGAGCAGGCACTGATCAATCTGCTCAAGAATGCGCACGAATCGGGTAGCGCCCCGCACGACGTCGAGATCGCGATTGTCGAACGCGGCGACGACCTGCGCATCGAAGTGCGCGATCGAGGCCATGGCATGAGCGAGACCGTGCTCGCCAACGCCTTGCTGCCGTTTTATTCGACCAAGCGCAGCGGCACCGGCCTCGGCCTCGCGCTCGCGCGCGAGATCGCCGAAGCGCATGGTGGGCGTATCGCGATCGCCAATCGCGACGGTGCCGGTCTGAACGTCGCGTTGACTCTGCCGCGCGGATAACGGGCGCGGCGCCGCGATGCTATGATCGTGCACGGGGTTGCACGCATGGCCAACGCTTCGATTCAGATTCCCGGTTACGAAATCCTGCGCTCATTGGGCGCGGGCGGCATGTCGACCGTTTATCTGGCACTGCAGCGTTCGCTCGACCGCAAGGTCGCGATCAAGGTGATGCGCCGCACCGGCGACAGCGCGTCGGCAGACGTCATCCAGGCCGAGAAGCGGTTCCTGCTCGAAGGCCGCATGATGGCCAAACTGCCGCACCGCAATATCGTTGCGGTCTACGACATCGTCAGCAACGAAGACATGTCGTACATCAGCATGGAATATCTGGACGGCGGCACACTGGCCGATCGCATGAAGACCGGGCTGGCGCTGTCGGAGGCCGTTTCGGTCGTGGTGCAGATCGGTTCGGCCCTGGACTTTGCGCACGCGCACAGCGTCGTCCACCGCGATCTGAAACCGGCGAACATCATGTTCCGAGACGCGGCGACGCCGGTGCTCACCGATTTCGGAATCGCCCGCTACCAGGACGCCTCGGCGACGCGCCTGACGCAAACCGGCATGCTCGTAGGCACGCCGACGTACATGAGCCCGGAGCAGATCAACGGCCAGCCGGTCGATGGCCGCGCCGACCTCTACAGCCTCGGTATACTTTTTTACGAAATGCTGTGCGGAGTCGCGCCGTTCCGCGGCGATACGCCGATCGCGGTGCTGATGGCGCATCTGACCCAGCCGCCGCCGCCGTTGCGCGACGAATTCCAGTGGTTCCAGCCGGTCATGGATCGCATGCTCGCGAAGAACCGCGAGGAGCGCTACGCGACGCTGAAGGAATTCACCGACGATTTGAAATCGCGGGTCGTGCACAGCGACACATTGCTCACACGCCTGCACATCGATCCGAACCAGACTTCGTCGGAACAATTGCGCGCACTCGGTTTCGCGACGAGCTCGCCGACCGGCGAGCGCATGCGCGATTCGATGCTCGGCACGTTGTCGTCGTCCGGGCCGCGCCCGATCTCGTTGCCGACACCTCCGCCAGCGCCGTTGCCGTCGCGCGGGATCCCTTGGACGTGGCTCACGGCGGCGCTTGGCGTCGTGCTGATCGGCATTGGCGCGTGGCTGTTCCTGCGTGGTCACGGCGGCCTGAGCCATGACGAGCAGGAACTGGTCGGTTTCTGGCTCGATCGTGCGCAACAGCGCATCGAGGCCAACCAGCTGGTCACGCCGGCCGATGACAGCGCGTTCGCCTATTTGCAAAAGGCATTGCAAAAAGACGGCGAAAACGCGAAGGCGCTGGCATTGCTCGGCAATATCGCCAGGACGCTGAGCGAACAGGCGCAGCAGGCTTTGGCCGCGGGCAAACTCGAGCTGGCTGCCGATCTGGACAACCAAGCATTGCTGATGCAGCCGGACGATGCGGCGCTGCGCGCACTCGCCGGCCGCATCGCCGAGGCAAGAAAAGCCGAAGCAATAAAAGGACAAATGCGCGAGCTATTGCAACGCGCGCAAGTCGCGACGGCCGCCGGGCACGCGTTCGGCGACGGCGGCGCCTACTCGTTGCTGACCCAGGCGCAGACGCTGGCGCCGAACGACGCCGACATACGCAAACGCATCGACGCGATCGTCGGCGAGCAGCTTGCGGCGGCGCGCAAGGCACTCGCTGCCGGCGATATCGAAAGCGCCAATGGCCAACTGGCGAAACTGCAGCCTTATTTGGGCACGCAAGCCGCGTTCACCGAGTTGCGTGGCGAAGCCGAAGCGGCGCAGAAGAAGCAACAAAGCGAGAACACGATTCGCGATCTGCTCGCGCGCGGCAATGCGCAGCTGAAAGCGTCGCACCTGGCCGAACCCGGCGGCGACAATGCCTACGAGACGCTCGGCGAACTGTCGAAAGTCGCCGGCGACGATGCGCGCGCGACGGAGTTTGCCAACGCCTTGGCCAAGGCACTGCTCGCCGATGCGCGGGCACTCGATGGCGCCGGGCAATCGGCGCGGGCGTTGGATCGCAGCGGATTGGCCGTGCAGGTTGCACCGACTCTGACCGATGCCCAGGCGCTCAAGCGCCAGATCGAGGGGCGTCTTGGCGAACGCGCGGCGAAGATTGCGCAGACGCTGAGCGCCGCGCGCCAGGCGATTGCCGAACAACGCTTCGTACCGCCGGCGCCGAACGACGCCAACTCGGCTCTGCAGGCCGTGCTCGCGCTGGATGCCGGCAATGCCGACGCCAGACAACTGCTCGGCGAACTGCCGCAACGCGTGGTCGACGCGGCCACCGCGCGCGCGCGTGTCGATGTCGGTGCGGCAGTAGCGATGGTGAATGCCGCACGCGGCATGTTCCCGCAGGACGCCACGCTGGCGGGTTTGCAAACGAAATTGCAATCGCAACTCGGCGCGGAAAAGGCCGCGGCACAGGCGCAGGCCGCACGCGAACGCATCGAGAAAACGCTGGCCACGACGGCGAGCATCGACCAGCTGCGTGCAGCCGTTCAGGAGCTCGACGCGTTGCTTGCCGCCGACGCCACGAGCAAGGAAACGTCGGCATTGCGGGCGCGATTGCTCGAAGCGACGGCGAATGCCGCGCAAAGCGCGAGCAGCGTCGCCGATTTCGACCACGTCGCGGCGCTGCTGCGGGACTCCAAGGCATTGGCCGGTGATGCCGGCTATGCCAAAGTAATGACCTCGCTGCCGGAAGTGCGCGCACGAATCGCACAGGCCGAAGCGGCGCGCATCGAATCCGAACGCGGCGAACTCGTCCTCAACGCCTATCCGTGGGGCAAGGTCGAATCCGTGCTCGATGCGAACCGGCAACCGGTGAAATTGCCGGACGAGACGACCACGCCGTTGACGCTGCGCTTGCCCGCCGGCAGCTACGCGGTAACCTTCCGGCATCCGCAGGCGCGCAAGCCGGTGCAGGTCATCGCCAAGGTGGAAGCGCAGAAGCGCAATACGGCCAATGCCTCGTTCACCACGATTTCCGCGCAGGAGTATTTTTCGCGTGCGGGCTGGTAGACGAAAAACCCTCAGCTGCGGCGTCTTGGTCATGCTGACATGCGCCAGCGTTGCGCATGCGGATTTCAAGGAAGACTACGCACACGGCGTGCGCGCCTACGAAGCCGGCGACTATGGCGCGGCGCAGAAGTTTTTTCAGGAGGCTCTGGACGCGCACGCCGAGCCGGCCGCGCGCATGCGATTGTACGGACAGATCTTCAGGCCGTACGTGCCGCAACATTATCTCGGCCTGATCGGCCTCAAACGCGGCGATTGCGCGACGTTGCGCGCGCAGTGGGGCTCGAGCGACAACCGGCAGATAATGCTGCAGCTGCCCGATATTGCCGCCGAGGAAGAGCGCGACGGTGCCGCATGCAGCGGTGCCATTGCGAAGACCGAGCAGAAACCCGTTGCGCCAGCCGTCGAAAAACCGCCGGAAGCGACGCCGCCAAAAGCGGTCGCGATTGCGCCACCGCCGAAACCGGTCGCGCCGCCCGCGCCGCCGAAGCCGGCGGCCGTCGTGGAAAAGCCGCCCGTCGAAAAGTCGGCCGTTGCCGAAAAAACTGCGCCTCCCGACGGTCTCGTGCAGGCGTTCGATCAGTTCCTGGCGGGTCGTTACACGGATGTCGCGCGAATCAATCCCGACGCGTATGCCGATACGCGCGCCCGCTTCCATGCTTATCTCGTGCGCGCGGCGGCTAGGTACACGCAGGCGCGCCTGAACCCGGACGAGGCCATGCTCGCCGGCGCAAAAGCCGATGTCGCGGCTGCGCATGCGCTCGATGCGCGCACCTCGCCGGACGCCACATTATTCTCGCCGACGTTCCGTGAGTTTTACGCCGCGACAAAATGACAACGCCTCCCGAAGGAGGCGTTCTGTTGCAGTTCGTCGTTACTCAGAAGTGATACACGCCCGATAGCGAGAGCGTGTCGGTCTGGTCGGAGAAATCCGCCGCCGCGTCGATCTGGAACTTGGCAAATGCGAATCCGGCACCGACGGCGACGTGCGTTTGCGAACCCTTGCCGCCGTGGAACAATGCGGCCAGTGCGGCGGCGCTCGGATCTTCGCCCGGATCGCCCTTGTATTCGATCGAGTGGCGCGGATCGTGCCAGAGGCCGGCGCGCAGGCTGAACGGGTGCGCCATTTGCGTGAACGTGTATTCGCCGCCCAGATGCACTTCGGCGCCGTTCGGGATCGACAGATGCGAGACGGCCGTGGCGTCGCTGCCGAACAGCGATTGCATGCCGTGCGTCAGCTGCGAATATTGGATGTAATCGGCGTCGAGATTGACGACGAGTGCATCGGTCGGATGCCAGCTCAGGCCGGCACCGAATTGATCCGGCACCTTGAAGCGCACATTTTTCAAATCAACGGCGACGCTCGGCGCGCCGGTGCTCAGGTCGAATACGGTGGTCGTGGCCGCATAGCCGAATTTCGGACCCTGCCGATACGTCACACCGGCGCTCCAGTGTTCACTGAGGACGAAACGTGCACCGAGATTGACGCCGACATCATTGTCGCTGCCGCTCTGGTCTTCCCGGTTCAGCGGCGTGCCGGCCGGCACGTCGAGATCGTTGCCAGCAAACGCAACGCGCGTCATCAACGTGCGAATGTCGAAATCGTAGTACGAAAGACCGGCGCCGATCGAAACACTGTCGCCGGCCCTGAATGCGGCGGATACGCCGTAATCGACGATCTTCAATTCGGCGTTCGCGGTGACCGGAAAGGTCTGGTACGGCACCGGATCGAGCGCGAGCGCGACGCCGTCGCTGTTGGAGGCGAAATCGGTGCGGAAATGCACGAGTTCGTCGCGATAGGCTGCGAACGACCAGCGCTCGTGCGGATACACGAACGAGATGAATGACAGATTCGTGCGCGAGCTGTCGGCATCGGCGGTGTTGATGCCGGAACCGTTGAACGGATTGAACGAGGCGCTGCCGCCGGTCACGTGCGCGATGCTGTAATCGGTGTGCCGTCCTTCGACGGAAACTTCGGGCGTGACAAGCTGGGTCAGCCCGGCCGGATTCGTGTACGCAGCGGTGGCATCATCGGCCAAACCGACGAACGCGCCGCCCATGCCCATGCTGCGTGCGCCCGGATTGGAGAGGTTGAACGGAATGCTGGCGTTGGTTTCGGTGTCGGTAATCGCAAACACGGTACCGCTGGCGCCGAGCAATGCCGCGCCGATCGCAAGCGTAAGCTCTCGTTTCATATGCAAATCCCCAGTCCGATGATGAGACACCGTCCCGTCGGGACGGTGGCGTTCCGAGTTTAACACCGAGTTAACAGCCATTGTAGCCAGCTATACTGGCGATCGAGCACTGACGAATCGGGGAGCTATTCCATGGGTGGTTTCATTGGCTTGGTGTTACTGGTAGTGGCGGCGATCTTCATTGCCAAGACCGTGCGCGTCGTTCCGCAAGGTTACGAGTGGACCAAGGAAACGTTCGGCCGCTACACGAGCACGATGGAACCGGGTCTGCATATTCTGATGCCGATCTATCATGCGGTCGGCCACAAGATGAACATGATGGAGCAGGTGCTCGACGTGCCCTCGCAGGACGTGATCACCAAGGACAACGCGGTCGTGCGCGTCGACGGTGTCGTGTTCTATCAGGTGCTCGATGCCGCGAAAGCGGCCTACGAGGTTTCGAACCTGAATCAAGCGATCCTCAATCTCATCATGACGAACATTCGTACCGTGCTCGGTTCGATGGATCTGGATGAATCGTTGTCCAAGCGCGACGACATCAATGCGCGCCTGCTGCGCGTGGTCGACGAAGCGACGCATCCGTGGGGCCTGAAGTGCAACCGCATCGAGATCAAGGACATTCAACCGCCGCGCGACCTGATCGACTCGATGGCGCGACAGATGAAAGCCGAGCGTGAAAAGCGCGCAAACATCCTGGAAGCCGAAGGTTTCCGCCAGGCGGCGATCCTCAAAGCCGAAGGCGAAAAGCAGGCGGCGATTCTCGCCGCCGAAGGGCAGCGCGAAGCGGCCTATCGTGCGGCCGAAGCACGCGAGCGTTCGGCCCAGGCCGAAGCGAAAGCGACCGAGCTCGTGTCGCAGTCGATTCGCGCCGGCGACATCAACGCGATCAATTATTTCGTCGCGACGAAATACGTCGACGCGCTCAAGGCCATGGTCGGCGCACCGAATCAGAAGATCATGCTGCTGCCGATGGAAGCTACTGGCATACTCGGCTCGCTCGCCGGCATCGCGGAACTGGCGAAAAACAGCCTCGCCGATCAGCAGGCGCGCCCGGCCGTGACGAAGCAGAGCTGAGCGGAATCGCCGACATGCTGACAAATCTGACCTTGCACTATGGTTGGTGGTTGCTTGCGCTCGTATTGATCGGCGCCGAGCTGATGGCCCCGGGGTTTTTCATGCTCTGGATCGGCGTTGCCGCCGCGGCGATGGGGCTGATTTTGATGTTCCTGCCGGAGTTGTCGTTCCTCGCACAGGCCTTGGTGTTCGTTGCCCTGGCCTTGATCAGCTGCTACGTGTACTGGCGTTTCGTACGCAGCGCGGTGCACGAGCGTTCTGATCAACCGAAGCTCAACCGGCGTGCCGAACAATACGTGGGCCGGCGCTACGTGCTCGACACCGCGATCGTCAATGGCCGCGGCAAGGTCAAGGTCGGCGATTCGCCCTGGCTTGCGGAGGGGCCCGATCTACCCGCGGGCGTCGAAGTCGAAGTGATCGGCGTGGACGGATCGACGCTCAAGGTGCAGAAGGCGAGCTGAGCAAATCGGCGAAGCGCGCGCGTTCTGCCGCATCCATATCGGACACGATCGCTGCCGGCTGCGCGCCGAGCGTGGTCGCGGTCAGCGTATAACCTTCGCGCTGGGCGGTGTTCGGCAACGACGCCGGAATCGGCAGCACGAACACGTCGATGAGGTGCTGTCCGTGTCGATAGACAAGCACCGGCACGCGTGCACTGCCGACGTAATCGATGCGACCACCGGCCAGCGCAAAACCCTGCTCGGCGAAGTCGCGCACGAGCGGCGCCTGCGCGACCTTGCCGGCGAACCATGGTTTCACCGTGTGGCGGTCGCTGGAGACCACGTCGACCGGCGAAGTTGCGGCGAGTGCACGCCAATGCGCGGCGAACACATCGTGGGTGAGATCCTCGTGCGCGGCCCGCGTGGAATCCAACATATATATGGACGACGCGCCGGCGCCGAACGCGAGTACGCATGCGGCGGCAAGTCGCGTCCACGCCGGCATGCGCGCCCGCGCTTGCCCACTGCTCGACGCGGCCGCGCGAACGCGCTCGCGCAATTGCGGCGGAGCCCGATAGCGCAGCTCCGGCTCGCGCAGCGCACGGCGCAATTCATCGAGTTGGCCGAGCCTGGCGCTGCAATCGGCACAGGTGTCGGCATGCGCTTCCAGTTCGCGCGCGCTCGCGCGATCGAGCTCGTTGTCCAGATACGCTTCGAGAAGATTCTGTGCGGTCTTACAATCCATGCGCGGTCTCCTGCGTGTGTGCGGGGCCGAGCGCGCGGCGCAGCAGCGCACGCCCGCGCGCCAGGCGCGACATGACGGTGCCGATCGGCACGCCGAGCACATCCGCAATTTCGCGATACGACAAATCCTCGATCTCGCGCAGCACGAGCGCTTCGCGGAATTCCTCCGGCAATGCGCGCAGCTGCGCGGCGATAATGGCTTGACGCTGGCTTGCGTCCACGCCGGCTTCGACGTCGTCGGTGTGCAGCGGCGCCGTCGTCTGTACCACGCTCAGATGGCGCTGTTGCGCTTCGCGTTTGCGCGACGCCAATCGCGCCAGACAACAGTTGCGCACGATCGCCAGCCACCACGCGCGCGCGTTGCCACCGGCGTAGGTGTCGGCCGCGCGCGAAGCGCGCACGAACGCATCGTGCACCGCATCGGCCGCGTCGTGCTCGTTGCCGAGCAGCCAGCGGCCGAGATTGTACGCAGCGTCGAGGTGACGCTGCGCGAGGTCGTCGACGAAAGCATTCACTTGTGCACGTGAACCACGCCGGTCATGAACGGATGCAAAGTACAAACGTAGCTGAAATCGCCTTCCTTGGCGAAGACTTGTTCGTAGTGGTCGTTGGTATCCATTGCCGTGGAAGTGAAACTGCCGTCGTCGGTCTTGATCTGGTGCGGTGTCTCGTCACGATTGATCCAGCTGACTTTCGTTCCGGGTGCGACCGTTATTTCTTTTGGCTCGAACGCGAATTTCCTGATTTCGACCGTAACGTCGGCCGCCGGTGCGGCATGCGCCGTGGCAGCCAGAACAAGCGCGAACAGGGGATAGCAAAGTTTCATGCGCAGTCCTCAGGCGTGATCGAGTGGCGTGTCGATCAGGGCAAGCTCGTGCTTGCCGCGCACGATCGTCAGCTCGCGCGTACCGATCCGTTTGCCGAGCTCTCCGGCGGGCACCTTGACCGGGCCGGGCTCACCGATGCCGGCCTGTCCTGGCGTCGGCAGTGGATACGCCAGCGACATCGCCGTGTGCAGCGCCACGTTGCCTTCGACTTTCTGCAACACCTGGTGGATGTGGCCGTTCAGTACGGTTACCGAGCCATACGGCTTGAGCAGCGCGAGCGCCTGGTCGGCGTCGGCGGTGCCCCAGCCCCACTGCGCATACACGGTCCACATCGGAATGTGCGCGAGCACGACAACGGGCGTGCTGTGCGATACGTGCCGCAGGTCGTTCTTCAGCCAGGCGAGCTGCTCATCGCCGAGCGACGTCAGCGAGCCCATGCGGAAATCGAGCACGTTCGACAAGCCGATGAAATGCACGCCGCCCTGATCGAAACTGTACCAGGCGCGGTTCTTGCCATCGTGATCGAATTGCTTGAGATATCCGGACAGGCCGTTGTCGAGCGCGTCGTGTTCGCCGGGTATGGTGTGCACGCGATCAACGCGAATCTCGCTGAGCAACTCGCGCGCTTGGCCGAATTCCTCGGGCTTGGACAAGTGGCTGATGTCGCCGGTGTGCACGACCAGCGCCGGGGGCAGCGCCAGCGCATTCAGATCAGCGGCGGCTCGACGCAGGCAGCCGACCACGTCGGGATTGGCGTCCTTGTGAAAGCCGATGTGCGTGTCGCTGATCTGGGCGAACGTGAAGGCGTGTTTCGACGTCGCGGCGATGCCGCCGGACGTTGTCGCGCCGAGCGCGCGCGGAACGCCGCCGGCAAGAGTCCACACGACCGCGGCACCGCTCCATGCGGCGAGACAACCCAGGGTTTTGCGGCGTTGCGGATTCAATGGTTCGTTCATCGTGCACTCCTTATTGGTGTGATTGCACCGTTCCAGATCGACGAGAGCGCCGGTTTATTCCCGGCTGTTACAATGCGCGCCCGATTTCTCGCCGAGACTCGCAATGGCCCAACAGACCGTCCTCAATGCCACCCACCGCGCGCTCGGGGCGAAGATGGTCGACTTTGGCGGCTGGGACATGCCCATCAATTACGGCTCGCAGATCGAGGAGCATCACGCGGTGCGCGCCGAGGCCGGCATGTTCGACGTCTCGCACATGACGATCGTGGACCTGCACGGCGCGCGCACGCGCGATTTTCTGCGTCACCTTCTCGCCAACAGCGTCGACAAGCTCAAGGTTTCCGGCAAGGCGTTGTACTCGTGCATGCTCAACGAGCAGGGCGGGGTGATCGACGATCTGATCGTGTATTACCTTGCCGAGGACTTCTTTCGCGTCGTCGTCAATGCCGCGACGCGCGACAAGGACCTGCCCTGGATCGAGCAGCAGGCGGTCAACTACGGAGTGAAAGTCAGCGAACGCAAGGAGCTGGCGATGATCGCGGTACAAGGTCCGCAGGCGCGCGCCAAGGTACACGCGCTGCTCACGTCCGCCACGCGCGCCCACGCGGAGCAGCTCGGCAAGTTCGTCGCTTGCGAGGGCGATGGCCTGTTCATTGCCCGCACCGGCTACACCGGCGAGGACGGTTACGAGATCATCGTGCCCGAGAGCCGGGCCGTCGACTTTTGGAACCGCCTCGTCGCGGCCGGTGTGAAACCGGCAGGCCTCGGTGCGCGCGACACGCTGCGCCTTGAAGCCGGCATGAACCTGTACGGTCAGGACATGGATGAAAGCGTCACGCCGTGGCAAGCTGGGCTCGCCTGGACAGTGGCACTCGACGCCGGTCGCGATTTCATCGGCCGTGCTGCGCTCGAAAAGCAGAAAGCCGACGGCGTTGCCAGCGTCATGGTCGGCCTGGTGATGGATGAGAAGGGTGTGCTGCGGCACGGCCAGCGCGTGGTCACCGCGCACGGCGACGGCGAAGTCCTCTCCGGCACGTTCTCGCCGACACTGGGCAAGGCGATCGCATTTGCGCGCGTGCCGGCGGCGGCCGGCGGCGAAGCGCAAGTCGACATCCGCGGCAAGCTCGTGCCGGTACGCGTCGTGAAGTATCCTTTCGTACGCAACGGCAGACCGGCCGAAGGCGTTTGACCCGGACGCAACCCGTGTAGAATTCGCTCAACGATTGATGGCTCCCAGGAAGGCTCGCGATGAATGAAATCCCCGGTGACCTGAAATTTCTCAAGTCCCACGAGTGGGCGCGCGTGGAAGACAACGGCAGCGTGACCGTCGGCATTTCCGATCACGCGCAGGGTTTGCTCGGTGACCTGGTCTACGTCGAGCTGCCGAGCGTCGGCGACGAGGTGCAGGCCGGCAATGCGTGCGCGGTCGTCGAATCGGTCAAGGCCGCCTCCGATGTCTATTCGCCGATCTCGGGCAAGGTGACGGCCGTGAACAGCGCGCTTTCGGACAAGCCCGAGACGATCAACGAAGATGCTTACGGCGAAGGCTGGATCTTCGTCGTCAAACCGACCAATCTTGCCGAGGAATCCGAAGAGCTGCTCGATCCGGATGCGTACGCGGAATTGATCGAGAGCGAAGAACACTGACGACGCGCGTTTCGCGGCGACAAAACAAAACCCGGCGCTCGCCGGGTTTTTGCTTTTGCCGGGTTTCGCTGTGCGAATCCGTGTCGTGATGAAGACCCGCTGCGCGAGAAAACAAGTCGTCGGTCGAAAAATTTTGCGCGTCGAACGATGTGCGCGGAGACGAATTTCCGAACGTCGTGTCGCGAGAGCGTCTGCGGAATTTTGCGCAATTTTGCGCAAATCGCACTTTGCGCGCGCGATTTTCGTCTCGGCCGAAAAAAAAATTTTCGCCGCCGCAGTGCTGCGCCGCCGCCGCAATTTCGTGCCCAACGTGTCGGTGTGCGACAGAAAAAAATTCTGCGTTGCGTTTGCGTGCGCGCACACGCTGCGCAGCACGCGCAGCGCGCGATCATTGGACGCAGCACGCGGTCGCCGCGCTGCAACCCGCATAAATGCTGGCTTCCCGCGCGCGGACGCGCGAAAGCGCCGCGTGTCGGGCGCCTTCCGGCTTCTTAACGTTTAGACGTCTATGTATCCATAAAGGAAATCGCAGGGCCGCGCGCGGGCTTGCGATCCGCCGCGCGGCCGGACGCAAGCGCCGGCAGCGCGAGGCAACGCGCACGGCCGTTTATGCGCGTGCACCTGTTGACAGCAAGAGCTTGTCGGAATAATTTTTTGCACGGCGTAACACACGCGTAATAAAAAATGGCGGCAGCGAAATTCATCGCACCTTACATCGAGCACGGCTCCAAAGCCGAAGCTGTAAAGAAAGTGACGGTATCGATACCGCTTCACGTGCTCCGACTTCTCTCCGATGAACGCACCCGCCGGCAAGTGAACAATCTCAGGCACGCAACGAACAGCGATCTGCTGGTCGAAGCGTTTCTGCATGCTTTTACTGGGCAGCAACTACCAACTGACGAGGAGCTAAGACGCGATATGGCTATGAAGAAAGCTGCGAAGAAAACCGCTAAGAAGGCCGCGAAGAAAACTGTCAAGGCCAAGGCCGCGAAGAAAACCGCACGCAAGACCGCGAAGAAGAAGTAAGGCTTCGCAACAAGGCAATACGCTCGCAAAGGCCGACGGATCGGCCTGAGCACACCGGCCGAGGAAGCAGCGGCCGGATTCGTGGCAAAGCAACACCGCGCCACGGCGATTCAGATACACGCTAGTCAGATACTAAGTAGATAGATCTTCGAAGTCTGTTGGCTCTCCCTGCGACTTGCCCAGCGCAGGGAGAGACTTTACCCCGCTTCCCGTCCGCTCCGGCGTCCATCCAATGTGATCCAGTTCGATCTCGCCACGACGGCGCGATGCTAGGATTCCACATTGCCGGGAGAGAACAGCGATGCGCAAGCTCGGGTTTCTCACATTCGTGTTGTGCTGCACGGCGCAGGCGCAAACCGTCAACGTCACCGTCGATGTGACCAGCCAGGCGCATCCGTTCAGTCCATTGATTTTCGGCGTCGCCTTCGGCGATCCGGCGCGCAACGCGCAGATCGGCTATACCGTCGATCGCTGGGGCGGAAATTCCACCACGCGCTACAACTGGCAAGCAGAGTTCTACAACACTGCGAGCGACTACTACTACGAGAACATTCCGAACTGTAACAGCGCTTTCTGCCCGCCGGGTCTGGGCAAGGCCGACCTTTTCATCAGCGCCGCCTTCGCCGGTGGCGCACAGCCGTTGATGACCATTCCGACAATAGGCTGGACGCCACGTGCGGATAGTCCGATCACACATCCCTATTTCGCGGGTTTCAAGGTCAGCAACTACGGCATTCAGACAACCGGTCCTTACGGTCAGCCCGCAGTCGACCAGTTCGACACCGACGCGGGCGGCGGGTACTGCGATGCATCGGCCAATCACACGGGTTATTGCGTCAACGGGCTGATCGTCAACAACGACCCGACCGACACCTCGACGGCGGTCACCTCCACGTTCGCCAGCGCCTGGATCTCGCACTTGCAAACCACGTTCGCCGGGAACGGCGGCGTGAAATATTTCGCACTCGACAACGAAGTAATGCTATGGGATTCCACGCATCGCGACGTGCACCCGAATCCGCCGACCTACGATGAAATCTGGAGCCGCACGCTCGATTACGCGACGGCGATCAAGGCGCAGGAACCCGCGGCGATCATCACCGGACCCGTCACCTGGGGATATTCGGATCTGTTCACTTCGGCGAAGGATGCCGCCGACTGCAATTGCAGCGACGGCAGCGATCGCCAGGCGCACAGCGATCTTCCGTTCGTCGCGTGGTATCTGCAGCAGGTCTGTGCGAATCCGCTCGCCGGCGGCAAACGTCTGGTCGATTATCTTGACCTGCACTATTACCCGCAGGATCCGTATCCGGCATCGGGTTCGATCTACAGTAACGATGCGGACGCGGCGACCGTCGGTCGCCGCCTGCGTTCGCTCAAGGAGCTGTACGATCCGGCATGGCGTTCCGAGTCATGGATCGGCGGCCTTGATGGTCCGGGCGGCGATGATCCGCAACACTATCCATTTCCCGATCTGATTCCGCGCGTGCGAGCATGGATCGACACGTACTGCCCAGGGACGAAGCTCGCGATCACCGAATACGCCTGGGACAAGGACCAAACCGTAAGCGGCGCCGTCGCCCAAGCCGAGGCGCTCGCGATCTTCGCGCGCGAGGGCGTCGATATGGCTACGCGCTGGGTAGCGCCTGATGCCAACAGCATGGCTGAGCGCGCCTTCCAGATTTTTCTCAACTACGATGGCGCAGGGTCCAGCGTGCAGGGCGACAGCGTGGCCGCGAGCAGCGCGAACGTCGATCAGATCGGCGCGTACGCGTTCCGCCTCCCAGGTCAGCGCACGATGCTGTTGCTGACCAACAAGGACACGGCGGCAAGCCACGGCATTGCCATCACGTTCAATGCCGCGCTGTCCGGAGTCTGGACGCTGTACGGCTTCGACGGCACGCATGCGCTGCATCAGATCAGCACGGGCAGCGTCTCCAGCAACACTGTCACCCTGAGTCCACTGCCGTCGCTTTCGGCGAACCTGCTGGTATTGCCTGATGTGGACGTGATTTTCAAGAACGGCTTCAATTGAATACATGGCGGGGCCGCAGTGACGGGGCCGGAAGATCGATCGTCGCAAAAAAATTTCCACAGTTGCTGAAAATGCGGTAAGTTGTCATTACCGCGCAGTGGCCGCAGGCTGGGGCTGTCGCCTTGAGCAAACGCGGCTGGCCAGGACGATGCACGCTGAGGGAATGCGCGGCGACATCCATCTCACTCTAGTGACAGTTCGCTATGGCCGACAGAAATCCTCGCAGTGCCCCCCCCGCCAATCCGCTGATGAAAATCCTGCCGATCGTTATCATCGTGATCGCGCTGGCAATCGGCGCGTTCCTGTTTTTCGGTTCCAAGGGCGGCAACACGCCCGCGCCGACGGCCGGTCCTGCTGCGGGCACCACGCCCGGCACGGCCATGCCGGCAGCTCCGGCTCCGCCGGCGCCAATAGTGGAGATGAGCAAGGAACAATTGCTCAAGGAGGCCGGCACGGCATTCCGCGAAAAGCGCTACGTCGCGCCGGCGGGTAACAACGCCTACGAGTACTACCTGCGCGTGCTCGACAAGGATCCGAACAATCAGGTCGCCAAGGATGCGCTGCGCGAAATGTTCCCGTTCGCAACGCCGATCGTGGAAACCGACATCAACGGCAACAGTCTCGATGAAGCGACGCGCGAAATCGATTTGCTCGCCAAGGCCGATCCGTCCAACTACACGTTGACGATCCTACGCGGCAAGCTCGACGCGAAAAAGAAACAAGCGGAGAAGGAACAAGCGCAAGCCGCGGCCGCTGCAGCGGCAGCAGCCGCCAAGGCCGCCGCAGCGGCGCAGGCTCCCGCTCCGGCCCCGGTGGCCGCTGCGCCACCACCGGTTGCAGCGACGCCCGCGCCGGCAGCACCAAAACCGGCTGCCGCAGCGCCGCCACCGGTCGCTGAAGCACCCGCGCCGGCAGCGCCCGCCGGCGAAACGCACGCCGCGCAATTGGTCAAATCCGCCGCGCCCGCGTATCCGCCAGAGGCCGTGCGCGCGCGCAAGGATGGCTGGGTGCAGGTCGAATTCACCGTGGATCCGAATGGCCAAGTCACGGACGCCAAAGTCGCCAATGCCGATCCGCCGCGACTGTTCAACACCGCCGCACTCGACGCCGTACGCCGCTGGACATTCAAGCCGCGCATGGAAAACGGCAAAGCCGTCGAAGAGCGCATGTCGCGCCGCATCGAGTTCAAACTCGGCGGTGGGTGAAATTCAGGGCTCGCGCATGCGTTGACTGCGCGCGGGAGCGTGCGCGGACAGCGAAGCTGGCCCGAAGGCGAACGCCAGGGATGGCGTGAATCAACGCATGTCGCGCGAGGCCGAACGAAGCAGGATGCGCAGGGCGGGACGGCCGAGCTTGGCGGCAATCCGAGCGCAGCCGGCACTCGAGACAAATCGGTCTACATCGAAGTGAGCCGTTATTCGCCGCTGCCGCTCGCCACATGTTTCGACGCGTGCAACTCTTCGACGCCCGCCCAGTCGACAGCGCCCAGGCCCAGATAGCGGTCCAGTAGCATCGGCAGCAGCCCGCTCGGCACGGCCGATTCGCAATTCCACATCAGCACGGCGCCGAAGCGGTCCTTCGGCACGAACGCGATCATTGCGCGATAACCCTGCACGGCGCCGGCGTGGAACACGACGGTCTCTCCGGCGTAGTCGAACACGCGCCAACCGAGCGCATAACTCGCGTCGCTGACGCGCGCTTTACGCCATGGCGAAACGTGGCGCTCGGTCGGCGTACTGACCAGGGGCGTATGCAGCGTGGTCAGGATCGGCTCGGATAGCACGTCGGGACGTCCGCCCATCTGCGCGATCAGCCATTGCGTCATGTCCTTGATGCTGGCGTTGACGCCGGCTGCCGGCGGCACGTGGTAATACGATTCGCGGATGCCGATCGGTACCCAGCCGTGCGCAGTGCGCGCGTGCGGACGTGCCCAGCTCTTGCTGGCCTCGAGCGCATCGCGGCCATACGTCGCGGTGTCCATTCCGAGCGGGTGGAACAGGCGCTTCTCGACCTCGTGATAGAAAAAATCACCGCTGACCGCGTAGGTGATGTCGCCGATCAGTGCGAATGTGATGTTCTGGTAGCCGTAACAGTTGCCGACTTCGCACGTCAGCGGCACTTCGCGCAGACGTTCGACGAGTTCCGGGTAAGGTTCGTCGGCTTCGAGCAGGCGATCGTACGTGTTGTGCGGCAGGCCGACGCGCTGACTCAGGATGTCGCGCACCGTGAGCTTGCTGCTGGCGTTGACGTCGTGCAGCTCGAACGTCGGCAGTACACCGGTCACGCGCGTATCCCAGCTGAGCATGCCTTCGTCGACGAGCAGTGCGGTCAATGCGCTGGCAAATGCCTTCGACAGCGAGGCCAGGCGAAACACGGTATCGGTGGTTACCGGCGAGCCGGTGGTCGCGTCCGCATAACCGACACCGCGTTGCAGCAGTACCTTGTCGTCTTTGACGATGGCCGCGGCCAGGCCCGCAACTTGTCCGGACTCGGCGACGGCATCGAGCCAGCCGTCGAATTCGGCGGCCACGGCCGTGGCGTCGCGCGGAGCGCCGATCGTCACCATCGCCGGATGTACCGCCGACGCGGCCACCTTGTGCACAGGCGTGCGTGCGCGGGCGCGCGCATCGCACTCGGAAAGATGCGGACCAAGCGCGATGAACGCCAGCAGCGCCAGCGTCGTTGAAACTTTCATCTGCAGCAGCAGCCTCCCCGACTGATTATTGTCAACACAGGCTGCAAAAAATGCGCCCGTGCTATGCTTTTCGCACGGGGCGCCAGCTTAGCGCCAAATCGGGGAATATGTGTTATGGGCTTGATAATTTTTCTGGTCATCGTCGCTGGTGTCATTTTCTACCTGGTCAGTATCTACAACGCTCTGGTCGGCGGCCGCAACGGCTACAAGAATGCCTTCGCCCAGATCGATGTCCAGCTGCAGCGCCGCTACGACCTGATTCCGAACCTGGTCGAGACCGCCAAAGCCTATATGGCGCATGAAAAAGGCACGCTCGAGGCGGTGACCGCCGCGCGCGGTGCGGCAATGGCCGGCCTGGCCGCGGCGAAAGCCAATCCGGGCGACCCGCAGGCAATGCAGCAGCTCGGTCAGGCCGAGACCCAGCTGCAGAATGCGATGGTGAACTTCAAGGCGGTCGCCGAGGCGTATCCGGATCTGAAGGCGAACCAGAACATGATGCAGCTCACCGAGGAGCTGACCTCCACCGAAAACCGCGTCGCCGCGGCGCGCCAGTTCTATAACGACGCCGTGATGTCGTACAACAACATGCGCGAAGTGTTCCCGAATTCGATGATTTCCACGCGCTACGGGTTCACGCCGGCAACGCCGCTGGAAGTCGATACGCCGGAAGCGAAGAAGGCGGTGAAAGTCTCCTTCGCCTGATCGAACACGTCGGGAGCGGCGGCGATGAACTTTTTCGCCCAGCAGGAGCGTGCGCGCTCGCACACCAAGCGCATGCTGTTCCTGTTCGCGATTGCGGTCGCGGCGATCGTCTTTGCCGTCGACGTCGTGGCGCTGATCGCGTTCGGCGCCGTGCAACATCACCGCGACGGCGTCGGCTTGCCGCCGGCGGCGCTGTTGTTCTGGGTGAGCGTGCCGGTGCTGGCGTTGATCGGACTCAGCACCTTGTACAAGATCAGCACGCTGCGCAGCGGTGGCGGTGCGGTGGCGCGCCAGTTCGGCGCTACCCAGATTGAGGAAGGCACGCGCGACTTCGCGCATCGGCGCCTGCGCAACGTCATCGAGGAAATCGCGATCGCCTCCGGCGTGCCGGTGCCGGAAATCTACGTGCTGCAGGACGAACCGGGCATCAACGCATTCGCCGCCGGCTATACGCCGGCCGATGCGGCCGTGACCGTGACACAGGGTTGCCTGGACAAGCTCACGCGCGACGAGCTGCAAGGCGTGATCGCGCACGAGTTCAGCCATGTGCTCAACGGCGACATGCGATTGAACATCCGCCTGATGGGCGTGGTCTTCGGCATCCTCGTCATCGGCATCGCCGGGCGCAAGCTCATGGAAAACACCGGCCGCAGCAGGGACTCCGGCGGCGTCGTCGCATTCGGCATTGCGATCCTGATCGTCGGCTACATCGGCGTGTTTTTCGGACGCCTGATCAAGGCCGGAATTTCGCGCCAGCGCGAATACCTCGCCGATGCCTCGGCGGTGCAGTTCACGCGCCAGACGCTCGGCATCGCCGGCGCACTGAAGAAAATCGGCGGGCTTGCCGAAGGTTCCAGGCTCGCCAGTGCGGAAACCGAGGAGGTCGCGCACATGCTGTTCGGCGACGGCGTCGGCTACTCGGCGCTGTTCGCCACGCATCCGCCGTTGGAAGCGCGCATCAAGATACTCGAGCCTACGTTCAATCCGCACGAATTCGAGCAGATCGCGCGCGCGTGGGCGCAGCCGGTGCAAGTCGGCGAGGCCGAGGGTGCGCAGGTGTCGATCTCGGGTTTCGCGCCGGCAGGATTCATCGCGGGCACCGCGCCTGCAGCGCAAGCCATGCTGCCGGACGCCGACGCCGAAATCGCGCTGACGCCAAAGAAGGTGATCAAGCAGGTCGCCCAACCGGGCTCGGACGATTACCGCACCGCGACCGCGATCCACACGACGATTTCCGAGCGCCTGCGCACGTTTGCGTACATGGCCGAACGCTGTGCACAAGTGGTGTTCGCACTTGCGCTCGATACCTCGGCGGAACTGCGCGACAGTCAGTTGCGCATTCTGGAAAAACGCTACGATGCCGCCACGCGCGCCGGTGTGGAGGAAATTGCCGGCGAACTCGCCGATCTGCATCCGATGCAGCGGCTGCCGCTCGCGCAGCTTGCGTTTCCGGCATTGCGCCGCCGCCCGCGCCCGCAGCTGCAGACATTCCTGATTGCGCTGAACGAGCTGATCCAAGCCGACGGCCGCGTGCAACTGCAGGAATATTGTCTGGCCAAACTCGTCGGTGTGCAGGTGATCGATTCACTCGACCCGTCCAGAGCCAGGACTTCCGGCAGCAACAAGCTCGCCGACTGCAAGGCCGAAGTCACCAGCGTCCTCGCGATCATCGCACGCTATGGAAACGACGACACCGGCGAAGCCGAACGCGCATACCTGCTGGGCATGCACGAAGTGCTGCCGGATGCGATCGACGTCTACGCGCCGCCGGAGGACTTCGTGCTTGCGCTGGACAAAGCGCTGCCAAAGCTCGATCTGCTCGCGCCGATGGGCAAGGAACTGCTCGTCAAGGGGCTCACGCGCGCCATTGGCGCCGACGGCAAAGTCGCGGTCAGCGAGGCCGAGTTGTTGCGCACGATTTGCGCGGCGCTGCATTGTCCGCTGCCGCCGCAGCTGGAGCAGGCCGCCTGACGCGCGTCAGGCGGCGCCGATAAAATCCGCCGCACGCTCCGCGATCATAATGGTCGGCGCATTCGTATTGCCGCCCGGCAACGTCGGCATCACCGAGGCATCGACGACACGCAGGCCGGCGACGCCACGCACGCGCAGTTCCGCGTCGACCACCGCATGGTCGTCGGAGCCGATGCGGCACGTGCCAATCGGGTGATAAATCGTTTCGGCTTTACGCCGGATGAAAGCGGCAAGGTCCGCATCGGTGCAGGCGTTGCAGCCAGGGAAGATTTCATCGCCACGGTAGGCGTCGAATGGGGCGGCCGCGAAGATTTCGCGTGAACGTTTCGCCGCTTCGACCAGCACCTTCAAATCGTCGCCTTGCGCATCGCTCAAATAGTTCGGCTGGATGGCTGGGGCATCGGCGGGATTCATTGTCTTGAGGCGGATCGTGCCGCGGCTGCGCGGGCGCAGGCCACAAGCATGCAAGGTGTAGCCGTAGCCGGGCAGGCGGTTGCGGCCGTGGTCGTCGAGCAGCGCGGGTACAAAATGGAATTGCAGGTCGCAGCGCTCGTCGCGCGCGAGACTCGAGCGCCCGAAGCCGCCGGCTTCGGCAATATTCGATGTGCCCGGTCCGGCACGACGCGTCAGATATTGGAACGCGACAAGCGTGTCGCTCAGGCGATCGTAGGTAACAGGTTTTGTCGCGCGCTGCAGCGTGCAGACGTCCAGATGGTCCTGCAGGTTCGCGCCGACGCCGGGCAGTTCCTGATGGATGCGGATACCGAGCGCGCGCAGATGATCGGGCGCACCGATGCCGGACAGCATCAGCAGTTGCGGCGAGTTGATCGCGCCGCCGCACAGGATCACTTCGCGCGCTTCGGCGCGCGTCAAGCGCCCATGATGGCGGTAATCCACGCCGACTGCGCGATGGCCGTCGACGAGCACGTGCTGCACGGCCGCGCGCGTGAGTACGCGCAGGTTCGCGCGCCCGCGTGCCGCGCGCAGGTAGCCGGCGGCGGTGGAGCAGCGCGAGCCGTTTTTCTGCGTGACCTGATACAGTCCGAACCCTTCCTGGGTGGCGCCGTTGAAATCGCGATTGAGCGGATGACCGGCGGTGCTGGCCGCATCGAGCATCACCTGCGACAGCGGATTGTGATGACGCAAATCCGACACGCACAGAAGACCGTCGGCGCCGTGCAGCTCGTCGGCGCCGCGCGTGTTCGCTTCGGCGCGCTTGAAGTAAGGCAACACGCTATTCCAGTTCCAGCGCGCATCGCCGGCCAGATGCGCCCATTCGTCGTAGTCGCGTGCGTCGCCGCGGATGTAGCACATCGCATTGATCGAACTGGAACCGCCGAGCACCTTGCCGCGCGGCCACCACAGCCGTCGATTATTGAGCTGCGCCTGCGGTTCGGTCGTGTAGTTCCAGTTCACGCCTTTCTTGCCGACCAGCTTGGCAATGCCCGCTGGCATGTGAATGAAAGGATGCCAGTCGCGCCCGCCGGCTTCGAGCAACAGCACACGGTTGCGCGGATTCGCGCTGAGCCGGTTCGCCAGCACGCAACCGGCCGAGCCGGCGCCGACGATGACGTAGTCGTAAGTCATTGCAATCCTCGGGAATCGCTGCAGGCTAAGCCCTGGCTATAGAGCAGATGCTCCATCGCGGTGCAGCATCAAGGTCCGTTCGCCCTGAGCGTAGGCGCGTAGCGCCGGAGTCGAAGGGCCCGGCGCAAGCGCTTCGACTCCGCTTGCTCCGCAAGCTACGCTCAGCGCGAACGGCTTTCGTCAAGCAAGCACTTCGACCGCATCACCGACGCGCACGATTCCCAATTTGCGCGGAATCAGATTCTGCCCGAATGTCACGCCTTCCGCCGTGCGCCGGTAAGTGATCAGTGTGCGCAGCGGCTCACCATTGGCGTCGCGTTCGCCGCGCTCGAAATCCACGGTCGTGAAGACGCAGCGCGTGCACGGCTTGGCGACCTCAAACTCGCATTCGCCTATGCGGATGCGTTTCCATTCGTCCTCGGCATGCGCGGTCGTGCCGGCGACGACGAGATTCGGCCGGAAGCGCAGCATCGGCACTGGCTGCGCGAGTCTCGAATTGAACAGATCGAGCGAAGCTTGCGATGTCAGCAGCAGCGGGAAACCATCGGCGAAGCTCACCTCGTCGCTGTCCAATCCATATATGCCGTCGTACTTGAGCTTGAGCGGTCGCGCGCAGGCGTCGTCCATGTAGACGAGGCGATGCGGCGCGCCCAGGAATTCGCTGATCCATGCGTGTGCGTCGTCGCCGGCGAGCAGCGGCGTCACGGCGGCGCCCCACACAGCCGTCTTGACGCGCACGCCTTGTGTCGGAGCGGAAATCTGCAGCATTGGCATGCCGGGCGCGTCGACGCGTAGTCCATGCTCGTCGGATTGCGCGCGGATCAGCGTCAGGCGCGACAGCTGGCGGCCGGTGACGAATTTTCCAGCCGAGTCGATCACCATCCAGCGCCGATCGTGCATGAGCCCGCGGCTCTGCACGGGCGCTTGCGTCAGCGAGAGCGGCGCGCCGGATTTGAGCGGGAACGTGTGAATTGCGGATAGCGTGGCGCACATGCGACCAGCATAACAGCACGCACGTGCTACGCTTTGGCGCAGTTTTCGGCACGGATCCCGGACTTGGCTGCATCCGACCCCGCCGCGCGACATGGTCGCGCCGAGATCATCACCGGCATCGAGCGCCACGAATGGCCGGCGGTCATCCTGGCGTTCGCGTATTTCTTCCTCGTGCTGGCAGCGTATTACGTGCTGCGGCCGGTACAGCAGCAGCTTTCTGCCGCGAGCGGCGTGGAAGCGCTGCTGCCGTTCTACACGGCGACGTTCATCGCCACGGTCGTGCTGACGCCGGTCTATGGCTGGCTCGTCGCGCGCTTCCCGCGCAAGCGTTTCGTGCCGATCGTCTACATGTTCTTCATCGTCAACCTGCTCGCCTTCATTCCCGCATTCAAGGCGCAGGGCACGCTCGATCCGGAAATCCTCGGCGCGGTGTTCTTCGTCTGGATGAGCGTGTTCAACCTGTTCGTGGTCGCGGTGTTCTGGAGTTTCGTCGCCGACATCTTCAGCTCGGATCAAGCGTATCGTCTGTTTGGCATCGTCGCGCTCGGCGGCACGCTCGGCGCCATCGCCGGGTCGCTGCTGACGAAATGGCTCGTGCACATCATCGGCATTGCACCGTTGCTCGGCGTGGCTTCCCTGCTGCTCGCGGGTGCGGTGGCCTGCATTCTCGGGCTCATCGCCTGGTCGCGACGTCATCCGGTCGCGCACGACGCAGCGCGCAACGAAGCGGTGATTGGCGGCGGTTTCTGGGCCGGCGCGAAACAAATGGCAAAATCGCCGTTCCTGCGCCGCATTGCCGTCTTGATCGTGCTCGGCGACAGCGTCGGCGGCGTGCTTTACAACCTGCAGACCGACATCGGCCATCGCTATTATCCGGATGGGGCAGCGCGCACGGAGTTTTTCGCCAACGTCGATGCGGCGACCAACGTGCTGATGGCGCTGCTGCAGATCTTCGTCGCACGCGTTGCGCTCACGCGCTTCGGGCCGGCGCCGAGCATCGCCGGCACGGAAGTCGTCAAGTTCCTGACGCTGGTGACGCTGGCGCTGATCGGACAGCCCGCCGCGGTGGCGGCGGCGCTGATCGTCACGCGCGCGGGTTCCTACGGCATCAACAATCCGGCGATCGACAGCCTGTACACGCGCGTCGATCGCGAGACGCGCTACAAGGCGAAAGGCTTCATCGACACGGCGATCTGGCGGCTCGGCGACGTGCTCGTCGTCGCCACGCTGCAGGTGCTGCGCGATTTCGGCGCGACGACCCCGATGTTCGCCGCACTGGCCTCCCTGGCTTCGGTAAGCGCGGCGTGGCTGGCGTGGCAGCTACGCGCCACGCGTGAGATGAAAGCGTAATCGGCGACGGAATGTAACGCGCGCTGAGCCTTTCCTCTCGCGTCGCGATCAGGCGACGCTGCGCAATCCCGGCTTCGCTCTCGGCATCGCCGCAGGCAGTTCTGCCGGGTCGAAATCGTCGACGTCGATGAACTCCATTGTCGCCGCGCGCACGCGTTCGAGCAGCTTGCGTTCGTCGGCGGTGATCGCCCCGATCTGTTCGGCTTCGGCGAGTTGCGCGGCGGCATCCAGGCTTTTGATCGCGCCCGATTTCTGCGCCTTGGCGAATTTGCGCTCCACGGGTTCCGCCGCGATGACGTCAGGCAGCAGTGCGTTCATGCGACCGACGGGGTTGTTCGCGCTCGGCGTCAGATACGCCCACTCGGCGAGGCGATCGCGCGCCTCGCCCGGCGCGCACAGGATCGCGGCGACGCGTCGACCGAGGCGATCCGACGGCGGCGCCTCGCGGCGCCCGATCGGGAACACGAGTGCGCGCAACAGCCACGCTGCCGGGCGGATCGGGAAATTGCGCAGCACGCCGTCGAGCGCGGTCTGCATGCGGAACGCGCAATCGTGGAAGGCCCATGCCAGCAGCGGCTGATCGGCGATCGGCCGGCCCTGGTCCTCGTAACGCTTGAGCATTGCGCTGGCGATGTACAGATTCGACAACACGTCGCCGAGACGCGCGGAAATCTTTTCCTTGAATTTGAGTTTGCCGCCGAGCAACAGCATCGAAGTGTCGGCGACGAGCGCGAGGTTTGCCGCGTAGCGGTTGAGCTTGCGATAGAAACGCCGCGTGTACTTGTCGCCGGGCGCGGCGCCGATCTTCGCGTTGAGCAGGCCGAGCACGAAACTGCGCGCCGCATTGGAGAATGCAAAGCCGATGTGCGCGAACAATTCGCGGTCGAACGCGCGCAGACGCGTCGCGTAGTCTGGAATCTGCGCCGCCTGCATTTCCTTGAGCACATGTGGATGGCAGCGGATCGCGCCTTGACCGAAGATCATCAGACTTCTCGTCATGATGTTTGCGCCTTCCACCGTGATCGCGATCGGCGCGGTCTGCCAGCCGCGGCCCGCGTAATTGTTCGGCCCGAGCTGCACGGCCTTGCCGCCATGCACATCCATGATGTCCTTGGCGACTTCGCGCGCCAGTTCCGTGCAGTGGTATTTGGCGATCGCCGAAGTGACTGCGGGCTTCTCGCCGCGATCGACCGCGGATGCAGTGGCGCGCGACAGCGCCGTGATCGCGTAGGTGTAACCGCCGATGCGCGCGAGCGCTTCTTCGATACCTTCGAAGCGGCCGATCGCCATGCCGAACTGCTTGCGCATGCGCGCGTACGCGCCCGTGGCGATCGCGCCCATGCGCACTCCGCCGGAAGCGTTCGACGGCAATGTGATCGCGCGTCCGACCGACAGGCATTCGACGAGCATGCGCCAGCCCTGGCCGGCCATTTCCTCGCCGCCGATCAGCTGCGACAGCGGCACAAAGACGTCGTTGCCGCGGAGCGGGCCGTTCTGGAATGCGGCATTGAGCGGGAAATGCCGGCGGCCGATTTCCAGGCCTTTCGTGTCGCGCGGAATCAGAGCGAGCGTGATGCCGATGTGTTCCTTGTCGCCGAGCAGGTGATCCGGATCGTGCATCTGGAAGGCGAGGCCGATCAGCGTGGCGACCGGCGCCAGCGTGATGTAGCGCTTGTCGAATGTCAGGCGTACGCCGAGTACGTTGCCGCCTTGCCATTCGCCTTTGCAGACGATGCCGTAATCCGGGATCGAAGTGGCGTCGGATCCGGCCGTCGGGCCGGTCAATGCGAAACATGGAACCTCGCGACCGTCGGCGAGGCGCGGCAGGTAATAGTCGCGCTGTTGCTTGGTGCCGTAATGCAGCAGCAATTCGCCGGGGCCGAGCGAATTCGGTACGCCGACCGTCGAAGACAGCGCACCGGACATGCCCATGAGTTTCTGCAGCACGGCCGATTGCGCCAGCGCCGAGAACTCAAGGCCGCCGTATTCCTTTGGAATGATCATGCCGAAGAATTTCTTCTTCTTGATGAATTCCCAGATTTCCGGCGGCAGGTCGGCGAGCTCGTGCGTGATCTGCCACTCGTTGACCATGTGGCAGACTTCCTCGCACGGCCCGTCGAGGAACGCCTGTTCTTCCACGGACAATTGCGCGGCTGGTTCGCCGAGCAGTTTCTTCCAGTTCGGCTTGCCGCTGAACAGCTCGCCTTCGAAACCGATCGTGCCGGCCTCCAGCGCCGTGCGTTCGGTGTCGGAAATCTGCGGCGTGATCTTCTGGTACACGCCGAGCAGCGGCGCGGTAATTTTCTTGCGGCGGAAATCCGGCAGATTCAGCGGCAGGGTGATCGCGGCGAATACCACTGTCGTGATCGCAATGGCCAGCCCGGGTGTCGCCGCGAGCCAGGATGCTGCAAACAGCGCGATGAAACCGGCGATCGTCCACGTACGCAGGCCGGCGCGCCGGTAGGCGCAGATCAACGAGGCCGCGAGCACGGCGAGCAGCGGATACCAGGAATTCATTGATTGCTCCTTGTGCCGCGGCGTGTTCGCAGCGGCGTGATGAAGTGTTCGACAGCGGCGGTGAACGCGTCGTTGCGGTCGCCGACGACCATGTGCGTAGCGTGCGCGACCCGCACGTGTTGCGCGTGCGGGACGCAATGCAGGAATTCTTCGATCGTGGCGTCGGAAACGATGTCGCTGCGCTCACCGCTGATCAGCAGCGTCGGCACGTCGATCTGGCGTGCGGCTTCAAGCAGGTGTTCCTGTTGAGCCGCGCCGGCGGCGCCGATCGAATCGAGCATGCGCGGATCCCAATGCCAGCGCAGGCGACCATTGCCGATCGGCACGAGCATCGAACGCAGACGTTCCGGCGATTTGCGTTCACGATGCGGCAGATACAAAGCTATGGCCGCGGCGGCTTCCTCGATCGACGCGAATCCTTGAGGGTGCGCGCGCATGAACGTGAGGATGCGCTCGACACCCGCAGCTTCCCAGCGCGGCGTGATGTCGACGAGCACGAGCGCCCGGAACGGCGCGTGCTCGGCTTGCGCTCGCAGGCCGAGCAGACCGCCCATCGACGCGCCGATCAGAATCGGTTTTTCATCCAGGACGCCGGCCACGCGCACGAGGTCTTCCATGAACTGCGCGAATTCATAGGCTCCGTCTTCGCGCCAGCCGCTCTCGCCGTGACCGCGCGCGTCGGCAGTGATGCAATGCCAGCCGCGGCCGCTCAGGTTGGCTGCCGTGTCGGTCCAGGCTTGCCGGGTTTGGCCGAAGCCATGCGCAAAAATCAGCGCGACCGAAGCCGCATCGCCGAATCGCTCGGTGGCAAGCTCGACGCCATCGGCGGCGCGCAAACGCTGCGTTCGCGGGGCTTCATATCTGCGCATGACGGCAACCATACGCATGAGTATGGTGAGCTTGTCTGGAGCTGTCAATACGCTCACGCATGGTGTAGAGCATTGAGTTTCCAAGAATTTTGCTGCAATGCAGCGAAAACTCGGCTTCACCGCTGTGCCGCCAGCGGCTACCATTCGCATATGCTGCAAGCTGTGGAGAAATTCGAACGCGTCCGCCTTACCGCTGATGACTGGGAACAGGCGGCGCTGGATCTGATCGCGCAGCAAGGCGTGAGCGCCGTGGCCGTAGAGCCGCTGGCGCGTCAACTCGGCGTGACCAAAGGCAGCTTTTATTGGCATTTCCCGACGCGAGAAGCGCTGCTCAAGGCCGCGCTCGAACGTTGGGAAAAGCAGGATGTCGACACATTGCTCAATCAGGTCGAGCCCATCGCCGACGCGCGCGAACGGTTATGCGAGCTGTTTCGGCGGACCGGCCGCGAAGCGAAATCGCACGTAATTTATTCCGCCTTGCTGCGCGCACTGGATCATCCTATCGTGCAACCGGTCATGGCGCGGGTATCCCAGCGGCGCATGGATTTTTTGACGAGGGCCTATCGCCAGGTCGGTCTGAATCGCAGCATCGCCGCACATCGCGCTCGCCTTGCCTACGCCGCCTACGTGGGATTTCTGCAGCTCGCACTGCAGCTCGGCATGCCGCGGCTCGAACACGATGAGTTCGACGCCTACGTTCAGCACGTCATCGACACGCTGATCCCGGCCTGATCGGCAGGAATATTGAATATGAGAGGGCGACGACAGATCGCCACTCAGGTGTTTTCTTTCAAAGTTGGAGGCGGGTTCTCGCACCCGAAAAGGAAGTATGTCTAGCAAGCTGGAAACATTGAACCGATGGGTGGACGACGTCGCCCGCCTTACGCATCCGGATCGCATCCACTGGTGCGACGGCTCGGAAGCCGAATACGACAAGCTGGTCGAATTGATGCTGGCCAGCGGTGATCTGATCGAACTGAATCCGCGCACGCATCCGGACTGTTATCTGCATCGCTCCAATCCTTCGGACGTGGCGCGAGTGGAGCATCTGACGTTCATCTGCACCCGGAACAAGAGCGACGCCGGACCGAACAACCACTGGATGGCTCCCGGCGAAGCGCATGGGAAGATCGATGCCTTGTTCGCCGGCTGCATGAAGGGCCGCACGCTCTACGTGATCCCGTATTGCATGGGACCGATCGCCTCGCCGCTTGCACGTTGCGGTGTCGAGATCACCGACAGCCCGTATGTCGTGGCCAACATGCGCATCATGACGCGCATGGGTGCCGAAGCGCTCGCTCGCATCGAGCGCGAAGGCAAATTCGTCAAAGGCCTGCATTCGACCGGCGACCTCGATCCGCACCGGCGCTACATCCTGCATTTCCCCGAAGAACTCACGATCAAGTCGATCGGCTCCGGTTACGGCGGCAACGCACTGCTCGGCAAGAAATGCCATGCGCTGCGCATTGGCTCGTGGCAAGCGCGCAGCGAAGGCTGGCTGGCCGAACACATGCTGATCGTCGGTATCCAGAATCCGCAGGGCGAAACTCACTACGTCGCCGCAGCGTTCCCGTCGGCGTGCGGCAAGACCAACCTTGCGATGCTGATACCGCCGGAGAACTATCGCAAGGCGGGCTGGAAAGTGTGGACGGTCGGCGACGACATCTGCTGGATGACGCCCGGAGCGGACGGCCGGCTGTGGGCGATCAATCCGGAAGCCGGCTATTTCGGCGTGGCGCCCGGCACCAGCGCGAAGACCAACCCGAACGCTCTGGCGATGCTCAATCACGACACGATTTTCACCAATGTCGCCGTTACCGCGGACGGCGACCCATGGTGGGAAGGCCTCGGCGAGGGCACGCCGGCCAAGGATTGGCAGGGCCGCGATTACGTCGCCGGCAATGGGCCAGCGGCGCATCCGAATTCACGTTTCACCGTGGCCGCCCGCCAATGTCCGAGCTGGTCCCCGCATGCGGAAGACGCACAAGGCGTGCCGATCAGTGCGATCATTTTCGGCGGACGCCGCGAACATCTCGTGCCGCTCGTGTTCGAAGCGCGCGACTGGACGCATGGCGTGCTGGTCGGTGCGGCGATGGGTTCGGAGACCACGGCGGCGGCGACCGGCGCTGTCGGCGTGCTGCGCCGCGATTCAATGGCGATGAAACCATTTTGCGGGTACAACTTCGGCGACTACTTCGCGCATTGGCTGTCATTCGACAAACCGGGCGCGAAACTGCCGAAGATTTTCCATGTGAACTGGTTCCGCAAAGGCGACGACGGCAAGTTCCTGTGGCCGGGTTTTGGCGACAACATGCGCGTGCTCGAGTGGATCCTCGGTCGCTGCACCGGCAGCGAAGACGCCGAGGAAACACCGATCGGCAATCTACCCCGCGCGCAGGACATGAATCTGGACGGGCTCGACCTCGCCCGCTCCAAACTCGAAGCGCTGCTTTACGTCGATACGGAGAGCTGGAGCGCCGAATACGAGAGTATCGGCGAATATCTGGCCTCCTACGGCGCGCACATGCCGCAGGCGCTGCTGGCCGAACAGCAGCGCATCGCGGCGCTGCTGACCGGGGAAGAAGTCGAAGCCGTTGGCACGCCATGATTGCTCGGCCGCGGGATGCTTAAACCCGCGGCCAGCTTCGCGCATCCAAGCTTACAAATGGATGGCGCTGCCTTGACACTGGATATCGGTTTGACGCAAAGCGTGGCTGCAAACGCCGATTCCGTGCTGGTGCGGCGCGCGGCTTCCGGCGACACGGCGGCTTTCGAGCAGCTGTACCGCAGCCATGTCGGTCGCCTGCACGGCGTCATCCTGCGTTTGCTCGGCATGGATCGCGCGCGTGCCGAGGAGCTTACGCAGGAAGCGTTCATCCGCGCTTGGCAGAAGCTGGACAGTTATCGTCACGAAAGCGCGTTCTCGACCTGGCTGCATCGGCTCGGGGTCAACACGGCGCTGATGGAACTGCGCGGGCGCCGCGACGAAGTGGCGCTGGCCGATGACGAATTGCAAGCGGCCGCGGGCGGCGAGGTGCCGTTCTGCGCAGCCGAGCGCTCCGATCTGGAACGCGCGGTTGCAAACCTGCCGCCGCGCGCGCGCGCCGTGCTCGTGTTGCACGACGTCGAAGGCTGGAAGCACGAAGAGATTGCCAGGGAACTCGGCATGGCGGTGGGTTCATCGAAAGCACAGTTGCATCGCGCACGCGGCTTGTTGCGGCGTTCGCTCGGAGGTGAAGTATGAATACCGAATTTCAGTGGCGCAGTCAGATGCGGCAGCTCGGCGGCGGCATCGAACCGGCGCGCGATCTGTGGCCGGGCATCGCCGCCCAGATCGCGACGCGGCCGACGCTCCGGCAAGATCGCTGGCAGATTGCGTTCGCGATCGCCGCGACGCTGGTCATCGCGCTCGGTGCCGGTTTTGTCGCGCAGCGCGGCAATTGGCAAACATTGTCGGCCGATACGCGCGCGCCAGCAGCAGCGCCGACCGCGCTGGACTGGGCGCAACCGCGTGACGCCAGGCTCGCCGCCGCGGCGCGCGATCTCGACAACGCCAGCGCCAATCTGCAACAGGCGCTGGAGCAGCGCCCCGACGCGGTATTCCTGGTCGGACTGCTCAACCGCGCCAATGGTCAACGCATGCGTTTGTTGCGGCATAACACGAACGCCTAATTGAGGATTATGAAATGAACAAGCACAACGTGCGCCTGCTGGTGTTTTCGGTCTGGATGGCCCTGACCGGCGTCAGCGTGGTGGCGGCAGACGCAATCGAGAACCGCTCGATCGACGCCGGCAGCGAAGGCAAGGCGCTGAACGAATCGTGGAACGTGGCTGCCGATGCACGCATCGGCGTGGAGAACGTGCGCGGCAATGTCGCGGTGACCGGCTGGGACAAACCACAGGTCGAACTGCGCGGCGATCTCGGCGCGGGCTCCAAACTCATGGTGTCCGGTGATTCGGCGCATCTGCAACTCAAGGTCGATAGCCACGATGACAGTTGGTTCGGCAAGCACGGCCCGAACAGCGACAGCGAACTGGTGTTGCACGTGCCGCGCAATGCTGCGCTGGAGGTGCAGGTAGTCAGCGCTGACGCGAGCGTCATGGGCATGGCGGGCAAGTCCATCGAAATGCACGGCGTCAGCGGCACGCTCGGCGTGCACAGTTCCGCTCCGGAAGTGGATATCGAAAGCGTCAGCGGCGATGTTTCATTCGCGGCTCCGCAGCCGAATCCGAACGGCCGCGCGCATCTGCAGACGGTTAGCGGCAGCATCAACGCAAAGAACCTCGGCGGCCGGGTCAAGCTGGAAACGGTATCCGGCGACATCGGTCTGGACGACGCACCGGTGCAGGAACTGGAAACCGGAACCGTCTCCGGCGACGCACGCCTGCACGTCACATTGGGCGCACATGCGCGCGTGCATCTGGAGTCGATGAGCGGCGACCTGCGCCTGTACGTGCCGGAGAGTCTGTCGGCGCATGTGGATGCGTCGACGTTCAGCGGCGACATTCACAGCGACTTCGGCACGCCGCATACGAAGGATCATGGCCCCGGCAGCAGCCTCGATGCGAAGGTCGGCAATGGGGATTCGAATATCGAAATGCAGACGTTCAGCGGCGATCTGGAACTGCGCAAGAATTAGTTGGGCTCGAACTGCATCAATTCGGGCACGAACGACGCGTATTTCCGCCAGCGCTCGAGCGAACGCGAGTACACCGGTTGGCGCGCTTGCCACACGCTGGACGTATTGATCGGACCCGCCGCGTCGGCCGGCGTGGCTTGGGCTTCCGGCATGCCGGCGAATTTGCGCATGGCCGCGAGCGCCGCGTCCGGATCACTGACGAAGTCCGCGTACGCCGACGTGTGGATCTGCAGTGCCAGCGTGTCACGCCAATGCTTCAGCAGCGCCGCATAACCGGACATGTACGCGGCGATATCGCTGAAGTCGTAGGCGAACGCGCAATCGACATGCGCAAAATCCTGGCTCCATAATGACAACGCCGTGTCGCGTGGCGCGCGCGTGCAGATGATGACGCGCGCTTGCGGAAACATTGCGGCGACGACATGCAGGTAACGGAAGTTCAGCGGATCCTGGTCGATGTACCACATCGCCGGGGCATCGTCCTGACGGGCATGCGCGAAGTACAGCGCGGCGGCTTCCTCAATCGCGTTCGCATCCTCGAGATGATTGCCGGCGATCAGCCGCTCGGCGATGAAGCGCAACGTGCGCAATTCGCCGCGGTCGCGCGCACGCGCGTGACGGGCCAGGCGCGTGGCAGTGAGCGTGGTCCCGGTGCGCGGCAAGCCGAGCACGAACACCGGAACGAAATCCGCTGAGACCGACCCGCGCGGACCGGCGACGCGCTCGCGCATGCGGCGTGCGACGAATTCGCGCCAAGCGGCGGCCGGCCACGGCTGCTGCGCATGCACGAGCGCATTCGCTTTGCGCAGCGTGCGCGCGGCCGCCGCGTAATCACCGATGTCATCGTAGGCCTTGGCCAGACCGAACCCGGTGGCGGCGCGGGCGCGAGCAGAAACGCGCGCGTCGTCGAAATGGCCGATGAATCTCGAGAAGTCGGGATGGCTCGCGTTCTCGTAGCGCAGCGTATGCGCGAGTGCGCCGAGCACGAACGACGTGTCGGAATCGACGCCGGCATCGAGCGCCGCGAGATAGCGCGCGCGAGCGCGATCAAAATCGCCGATTTCGCGCGCGACATGACCGGCCAGCGCGAGGAATGCCGGGGACGGCGAGTATCGCGCGAGCGTGGCTTCGCACAAGTCGTCGGCCACAGCCTGGCGTTGGCATTGCCGGATGAATTCCACGGCGCGCAGGCTGTGTTCCGGCGCGAAGCCGCGCGCGCGCGCCCACTCGAAAACCCGTGCCGAAGCGGTATCCAGGCGCCCTTGCGTTTGCATCAGCTTCGCGAACAACCACGCCGCGCCCTCGTGCGCAGGTGCGCGCGCGAGCACGTCGCGCAGCACCGCTTCGCAGCGGGCGACGTCGCTTTGTTCCCACAGCTCGAGCGCGAGCGCGAACCCGGCTTCGATGATGTTGCTGGTGGCGGCGGCCGGCATGTGCGGCGATTTTGCCACAGCGCGTCACGCTCGCGCCGATTCATGCGACCATACGCGCCGCGCGGCAGGCCGGTTGGGTTGATGACGGAATGAGGACGAAAGCAGGTTCACGTTTGCAGGGCTTGACGCCCGCCGCGGCGCAGCTGATCGTTGCGACCGCGCAGGCCCTGGATGCCGGCCGTGCCGATCAGGCTTCGCAATTTCTGTCCGGCGTATTGGCCAGCAATCCGGAGCATCCCGAAGCGCTGCGGCTGGAAGCGGGAATCTTGAGTTTGCGTGGACAGCACGCGCAGGCAATCAGCGCAATGCAGCGTGCCATCGCGCAACGCGCAGACGACGCGTTGTACCACAACACGTTGGGCACGGTGCTCGCCGACGCCGGCGATTTCGACGGCGCGATCCCCGCGCTGCGCCGTGCGGTCGAATTGCAGCCGGACCTGGCCATGGCCTGGTACAACCTCGGCATCATTCTTACGCGTTGCGTGCGTTACGCGGAAGCCGGCGAGGCGCTGCGGCGGGCCGTGGCGCTGGCGCCGCAGCACGCGTTGGCCCGCGCGCAACTGGCCGATGCGCTCAAGGTCAGCGGGCATGTGGACGAAGCGATCGCCGAATACCGCAAAGTGCTCGCGATGCAGCCGTGGAGCGGCATGGCGTGGTGGGGATTGGCCAACATCAAGACCGTGCGGCTGGAATCGAGGGACAGCGATGCCATTCGCGCCGCGTTGGGCGATGCTCGCGCGAGCGACGATGACCGCATCGCGTTGGGTTTCGCGCTCGCCAAGACGCTGGATGATCAGGCTCGTTACGCAGAAGCAATCGATGCGCTGGCGCAAGCCAATGCGATCGCACGCCGGCGCGTTACCTGGAATGCCGGTGCGTTCACTGCCGCGATCCGGGACATCGAGGCGGCATTCGCTGCAGTGGCATTCGCCGAAACCGGGCTCGGTCGCGAAGTCATTTTCGTGCTCGGCATGCCGCGCTCAGGCACGACGCTGGCGGAACAGATCCTCGCCTCGCATTCGCAAGTGGAAGGCGCCGGTGAGCTGCCGGATTTGCCGCTGCTGATCAACGAGGAGTCCAGGCGCCGTCGTTCGGCATTCCCGCAATGGGTCGGTGCGATGCAGACGACGGATTGGCGGCGCCTCGGCGAAAGTTATCTGCGGCGCACCGCGCATTGGCGCGAGCACAAACCGTTTTTCGTCGACAAATTACCGAACAACTGGATCCATATCGCGGCGATCCGCGCCATGCTGCCGGAGGCGCGCATCGTCGTTTGCCGGCGCGATCCTCTGGAAACGTGCCTGTCGTGCTATCGCCAGCATTTCGCCGGTAACGATTACACGCGCACGTTCGACGATCTCGCCGCGTACTGGCGCGAGTTCGATCGCAGTGCGCGGCACTTTGCGACTGCGCATCCCACTCGCGTGCATGCGCACATGTACGAAGATCTGCTCGCGGATCCGCAGCGCAGCATCCGCGCACTGCTGGAGTTTTGCGGGCTGCCGTTCGAAGATGCCTGCCTGAACTTCCACGAGACCGCGCGCGACGTGCGTTCACCGAGTGCGGCGCAAGTGCGCGAACCGCTGCGTAATACGGCGCGCGCCGCGCGTTACGGCGCGCTGCTCGATCCGCTGCGACGCGCGTTGAATGCGCCTGCGTGAAATGAGCGAAGCGGATTCACTTGCCGAGCTGCGCAGCCGTGTGCTGCGAGGCGATTCCGCGGGCGCCGAGCGCACCGCGGTGGCCGCGTTGCAGGAGCATCCGCATTCGACCGAATTGCGGCGGGCTCTGGCCGGCATTTACCGGCAGACCCAGCGCGACGCGCCAGCCGAGCGCTTGCTGCGCGAGGTTCTGGCGCACGATGCAGGCGACGCGTCGGCGGCGTTCACGCTGGCGGAAATCCTGAAGGATGCTGGCCGCATGAGCGGCGCGGCCGGCGTGCTGCGCGCGTGTTTCGAGCACGGCGATCACGATGCGAACCTGGCGATCCGCGCGATCGAGTTGCTCGATGATTGCCGGCGCCAGGTCGACGCCGCCGCGATTGCGGAAAGCGCCGTCTTGAAGAATCCGCACGATGCGCGTCTGCATGCGTATGCGGGAATGCTGCTGGTGCAGATCGGCGAGTTTGCGCGCGCGCGCGAGCACTACCTGTTCGCACTCGCGCACAGCAGCCAGGCATGCGAGTGGAACGCACCGCACGGATTATCGTCGGCGCAACGCTACGCAAGCTCCGAGCATGCGGATTTCGCGCTGTTTCGCGAATGTCTTGCGCGAACCGATCTGAGCGACAAGGCGCGCTCGAGCCTGCTGTTCGCGCTTGGCAAGGCGCACGACGATATTGGCGATTACGCGCAGGCTGCGCGTTATTTACGCGAAGGCAACGCGATCGAGCATGAGAGCACTTTGTGGTCGCGCAAGAACTGGAAACGCGCGATGGAATCGCGGCTCGCCGCGAAGCCGATGGCGAACCGGCTCGAAGCGCCCGAATGGACGCCGGTGTTCATCGTTGGCATGCCGCGCTCGGGCACCACGCTCGTTGCCGAACTGCTCGCCCGTCATCCCGCGGTTTGCAATCGCGGCGAATTGCCGTGGTTGGCGAACCTCGCCGCGCAGCCGGCGCTGCTCGCAAATCCTGCGCACGCCGCGGCGACGTACGCAGCGCAATTGCGACAGGACGATGGCGGCGACGCACGCTTCTTCATCGACAAGCAGCCGCTGAATTTCCGCTATGTCGACCTGATGCTCGCATTGTGGCCGAATGCGCGCATCATCCATTGCCGACGCAACGCACGCGATACGGCGTTGTCGTTATGGTCGCAGTCGTTTCTCGAGGATGTACAAGGCTATTCGTACGATTTCGGCGACATCGCGCTGGTGATGCGCGACGAGCAACGTCTGATGGCGCACTGGCGCAAGTTCTACCCGCAGTCGATCCGGGAAGTCCACTACGAGCAACTCGCTGCGGATTCCGCAACGGCGATCGCACAGCTTGCCAACTGGCTCGGCTTGCCCGCACAGCCGCTCGCGAACAAGGCGGCGAGCACGATCAGCACGGCAAGCTTGTGGCAGGCGCGCCAGCCGGTGTACACGCGATCGGTCGAACGCTGGCGCAACTACGCGGAAATTTTGCCGGAGCTCTTGAAGTTCCCCGCGGAGTAGGCGCCGAAGCCGTCCATGGCCATAGCCCCGAAAATTGCTCCTGCATTTCGGGCATAACGGCCATCCATGGCCATCGCCCGAACATTGCTCCTGCATTTCGGGCAAACCGGCCATCCATGGCCATAGCCCGAACATTGCTCCTGCATTTCGGGCATACCGGCCATCCATGGCCATAGCCCGAAAATTGCTCCTGCATTTCGGGCATACCGGCCATCCATGGCCATAAAAAAGCCGCGCGATTGCTCGCGCGGCTTTGAGTTGCGCTCGTGCTGGATGGATCAGAACTTCACGGTCACACGCGCGAAGTAGTAACGGCCCAGCGTGTCGAAGTTCGCCGTGTCGGTATTGGCGTTGTTCGAATTATTGGCCCACAGGAACGGCGGCTGGATGTCGCCGACATTGTCGATACCCACATCGACGCGCGTGTTGATCGCTTCGATGTTGTAGCCGACCTGCACGTCGTTGTACGTGCGCGCGCCGTAATGCAGGATCACGTTGTGGATCGAACAATTGTTGCCGAACTGGTTGTAGTAGCACTGACCGGCCGGGAACGTATCTTCGTCGGCCTTGGCATAGCCGTTGCGGAACTTGCCGATGTAGCGCATGCGCCAGGACGCATCCCACGGACCCAGGTTCCACGCCACCGTGGCCAGAGCGCGCCAGCGCGGCATCAGGCAAACGCCGGAACCGAAATCCGGACACGCCGCAGCCGCGCCAGAGCCGAACGGCAGCACGTGGCCGGCATTATGGAAGACCAGCGAGCTCAGGCCCGGATTCGGCGTCTGGTTGTACTGCGCCAGGTAAGTGGCGTCCAGGCCGACCGAGAACTGGCCGAATGCGAACTGCGGCAGCCGATACTTGACCGAGAGGTCGGTGCCCTTCACATCGAGCCGACCAACGTTGCCAGTCGGATCGATCACGAAGTTGATCTGCCCGACATTGCCGGAGGTGAAGCGGTGGATCAACGGGCAATACGCTGCGACGCCGGCGAAGCAGCTGTCGAGCACCTGCTGCGCGGCGACTGCCGTGATCGTGTCGTCGAGCTTCACACGCCAGATATCGGCGCTGAGCGAGAGACCTTCGACCCAGTGCGGCGAATACACGAAGCCCCAGTTGAACGTGGCGCCGTGCTCGGCCTTGATCGGGAAGCCGGCGAATTGCGAACCGGAAGCGATGCCGCTGATCTGCAGGTTCTGGGCGACGGCGTTGTTATGGAAACCACCGGTGAGCGGAACGCCGGCGCACGCCGGATTGCTTGCGATATTGGCCGGAGCGGTTGCACCGGAGTAATCGCACGGATCGTGGCTGAGCTTCGGCGCCGAGCTGACCGGCGCGCCGAATACGTCGGCAACGGTCGGGGCACGGAACACCTTGTTGTAGTTGCCGCGCAGCAGCAGGTCGGCGATCGGACGGAACTCGACGCCGAGAGCGGCGTTGTTCGTGCTGCCGAACGTGCTGTACTTCGAATAGCGGTCGCTGATCGTGACGTTGAGCGAATTGACGAACGGCAGGTCCTTGAGGATCGGCAGGAACAACTCGCCGTACGCTTCCTTGACGTTGTAGCCGCCCTGCAGGTGCGAGGAGCACTGGCTGCCCAGCGTACAGCTGCCGGTGGTCGGGTCGATCGTCAGGTCCGCAGCGACGGTGTTGTTCTGGTATTCCTTGCGGTAGCTGGCACCCAGAGCAAGCTGAGCGGTGCCGGCCGGCAGGTTGAACACGCCGCCGTTGAAGTCCAGGTGATGGATGCGTTCCTGGAACCAGGTGTTGGTCAGCGCCGGTGCCGCGATCGAAGCCAGAACGGCTTGCTGGGCCGGAGAGTACGGATTGAAACCGTTGAACGGCACGCAGCCGGAAATCGCTGTGCTGGGGTCGCCCGGCGTAGCCACGCAGGTCGGGACACCATTGACCAGCATTGACGGACCGGTGGCGACGTTGAGCTTTGCCAGATCCGGCAAACCCGTTGTCGTCGCGATCGTGGAGATATGGCCGTAATTGGTGCCGAGCTCCCAGTTCCAGTCCTGGTCGAAGATGCCGAAATGGCCCTTGAAGCCGGCGCTGAATTGATCGCGCGTGTTATTGGCCTGCGCCGCGCGGTTGCCAGCGGCGACCAGGCGCAAGCCCGCCGTCAGGCCACCGGTGCCACCGTATTGGACACCGAACGGGTTGTACAGGCTGTCTTTGGAGATGATCCAGCCGCCGGCGCCCGTGGTGAGCGGATCGGCCGCGAGCTGGAACGCCGACACCGTCTTGTTGTGCACTCCTTCCAGGTACACGTCGACATTGTCGGTCAGGTGATACGTGCCATTGAGGAACAGCGTGGTGCGTTCCTGCGGCGTCATCAGCAGGTTCACGGCCGCGTAGTTGTACTTGTCGGACGGCGTGGTCGCCGTGCCGTTGTTGACGAAGCAATGGTAATCCGTCAGCGGGTTGGCGCCGCTCGTGCCCGGAGTATGCGCGAGCGTCTTGCAACCGTAATGGTCGAACAGCGGGCCGCTGCCCGGAATCGAGAAGCGGCCATTCGGACCGGTCGACGAGCCACCGGGAGCGACCAGGGCCGGGTCGAACTGGATCGGTACGGGTCCGATGGCACCGCCGCTCGCCGAAGTGCCGGCATTGCGACCGTACAGCGATTTGGCGTCCCGCGAGAAATCGCGATGCGCCTGCAGCACGCTGTCCTGCTTGTTGTAATCGATGCCGGCCATGATGCTGCCCTTGTCGGACGTGTGGCCGAACAAGAAATGCAGACCTTTGCGCTGGCCGTCGTCATGATCGGAAATACCGTAGTCGGCGCTGAACTGTGCGCCTTGGTAGTTCTTCTTCAGGATGACGTTGACCACGCCGCCGATCGCCGCCGAACCGTAGATCGCCGAGGCGCCGGCGGTCAGGATTTCGATGCGTTCCACTGCGGCAATCGGAATCGCGTCGATGTCGGCGCCACCGGAAAGGCCGGCAATCACCTGCCGGCCATCGATCAGAACCAGCGTGCGCTGCGCACCGAGGCCGCGCAAGCTGATCGTGGCCGAACCGGAACCGCCGCCGTTGTTGACCTGCGGGTTGCTGCCGTTCATCTGCGCCGGCAGACTCTGGACGATGTCGCCAAGGGTGAGCTTGCCGGTGTTCTGGATGGCTGCGGCGTCGATCGTGACGACCGGATTGGCCGTTTCGATATCCACGCGGCGGATATTCGAACCGGTCACAACGATGGTTTCGAGGGACTGGCTTTTCGGAGCAGAACTCTGATCTGCGGTTTGCGCCGCAGCGTTTGATGCAACCGAGCCGAGCGCAATCGATGCTCCCGCGACGGCATATTTGCGCAAACCGATGCGGATGGCGTTTCGGAGCAGGGTGTTCGACATGTGTTTTTCTCCAATCAAAGCGATACGCGTGCACCGCAAGGCCGCGACGCACGGAAACAGAAATTTAAGAAAATAATGGCTCCGGAAATTGCCGCTGGGTGGCCGCCCGCGTTGCGAAAATTGCGCGATGCTCCGCATCCGGACGACGAGCTTGCGATAGCGCAACGGGCAACGCCGATTGCCGGCGCAGCGCATGCGCGGTAATGCCGAAACGTTCGCGAAACAGGCGCGAGAACGCACAGCGATTTTCGAAGCCGCTGGCCAATGCGATTTCGGAAATGGCCAGAGGACTCGTGCGCAACAGCCGGCGCGCGCGCAGCAGACGTTGGTCGACGAGATAAGCGTGTGGCGTTTCCTGGTAGGCGGCGCGAAACGCGCGGATGAAATGCCACGGCGAATAGCTGGCCATGCGTGCGAGGGTCTCGTTGTCCAGATCCAGGTGGCAGTTCGCGGCCAGATAGTTGCGCACGCGCTGCAAGCGCAGGAACACTTGGCGACGGTGCGCGTAGGTACGTCCCGGACAGCGATGGATCGCCGCGCCGAATTTCGCCTGCATGCCGAGTACGCTTTCGATCAATGCGACAGCCGAGGCGTCGGAGCGTTCGTGCGCGGCTGCACGCGCGAGAACGACGGTGTGTCGGCGCACGGACACGTCCGCCGCATAACGGGCAGGCAATAGCAGCGGTTCCGGAGTGGGCACATCAAAACGTTCGCGCAATGCGCTGCGCCAGGCCAGTCGCGTGCCGAGCAAGGCAAGCCACAGCGCGTTGCCGCGGCCGATCGCCTGGACACCCGGCTCGCATTCGCTGACGCGCAATTCACCGGTATTGAGTTCGCTTTCGGTGCCGCTCGCAACGAGCTGCATGCGTCCGCGCAGCGGAATCCACATTCCGGCGAACGCAGCATCCACGCGCAGCACGCAGCCGCGGCCGCCACCGACGGCAACTATCAGTTGATCGGATTCCGCTGCGCGCGAGTCGAGCGTGGCCGAAGCGCCGTCGACAATGGACTGATACAGCATGACCGTTCTCTTTCGACGTGAGGGCGGTGATTACGCCCGCAGTCGTCGCGAGCGTCAGGAAACGCGGACGAAATTGCGCGGAGATTTTGCGGAAATTGCGCTGAAGTGCCGCGCCGAAGCGAGTCGCGCACGCGACCAGGCGTTTTCGCGGTGCAAAGCTTGCGAATTGGGCGGCTCACCGGGGTCCCGTCCCGGTGAGCCGCCGTATATCTGCCCGTTGGAGAGGGCGTGAGCAGTATCGAGGTTTATTTTGGCGAGCGGGTTGCCGAACCTTTTCGCCGACTTGACCGAAATTGCGCGGTGGCGAATCGTTCAGGGCGCGCGCGTGAGACGCAATGCGCCGATATCGGTATCCTCGGTGGTCACCGATACGTAGACGATGCGATCGCGTTTCGGCGCCGCGCTGAAATTACCGTCGCGCAGTTCGGCGTCGATATTCGCGAGCAGGCGATCATTGCCGTCTTGCGGATTGAGCTCGCGCAGCTCGGTACCTTTGCTCAGCTGGCGTGATGGCGTGCAGTACCAAATGCGGCCATCGATGATGTGCCAATGATCCATGAGTTCCGGCGCGACCAGCACTGCCCGCGAGAGCTCGCCGCTGGCGGACAGTGTACGTACGAACACGCCATACCGGGCGTTCTTGCTGTAGTAGAGCTGATGCGTCGCGGCGTCGAACTCGCTGTACCAAATTCCGGCGACGAGCGGATGGCGCTGTTCGTCGCCACTGCCGGCACGCTCGACGAACAGCAACTGGTTGTCCTTGCCCGACACGCCCAGCGTCAACAGCACGCTTCCGGGTTCGGCGCCGTAGCTGGCGGACTGCACGTCATCTCCCGCCTTGCTCAACAGACGCTGGCGCCGGCTCGCCACATCAATTTCGAACAATTGCGCCTGATCCGGTTTGCGCACCGTGATCAGCAATTTGCTGCCGTCGGCGCTCCAGTTCGGATTGCTCAGCAGTGAATCGTGGAAGTCGGTCAGCGACGTCGCGGTGCCGCTGGCGTTGTCGTAAATCCAGAGCTGTTGCGCGCCGCTGCGATCGGAAACGAATGCCAGGCGCTCGTTTCCCGGCGAAAATACCGGTTGCATCTCGCTGCCCGTGGAAGGCGCCAGCGCGTGCACTGCGGAACTCTCGCCGGTGCCGAGTCTCTTTTCGGCCAGCTTGTATTGCACGCGCGGAATCTCGTAAACGACAGTGTCATCGTGGCGCGCCGCATCCGGAAATTCGGCCGGGCTGACTTGCAAGGGCTGCATCGCCGCGCTGTGCACATCGATCGCGTACAAAGCGAAGCGGCCTTCATGATTTGAGGAAAGAATCAGCGCACTGGAATCGCGCGACCAGGTATAACCGCGAATGCTTGCGCGCAGGTGCGTCAGCTGGCGCGCATTGTGCCCATCGGCCGTCATCACCCAAAGATCGCTGTACGGCGCAAGTCCGCGACGAAATGCGATCCAGTGCCCATCCGGCGAATAGTGCGCATTCAGATCTTCCTCTTCCGGGGCGCGCGGATACTCCAGCGCTTGCTTCTCACCGCTGGCCAGATCCCAATGCGTCAGCACCAGATGACCTTTGCTGCGTTCGGAACGCTCGGCGGTGATCAGCTTGCTGCCGTCCGGCGACCAGTCGTAATAGTTGGTGAGTGGATCCTGACAGTTGCCGACGACATGGCTGCCGACGCCCAGATTGGACGTGACGACGAGTTCGCAGGCGTTGTCACTGACGCGTTCAAATACGATCGAGCTGCCGTCCGGGGACCATAGCGGCGTGTCCTCGTTGGCTTTCGCATCGCTCGTCCAGGCCAACGATTGCGTCTGCCCAAGCGCACGCATCAGGATGCGCGAAACGTGCAGTTGCGCGTCGGTCTTGGAATAGGCGACACGCGTGCCGTCCGGAGAAATGCGTGGCCGGTCTTCCGAGCCCGGGTCCGAAGTCAGCAGACGCACATCGCTAATCTGCCAACGGCTCGCAGCGATCGGCGCCGGGCCGCCGCGCAAAAAAACAAAAAGCGAAATTGCAGCAATTGCGACCAGCGCGACCGCAGCCGATCTGGCCCAGGGCCAGCCAGGCCGCGGCCGCGCCGCAGCCGCCGGAGTGGCAATCGGCGCTGGCGGCGAAATGTACGGATCGTTGACTGCGACCGGTTGAAATCTGCCCTGAGTCGTTCCGGCATCGTCGGGATCGAGCACGGCCACGTCGGCGAGCAGGCGATAGCCGACTTTCGGAATCGTTTCGATGTAGCGCGAGGGCTTGGCGTCGTCGCAGAATGCACGCCGCAATTCCTTGATCGCCTGGGTGAGCACATCCTGTGTGGTCACGCGATCGGCCCATACGCGGTCGAGCAGTTCATCGCGGGTTACCGTGGTGCCGCGATTGCGCACGAGCTGCAGCAGAACGGCAACGGCCTTGCTGGTCAGGCGCGGATAGTCGGGGCGCGTGGTAAGCCGAAGCGTGCCGACGTCAAGTGTGTGTTCGCCCACGCGCAGCAACAGATTCGGCTGCGAGAGGCGGTCCTGCGGTCCGGGAAACAGCTTCGTAGGCGCGACGCTCATGGACGTATAGTACGTCAATCTTCGTAGATAACCCAGTGCAAGCAGCCTGAGTCACTTCAGGACGCCTGACCAGTGCCATTCGTCGCAGTTGGATGCGGCTCGAAGCCGCAAGGTTGCGGATCAGCTGGCGGGATAACCCCAGTGGTCGAGCATCGGCTGCAGCGTCGGCAGCACCGGCTCGAAGTATTCGCGATACAGATGCCAGCGATTGAGACCCTTGGTATTGATCGGCTCGATGACCTGACTGTAGCTCGGCGTTGCGATGTAGGTCTTCTCGCGCGCGCGACGATCGAACTGCAGCATCGGCGTGGCGTCTTCCAGCTCGAGGAATTCGGCGATGCGCCGTGTCTGCCCGGCGAAATCGCCGACCAGATCCTCGTAACGCGAGATCAACAGGTCGGGCTGCAGCACCTGCACATGCTGCAGCCATGTGCGCATCGCCTGCACGTAGGCCGCGGCAAGGCGCGGCAGGTTTTCGCAGGCCGCGCCGAGTACGCTGGAGCGGAAGTTTTGCATGTAGCACGACAGAATCACGTCGCAGGGATGACGCAGGCAGAGGATGAACTTCGCCGACGGAAACAGCCGATAGATCATCGGCAGCCACAACATGTTCAACGGGTTCTTGTCGACGAGCTGCGCGTCCCAGCGGCGCGGGATTCTCTCCGCCGCCATCAAATGGTAATGCTTGCGCAGTTCGTCCACATCGAATTGGCGCAGCACGCTCAAATCGTCAAGGATGCGCGGATCGTGCCGGCGCAACTTGCCGGCAAGCTTTTCGAAGAACGGCGTCTCGTCCATCGACTGCAACTGCGGATGCGCATCGAGCATCTGCTCGAGCAACGTCGTGCCGGAGCGCGGAAAGCCGACGACGAAGATCGGCGAATTGCGCGCGTCCGGCGCGCGATGCGGCGGCCACTTCTTGAACTCCTCGGACGTGAGCAGGCGTTCCTTGCCCGGCAAGGGCAGGGCATCGGCGGCGAAACTTTCCGGTGCGGAGTGCTTCAGCTCGGCGACATGTCGCGCATGCGCTTCGCCCAACGCGTGCATGGCGGCTACCGGATCGCGCAGCTTGTCGTAAGCGTTTCCCAGTTCGTAGTAATAGGAGTAATCGCCTTCGCGAACGGGGCCGGCCTGCTCGAGCAGCGATCGCGCCAGCGCGGCATCCTTGTTGCGCAGCGCCAGTATCGCGCGGGTCTGCGCGACTTGCCGGCGCGCGCCATCGCTCAAATTCATCGTATCCAGAGGACGCAACAATGCTTCGGCCTCGCTCAGCAGATTGAGGCGTTCGTCGACTCTGGCCAGCAGGATGCGCGTCTCGGCGCGCTGCGGATTTCGCTGCAACATGTCCTGCAGCACGATTTGCGCAGCGGGGGCATCGGCCAGCAACAGCAGCAGTCGCGCCAATTCGAACTGGAGATGTTCGTCCGGCAATGGCAACCAATCGCGCCACGGCTTGAGCAGATCCTCGCAGCCGCGGAAATCCTGGGCCAGCGCGCAGGCGTTGGCGGCAAGGATGCGTGGGCGCGGCGCTTCGCGGTCAAGTTCGAATGCATCGAGCAGCATGTCGCGCGCCGCGAGGTATTCCTTGCGCGCAACCAGTATCTGCCCCACCTGCAGGCGCGGCTCGGGATCGGCGGGGTCCAGCTCGGCGGCTCTGCGCCAGGCATTCTCGGCCTCATCGGTGCGGCCGACTTCAGCCAGTATGGTGGCGTAGTTGTTCCAGTGAATGGCCACCGCCGGCTGCATTTCGGTCAGGCGCTGGAATGCCGCTATCGCGTCCTCTGTGCGGCGCTGTGCGTGCAGACTCAATGCAAGCGAGAGCATCGCATCGATGTGGTCCGGGACGTCGACCAGTATGCGGCGGCTCAGGCGTTCCGCCTCGACGGGGTTGCCGCTGCTCAGCGCGGTGACGATGTTCTTGAAAAGGGCTGTTTCGTTCATCGATAGATTTAAGACATCGCCGGGGATTGTTCCTGCATTTCCGGCGTACCGTCCGTCCATGGACATAAAAAAAGAGCCGCGCGAGAAACTCGCGCGGCTCTGAAGTTTACGCTTATCGTAAGACCGGTTCGATCAGAACTTCACGGTCACGCGGGCGAAGTAGTAACGGCCCAGCGTGTCGAAGTTCGCCGTATCGGTATTGGCGTTGAGCGTGTTGTTGGCCCACAGGAACGGCGGCTGGATATCACCGATGTTGTCGACGCCCACATCGACGCGCGTGTTGATCGCTTCGATGTTGTAGCCGACCTGCACGTCGTTGTACGTGCGCGCACCGTAGTGCAGGATCACGTTGTGGATCGAGCAGTCCTTGCCGAACTGGCTGTAGTAGCACTGGCCGGCCGGGAAGGCGTCTTCGTCGGCCTTGGCCGAGCCCATGCGGAACTTGCCGATGTAGCGCATGCGCCAGGACGCATCCCACGGACCCAGATTCCACGCCACCGTGGCCAGAGCGCGCCAGCGCGGCATCAGGCAGACGCCTGAGGCAGCATCCGGACACGCCGCATCCGCAGCCGAACCGAAATTCAGCACATGGCCGGCGTTGTGATAGACCGTGACCGTGCCCGTCGCCGGATTGGCGATACCCGGATTCGGCGTCTGGTTGTACTGCGCCAGGTAAGTGGCGTCCAGACCGACCGAGAACTGGCCGAATGCGAACTGCGGCAGGCGGTACTTGACCGAGAGGTCGGTGCCCTTCACGTCGATGCGGCCGACGTTGCCGGTCGGTTCGACGAGGAAGTTGATCTGACCCGCATCGCCGGAGGTGAAGCGGTGGATCAACGGGCAGTACGCTGCGACGCCGGCGAAGCAGCTGTCGAGCACCTGCTGCGCGCCGACCGTCGTGATCGTGTCGTCGAGCTTCACACGCCAGATATCGGCGCTGAGCGAGAGACCTTCGACCCAGTGCGGCGAATACACGAAGCCCCAGTTGAACGTGGCGCCGTGCTCGGCCTTGATCGGGAAGCCGGCGAATTGCGAACCGGAAGCGATGCCGCTGATCTGCAGGTTCTGGGCGACGGCGTTGTTATGGAAACCACCGGTGAGCGGAACGCCGGCGCACGCCGGATTGCTTGCGATATTGGCCGGAGCGGTTGCACCGGAGTAATCGCACGGATCGTGGCTGAGCTTCGGCGCCGAGCTGACCGGCGCGCCGAATACGTCGGCAACGGTCGGGGCACGGAACACCTTGTTGTAGTTGCCGCGCAGCAGCAGGTCGGCGATCGGACGGAACTCGACGCCGAGAGCGGCGTTGTTCGTGCTGCCGAACGTGCTGTACTTCGAATAGCGGTCGCTGATCGTGACGTTGAGCGAATTGACGAACGGCAGGTCCTTGAGGATCGGCAGGAACAACTCGCCGTACGCTTCCTTGACGTTGTAGCCGCCCTGCAGGTGCGAGGAGCACTGGCTGCCCAGCGTACAGCTGCCGGTGGTCGGGTCGATCGTCAGGTCCGCAGCGACGGTGTTGTTCTGGTATTCCTTGCGGTAGCTGGCACCCAGAGCAAGCTGAGCGGTGCCGGCCGGCAGGTTGAACACGCCGCCGTTGAAGTCCAGGTGATGGATGCGTTCCTGGAACCAGGTGTTCGTCAGCGCCGGTGCCGCGATGGAGCCAAGAACGGCTGCCTGTGCAGGCGAGTACGGGTTGAACACGTTGAACGGCACGCAGCCACTGATCACGGCGTCCGGAGTGCCGCAATGCGCGACGCCCGCGGAATCGATGAACGACGGGCCCGTGGCCTTGTTCAACTTGCCGAGATCCGGCAGGCCCAAGGTGGTGGCAATAGTGGAGATATGCCCGTAACTGGTGCCCAGTTCCCAGTTCCAGTCCTGATCGAAGATGCCAAAGTGGCCCTTGAAGCCGGCGCTGAACTGATCGTGGACGTTGTTGGTCTTGGCGGCGCGGTTACCGGCAGCGACCAGGCGCAAGCCGGCCGTACGACCAGGGGTGACACCGTCGGGCAGCAGGCCGCCGAACTGGAGGCCGAACGGGTTGTAAACGCTATCCGCCGACACGATCAAGCCGCCGGCGCCCGTGGTGAGCGGATCGGCCGCAAGCTGGAAGCCCGATACCGTCTTGTTGTGCACGCCTTCCAGGTACACGTCGACATTGTCGGTCAGGTGATACGTGCCATTGAGGAACAGCGTGGTGCGTTCCTGCGGCGTCATCAGCAGGTTGACCGCAGCGTAGTTGTACTTGTCGGACGGCGTGGTCGCCGTGCCGTTGTTGACGAAGCAATGATAATCCGTCAGCGGGTTGGCGCCGCTCGTGCCCGGCGTATGCGCGAGCGTCGAGCAGCCGTAATGCGCAAACAGCGGACCGGATTTCGGAATCGAGAAGCGGCCGTTCGGACCGGTCGACGAGCCGCCGGGAGCGACCAGGGCCGGGTCGAACTGGATCGGCACGGGTCCAATGGCTGAGCCGCTCGCCGAAGTGCCGGCATTGCGGCCGTACAGCGATTTGGCGTCGTGCGAGAACGCGCGATGCGCCTGCAGCACGCTGTCCTGCTTGTTGTAATCGATGCCGGCCATGATGCTGCCCTTGTCGGACGTGTGGCCGAACAAGAAATGCAGACCTTTGCGCTGGCCGTCGTCGTGATCGGAAATACCATAATCGGCGCTGAACTGCGCGCCTTGGTAGTTCTTCTTCAGGATGACGTTGACCACGCCGCCGATCGCCGCCGAACCGTAGATCGCCGAGGCGCCGGCGGTCAGGATTTCAATGCGTTCGACTGCGGCAATCGGAATCGCGTCGATGTCGGCGCCGCCCGTCGGGCCGGCAATGACCTGCCGACCGTCGATCAGAACCAGCGTGCGCTGCACGCCGAGGCCGCGCAAGCTGACCGTGGCCGAACCGGAACCGCCGCCGTTGTTGACCTGCGGGTTGCTGCCGTTCATTTGCGCCGGCAGGTTCTGGACGATATCGCCAAGGGTGAGCTTGCCCGTGTTCTGGATGGCTGCGGCGTCGATCGTGACGACCGGATTGGCCGTTTCGATATCCACGCGGCGGATATTCGAACCGGTCACAACGATGGTTTCAAGGGACTGGCTCTTTTGATCGGTCGTCTGCGCTTGCGCGGTCAACGTACCGGCCGCGGCGACCGCGCCGAGCGACAAGCTCAGGCGAATCGCCGACGAAAGTTTATTCACGTCGAGTCTCATTACACTCTCCAACGTCAGGGTTGTATACAACAGATTTCGGGACAAAACGTACCGGGAACAGCCAAATCGGCACACCTAAGGCCTTGGCAACTTCCGATACTAGCAACATTTGCTTAACATGGGAATCCCCGCAGGGTTTCATTCCCAATTATCTGAAAGACAAAGAAAAATCATCTTTCACTTCGGAAGAATTTCACCGATTTTTCACCGCTTAAGCGGTCAATGCGCGCTGCAGCGGCGCCAACTGACGCTCATAGCGGCGCCAGGAATCAACGAAACGTTTATGCACGGGTTCACGGACTTGAACCGTGCTCAGCGTGGATACGGCGCTGCGATTGCGCGTAAGGTCGGTGCAGCCCGGTTCCCAAGGCAGCCGGCAGAACTCGAGCACGCCGCGCAGCGTGGCGTCGGGGTTCTCGACCAGTTCGGCGTAGGACACATCGAGAATGCGGCCCGGCATGGCGGCGTGCCAGTAAGCCATCGTGCGCCGATACACCTGGTAATGCGAGGCGAGCGCGTCCAAATTGTAGATGTGCGCGAACGCGTCGGCGAACAGAGCGCGGAAGTTGGAGAAACACACGTCCATCGGATCGCGCACAAGATTGAGTATGCGCGCCTGCGGCAGAGCCTTGGCGATCAATCCGGCGATCATCCAGTTGCGCGGCAATTTGTCGGTGTAGAACGGTTTGCCGGCGGCGCGCCACTGCGTTTGCTCCAGATAGCGCCGGCCGAGCTGCGTGAAATCGATTCGCGGCAGACGCTCGATGACCGTATCGTCCAGAGTCTTGTTGTGGTCGGCCGCCCAGCGCAGCTGGAATGCGAAATCGTCGAGCTCGCCGACCGAGGCTACGTGCGAATGATTGCCGAGCATGCGATCGAGCACCGTCGTGCCCGAGCGCGGCATGCCGATGATGAAGATCGGTTGCGGCCCGTCATGCATCATGCCGCTCGACCGCAGGAAATCCGTGCTGCAGGCGCGCGTCAAATTCTCGAACAGCCGCCGCGTATGGGCCGGATCATGCTTGTGCCTGGCGTACATGATCGCGTTGCCGTGCGCCAGCGCTGCCCAAGCCTCGTCGAGGCGGCCCAGATCTTCCAGTTCCTTGTAGCGTGCGAATTCGAGCGAAGCGTGTTCGTAACTGCCGGGCACGACGAGCTGCAGAGCCTTGGCCAGACCGGACAAGTGATTATCCTGTGCGGTTTGCTTGCGCAAGCGGGACAGCTCCTGCCAAGCACGACCGTACGTCGGTTCCTGGCGCACGCAAGCGAGGAGTTCGCTTTCGGCTTCCTGGAGGCGGCCATTGAACGTGAGCTGCACGCCGCGCAGGAAGCTGAATCCAGGGCCCGCCGCGCCGGCGGCTTTGGCGCGATCGCACAGCGCCAGCGCCAGCGAGTTTTCATTCAGAGCGTAACGGTGCTCGGCCAGTTGCAGCATCAGCGGGACCGAAGTCGTCGTCGCCAGCAGCGGATGTTCCATGCAGCGGCGTGCGGCGACCACTTCGCCGACGCGCATGAGCGCCGCGGTCGCCGCCACGAGCACCTCCACGTCATTGGCCAATGCCGAAGCCTCGAGCGCGTGACGCGCGCTGTCGCGCACGCGATCGTCTTCCCAGGCCACCTCGCTCAGCGCGAGGTGCGCGCGCACGTGCACGGGATTGCGCAACAGCACCGATTCGAGGCTGACGCGTGCGGCGTCGAAATTGCCTTCACTCAGATAACGCTGTGCGCGATTCCAGTGGCGATCGGTGTTTTCGGACATCGGCGCAAACGTACGGAAGCGGTCTGCACGAGGCAGACGATTGAACTAGAGGAATACGGACGAGTTAGAGATCTTGATGGTATTGCACGTACGGCACGCGCGCCTGGCTCGGATCGACTTCATGTGCCGATTCATTGAGCAGTGGCGGTGTACCGGACGACCACAAGTTCTGCGCGCCGACGCTGAACACGCCACGCCAGGGTGCGCGCCAGGAGATTCCCAGATCGACCGAGCTCCAGTGCTGACCGCCGGCCAGCGCATCGACCGGGCCGAGCACGCGCCCGACGATCACGCCGCTGAAATCGCCGTGATGCACTCCGAAGCTCAGCGCGGCCTGGTTGAACACCGGCGCCAGCGCGTTGCCGGGCAGCTCCAGTTGCAGGCGGCTCAGCGCAGCGCCCAGATCCAGGCTCTGCGCGTCGTCCCAGCGCCAGCGGCCTTCCGCGCCGACTCCGGAATTCACCATGCCGCTGATCTGCAGGTTCGGGACGACGAGCGTAGGCAGCGACGGATCGCCGAAATTTGCGAACAGGTTCGGATTCGGCTGAGCGGAGCTCAGATGCGCCTGTGCGTCGTTGCGAAGCCAAGCCAACCCGTAGTTCAGATCGAAATCGAAATTGCCGGCCTTGACGTCGGTGCCAACGTGCAACTCGCCGCGGTTGGCAGCCGCGCTGCGCGCCGGACACAACGCGGTGAGCGTGAAAGCAAAGCTGGAATCGCAACCGAGCGTGGCGGCCGCCGAGTTGAGCGGCGCCAACACTATGCCGCGGCCGAAGCTCGCGTACGCGTTGACGCTGTTGTTCAAGCGTAGCGACAGGCCGCCATTGACGAAGTTGGTGATGTCGACGAGCTGCCAATCGGCCGCGGTGACGATCTGCGGGGCCTGCGGCAACACCGGCGCGCCGGTGCTGTTATGAAACGCGACCATCGCCAGGATGCGGCCATCGGACGTACCCCACAGCGGGGTGGCCGAAGCAGCTTCCGCAGCGTTCGTTTCGGTTTGTTGCGCAGGCGTTTGCGCCAGCGCAAGCGCCGGCAGCAACGTCGCAATCAACAGGGCGAAAAGTAAACGCATTTGTAAGCCAACTATTCGGTGTCCGTTAAAAGACTGCGATTTGCGCGCCAAGTTCCGCTGCTGCAAAGCACAATCCCACAGCCCGAGTATAGCTCAAATCACGAAAAACTAACAGACCTGTGCGGCAGTTTTCTTGCCTTCCGGCGACAAAAAAGCCGGTAGACTAAGCGGCTGAGGGAAAACGATTACAGTCATGTCCAGCTTGCAGCGCTCGTCCACGATAGCCGTGCCGCCATCGGTCGGCACCCTCGCCGACGCGCCCGAGCAGCCAGCTGTGCCAGCCCAGGACATGCGCGCGCTGGAAGGCTGGCGTGATTCGATCACAAGCCTGGCTCAGGCCGAACGCCTGCAACGCGCTTTGTTTGCGATTGCTGATCTTGCCAGCGCCGACAAGGAGATGCCCGAAGTCTATCGTGCGCTGCATGCGATCGTCGGCAGCCTGATGTATGCCGAGAATTTTTACATTGCCCTGTATGACGAGCTGCGCGAAACGCTGCGTTTTCCGTATTTCGTCGATGTCGCCGATGCCGACCAGCCCACTCCCGAGCAGGAATTCCCGATGCTCGAACGCGAGGGCAGCATTACCTGGCACCTGCTCAAGCGCGGCGTGCCGATTCGCGGCACATTGCAGGAGATCGAAACGCTGGTCGGGCGGCTGCGCGATTTCGGTCCGGATTGCGTGGATTGGCTCGGCGTGCCGCTGCGCCGCAGCGGCAAAGTCGTCGGCGGCCTCGTCGTGCAGAGTTACAGCGAGAACACCCGCTACACCGAACGTGATCAGGAACTGCTTACCTACGTCGCCCAGCACATCCAGACCGCGCTGGAGCGGCGCCTCGTCCACGAGGAACTCGAGCGCCGCGTGGCCGAGCGCACGGACGCCTTGCGCGAAGCGAATCGGCTGCTGCAACAGCAGGTACTCGAGCGCCAGCGCGGCGAGCGTCTGCAAGCGGCATTGTTCCGCATTGCCGAGCTTGCCAACAGCACGGAGAGCCCCGACGATTTCTACGCTGCAGTGCACCGCGCCGTCGGTGGTCTGCTCTACGCGCGCAATTTCTATATCGCGCTGCTCTCGGACGACCAGACCTATCTTACGTTTCCGTATTCGGTTGACGAACGCGATTCGAAGCGCTCGCCGCGTCAACTCGGCTCAGGCCTGACCGAATACGTGCTGCGCACCGGCAGCGCGTTGATGGCCGATCGCGAAGGATTGGAAAAACTCTACGCCAGCGGCGCCGCGCAGCCGATCGGCTCGCGCTCGCGCAGCTGGCTCGGCGTGCCGCTGATCTGCGACGACAAACCCGTCGGCGTGCTCGCGGTGCAGAGCCACTCCGAGGAGCATCGCTACACGCCGCGTGACCAGGAGTTGCTCACGTTCGTTTCGTACCACATTGCCAACGCGCTCGAACGCAAGCGCAACGCGGAGTCGCTCAAGCACGCGTACACCGAACTCGAGCAGCGTGTGATCGAACGCACCAGTGAACTGGCTGCCGCCAACCGCGAACTGCGCGAACACATCGCGGTGCGCGAACGCATGGAACGCCAGCTCAAGCACGAAACACTGCATGACGCGCTGACCGGTCTGCCGAACCGCAATTTCCTGCTCGAACGCTTGAGTCAGGCACTGGCCACGTTCGCGAGCGCACCGCGCCACCGCTTCGCCGTGCTGTTCCTCGACCTGGACCGCTTCAAGGTCGTCAACGATTCGGTCGGACACTTGTTCGGCGACGAACTGCTCAACGAGGTCGGCGGACGCATTGCCGCGTGCCTGGAGCCACGCGATCTCGTGGCGCGGCTCGGCGGCGACGAATTCGCGATCCTGTTGCACGATGTCGAAAATGCCGAGGACGCCTGCCAGACGGCACAGCGCGTGATCGACATACTCAACGCGCCAGTCAGGCTCGGCGGCAAAGAAATCTTCACCTCGACGAGCATCGGCATTGCCATGGCCTCGCCGCGCTATCGCAAGCCCGAGGAATTGCTGCGCGATGCGGACGTCGCCATGTATCGCGCCAAGGCCGAAGGCCGTCATCGTTTTGCGTTGTTCGACGAGCACCTGCACCAGGAAGCGATGCAGCTGTTGGAAACCGAAAGCGATCTGCGCCGAGCGATTGCACGCAATGAATTCGTGCCGTTCTTCCAGCCGATCGTACGCCTGACCGAGCGCTCTGTTGTCGGCTACGAGGCGCTGTTGCGCTGGCAGCATCCCGAACGCGGCATCCTCAAACCGGCTGATTTTCTCAATATCGCCGAGGACAGCGGCGCCGCCGAACAAATCGACTGGCAGATGTTCGAGCGCGTCTTCGAAGTCGCCACGCCGCTGCTCGCCGGCGCCAAGTTCATCGGCATCAATCTGTCCGGCAAGCATTTCCGCAGCGAAACGCTCGACGAGAAATTGTTGGCATTGCTGCAGCGGCATGCGATCAAACCGTCGAGCGTGCGCATCGAGGTGACCGAGCGCATGCTGATCGACAATCCTCCCGCGGCGACGCGCCTGCTGCAAACGCTGCGGCGAGCCGGAGCGAGCGTATCGCTCGATGATTTCGGCACCGGCTACTCGTCGCTCAGTTACCTGCACCAGTATCCGGTGCAGTCGTTGAAGATCGACCGCTCCTTCATCTCCGAACTCGGCGCCGAAAAAACCGGCAGCACGACGGTCGTGCGCGCGATCATCGCGCTGGCCGGCGCGCTCGGCATGCAGGTGATCGCCGAAGGCATCGAAACCGAAGCGCAGCACGACATGCTCGTGCAGATGGGTTGCGAATTCGGTCAGGGGTTCCTTTACGCACGGCCGCAACCGGCGCATGTGTGGATAGAAAGAAACGCCGGTTAGTGGCGCGTACGGTTCGCCTGCAGATCCTGCTCGGTGCGGAAAATCTGCTCCAGATCCACGCGGTCGAACTGATAACGCGTGTTGCAGAACTCGCAGGTGACTTCAGCGGTACCGTCATCACGCACGGCCGCCTCGGCCTCGCTGCGGCCAAGGGACCGCAACATGCCGGCGACGCGTTCGCGTGAGCAGCTGCAGCCGAAGGTCAGTTCATGCGGGCCGTGCAGGCGCACCTGTTCCTCGTGGAATAACTGGAACAGCAGTTTTTCCGGTGGCGATTGCAGCAGTTCCGCCGGCGTTGCGCTGGCGAGCAGATGGCCCACACGATTCCACGCGTCCGCGTCGCGATTGCCCGCGCCCGGCAGCTGCTGCAACATCAAGCCGGCGCAGCGTTCGCCGTCGTACGCCAAGGCAACGCGCGTGGGCAATTGTTCGGAACGCTCGAAATAACGTTCGAACAGCGTTGCCAAGCGCGCGTCTTCGACCGGGACGAGTCCCTGATAACGCTGGCCGCTGGCGCGATTGTCGATCGTGATCGCCAGCAGCGGCGAACGATCCTCAGCGAGCACACTGAAATCGTCCGGCACTTCGCCTTGCCAGCGCGCGAGGCCGCGCACGCGGCCATCGTGTCCGCATTCGGCGAACAGCAGCGTCAACGGACCCGCGCTCTTGAGCTGGATCGACAGCGAACCTTCGAACTTGATGTTGCCGGTGAACAGGGCGCTCGCCGCGAGTGATTGTGCGAGCAGTTCGGCCAGCGGCGCCGGGTAATCGGTTCGCGAACGCACCTGCTTCCAACTTTCATCCAGGCGCACGAGCACACCGCGTACGTCAGCACGTTCAAGTTCGAAACGGTGCAAGAAGTCATCGGGAAAATCGGACATAGCGCCAACACGTAAGGCGTTCGTTGCCGGAATTCAATAGTCATTTCGACTATTGCACAATCGCTACGCGTTGGTCACGCTCAGTGTCCCGCGTCCACTCCATTGCTCAATGGCCTTCGCACAATCCAAACCGCGCCGCAGCTGGTGGCGCCGCCTCTGGCGCACATTGTGGATCGCGGCGATCGCGTGGGTGGGGTTGACCTGGCTGCTCGTGCTGCTGCTGCGGTTCGTGCCGCCGCCCACATCGGCGTTCATGCTCGAGCGCAGCTTCGCGGCCGTGCGCAACGGTGAGCGCGGGTATGCGACGAAATACCACTGGGTGGCGGCGGAAAATGTCTCGCGCGAACTGCCGATCGCGTTGATGGCCGGCGAGGATCAGAAGTTCCCGACGCATCACGGCTTCGACGTGCAGGCCATCGCCGATGCGCTCGACGAAGCCGACGAAGGCGAACGCCTGCGCGGCGCCAGCACGATTTCGCAGCAGACGGCAAAGAATCTGTTCCTCTGGGGCGGACGCAGCTTCGTGCGCAAGGGCCTGGAAGCGTACTTCACCGTACTGCTCGAGATCACATGGCCGAAGCGGCGCATCCTCGAGGTCTACATGAACGTCGCCGAGTTCGGTGACGGCATTTATGGTGCCGATGCGGCTGCACGCGAATTTTTCCACAAGCCGCCGTCACAACTGACGGCGCACGAATCCGCTCTGCTTGCTGCCGTATTGCCGAACCCGAGAAAGCTGCGCGTGGATCGTCCGTCGAGCTACGTGCTGCATCACGCCGAGTGGGTGGAACGGCAAGTGCGCCAGCTCGGCGGGATCAGCTATCTGCCGCGATAGACACCGGTCGTCCTTCGACAGGTTCCGGACGAACGAATGCGAGCGCGCGCAGCAGCACCAGGGCGACGATCGTTCCGGCCAGTTGCGCCAGCACGAATGCGGGCACGTCGTGCGGGCGGATTCCGGCGAACGTATCGGTCAAGCTGCGCGCCAGCGTCACAGCTGGATTGGCGAAAGAGGTCGACGCCGTGAACCAGTACGCGCAGGCGATGTAGGCGCCGACGAGTGCGGCCACCGCTCCGCGCCGCGCACGCAGCCCGAGCAGGATTGTGAGCAGCAAACCCGCCGTGGCAACGACTTCGCTGAACCATTGACCGCTGCCAGTGCGCATCTTCGTGCCGAGCTCGATCGGCGCCAGATCGAACATCAGGTGTGCGACGATCACGCCAAATATCGCGCCGGCGATCTGCACGGATGTATACATTGCAGCGTCGCGACCGGACAGTTCGCCGCGCCAAGCGAAAGCCGCGCTGACCGCAGGATTGAAATGCGCACCGGAAATGGGACCGAACAGTTCGATAAGAACCCATAGGCCCAGCCCGGTCGCAGTCGAGTTCGCCAGCAAAGCAACCGCCGCGTTGCCGTTGGCGAGCGACTCGCCCATGTGGCCGGAACCGACCACGATCGCGAGCAGGGCGGCGGTGCCGAGGAACTCGGCGAGCAGGCGTTGTGGCAAGGCATTCATGGGCTTTCCTCGATCCCCAGATCCCGCAGCAGCGCAGTGACGCGCCGTTCGATTTCATCGCGCACGCGGCGGAATTCTTCGTCCGGCAGGTGCTTGGGGTCCGGCAACACCCAATCTTCACGGCGTGCCGCCGGAACCCACGGACACGCATCGCCGCAACCCATCGTCACCACGGCGTCGAATGTGTCATTGCCGACATCGTGCAGCGACTTCGAGCGCTGCACGCGCAGATCGATGTCGCGCTCGGCCATGAACGCAATCGCACGCGGATTGATCGCACCCGAGGGCTGCGACCCGGCCGATTGCGCATCCACGCGCGTGCCACCGCGGGCGCGCGCGAAGCCCTCCGCCATCTGGCTGCGGTTGGAGTTCTCGACACACACGAACAGGACGCGCTTCATCGTGCTCAACCGCAGCGTGCGTTCGGCGCCGCGGCCGGACCACAGCACGCAGCTTTGGCGGATTCTTGTTGCGGACCGCAGCAAGCCGCTGCCGCTGTCGGGGCGAAATAACTCGTCGCCGCGCCGTGCGTGTAGAAGCTTTCCCAACGCAGGCCTTGCGGATCTTCGCTCCAATACTTGTCCGATTCAGCATAGCAACAGTTCGTGCCGACTTGCGCCAGACGCACGGCATTGGCGGCTTTGAGCCGCGCTCCGATCTGCTCGAGTTCCGCTGAATCCTCGGCTTGCAAGCCGAGATGATCGACACCGGCGCCGCGTTCGCGCTGCGATATTGCGAAATTGACGCGCGGATCGTCGAGCATCCATTTCGCGTAGTCGCTCTCGAGTACGCTCGGCTCGGCGCCGAACAGCTGCGAATAGAAACGAATGCTCTGATTCAGGTCCGTAACATTGACGTGCACGTGAAAGCGTTTCATGCCCGGGTTCTCCGTTTGGATTTTGCCGGCGTTGGTGCGCAGGCGGCGTTGGCGTTGCACGGTTCACCCGCGCAACAGTTTTCTGTCAGATAAGCGAGCAACGCGTTCATGCGCGCATAGTCGGCGCCGCACCAGATGTTGCGGCCGTCGCGGCGATCGCTGACCAGTCCGGCATGGCGCAAGGCGTTGAGGTGGTTGCTCAGCGTCGCCGCCGCGTGGCGGGTTTGCGTCTGTAGCGCGCCGACCGTCATGCCGCCAGGGCCGGCCTGGACCAGCACGCGATAGATTTCCAGGCGTCGCGCATGCGCGAGTGCCTTGAGCGCAGCAATGGCATTTGATGATTTCATAATTCCGGAATTATGGAAGTATTTTTCGGATTGTCAAGATGCGAGCACCGCTGCGCGGTTTCGCCCGCAACACGCTTTCGGCTAGGATGCGGCGAACCGAAATCTGCGATGAATCCATGACCGATCTCTGCGTCATCGTTCCGGCCTACAACGAAAGCGAGGGCTTGCGCGAATTCCACAAGCGCCTTGCCGCCGTGCTCGATCAGCTCGATCTGCGCAGCGAGGTGCTATACGTCGATGACGGCAGTGGCGACGACACCTACAGCGTGATGGAGTCGCTGCGCGCCGGCGATACGCGCGTATCCACGCTCAAGCTCAGCCGCAATTTCGGCAAGGAATTGGCGCTGACCGCGGGCCTGGATCATGTCGAGGCCGATGCGGCGATCGTGATCGATGCCGACCTGCAGGATCCGCCGGAAATGATCCCGGAATTCATCCGGCACTGGCGCGAGGGCAATGACATCGTCTACGGCACGCGTTCCTCGCGCGCCGGCGAATCCGGTTTCAAGAAGCTGACCGCAGCCGGTTTTTATCGCGTCATGAGCCGGCTCAGCGCGACGCCGGTGCCGCGCGATACCGGCGATTTCCGCCTGCTTAGCCGGCGCGCGCTAGAGGGCCTCAAGCAGCTGCGCGAGCGCCAACGTTTCATGAAAGGCCTGTTCACCTGGGTCGGCTACCGGCAGAAGGCGATCGTTTACGACCGTGATCCACGTTTCGCCGGCACGAGCAAATTCAACTACTGGCGCTTGTGGAATTTCGCGCTCGAAGGCATCACCTCGTTTTCGACCGCACCGTTGCGAATCGCGACGTACATCGGCGTGCTGACCGCATTTCTCGCCTTCGTGTTCGCGCTGTACGTGTTCGGCAAGGCGCTGTTCTATGGCGATCCGGTACGCGGCTATCCGACGTTGATGGTGGTCGTGCTGTTTCTCGGCGGCATGCAGCTGATGGCGCTGGGCCTGATCGGCGAGTACCTGGGCCGTCTGTACATGGAAGCCAAGCAGCGGCCGCTGTACCTGGTCGACTCGCACCATGCCGCGCGCACGAACGCTGCTGCTCCTGCTGCGCTAGAATTGCCGAATCGGTAAGCAAGTCCAGTGCAAAGGAGGTCCATATGCGCCTGGTAAAACACTTGCTGGAAGGCAAGGGCTCGGCGATTCACGCGATCGGCCCGGATGCGCCGGTGCTCGATGCGATCCGCCTCATGGCCGACAAATACGTCGGCGCGCTGCTGGTCATGGAAGGCGTGAATCTGCACGGCATCGTGTCCGAGCGCGACTACGCCCGCAAGGTCATCCTCAAGGGGCGATCTTCGAAAGACACGCCGGTACGCGACATCATGTCCGCGCCGGTGCTGACGGTCACGCCGCACGATACGGTCAACCATTGCATGAAGCTTGTCACCGACAAGCGCGTGCGCCATCTTCCCGTGGTCGAGGGCGACCGGGTGATCGGCGTGCTTTCCATCGGCGATCTGGTCAAAGCGGTTATCGAGGATCAGGCCGAAGAACTGGAACACATGCAACGTTATATTGCGGGCTGATTTTGGCGGGCGAAATTGCTGGGAAAGAGCGTGAGCGTTGATCCGGCATTGGCGGCACGCCTGCAACAGCTTCTCGCCGATTACGGCGCCAAGGTGCGCGCGTTGATCGAGGGCCACGGCCTCGGTCAGTACGGTATCGATGCCGCCGATATCGAGCAGGAAGTGCGCATTCGGCTGTGGAAAGCGCTGGAACGTGACCGGTCCGCGGCCTTTCGTACGTCTTATATCCAGAGAGTGGTGTTGTCGACGGTAATCGACGCGATCCGCGCGGCCAAGTCGCGGCCCGCCGAACCCCTGCCGGAAGGCGAGGGTGAAGGCAACGAGGCCTTGCTGGCGCGCGACGCGGGCCCCGAACAGACGGCGGCCGGGAACGCGGATTTCGACCGCGTCGCGGCCTGTCTGGCGGAGTTGCCGCAACGACGGCGCGAGGCGGTGGCTCTGCATCTGCAGGGGTTCAGCCTGCGCGAGATCGGCGAACTCGGCGGCACCAGCGAAGAAGCGGCGCGCAAGCTGCTCGATCGCGGAATGCAGACACTGCGCGCGCGCCTTGCCTTGATGGGATTGGGTGAACTGTATGAATAAGAAACCGACGCTCGCCAACCTGTACCGTCACGCCACGCGTGCCGCCGATTCGGCCCTGCCCGACGCGGACACACTGGTGGCACTCGCGCGCGGCGAACGCCCGGCCGATGCCGAGCGCATCGTCGCCGAGGTCGCGCAATCCGCGTTGCAATCGGACCTTCTGCATTTCACGCGCGCGCTGGAACCGGCGTCGAGCGCGTTGAGCGAGGAAATCGCCGCAACGTTCGGCGAGCGCGCATGGCATTCCCGCGCGCGGCCCGCGCGGGTGGCCGCGGGGCGCTGGCACAATGCGCGCCGCATCGGGTTGGGTCTGGCCGCGGCAATGATTGCCGCGGTCGCGATCTGGTCGCAGCAGCACCAGACGGTGACACCCGCGCCGATGGCCAAGAGCACTCCGGCGCAGGATCGTATCTTTGCGGCGTTCGATGATAAGGCCGTCGCCAACAATCCGCCGGACCAGATCTTCAACGGCTCGTTCACGAGCGATGTGATTTTCCGCTCGTCCGGAGGGTAAGGCCGAGCTGCGTGTCCAGGTCCCAACGGCCGCGCCTGGCAACAGCCCTGGATCAAACTTCCACCGCGCTCGCATGTTCGCGCGTCGCCGCGAACGTGACATCCGGCCAGCGTTCCTGCGTCAGCTGCAGATTCACGCGCGAGGGCGCGAGGTAGACGAGGTCGCCGGCGGCGTCGAGCGCCAGATTCATCGCCGCCTTGTCGCGGAATTCGGCGAGCTTTTTCTCGTCCGCGCAGCGAATCCAGCGTGCCGTCACGACGGTGACGTTCTCGAACGCGCAATCGACGCCGTATTCGTCTTTCAGCCGATAAGCGACGACATCGAACTGCAACACGCCGACCGCACCGAGGATCAAATCGTTGCTCATGAGCGGGCGGAAGAACTGCGTCGCGCCTTCCTCGGACAACTGCGCGAGTCCTTTCTGCAGCTGCTTCATTTTCAGTGGGTCTTTCAGGCGCGCGCGGCGGAACAGCTCAGGCGCGAAATTCGGAATGCCGGTGAAATTCAGCGATTCTCCCTGCGTGAACGTGTCGCCGATCGAAATCGTGCCGTGGTTGTGGATGCCGATCACATCGCCCGGATAAGCTTTTTCCACGATGTCGCGCTCGCTCGCCATGAACGTCAACGCGTTGGCGAGCTTGACCTCCTTGCCGCTGCGCACATGCAACGCCTTCATGCCGCCGTCGAACGTGCCCGAGCAGATGCGCATGAACGCGACGCGATCGCGGTGCATCGGGTCCATGTTCGCCTGGATCTTGAACACGAAGCCGGTGAGTTTGTCTTCGAGCGGTTCGATCTCGCGTGTGGTCGTCGCCCGTGGCTTCGGCGCCGGCGCCTGTTCGACGAAGAAGTCGAGCAGCAATTGCACGCCGAAATTGTTGACGGCCGAGCCGAAGAACACCGGCGTCTGTTTTCCGGCTTGATACGCCTCGGCGTCGAACGGATGCGACGCGCCCTGCACGAGTTCGAGCTCGTCGCGCAGCTCGCGCAACATGTCCGCACCAATGCGCGCCTGCAGCCGCGGGTCGTCGAGCGAGCTGAAGATCGTCGAATCCTGGCGCGTGAAGTTGCGCCCGGGCTCGAACACGTGCACTTCGCCGCTGACGAGGTGATACACGCCCTTGAGCCGCGACCCCATGCCGATCGGCCAGGTGATCGGCGCGCACTGGATCTTCAGCACCGATTCGACTTCATCGAGCAGTTCGATCGGCGCGCGGCCTTCGCGATCGAGCTTGTTGATGAACGTCATGATCGGCGTGTCGCGCAGCCGGCACACGTCCATGAGCTTGATCGTGCGTTCTTCGACACCTTTCGCGCAGTCGATCACCATCAGCGCCGAATCGACCGCGGTCAGCACGCGGTAGGTATCCTCGCCGAAGTCGGCGTGGCCCGGCGTATCGAGCAGATTGACGACGCGGCCTTCGTACGGGAACTGCATGACCGACGAGGTCACCGAAATACCACGCTCCTTTTCGAGCGCCATCCAGTCGGACGTCGCATGCCGCGCCGCCTTGCGGCCCTTGACCGAGCCGGCCATCTGGATCGCACCGCCGAACAGCAGCAGCTTCTCGGTCAGCGTGGTCTTGCCGGCATCGGGATGCGAGATGATCGCGAACGTGCGACGGCGCTGGGTTTCTTCGGTGTGGTTCATATGGAAAGCGGCGCATTGCGCCAGCTATGAGAAAAAGGCGCGCGATTATACGCGATGCCACGGCAGCATCGTCTGTGATATTGCAGTGTGATATGCTTATGCTTCGGCAAAAAACGAGCGCAGCCATGCAGACAGTCAAGGTATTTAAGCTCGGCAGGGCGCAGGCCGTGCGCATTCCGGCGCGTTTCCGGATCGATGCGGATGAAGTGCAGGTGTTCCAGCGCGGCGACGAACTCGTGCTGCGCCCGAAACCACAGACGGCGGCCGACGTGTTCGCGCGGGCGCGCGCAAAGTATGGTCCCATCGACATACCGCCGGTGTCGCGCAGCAAGAAGGTCAAGCCGATCAAGCCACTGGATTTGTGAGGTGGCTGCGGGATATCTGCTCGACACCAACATTTTCAGCGCGCTGCTGCGCGGCGAACCCGGTTCGCTACTGAATCGTATTGCGAATCTCGCGCCGGAACGCCTTTGCGTGTCATCCCTGGTGCTTGGCGAACTGCTTGCCGGCGCGGAAAAGAGCGACCGTCGCGCAGCCACACTGGGCGCTATACGGGACGTGATTTCCGATATGGCACACGCGCCATTCAATGAAGACGATGCCGCCGCCTACGCCCGCATCCGTGCCGCGCTCGAGCGCAAGGGCGCCAACATCGGCCCCATGGACATGCTGATCGCCGCACAAGCCGTATCGCGTGGCCTTGTGCTGGTTACGGATAATCTGCGCGAGTTCAAGCGCGTCCCGGGCCTGAGCTGCGAGAACTGGTTGCGCTGACGCGGCACTGGCAATCTAAAGCGTCAGCGCCCCTTGTGCCTCGCACGTCGCTGGCGCGCGCACGCGCGCGAACGTGAGCAGTTCGGACAGACGCGCGCCTTTGTTCCGCCAGTCGAAGAACAGTGCCTCGCCAACCAGCGCGTAATGCCATTCGCGGTCGCCGCGCAATTCCGACGGTGATTCGTTGATGCGTGCACCAACTCGTCGCCGCTTTCAAACGGAGCCGGCCATCTAGGCGTGCACGCGTGATGGCCGATTTCGGCCGTTGGCGTTATGTTCTGATCATGGTCAAGAATTCGCTTTCGCCGTCAGGCAGGCTGACGGGCGCAACTCCAAGAATTGCTTTTCGCGCCAACTCGCGCGCGGCATTCTTATTCTTCATGACATTCGCCACATTATTAATAATTTCGGCGCGCGTCGCCGGATCTTTGGGAATTGGTAAAACCAACTCTCTGATACGCGCACCCAGTGTGTCGATAATGTCTTGGGTAAAGCGCTTTGCCGCAATTTGCGCCTTGACGATTGGGCTGGTAAGGACGGCCAATAGCAAATATGGGTGAAGAACGTCCGGCGCTGCTGCCCGGATTTTATAGATGTGGCTTTGATAAACGATCTTGACGTCACTTTTGGTGACAAGACCGCACGTGCCCACCAAATAGGTACCGTCGCGCACCATCAAAATATCGTTCTCCTGCACGTCCTGCTTCTCCTTTAGGACAGAGTAGAGAGCTTCGGACAAGCCGTGTTTGGGATCTAGTTTAATCTCCCAGTTAGCTATCTCGGACGTGCGAACGAAAGGAATAGTGCCAGCGCCGTACGCTAGTTTTCCAACCTCGTGACCTGTCGAAAGGCTAATCTGCTTTTTCTTGATCAAGTCTCCAAGCACGAGGAGATCGTGTGTGGGACCCAGCGTTTTCAGTTGTGCCGTGATTTCGGGATTGTAGTACTTGGGCAAATAGACATCATCATGGATGTCCTTTTCGTTAATCACGAACCCTAGGTGGTCATAGGCAAGTTTGCCGTGTTTTTTGTACTCGTAAAATTTATCGAGTATCGGCGAAAGGTCGTCGCGCGGAATGGGTAGGCCGCGTGAATCATGTCCGCACCATCGGGCGATGGCCATGAAAATCGGATGGCCTTTGGCATGGTTCGTGGCCGTTTTTTCAACAACCACAGCGCAGGTTTTGGCATGCGTGTAAGGCTGGAATAGCTCCTCCGGTAGCGACACTACCGCTCGAATTCGAGCCACGGTTTTCAGGTACTGAATGATGAATCGATGCGACGGATTGCACAGCATGCTCTCGGGTATGATGATCCCCATTCGTCCCCCAGGTTTGAGGAGTTCTAGACACCGCTCAACGAATAGGATTTGCGGGGCTTGTCCTTTGTGCAGGTTTGTGGTTCGTTCGTACTCGCGGACAGCGCGGTTCAGCGTCCACTTACGGCCTAGCTGAAATGAGCCAAGAATAACCTCGTCATCGATTTTCAATTTTTTACCGAACGGCGGATTTGTCACAACGACGTCGAAGCCGTTGGGTTGGATGTGGTCGCGAGTCTTGCTCTTCCAGTGCTTGGGGATGTCCAAGCTATTTTCGCAAAACACGCCTCCTCGACCGTCACCGATGATGGCCATGTAAGCTTTGGCAACTTTGCTAAGGAAGTAGTCTTTATCCATGCCGCGCACGTTTTTTATCGCGACGGCCTGCTTTTCAGTAGCAATTTCTGTGTCCGGCCATCCAAGAGATTCGGCTTCAGCTTCCACCTTACGCCAGATTTCGCGGGTAGCTTCGACCAGAAAACCCCCGCTTCCACATGCGGGATCGATGATCCGTTCGTGGGCCAGGGGATCCACCATTCCTACCAGGAGTTTAACTACGTTGCGTGGAGTAAAAAATTGGCCTTGGCCGCCCTTAAGCGAAGGCCCAATGAACGTCTCAAATGCGTCGGCGATTGCATCACGCGCGCTGTCAATCAGGCAATACATTTGAAGCTCGCCGACTGCATAGGCCAATGACACGTCGTCAAGTGAAAGCTGGTCGGACTTGTCTATCACGTCCGAATACTTGGCTTTGACGTGGTCAAAGAGAGCCTGTATGCGTTTGCGAACGGCTGCTGGATCTTCCTCGAAGCCGGCGCGAAATTTGACGGTTTCACTCGCTTTGGTGAACCGCTCGTCATAGATTTTGCAGAAAATAAGATTGATGATTTGCTGCGCGAAGACCTCGTCGCGCGTGATCCCGACCGCATTGGCAGCCAGATAATTTCGAATCGTCTTGAAAACCGCTTTGAGGTTCGTTGCGGGTTTCAAATCCTTTCGCTTGAACAGTCCTATGTCTTCGATGCGCTGTCCGAAGAGCGGAATGTTCGGAATTTCTTCAAAGCGAATCTTGCCGCGGCTCTCGATCTTTTTGAGGAATAGCCGTTCGTTCCCGTTGAACCATACGCCGAGCTGGGCAATGCATAGGCGCATGTAGTCCTGAAGTTGGCCTTTCCCGTCCTTGCGCGTCTTCTTTTTGCATTCGACGACAATTGAGAGGCTGTCGTCGCTCTTCGATCCGTCCGAAAAGACTGCGATGTCGACTGGGTATTCTTTTTTCGTGTCGCTTGGCCGCGCCTTTACGCGATATTGCGGCCGAGTTTGAATATGCGTTTTTGGATAGCCGTAATCCTCGACCAGCATCTTCGCGAAGACCTGGACTGCATCGCGTTCTTCAGGGCCGTCCTTCACTGCGTTACCGGAGATGAAGTCCACGATATAGCCATCGCGGACAACTTCCGGTCCATCCATGCTGTCAAGCACATATTCGGCCGTATCGCGGACCTCCCAGCGCCCCGCTCGCTTGCGGCCTTTCTCAGCAGTTTTTGGAAGTCCTTTCATTGCGTTTTGGGCCTGGGCAAATAATTCACCTGAAACGTTCATAATAATGAACTTTCAAAGTGAATTAAAAGCAGCCTGCGCCGGTAACGTTTCGGCGCATGACGTACGATCCCCGCGAGTTCTCGAAGCGATTGGCGGAAGCGATGCGCGCGATGGGTTTGGAAGCGCGTCCCAAAGTGCTGATGACGCGCTTCAATTCGCGTTATCGCGGGCGCTCCGTCAGCTTCCAGTCCGCTTCGCGCTGGCTCAAAGGTAAAGCCGTGCCTAGACCCGACAAGCTCGAACTACTAGCGGATCTGTTCCGTGTTGACGCGCAGGTGCTGCTCTACGGCGTGAAAAAGCGCACAGGCGTGCGCGAGCCGCACGCTGCTTGGCCTGATCGCGTGACGCCGCGTGATCAGGCGCTGTTCGAGGATTATCTCGCTCTGCCGCCCAAGCAGCGTGAACTGGTTCGAAATTTCGTGGAGACGTTGACCGATGTCTCGCGCAAACCGAAGACGACCAGCTAGTACCTGCCGAGAACCATCCCCCTCTCCGGCACAAACTCCCCATTCCCGCCGCTGAACTTGAACGGCACCGCAACCAAATCCATATCGACATTCTGCTGCACGACAAAGTGCAGGTGCGGGCCACGCGTGAAACCGGTGTTGCCGGACAAGGCGATCTGCTGGCCGGCGTGCACGTGATCGCCGACTGAGACACGTGCGCTTTCCAGTTGCAGGTGCGCGTAGACCGCCATCGTGCCGTCGCTGTGCACGATGCGGATGTTGTTGGCGCGGTCGCCATACTTGGACAAGTCCTGCCGGCGCCGTAGAAATCGTTGTCGACCGTCATCACGACGCCATCACGCGCGGCGAGCACCGGCGTGCCTTCGGGCATGGCGATGTCGACGGCGTAGTAATTCTGCTTGTCGGTGTGGCTGACTTCGCCGCCGAATGCCTGCGCGATCGGAAAACGCTCGCTTTCCGGAAACGGCAGTCGATAGTGCGCATCGGCGCTGTGCCGGGCGCGGAAATCACCGGGCATGTAGGCGTAGCGCAGTTGATATCGGAAGCTGGCGTGCGCAGTAATTGGCGTGATGTGTACAGCGGGCGTCTCCGTCAAGCCCGGCAGCACGATGCGCGCCGGCAGTCGCGGCTGCGATTGCACGTTGTCGGCAACGTCGAATGCGATATCCACGCTGACCGGCCCACCGGCCGAGTTGATGAACACTTCGGTCTGGTCGTCGTCGCTGCCGCTCTGGCGCAAGCGGATCAGCGGCTGACGATCGACGTGCACGACGCTGGACTTCACTTCCTTCACGTCTTCGCCAGGCCGGACGTCCGTATAGTGCACGACTCCTTGCGCGTCGGTGTAGGTGTACAGGTGCTTGGCTTCGCCGCTGAGGCACAGCGCAATGCCGAGCAGCAGCGGCGGCAGCCGCTTCAACATTCGATCACGTTGACCGCCAATCCGCCGCGCGAAGTCTCCTTGTATTTGTCTTGCATGTCGCGGCCGGTGTCGCGCATCGTTTTGATGACCTTGTCGAGCGAGACGCGATGTTTGCCGTCGCCGCGCATCGCCATGCGTTGCGCATTGATCGCCTTGACCGCGCCCATTGCGTTGCGCTCGATGCACGGAATCTGCACGAGGCCGCCGATGGGATCGCAGGTAAGTCCCAGATTGTGTTCCATGCCGATTTCGGCGGCGTTCTCGACTTGATAGATGCTGCCGCCGAGCGCAGCGGTGAGGCCGCCCGCGGCCATCGAACAGGCCACGCCGACTTCGCCCTGGCAGCCGACTTCGGCGCCGGAGATCGAGGCGTTCTCCTTGTACAGGATGCCGATCGCCGCGGCGGTGAGCAGAAAATCGAGCACGCCTTGCTCGGACGCGCCCGGCACGAAACGATGGTAGTAGTGCAGCACCGCCGGGATGATGCCGGCGGCGCCATTGGTCGGCGCAGTAACGACGCGGCCGCCGGCGGCGTTTTCCTCGTTGACGGCGAGCGCGTATAAATTTACCCAGTCGAGGATCGTCAGCGGGTCTTTCAGCGATGCTTCCGGGCGATCGCACAACTCCTTGACCATCGCCGGCGCGCGCCGCTGCACCTTGAGACCGCCCGGCAACACGCCACTCTCGCGCATGCCGCGCGCGACGCAATCCTGCATCGCCTTCCAGATCGTCAGCAATCCGCTGCGGATTTCCGCTTCGGAGCGCCAGGTCTTTTCGTTCTCGAACATCACCTGCGCGATGCTCTTGTGCGATTCGTCGCAGGTCTTGAGCAGCTGGTCGCCGGTGTGGAACGGGTAGGGCAACGTCGTCGTGTCGGCGACGATGCGGTCTTCCGCGGCCTCGTCGTGATTGACGACGAAACCGCCGCCGACCGAGTAGTAATCGCGCGTGGCCAACTCGTTGCCGTCGGCGTCGTAGGCGGTGAAGCGCATGCCGTTGCTGTGGTACGGCAGCTTCGTGCGCTTGTTGAAGATCAGGTCGGACTTTTCGTCGAACACGATCTCGTGCTTGCCGAGCAGGCGGATTTTCTTCGTGGAGCGGATGCGTTCGAGCCGCCCTGGAATCGTGTCCGGATCGATCTGGTCCGGCCATTCGCCTTCGAAGCCGCAGAGCACGGCTTTGTCGGTGCCGTGACCACGGCCGGTGTGCGCGAGCGAGCCGAACAATTCGCCACGGATTCGCGCGACACGCGCGAGCACGCCTTTTTCTTCGAGCCAATGCGAGACGAAACGCGCGGCCGCGCGCATCGGACCGACCGTGTGCGAGGACGACGGACCGATGCCGATCTTGAACAGATCAAATACGCTGACAGCCATGGAGGTACAGATGAGGGCGGAAGGCCGGTTATTCTACGCCGATGCGGCTGACACTCTATCAACGCGACGACTGCCACCTGTGCGATCTTGCGCTCGACGTGCTCGCGCAGGCGCGCGTGCCCGAGTTCGACAGCGTGTTCATCGACGGCGATTCCGATCTCGAGGCGCGCTACGGCGAGCGTGTGCCGGTGCTGCGCACGGACGATGGCCGTGAACTTGGCTGGCCATTCGCAACGGCGGCCGTCCGCGCATTGCTGGCGTAGCGATGACGAACGCACGTTCGGCTTCGTTCGTGGCGACGCTGGTCGCGGCCACGTTCCTGATGGGCTCGAGCTTCGTTGCGGGCAAGATCCTGATCGATGCCGGATACCCGCCGATGATGCTCGTGGGCTGGCGCTTCATCGTCGCCGCGCTCGCGACCCTGCCGCTCGCCGCATGGCGCGAAGGCGGACTGCGTCAGGCGCTGTTGCCGGCGGGCTTGCATTGGCGAGACGTTGCGATCGCGTTCGCGATCGGCTTGTTCCAGACCGCCGGCGTCATGACGCTGCTGTTCTATGCGATGCGCTCGATCTCGGCGTCGAGCGCGGCGATCCTGCTGTTCACGAATCCGATCTGGGTGGCGCTGCTCGGACGCGTGTTCCTGGGCGATTACCTGCACGCGGCGCGAATCGTCGGGCTCGTGATCGGCATCGTTGGCGTGGCGCTTGCCCTCGGCGGAAAAATTTCCGGTATCGGCTTCGGCGAGGCCATCGGGCTCGGCTCGGCGTTGTCCTGGACGGTTTCCACGATCATCAACAAGAAGACGCGTACGCATTTCGGCGTTTGGGCGCTGACGTTCTGGCAGATGCTGATCGGCGCGATCGTTGTTCTCGCCGTGGCCTATGCGTCGGGACAGCACTGGCCAGCGCACACGACACCGGCAAACTGGTGGTGGTTTTTCTATCTGGCGGTGCCGGCCTCGACAGGTTCGTTCGGATTGTGGTTCGTCGCGCTCGCGCGCGGCGGCGCGACCCGGACGAGCAGCTATCTTTTTCTCGCGCCGCTGTTTGCCGTGGTCTGTTCGTACTTCGTGCTGCGTTCGAGCCTGAGCGGAATCCAGTTCCTCGGCGGCGCGCTGATCGGCCTCTCGATCTGGCTGGTCAATCGCGAGCCGGCGCGTGATCGACCTGCTGCCGACTAGAACTTCCACGCGAGCAGCAACTGCTGCCCGTCCGTGCTGATCGTCGGCGTGAACGCCGAATGTTCTTCGCGCCAGCGTTCGTTGAAGTGCACGAGATGGTGGCCGATGATGCCGCCGATCAACCCGCCAGCGACGACGTCCGAGCCCCAATGCGCATTGAGCTGGATGCGCGCCAGTCCGACGAGTCCGGCGACGCCGTAGGACGTGCCGACAATCCACGGATTGTCATCGTAATGCGTGGCGATCACTGAGGCGAACGCGAACGCACCGGTCGCATGACCGGACGGGAAAGAGTAATCGCCCTGGAATGGACGGAACGACTGCGGACCGCGGAACGTGTTCGGCCGCCGGCGTCCGACCACGCCCTTGATCGCGGAGGTGGCCAGCGAACTCAGGATGCTTGCGGAAAAACCGTCGAGCGCGACGGCCTTGGCCGTGTTGTCGTCCTCAAGCGCGCCGTAGCCATAGAAGCCGGCGAGCAGCGGCAAGCCGTACTGCTTGGTGCCGAACTTCTCGATATCGCGGAAGAAGCGGTCGGAAGACTTGGAGCGATTGCGTTGCGCGAGATCGCGGATCGGCTTGTCGAGCACGGCCGTCGTCAGCACGAGTCCGCCGGTGATCAGGACAAGGTCGCGCCACTCGTCGTGGTCCCAGTGCAGCGGACCGGTGGCCACTTCGGTCGTATCGGCCCAGAGCAGCTTCAGGTAATCGGTGGAAATCGGGCTTTCCACCGGCGCTGGTACCGGCGCATGGGCCTCGGCGGGATCGGTTTCGACTTTCGCCATCAACTCCGGCGCGTACCAGTCGTCTGTCGCAGCGGCGCGGCTTTCCACGCACGCGACTGCGAAGACAACCAGCGACAGCACACGCCACATACTGCACCACCGAATCGAGCGCAGCGATTACAACACCGCGGCTGTTATCGACGGCTAAAACGTGATGTGCGCCAGACAACAAAGGCCGCAGGTGCGGCCTTTGTGTGGTGATCGTGAAGCGAGGTCGTTCAGGTTTTGCGCGATGCCTCTTCGACGTCGGGCGTGCGCCAGCCGCAGCGCAAACCCCATGCGTAGAAAACGAGGCTGACGAGGGCGACGACGAAGAGATCCCATCCGTAGGGAATGTAATCGTGCCCGCCGAACTTGCTGCTGCCGATGTAGGAAAGAAACGCGATCGCCGGCAGGTACGCCATCAACCACGATGCGCCGCGCAATTGACGGCCAAAATCGCGCCAGCCATTGCGCGCCTGGTAATAGAAGTAGATCGGCAGCGCGACGACGATCAGCAAGATGATCTCGCCGGTCAGCGGCCACTTCGCCCAATACAGCAGCTCGGTCGAAATCACGAACGCGAGGCAGGCGAACACCGGCAGCGCCGGCATGCGCAGAGGGCGCGCGAGTTCCGGCGCGGTGCGACGCAGCGTCATCGCGCTGATCGGGCCGGTCAGGTACGAGATGATCGTCGCCACCGAGATGACCGCAGCGAGCGTGCCCCAGCCGCGGAAGAAGAACAGAAACACGAACGCGACCGCCAGGTTGAACCACATTGCGGGGCGCGGCACGCCCCAGACGGGATGCACTTTGCCGAACATCGCCGGCATCGTGCCGTTCTTCTGCATGCCGTAGATCATGCGTGCGGTCGAGGCGGTATAGGTGATGCCGGTGCCGCTCGGGGATATGAACGCATCGAAAAACAGCAGGTTTGCCAACCAGAAGATGCCGAGCAGTTTGGCCAGATCCGCAAACGGCGAACTGAAGTCGATACCGTGCCAGCCGGACTTCGCCAGCAACTCGGGCGGCACCGCGCCGAGGTAAGCCGTCTGCAGCAGCAGATAGATGATCGTCGACAACACGATCGCGCCGAAGATCGCCAGCGGCACGTTGCGGCCCGGATTGTGCGCCTCGCCGGCCAGATTCACCGGTGTCTGGAAACCGTTGAAGCTGAAGATGATGCCGGCCGTGGCCACCGCATTGAGCACGGCGGCGAAGTCGACGATGTGCACACCGCCATCGACGCCGACGTGGAAATTCCCGGCATGGAAGCCGCTGGCAATCAGCGTGATTCCCGCCAGCGCCGGTACGACCAGCTTGAACACGGTGATCGCCGTATTCGAGCGCGCGAACAGGCGCACGCTCCAGAAGTTCAACAAGAAGTATACAATTACCAATGCCGCCGCGATGCCCAGACCCGGCGGCGTCAATTCACCGCGGCCGTCTGGCGCGTGCGCGTAAAGATCCTTTGCCCACTGCCAATCCCAACCGGCCATGTATTGCACCGAGGCTTCGGCTTCCACCGGAATCACCGAGGCAATCGCAATCCAGTTCGACCAGGCCGCGACGAAGCCGACCAGCGAGCCGTGCGAATACTGGCCGTAACGCACCATGCCGCCGGATTCGGGGAACATCGCGCCGAGCTCGGCATACGTCATCGCGATCATCGTCACCGCGATCGCGCCGATCACCCAGGCCCAGATCGCACCGGGTCCGGCCAGGCCCGCTGCGCGCCACGCGCCGAACAGCCAGCCCGAGCCGATGATCGAACCCAGGCCCGTGAGCATGAGCGCGAAAGGGCCGACGTCGCGGCGAATGGCGTGATAGTCCGACATGATTTTCCCCGGAGTACCCGCCGACCGCGGGCGCTGGATGATCGCAGGTTTGCGCCGGTGTGTCAGCGCATGCGCAGCCTATTTCGGCGTCAGCAGCAGATGCCCATGCACGGCGATATCCTTGCCGATATCTGCCCAGTCACTGCTCGTGCCGAGACCGAAGTCAAGACGATTGAGCGTGGTGTCGACATCGAGCGTGGTGCCCGCCGCCGAGGCGGCGAATTGCACCTTCAGCGTGACCGGCTTGCTCTGCTCGCGGATCGTCAACGTGCCTTTCGCGAGCACGCCGCCGTCGGCGCCGCGCTCGAAACTGCTCGTGACGAAATGCGCCTGCGGGAATTTCGCCGTGTCGAAGAAATCGGCGGTCCTGAGCGTGTCGTCGCGTTCGCTGCTTTGCGTGTCGACACTGGCGACGTCGACTTTCACGTCGAATTTCGCTTTGGACAAGTCGGCTTCGTCGTAGCTGATCGCCGCATCGAACTTGCCGAACTTGCCGGTGAACGGGCCGCTCTGATAGGTGCCGCTGAATGTCAGCGTGCTTTTCGCCGTGTCGACTCGCCAGTCGCGCGCGAAAACCGCCATCGGCAGCAGTGCGAGCAAAAGTATAAATTTGCGCATGTCAGTCTCCTTGACTCAGCGGACGTTTGAGCAGCCGTGACGGCAGCATGCGTCGCAATACGTCGTCGCGATCATGAAAATGATGGTACAGCGCGATCGCGGCGTGACCGGCGGCGACGGCGATCAGGGTCCAGAACAGGAATTCATGGCGCCCGGCCGCGATCTCCTTCAGGCCCGGTTGCGTCGGATCCGGCCCTCCGAGCGGCGGCACATGGAACAAGCCGAACCAGTACAACGGCCGCAGCGACGATACCGAATCGAACCACCAGCCCGACAGCGGCACCAGGAAGATCAGCGTGTAGAGCACAGCGTGACCGAGACGTGCAGCGACCACCTGCCAATTCGGCACGCTGGCCGGTTCGCGCGGGCGCGGATCGAAAGCGCGCCAGAGCAGACGCAGCGTGGCGAACGCCAGAATCGTCAGCCCCAGTGATTTGTGGAAGCTGAATACCGGAATCACGCTCGGCCGTTTCGGCAGTTCGACCATGATCAGTCCGATCGTGCCTTGCACGAGAATCAGGACCACGGTCGTCCAGTGAAAAAATTTCGCGAGGCTGCCCCAGTGACCCGTTCCGCTTTTGAGCATGGCTTACCGTCCGTCTTCGTTCGGCGCAGCTTGCCCTTTCGTGTCGGCGCCGCGCAAGCCTTCCGCCTCGACATGCACCGTCACTTCGTCGCCGATGTCCGGCACGTATTTCTTCATGCCGAACTCGGAACGCGTGAATTTTGCATCGGCGGAAAACCCGGCGGTGTATTGCAGCGAGTACGGCTCCAGCGCGGCGCGATTGAACGTCACTTGCAGATCGAGCGGGCGCGTGATGCCGAGCAGCGTCAGCTTGCCGTGCGCGATCCCGGTGCGGTCGCCGGTTTTCTCCACCCTGTCGGAAACGAAGCGCGCGCTCGGAAATTTTTCAACATTGAGGAATTCGCTCGAACGCAGGCGCCGGTTCCATGCCTCATCGCCGAGATCGAGCGACGCGGTGTCGATCGTGGCGTCGACTTTCGCGCCGCTCCAGTTGCCGGCGTCAAACTGGATGTAGCCGTTTTTCACGCGAACGCGCCCCAGCGGGTTCGACAAGCCGAGGTGGCTGGCGGAAAAAAACACCTGGGTGTGTACGCGGTCGAAGCGGTAGTCGGTGGCGCGCGCGCTCACGCAGGCCGCAAGCATCGCGGGCAGGACCACTCGGCAAAAGGCATTCATGCGTCGATTATTGTAGAGGCACCCTGAATACGGCGACATCCGCCCCAAGACAGCGGTCGAAAGTCGGAATCCCTCGCGAGGGTGTTCTCTGGCATTATCCGGGCATACAGGGGATCGTCCATGCTGGGGAGCGTGTTGATCGCGGCGGTGGTGCTGGCGGCGGAAGCGCCGCCGGCGCTGGCCAGTGCGCCGTATTTCCGTACTCTTGGCGTGGCCGACGGCCTGCCTTCGAGCACGGTCTGGAAAGTGGCCCAGGATCGGGACGGCTACATCTGGATTGGCACGGCCGATGGCCTCGCCCGCTACGACGGCATCGGTTTCCGCGTCTACCGGCACGCTGCCGACGATCCGAAATCACTCGCGGGCGACGACGTCACTGCGCTGTTCCTCGATCACCGCAATCGGCTCTGGTGCGGCGGCGAGGATGCTGGACTGAATCTGCTCGGCAAGGATGGCGCGTTCACGCATTTCCGCAACGTCGCCAATGACCCGGCGAGTCTTGGCGGCGACGATGTCTGGGCGATCGGCGAGGATACGCGCGGCGCGATTTGGGTCGGCACCTATGCCGGCGGTCTCGATCGTTACGACGAATCCACAAAGCGATTTGTACACTTTCGCCACGGTGCAGCGAACGCGGACAGCATTGCTTCCGACAATGTGCTCGCATTGCGCGGCGATCGCGCCGGCAATCTGTGGGTCGGCACCGATGCCGGCGTCGACGTGCGCGGTGGCGACGGACATTTTCGCCATGTCGAATTTGCCGGATTCCCGGGCAGCGGCGGCATCAACGCTGCGGTGTTCCTGGAAACGCCGGACGGCATGCTCGTCGGCACGCGCCGCGGGCTCGCTCGCATCGGCGCGGATTTGCATGCACAGGTTGTCGAGGCCGAGCGACTGCGCGACCGCGTGATCTACGGCGTCGCCGAGGACAATGACGGCGGCCTGTGGATCGGTACGCGCGACGGCCTGGTGCGGCGCTCCGCAGATGGCGCACTGGAAGCCTACACGGAAAATGCCGCCGTTCCGGGCAGTCTGCCGGGACGCAAGTTGTTCGACGTCGTGCGCGACCGCGAAGGCGGCATGTGGTTCGCGACCACCGACGGCGGGCTCGCATATCTCGCTCCCGCGTGGCGCAATTTTGCGCTGTTCCGGCACGATCCGGCCGACGCGTCGAGTCTGAGCGACAATCGCGTCACCGGTCTTGGTGTCGGCGCGCAGGGCAGTACGTGGGCGGTGAATCTGGCAGGCGGCATCGACCGGCTCGACGCGAGCGGCTCGATCGAACGCAGCGCACCGCGCCTGGTTGCACCCGAAAAAGCGCTGTGGTCGGTGCTCGCCGATCGCGGCGGCCGGCTCTGGGTCGGGCACGCGCACGGTTTGCGCGTGTACGAATTGCAAAGTGGACAATTCCGCGATGTGCCGGTTGACGCGAAAAGCGCTGTCGCGCTGGCGCCTGGCATCGTCGATCTGCTGGCAGAAACCGCCGATGGCGCGATCTGGGCCAGCGCGAATGGCGGCGGTTTGCATCGCATCGATCCTGTCACGCTTGCGGTGCAGCGGTTCGATGCGGATGCCGGACTGCGCAGCGTCGATATCGGGCAACTGGGATTCGCTCCCGACGGCGCGTTGCTCGTCGCCAGCGCGGCGGGCCTGGATCGTTTCGACGGTGCGCGTTTTGCGCCGGCACCCGGCGCGCCGACGCAGCGGGTGCTCGCGTTCGCGTTCGCCGACGACGGCTCGCTCTGGCTGCACACGATCGGCACGCTCGCGCACTTCCGCCATCGCAGCGGAGCGCTGATGCCGATCGACAAGCTCGACGCGGCGGTCGGGTGGCCGAGCCTGACCGCGGGCGGCATGCAGATCGACGCCGCCGGCAGGATCTGGGTAAGCGGCGCGCGCGGCTTGTGGCGCGTGGAACCGCCAACGCGTGCGATCCGCCATTTCGGCAGAGGCGACGGCTTGGCCAGCCCGGAGTTCAATCGCTTGCCGCTGCTGCGCACGATCGGTGGCAGGATTGCCGGCGCCACACTCGCCGGGATCGTCGTCTTCGATCCGGAACACATTGTGGAAAATGCGGCATTGCAGCCGCCGTTGCTCGAATCGATAAGCGTGCGTCGCGCCGGCGCAGACGCTGCCCTCGATCCCGCCGCGCGCGTGCTGGACCTGCGCTGGGACGATCGCGATTTGCGCTTGAACGTTCGCGCCTTGAGTTACACCAACCCCGCGGCGACACGCTACCAATCGCGGCTGAAGGGTTTCGATCGCGACTGGATCGACGCTGGCGCGCGCGGTGAGCGCGAGTTTTCGCAGTTGCCGCCCGGCAATTATGGCGTGCAGCTGCGCGTGGCGGGCGCCGACGGCGTATGGAGCGCGCCGATCGCGCCGTTGCATTTGCGCATTGCCGCGCCGCCATGGGCGACGCCATGGGCCTATGCCGCATACGCGGCTGGTCTGCTGCTCACGCTGATGCTGATGTTCCACGCCTATCGTATGCGTGTGCGTCGCCGTCATGCACTGGATCTGGCCGAGCAGAAGCGCCGGTTTGCGGAGAGCGCGAACGCGGCGAAAACCGATTTCCTCGCCACGATGGGTCACGAAATCAGAACGCCAATGACCGGCGTGCTCGGCATGACCGAGCTGCTGCTGCGCACGCCGCTTGCTGCCGAACAACGCGGTTTTGCCGAGGCAATCCAGAGTTCGGGACAGATGATGCTGCGGCTGGTCAACGACTCGCTCGACTTGGCCCGCATCGAGGCTGGCAGGCTGGAGCTGGAATCCAAGCCTTTCGATTTGCATGGGGTCGTGCGTGAAATCGCGGACCTCGCCGCACCGCTCGCACGCGACAAGAACCTGGCGTGGAGCATGTCGATCGCCGTCGATGCGCCGCGATATGTCTGCGGCGATGCCGTGCGCATCAAGCAGATCGTGCTCAATCTGGTCAACAACGCGCTCAAATTCACGAATGCGGGCAGTGTGGCGCTCGATCTTTCGCGCAGCCAGGACGGCGCGGCGCGGTTCAGCGTGCGCGACAGCGGTCCGGGAATATCGGCTGCGGCGCAAACGCGCCTGTTCCAGCGCTACGAACAGGTCGACGGTCCGCAGCGATGTTCCGGCAGTGGCCTGGGGCTGGCGATCTGTCGCGAATTGGCGGCGCGCATGCACGGGCAGATCACGCTCGAAAGCGAAGTCGGCCGAGGCAGCACGTTCTGCGTGAGCTTGCCTCTGCCGGAAGCAGCGGCGGCCGAACATGTGGAAGTGGCGGCGGCGCCCCTACCGGCATCCGTCCGACGCGTGTTGCTGGTGGAAGACGACACCACCGTCGTCGCCGTGATCGCGGGCTTGCTCGGCGCGACCGGTCACAGCATGCGCCACGCCGGGAACGCGCTGGCCGCATTGAGCGAACTGGCGTCCGCGAATTTCGATGCGGTACTGATCGATCTGGATCTGCCCGGGATCGACGGCCTCGCGCTCGCGCGCATGATCCGCGCGGGCGAGCGCGGCCCGGCACGCCAGCGGCTGATCGGCATCAGCGCGCGCTCGGCAGGCGATGAGGAAGCAGTGTGCCGGGCAGCCGGCATGGACATGTTCGTGCGCAAACCCGTTTCGGGCGCGATGCTGGAAACCTGCTTGCGCGAATCGGTTCAGACCGTCAATGCGTGATCATTCCGCGCGCCACTGCATAGCCCTGAAGGCCGGCTGACTTCTTCGCTGGTATTTCTCTCGCGTTCATTGATGCCGCGCTAGTTTCCACTCAGGAGCCGAGGAGAAGTGTGGGCTCCGTGATGGACTTCTTTTTTTTCATGCAGGAGAAAACCATGACCATCCATCGTATCCATCTTGCGGCCGCCGTGGCCTCGCTGATCTTTTGCGCAGCCCAGCCGGCGCTGGCGGACAATCCGATGCCGTCGGATCAGAGCACCACAACCACGACGACGACAGTAACCAAGCATCACTACGTCTATTATCCGGAACACGATATCTATTTCGCGCCGGAATCCAAGACGTACTACTGGCAGTCCAATGGCAATTGGATCTCGGGCACGACATTGCCGCCGGAAGATATGCCGTATGTGCGCAGCCGTGGAGTTTCGATCGAGCTTGACACGGACCGTCCTTATGAGCGCCACGATTATGTGATCGCGCATTACAAGAACAAGCTCGACCGCAAACTTGATCGTGATGACGACCACGATCATGACCGCGATCGCTAAGCGTTGATCGTCGCCGACTCCGGGGCCATTGCGGCCCCGGAGTCTCAGCGCATGCTCAATTCGTGCACGGCATCGATGAGCACGCCGAGCCGTTCGGGATTCACGTCCGGCGTGATGCCGTGACCCAGATTGAAGATATGTCCGGGATACGCGCCGAAGCTGTGCAGCGCTTTCTGTACTTCGGCGCGAATGGCCGCGGGGCTGGCGTGCAGCACGGCCGGATCGAGATTGCCCTGCAATGCGACGGAATCGCCGACGCGCATGCGTGCATTGCCGAGGCTGATCGTCCAGTCCAGTCCGAGCGCGGCACAGCCGGTATCGGCGAGTTCTTCCAGATGCGAGTTGGCGCCTTTGCTGAACAGGATCAGCGGCACGTGCTTGGTCGCTTCGTCCGCTTTTAAACTTTGCGCAATCTGCGCGAGATAGCGCAGCGAGAATTCATCGAACATCTCGGGTGCGAGCAGCCCGCCCCACGTATCGAATATCATCAATGCCTGCGCGCCGGCGGCCGCTTGCGCCGCAAGATAGCTGGCGGCGCTGCGCGCGACGACATCGAGCAGGCGGTGCATCGTTTGCGGATCGTCCCACGCCAGCGTCTTGGCGCGGGCAAAGCTGTCCGAGCCCTGACCTTCAATCATGTAGCACGCCAGCGTCCACGGGCTGCCGGCGAAGCCGATCAGAGGCACGCGTTCATTCAACTCGCGACGGATCAGGCGTACCGCGTCCATGACGTAGCGCAGGTCGGTTTCCGGGTCGGGCACACCGAGCTTTTCGATATCCGCACGCGTGCGCACAGGCCGCGCAAGGCGCGGGCCGGTGCCTTCTTCGACCGAAAGCCCCAGGCCCATCGCGTCCGGGATCGTGAGAATGTCGGAAAACAGGATCGCGGCGTCGAGTGCGTAGCGCGCGATCGGCTGCAGCGTGACTTCGCAGGCCAGTTCCGGCGTCTTGCACAGATTGATGAAGCTGCCGGCGCGCGTGCGCGTGGCGCGGTACTCGGGCAAGTAACGGCCGGCCTGGCGCATGATCCATACCGGCGTGCAGTCGACAGGCTCGCGCTGGAGCGCGCGCAGGAAGCGATCGTTTTGCATGCAGTTCCCTATTCGGATGCGCGCCGTGCTTCGGCTTGCAACGGCCCGACTCGGCGCGGCCAGCCCGGCACGATGCCGTGTGCGGCGACTTCGCCCTGCGCGGCACGCGCCGATTCGACATCGTCGAACGTGCCCCAGAGCAGCAGCCAGCGTTCACTGCCGTTCTGGCGCAGGCGTAATTTGTATACTTGGCCGCGTGACAGCGCTGGCGCGGCGAGCTCGACGGCACGGTCGGCATGGTCGAGTTCGAGCACGTACTGGTCGGCAGGCAGTTCGAGGAATTCGCGATTGCCGGGCAATGCCGCCGAACCGGCGTCCGATGTCGTTGCGGGCGGCGGAGCTGCAGGCGGCGGAGTTGCTACGGGCGGAGACGTTGCTTCGGGCGGTGACGTTGCCACGGGCGGCGCAGTCGCCACGGGCGGTGCAGTTGCCACGGGCGGTGCAGTTGCCACGGGCGGTGCAGTTGCTGCCGGAGCGGGCTGCTCTGCCGGTGCTGGCGTGGCAGCTGCCTGCGTTGCGCGGGGTGCCGGTGCACGCGCGGGCTCCGCCAGCGGCATTTGCGCCGCAGCAGGCGCTTGGGCGGCGGCGGGAGTCTGCGCAGTGGGAGCCGGCGCGGCGGCGCGCGCTTGGCCGCGCGTTGCGGAATTCGTCAGATAACTCGGCAGAGCGCTGGCCTTGGGCGCCGGCTCGCTGCTCGCATCTGCCGCTGGAGGCGCCGGCGCAGCCGGCGGCGGCGCAGCGGTCTCGGCGCGCGGTGGGCTGGCCTTGCCGGACTCGTTGCAGTCCCAGGCCTTGTGGTCGGGCGTGGGTACACAGTTGTACTTCTTGCCGGGCTGGAACGTTTCCACCTTGCCGTAACCTGGCGTGTCGGCATGCGCGAATCCCGCGAGCAACAAGGCGGCGCCGAGCAGGCCGCGTTCAAGCAACACCATACGGCGACTCCGAGCCCTGACTGAACATCACCTGGAAACCGCGCTTGATCTGCGCGTCGCGCGCGTGTTCGAACGCGGCCAGGGCGTCATCGCGTTCGAGGTACACCTCGCGTTTCAGGCTTACGCGGCCGCCCTGCTGACCCCACTCGCGCGTGAGCGTCCAGCCGCCGAGCAGGTCTTGCTGCAACGCGATCTGGTAATAACGCGGCGATTCGGTGGCCAGCGGTTTGGTCTGCATGAAAATGCGCATGGCCCATTTTAGCGCGAGAGTACGTCGCGCACCGCGTTTTCATCGACGTCCGAGACGATTTCGGCCTGGCCGATGCCGCGCCACAGGACCAGGCGCAGGCGTCCGCTCACGTTTTTCTTGTCCAGCCGCATCAGATCGAGCAGGCGTTGCGCATCGATGCCGGCCGGAATCGCTGTCGGCAGGCCGAAACGCCGCATCAAACCGGCAAGACGCTGCGCGTCGGCAGCAGGTGCGCGCTCGAGCCGCGCCGACAAGCGCGCGGCGAGGCACATGCCGATCGCGACCGCTTCGCCGTGCAACAGCGAGCCGTAGCCGGTCGCGGTTTCCAGCGCGTGCCCGAAGGTGTGACCAAAATTCAGCAGTGCGCGCTCGCCTTGCTCGGTTTCGTCGCGCGCAACGATCGCGGCCTTCTGCGCGCAGCAGCGCGCGATCGCGCTGGCGAGCGCTTGCGGATCGCGCGCGAGCAGATCGTCCGCGCGGCTCTCCAGCCAGTCGAAGAATGCGGCATCGCCGAGCGCGCCGTATTTGACGACCTCGGCAAAACCGGAGCGCAGTTCGCGCTCGGGCAGCGTGGCCAAGGTATCGGTGTCGGCGATCACCGCGCGCGGCTGGTGGAATGCGCCGACGAGGTTCTTGCCTTGCGGCAGATCGACCGCGGTCTTGCCGCCGACGGACGAGTCGACCATCGCCAGCAGCGTCGTCGGCATTTGCACGCACGCGATGCCGCGCATCCAGCACGCCGCGGCGAAGCCGGCGAGGTCACCGATCACGCCGCCGCCGAGTGCGACGACGCACGCATCGCGGCTGGCCTTGAGTTCGGCCAATGCGGCGAAGACGCGCGCCGCGGAATCCAGGGTCTTGTGCGCTTCGCCGTCGGCCAGTATCACTGTGGACAATGTGCGATCGTCCAGCGCCGATGCGACGCGCTGCAGGTACAGCGGCGCGACGACTTCATTGCTGACGATGAGCACATGGCGGCCCGGCAGCGTGTCGCGCCACTGCGCCGAATTCGCGAGCAGGCCGGGGCCGATGCGGATCGGATAGCTGCGCGCGCCGAGCTCGACGCGGATTTCGCAGGTCATGCCGCTTGCCCCGACGCGGTGCGCCGCCAGACTTCGCCGAGCTCGTTTGCCAGCCGGCGGGCAACTTGTGCGGTGCTGCCGCTGTGTCCGGCCGGCACGGTCAGATCGGCGATTTCGCGGTAGAGCGGGTCGCGAATCGCCGCGAGCTGCTGCAGGCGTTCACGCCGATCCGGCGCCGCGAGCAACGGACGCTTGCGATCGCGCGCGAGGCGCGCCAGTTGTTCCTCGATCGAGGTTTCCAGGAAGACCACGAAACCATGATCGCGCAGACAACGGCGATTCTCCGCGGCCAGCACCGCGCCGCCACCGGTGGCGAGCGCGATGCCGCTGCGCGCGGCAAAATCCGCGAGCGCCGCAGTTTCGCGGCGGCGGAACCCGTCTTCGCCTTCCACATCGAAAATCAGCGGAATGCTCGCTCCGCTGTGTTCCTCGACTTCGTGATCCAGGTCGAAAAATGGCAAGCCGAGCAGTTCCGCCGTGCGTCGGCCGATCGTGGATTTGCCGGCGCCCATCGGGCCGACGAAGAACAGGTTGGGCGCGGGATTCATGCAGCAATGCTAACAAAGTCTTCGCTACAATCGCGGCATGTTCCGCTTCATCGCCGTATTCCTCGTCTGCCTGATCGTGCTGTTCACGCTGGAACTGCTGCAGCCCGTGCAAATGCATGTGATCGGCCCGTTCACTGCCGGCGTGGCGCACGCCAGCGTGTGGGTTATGCACCTGTTCGATCACGATGTCGTCGCGCGCCAGAACGACATTCTCAGCGCGACCAGCGGTGGCGGCATCGAGATCGTCGCCGGCTGCAACGGCGTGGAAGCGGTGCTGATCCTGCTCTCGGCGATCCTCGCGTTTCCGGCGCCGTGGAAACACAAGCTGTTCGGCGTCGGCTTGGGGTTCGCGGCCATCCAGCTGTTGAACCTCGTGCGCATCATCAGCCTGTTTTACCTGCACGAATGGAATCAGGTGTGGTTCGAGTGGTTTCATCTGTATCTGTGGCAGGCCCTGATCATTCTCGATGCGCTCGTGTTCTGGCTGATCTGGCTGCGCTATTTGCCGCGTCAAACCGGACCGCAACCGGTTTGAGGCCCACTGCGCGCGCGCGTACACTCGCGCGCGGAGCATCGCTCCAGGCGGCGCCAAGACCGGCGTCTCACATCAACATGCGGAGGGCATGTCATGACAGTCGCAAAAGTCATCGAAATCAATTCATCCTCGGGTAAGGGCATCGAGGACGCGGTGAGGGAAGGCCTCAAGCGCGCATCGAAAACGATCAACAATATCCGCGGCGCGTGGGTCAACGAAATCAAGGTGGTCTGCGACGACGGCGGCAACGTGTCGGAATGGCGTGTCAACATGCGCGTGAGCTTCGTACTCGACTGATCCGGATCTTCCGGGCGGCGGCAATACCGCCGCTCCAATCCATCGACAAGGACAGCCATGGCTTCCATCTCCGCCGCAATGGTCACGACCACGTTTGAACTTCCCGGCTACACGATCACGCGCAATCTCGGCGTCGTGCGCGGCATCGTCGTGCGCTCGCGCAGCATCGTCGGCAACTTCGGCGCGGCGCTGCAGAGTCTGGTCGGCGGCAACATCACGCTGTTTACCGAGCTGTGCGAGAAGGCGCGCGATGACGCATTTCGTTTGATGCTGCAGCACGCCGCCGAGCACGGCGCGAATGCGGTGATCGGCATGCGCTACGACGCCAACGAGGTCAGCGACGGCATCACCGAAGTGCTGGCCTACGGCACCGCGGTAACCGTCGTGGCGAAGGCTTGAGATGATGTCGCTTTATGCCGAAGCCATCGCCCTCGTGCGCGACCTGCTCGACAAGGCCGACGCGGCCGGTGAACCGGAGCCGACGGCGATGACGCTGGCGACCGCCGACGCGCACGGCCGCGTGTCCGCACGCATCGTGCTGCTCAAGCGACTCGACGAGCGCGGCTTCGTGTTCTACACCAATTACAACAGCGCCAAGGCAGCTCAGCTCGGCCCGCATCAAAGTGCGGCATTGTGTATTTTGTGGAAAATGTTGCGTGATAAGGTGCAGGTGCGGGTGGAAGGCGCAGTCGAGCAGACCAGTGCCGAGGAATCGGACGCCTACTTCGCCAGCCGCGACCGCGCCAGCCAGATCGGCGCATGGGCTTCGCTGCAATCGCAAACCCTTGCCAGTCGCGCGCAACTCGACGCACGCATCGCGCAATTCGAAGGCGAGTTCGCCGGCAAGCCAGTGCCCCGGCCTGCGCACTGGGGCGGCTACCGCCTCGTGCCGGACATGATCGAAATCTGGTACGGCCAGCGCGCGCGTCTGCACGAACGCGTCCGCTACGAATGCGTGAACGGCGATTGGCAGAAGCGCATGTTGTATCCGTGAGCGTTCCGCACGCGCACGCGAGACGGCGAGAATTCTCGGGGCGCTGCAGTTCGCGCGGTCAGGGCGGTTGCAACAACTGACCGATCGCGGTCTGCAGTTGCGCCAGGCGATACGGTTTCGTCAGCCGCGGCAGATTGAGCTGCTGTTCGGACGGCAGGTCGGCAAACCCGGTGGCCAGAAGAACCGGCAGTTCGGGATACCGGCACTGAATGACCTGCGCGAGTTCGACGCCGCTCATTTCCGGCATCGCCTGATCGGTCAATACCATATCCACGGACTTTCCGGTTTCCAGAATCTGCAACGCGTCTTTTGCGGACTCCGCGTCGATCACGCTATGACCGAGATCCTTCAACAGCGCGACCGTGCTCATCCGCACCAGAGCATCGTCATCGACGACGAGGATATTGGCGAGTCGCACCGGATACGTTTCCGGAACGGCCGGCTTTTCGTGCGTGGGCGCAGCGCTGGCGATCGGCAACCAGAGTGTCGCGACAGTGCCCTTTCCCACTTCGCTGGAGAGTTCCAGCATGCCGCCCAACTGCACGGCGAGGCCGTGCACCATCGACAAGCCAAGCCCGGTGCCTTTGCCGAGCGGCTTGGTCGAGAAGAACGGTTCGATCGCCCGCGCCAGGGTGTCTTCGTCCATGCCGGTGCCGGTATCCGCAACGCGGATGCGCAGAAACGATTCGCGCGAAAAATTCTGTTTTGTCTGCGCGGGCTCCCGACCAATGTCGATCGATATCGTTCCGCCCTCGGGCATCGCATCGCGTGCGTTGATCGCGAGATTGAGCACGGCAAGTTCGACCTGATTCGCATCGACTTGCCCCGGAGGGAGGTTTCCCTCAGCCGATAACGTCAAATGGATGGTGGGTCCAAGCGCGCGCTTGAGAAGATCGCGCATGCCGAGGACCAGTTCAACGAGGTCGGTCGGAGCCGACTTCAGATCCTGTCGCCGCGCGAATGCCAGCATGCGCTGGGTCAGCGTGGCGCCGCGTTCCGCTCCTTGCAGCGCGTTATCCAGCAACATCCGTGTGCCTTCGTCAGGAAGACGTTTCTTCAGAATCTCCAGATTGCCGATGACGGCGAGCAGAAGATTATTGAAGTCGTGGGCGACGCCGCCGGTCAGTTGGCCGATGGTCTCCATTTTTTGCGATTGCAGAAGTTGTTCCTGCGCTTGCTCGCGCGCTGCCGTCGCGGCGACCAGTTCCGCGGTCCTGTCCTGCACTCGCTGCTCCAGCGTTTTCGACAAATCGGCAAGCGCGGCCCGCTCGGCACCGAGGGCTGCCAGCAATTGCTCGCGTTCATGCTCCAGAATTTTTCGTTCTGTGATGTCGGCGGAAACGCCTACCAGTTGTTGCACCTTGCCGAGGGTGTTGGACACGCAACGCGCGCGCACGTCGATCCAATGAGTGCTGCCGTCCGGCCAAATCGCGCGGTACTCGATTCGGTAGTCGCGCCCGCTTCGCAGCGATAATTCTAATTCGGCCTGCCGGCGTGGCAGGTCGTCCGGGTGAATGGCGCTGACGAGGTCGGAATAGGAAAAAGGTTCGTTCGCTTTGCGCCCGAAATGCGCGCGATACGTTTCCGACGCAGTCAGCTCCATGCGCTCCACGTCGAGAATCCAGGCGCCCAGGTGACCGCCTTTGAGCGCGGTCTGCAGCCGGCTCTCTGCTTCCGTCAATTCCTCCAGATGGGCGCGCGCCTGATATTGGCGCCCGCGACTTCGAATCGCCACCTTGGCAAGGCTCACCAATGTCGTGGGGTGAAATGGCCGTTCGAGGAATGTCACGTTACCGAGAATCTCAGCGATGCGCGACAAGGCCGGATTGCGCTCCGGCCCGCCGCCACGATGCGTAAACACGATAAATGGAAGGTCGGACCACGACGGCTGTTCGCGCAGGAACGCGGCGAGTGGCCGCAGATCAACGTCGCTGATCGCCTCGTTGGCAATGATCGCCAATCCGGCGCCTGCGCGGACGTGGGCCACCAAGTCGGGAAGATCGGCACACGCCATGGCGGAAAAGCCGCCTTCCTGCAAGATCGAAATCGCGATCGCCGCGTCCCGGCCGCGCGGTGCGAGAACAAACACTCGTTCCGAAAGCAACTCGGACAGGCTCACTTCTTGACGCCTTTCGGCCAGAACTCTTTGGCGGATATCGTCGGCACGCCGCGCAGCACTCCCTGGAAACCGTCGAGTGGGTCGCCGAGCGCCAGACCGTGCTTACTGATACGCAACTCGCGTATCGTGGATTCGTGATCGCCGGTTCGTTTCTTGATGACGGATATGGCGCGCCGCACGCTGCCGGTGGCCTCGAAATAGCGCAGCAGGATGACGGTGTCAGCCAGATAGGTCACGTCGAAAGGCGATTTCATATCGCCGACCAAGCCGTGCTGGGCCACGGTCATGAACGTCGATGCACCTTGGCGATTGAGATATTGCAGCAGCTCATGTATGTGCAACGTCAGTGAGCGCTCCTCCGGCATCGCCGCTTGATAGCCGTTCAAGCTATCGAAGATCACCGTCTTGATGTGCTGGGCGTCGACGGTATTGCGCACCTGGTGCGCGAATTCCCCCGGAGAAAGTTCAGCGGCATCAATTTGCTTTATAACGAGGTCTCCGCGTTTTCTGAGGGCCTCCAGATCGATTCCCAATTTGAGCATGCGGTCGAACAACA